>OGXS01000463.1_pt1 | contig 38528 bp, 27 predicted proteins | sample 1576371 | NCBI WGS metagenome assembly OGXS01 (sample SAMEA3541475, study PRJEB24748) | human gut metagenome | biome: human gut; feature: human-associated habitat; material: faeces | place: China | collected 2012
TAATCGTCTGTTTTCTCGCTCGGCGCTGAATGAAGGCTATTTATTCAGAGGTTCCCTAAGTGTAGCCTGTGACAGGCGCACCGCTGGCGCTTGCAGCCTATTGACCCGATCGCACACGAATACAGTAAGCCCGTTCAGTCTTTCTCCCCAGTGCGGTCGCCCGCGTTGTCGTAGGTATAGATAGCGCTCTAGCCGGTTTTGGTGGCTGTGGCAAGCGCGCCACATGGTGGGGCGTTATTGCGATTTAAAGATATTTGGGAATCAGGCTTAAAAGACTTTCTGCCGGAATATTGAACCTGGTTTTATTGCCTTTTAAGCTTCTCTTCAAAACAGTTTTCGAATATACATACGGGCATATTAACGCTTCTGCGTAGCATCAGATATTGTTCACTATCGTAGACGAATTTTCGGATGCGGCAGCTGAAGAGCAGTGCTGCGATTTCCCGGTATATGTTCCGCGTTCGCTCGCACTCCAGAAAATCCAGCAGCTTTGCGTACTTTTTTAACCGGAATTCTTAATTCATAGATTCTACAATCCCATTTTATATACATTTGTTTAGAAATGGCCCCAAGGGTATAAACCTTGGGGCCATTTCTAAATCTGTCAAACTGTGAATTTAGGATGCCTGTGGCACAAGCAACGATTATTCTCTGGTCAAACGCCGAATATTGCCAAGAATCAGGATGAGATCGTCGTCATTCAGCTTGCGAAGTTCATCGATCACACTTTGAAGCAGCGAAGGGTTTTCCAGGGATTCATCAAAAAACTGGCTGGGTGTGAGGTTGAAATATTCACAGATCCGCAGAAATTCTGCCATGGGCGGCAGGGATTTCCCGGAAGAGATATTGTACACGTATCCTCGGCTGTGGCCGAGGTCGTAGCTCATCTGATATTCAGAAATGCCTTTTTTGAGACGGAGCTGGGTAATCCGTTCACGAATAAAATTTTCATCCATTGCTGTTTCACCACCTGTTTGCATCTAATTTTAGATGATGAAAGCTGCTCGATAGTCGATTATTTTACGTTGTTATTTGTGTACTAGTCTAATATTTTATGTTATAATCCAAATATATGTGATTAAAAATAATAGGCGCAAAAGTTGATCGAAACAATCAGCCGGGAGGGCGCCTCCCCGTGGAGGTCGGTCTTTGCCATATGACCATATGGATAGTCGGATGAATAATACTGTGAGCGGCATTGAAAAGAAGTTTAATAAATGGGGTACTCAAAATGGAAGCATACAGCGCTGGTCTCATGTCGCAATCTTTCTGGTTTATTGAGTTTAAAAAGGTTGTAAAGCTCGTTTCGGACGGTAAGAGCCAAAACGATATCAAGGCCGCTTGTGTAGAAGAAAATCTCCTCGGGGCAGTTAATCCGTACCGTGCAAAGCGGGTCGCAGGTTATCTCACGAACCGTGTTTCCACCTTGGATGCTAGAGAGATCCAAATGTTTATAGAATCCGATTTGGCAACTCAAAAGCTGTTGAATCTGATTGCTGTTTTAAGAACAGACCGGCTGTTCTTTGAATTTTTATTTGAAGTGTATCGTGAAAAAATCCTTCTCGGAATCCCGGTTATCGAAGACAGTGACACAAACGTCTTCTTTAAGAACAAAGGCGCGCAGAGCAACAGTGTCGAGGGCTGGAAAGAATCGACAAAGTCCCACCTGCGCCAGTGCTATTTCAATTATATGGCCGATGCCAATCTGCTTGTGCAGGACGGAAAAACGCGCAGAATCACGCCGCCTGTTTTGGATATAGCTTTAGAGCGGCATCTGGAAGCGAAGGGCGAAGGCGCCATGATCAAAGCCATTACGGGAGGAATATGATGCTTTCACTGGAACAGCGCCTGGATAAAATCGAAGAGGTTATCAAAAAGCCTTCTTTCCGGCAGAATAAGGGCCTGGGGAACGAGGTGGGCTATTATATTTTTGATTACCCGGCAGAACAGGAACTTGTTGTGCGTGAGCGTATTGAATACATACGCCAGAAAAATGAAGAAGCGATCGATGGCTTCCGCATCGTTGTGTTTGACCTGTACGACATCATTATTTCAATACTCAAAGCCAAGGGCTATCTTGAAAAGTGCTTCGAGTTTGAAAAAGCCAGGGGCTTTGACAGAATCACAAAAGCGGTTGGCAATACGCTCCGGCTCACTTCGGCGGACAGTTTGATCGTGAACCACATCAGAGAGCGTACCCCGGCCAACTCCGTTGTGTTTATCACCGGAATCGGAAAATGTTATCCGCTTCTGCGTTCCCACACGGTGCTGAACAATCTGCACCAGGTAATAGACTCTGTTCCGGTGGTGATGTTTTACCCCGGAGAATACGATGGACAGGAGCTAGTCCTGTTCGGTGAAATCAAGGACGACAATTACTACCGTGCTTTCAAGCTTGTTGATTGAGGAGAGAAGCTATGATGATCAAAGACTTGTTCGCAAAACCGATTGACCGCGACATAAAAGGCGTTATCAAGGTTGGGCAGGATGACAGCTCCAACGTCCGGCAGGAATTGGAAGAGTATGTCGTCACGCGGGAGCTGCAAAAGCACTTTGCGGAATTTTTCGCCAGCTACAAACGCGGTATCCTTGGAACAACCGACAAGATGGGCGTTTGGATCTCCGGTTTTTTTGGAAGCGGTAAATCGCATTTTCTGAAAATTCTTTCTTATCTTCTCGCCAACAAGAACGTCGACGGCAAGGCTGCCATCGACTACTTCATCGACGACCAGAAAATCATTGACAATACCGTTCTGGCCGATATGCGTCTTGCCGCGAACGTTCCAACGGATGTTGTGCTGTTCAACATTGACTCCAAGGGCGAAATGAGCAGCAAGCAATCCAAGGATGCCATTGTGTCCGTTTTCTTAAAGGTTTTCAACGAGATGCAGGGCTTCTGCGGTTCCATCCCGTTCCTTGCAGACCTGGAACGCAAGCTTACCGACGACGGCAAATACAGCGAGTTCAAAAGCCGGTTCGAGGATTCTTTCGGTTTGCCCTGGCAGGAGGCGCGCAACGACTTTGATTTCATCCAGGACGATGTAGTGGAAGTTTTGGCCGCAATGGGCTTCATGAGTGAGGAGGCGGCGCGCAACTGGTGCGAAAAAGCAGCCGAGCCATATTCCATCAGCATTGAGCGTTTCGCCGATCTTGTAAAAAAATACATCGATAAAAAAGGCAGCAATCATCACGTCGTGTTCCTTGTAGACGAGATTGGCCAGTATATCGGCGAAGATTCCAGGCTGATGCTCAACCTGCAGACGGTGACGGAAGACCTTGGCACTGCCTGCCGCGGCAAAGCGTGGATCATCGTCACCAGCCAGCAGGACATTGACTCCATTACGAAAACAAAGGGCAACGACTTTTCAAAGATTCAGGGCCGTTTTGATACCCGCCTCTCGTTGTCCTCCGCCAACGTGGACGAAGTCATCCGGAAGCGTATTCTGGAGAAGAACGCGCCCGGCAAAGAAACGCTCACGCTTCTCTACGATGACAAGGCGACCGTCATCAAAAATCTGGTCGTTTTCAACGACGGCGTCGAGAAGAAACTCTATTCCGATCGGGAGAATTTCTCCGCGGTCTATCCGTTCATTCCGTACCAGTTCAACCTGCTGGGCAGCGTCCTTACCGCCATCCGCACGCACGGCGCCTCCGGCAAGCACCTTGCCGAGGGCGAACGCTCCATGCTGGCAATGTTCAAGGAATCCGCCGTCAGAGTCATGGAGCAGGCCCCGGGTGCGCTGGTGCCCTTTAATATGTTCTACGACGCCCTTGAGCAGTTTCTTGACCATTCGCATAAGGGCGTGATCACGCGCGCGCTGGACAACGAATATCTGAACCCGGAGCATGACGCCGAGTGTTTTGACGTCAATGTCCTCAAGGCCCTGTTCATGATCAAGTATGTCAAGGAGATCACCGCCAACGTAAACAACATTACCAGCCTGATGGTCTCCGGCGTCAATGAAGACCGCATGGAACTGACGCAGCGCGTGGAGGAAGCGCTGAAGCGGCTGGTGCGCCAGACGCTTGTTCAGAAGAACGGTGAAATTTATGTGTTCCTGACCGATGAAGAACAGGAGATAAACCGCGCGATCGAGGGGCAGGACGTTGACCCGTCTGAAGTCAACGCGAAGGTTTCCGAGCTGATTTTCGACGGCATTTACGATGAAAAGAAATACCGCTATGCCGCGTTCAACGGGCGTTATCAGTTCGGCTTTAACCAGATCGTGGACGACCGTCCCTATAAGGCAAACCAGAGCTATGATATTACACTGCACATTCTGACGCCGAACAGCGATGAAGCGGCGGACGAACCCACAATGCGCATGCTTTCCGGGCAGAGCCGCTGCGTTCTTGTCGTTTTGCCGAATGACAGGACATTTCTGGACGAGATACGCTCCGCGCTCAAGATCGAGAAGTTTATCCGCTTTGACGCTGCCAATGCCGTAACGAAATTTGAGCAGATCAAAGAGGCGAAAAAAGTGGAAATGCGCGAGAGAAGCGCTTCCGCGCGGCTTTTCCTTACAGAGGCAATGCGGGAGGCCGCGATTTATGTAAATGGCGACCGGGCGCAGTCTTCGGCAAAAGAGATTTCCAGCCGCATCAACGACGCGCTGGGCAAGCTTGTTGCAGGCGTTTATCACAAGCTTCCCTATATCGACACCGCAATGGGTGAAAACGACATCCGCAAGCTGTTCCGGGAGCAAAACCAGCAGCTCACCCTGAACCCGGGCGCCGCCGCGGCCAACGAGCTTGCGCTCAGGGACGTGAACGACTATATCGCGTCCAATACGGCGCGGCACTTAAAAACTTCCATGAAATCCATCCTCGACCGCTTCACCAAAGCCCCCTACGGCTTCATTGAGGCGGATGTCCAGTGGCTTGTTGCCAGGCTTTTCAAAAGCGGCGATATTGCGCTTTATGTCAACAACGAGGCCATCACGCTGCACACAAAAACAGAGGACGAGCTTCTCCGCTGCCTGACCCGCAAGGAATACAATGAAAAGCTTATGGCCGAAAAACGGGTCAAAGCGAACGAGAAGCAGAAAAAAGCCGTCCGTGAGGTTATGAAAGAGCTGTTCCGCGTCAGCTCCGCAAGCGAGGAAGACGATGCGCTGATGAGCAGTTTTATGAAATATGCGGACAGCTTGAAAACCGAGCTGGAAAAGCTGGAGATCCGCTGCAGCAGCCAGCCGCAGTATCCCGGCAAAAGTGTCATCCAGGCCGGGAAACGGCTCGTCAGCCTCATTCTGCCCATCCGGTACCCGAATGAATTTTTCTCGACCGTCGATTCCAGGCGTGATGATCTTCTGGACTTTGCCGAGGATTACGAGCCGGTTAAAAAATTCTTTGCGGGCGACCAGCTTGAAATTTTCGACCGGGCGATCCGCCTGATGGGGATTTTTGACGAAAGCAAAACCTTCATCGTCAATGAGGAAATTGAGGGCATTGCCGAACAGGTTAAGGCGATTATGAAGAAACCCGCGCCCTACAGTGAGATATTCAGGCTGCCCGGTCTTCTGGACCAATACGTCAACACATACGGCGCGGTCCTTCAGGAAATGGAGCAGCCCGTTCTTGAAGCGATAGACGAAGCCAAAGCCCGCGTGGCCGGTGCGCTCGAAGGCAAGGCTTGCCGGGAGCAGCTTTCCGGCAAGCTCCATGAAAAATTTATGGAGCTTCGGGAGAAAGCCACGCATTGCAACAATGTTGCCGCCCTGCAGAACATCAAGGTGGAAGCCGACGCGCTGAAAGTCCGCTGCTTGAATGAGATAAACGATGCGGAAAGCAGGCTGATGGCGCGCACAGCACAGGAAACACCACGCGGCGCGCAGGAGGCCGCGGGCCGGAACCCGGGCGCGGCAGCGCCGGAGCAGGAGGCTGCCGCCGAACCGGCCTTGCCGAGGCCTAAAAAGCAGAAGACCGTGAGCATCCGGGCCATCAACACGTCGAACACCTGGCAGCTGGAAAGCGCGGAGGACGTGCGCCGCTGTGTGGCCGAGCTTCAGGACAGGCTTATGAAGGCGCTGGAAGAGGATACGGTCGTCAACATCGAGTTCTGATATATTCCAGGGAAGCTCTGATTAAGCCAACGGGCAGATGTGCCCGGGGATTTATTCGGAGGTTCCCAAGTACGAAGGAGACGGAGAAACTGCCATGAACAAAAACGCAGTCAAAAGCTTTGCCGTGTGGGCGCGGCGAAAGCTTATCAGCGAAATTACATACAGGGCGGGACTTTTGGGCGTGACCGAAAACGGCGCGGCCGAGCCGCTGCCGCAGTCCACGAAGGACCTGCAGTTTTTTGACGTCGGCACCAAAAAAACCGCCGAGGTGCAGGGCGCGGAAATTGCCCAGCGCGGCGCCCTTGTTGCCGCAATCCAAGGCAAGGCCCGCGATATGGATTATAAGGCGGCGTTTCAAAGCGTGGCGGAGGAGGTTGCCTACACATGGTTCAACCGGATGGCCGCCATCCGGTTCATGGAAGTCAACGATTATCTGCCCTCCCGCATCCGGGTGCTTTCCTCTGAAAACCCCGGAAAGCTGGAGCCGGATTTTGTCACTACGCCCTTTGACGCCGGTTTGGACCTGACGCCCGCCGAGCGCGACCGCGTGCTGCGGCTGAAAGACGAAAACAGGCTGGACGAGCTGTTCCGCATGCTGTTCATCAAGCAGTGCAATAAGCTGCACGAGCTTCTGCCGGAGCTGTTCGAAGCCACCAGCGACTACACCGAGCTGTTGCTGACGCTCTCGTTTACGGACAAGGACGGTGTGGTCTATCACCTGACCCATGACATCCCCGAAAGCGATTTTGACATCGCCCACACCGACGAGAACGGCAAAACGCCCGGGCAGGTAGAGATCATCGGGTGGCTGTACCAGTATTACAACACCGAGCCGAAGGACGAGGTGTTTGCGCTGCTGAAAAAGAACGTCAAAATCACAAAAGAGCGCATCCCCGCCGCCACACAGCTTTTCACGCCGGACTGGATCGTCCGCTACATGGTGGAAAATTCGCTGGGCAGGCTTTTTGTGAACGCGCAGTGCTCCGTGGGCAGCGAGCAGTGGACGGAAGCGGAGCGGATTGAAAAAGAAAAAGAGCTTGCCGGGAAAATGGGCTGGAAGTACTATCTGCCCGAAGCCGAACAGACACCCGAGGTGCGCGCCCGGCTGGCTGCCGCCCGCACATCACAAACCACGGATTTTCAGGTCGAAGACCTGAAAATCATCGACCCCTGCATGGGCTCCGGCCATATTCTGGTTTACGCCTTTGACGTGCTGATGCAGATTTACGAGGCGCAGGGCTACACCCAGCGCGACGCCGCCCGGCTGATCGTGGAGAAGAACCTCTGCGGCCTGGACATCGACCGGCGCGCCTATCAGCTTGCCTGTTTTGCCGTGATGATGAAGGCGCGGCAGTACAACCGCCGCATTCTGAACGGCGGGGTGCGGCCGAACCTGTATGCCATCGGGGACAGCGCCGCCATGACCGGCGAGGTGCTGGATTTTATTGCAAATGGCAGCCAAAAACTGCGGGCCGGCCTGCAGTCCGTCGCGGACGATCTGGCCGATGCGAAGGAGTACGGAAGCATCATCGACGTGTCTCCCGTGGATTTCGACGCCCTGCTGGCGCGGTTTGAGGAGATTCGCGCCGGAGATTATAAAGACCTTTTTGAGGCCGCCAGCCGTCAGCTTGCTCTGAACACAGTCCTCCCGCTGGTGCGGCAGGCACAGGTTATGGCGCAAAAGTATGATGTGGTGGTGACGAACCCACCGTATATGGGGGCCAGTGGCATGAGCGCACATCTTGCGCAGTATGTCAAAGAGCATTTCCCAAATGCAAAAGCTGACTTGTTCTCGTGTTTTATCGAACGAGGATTTTTGTTCTCAAAGGCACATGGCTTTGTTTCGATGATTACAATGGAAAGTTGGATGTTCCTATCAAGTTTTGAAAAACTACGCCAAAACATTGTAAATACACATACTATTGTCAACATGGTTCACATGCCTTATTTAGGTAAAGGGGGAACAAGTCTCGGTATTAATTTTGGTACAGCAGCAGTCATTTTTAACAACTATTATTGCAAGGAGTATAATTCTCAGTTTGACTACATTTGCTATTACGAAACAGATGAAACGGGTGTTCCTTTTGCGTTTCCAACCATAAATGAGCGGTATGAGACGGCTAAAGCCGCCGATTTCTCCAAAATCCCCGGCTCGCCCATCGCTTATTGGGTGAGTGAAGCAATAGTCTCTGCTTTTGAAAATGGAGTTGAATTGGGAACAATTGTAGATTCAAAACAAGGCGTAGCAACCGCTGATAATAATAGATTTTTACGATTGTGGCAGGAAGTTCCTTTTGGCAAAGTATGCCTTGCTGCTGGAAGTTGTGGTGAGGCTGCTGAATCTCACAAAAAATGGTTTCCCTATAATAAGGGTGGTGAATTTCGTCGCTGGTATGGAAATAATGATTACCTCGTAAATTGGTATAACGATGGCTTTGAACTCCGCAACTTCAAGAGGGCCGTTTTAAGAAATCCATCTTACTATTTTAGACCGTGTTTTAGCTGGTCGCTTGTTACATCTGGAACAACGGCTTTTAGATATAAACCAAAAGGGTTTATATTTGATGTTGCTGGTATGAGCTGTTTTTCTAAAGAAGACAATCTGATGTTTTTGCTTGCACTATGCAATACCAAGGTAATATATAACCTACTTGAATTTATTGCACCAACAATAAATTGTCAGTGCGGGGATGTTGCTCACTTGCCAATAATACTACCAGATTTGAATGACAAAGAAATTACTTCACAAATAGCCGAAGAATGTGTTAATTTGGCAAAAATGGACTGGGATTCCTACGAAACTTCATGGGATTTCAAAAAGCATCCACTAATATAGCAACTACATCTAAAGGAGCAATACTATGAAGGGGAATTTGTGGAAAAAGTATAAAAGTTTAGATGAAAGCTATTATCATATCCCTATTGGCACTAACGAGCAACTATTTGGGAGAGATGAGGCCAAGCAGCATTTTTCTGTCGATGGTTGTCGTGAATTTATCAAGAGGCATTTTGATGAGGGAGATAAACTTGAAGCAATGGCATTTCCCTTTGAGGATGAGTGGGAAAAGAACGGGAAACATCAACATACCGTTGCTTTATATCTAATGGGGCTTGTGTTGGAAAGCGTGTTTAACGAAAGCTTGCACCAAAATTTGTCTGAACTTATTGATGCCATTGATAAGAATAGTGGCGTCCATACACAAGAGATGCCATGGAACAATGATTTAGCAGGATGGTATGATTACCGTTACACCTGGTTTTTAACTTGCCTGTACCATGACACAGCAAGCTGCATTGAAAGCTCCGAAGAGTGTTACTGCCTAATTGAACAGAAAAAGCAAATAGGATTTTTTCTTGGTCGCAATAATATTCAGTATACTCCCTACAATTACAAACCAATAAAGCCCCTTGTTTGTCTAACTCGCTTTTCAGAAGATTTAATCAAAAACTATTTTTATTATCGGATGGATAGTGGGTATTTGGATCACGGTATTGTTGCTGGCTATTTGATGTTTGATAAGCTGGTGAAAAATTTCAATGAAAAGGTTCACAAGAACGGTGAGGGTTATACTGATGTGACCCTAATAAACGGTTTAAACTATCGCCTAGCACACCTTGACCACTTTGCTCATATTGCGGACGCAATTATCTGTCACAATCTTTGGATGAGCTACGATGATGTAAACAATAAAAAATACAAAGAATATGGCCTAATGCCGCTAATCGTTACAAATAATCCAGATAATCGGTTGTCACTTCCAAAAAATTCGCTGCAATTTATGCTGTGCCTGCTGGATACCATCGAACCGGTAAAACGCTTCACAAGCGAAGTAATGAGTGCCCAGGAAGTTCTCGAAAATATTTCTATCACAACAACCAATAATCCCCAAGGGATAGTAATTGCATGGACAGAAAAACTTCGAACACAGGAAAAGTTTTATAAATGGCTGGGTGATATTCAGGAGTTGCCCAAATGGATGAATATAACGGTAAAGCCTTGCCGACATATAGGAGATGATTGCTGTGTCAAAATTACTTTCCGATAAATTCTCCGCCTGGCAGGCGGAATGCGAAGCCCGGTTCCAGCAGCTCAAGGCCAACGAGGAGGAGCTGAACCGCATCTTCATCGGCATCTACGGCCTGCAGGACGAGCTGACCCCCGAGGTGGCCGACAAGGATGTTACCGTGCATCGAATTTTCCGCACAAAGGACGACGTGCCTGAAAGCATGAAGGGCAGCGCCTATGTGCGCACCCTGCGGGATGAGATCGTCTCGCTGCTCTCCTACGCCGTTGGCTGCATGTTCGGCCGCTATTCGCTGGACGCGGAGGGCCTTGCCTACGCGGGCGGCGATTTCAGTGAGCAGTGGGCAGTGGTCAGTGGCCAGTATTATAAGCGGGAGGCCGTGGAGTATTATGTCGGTAAAGAGTTACAAAGAGCTCTTGGTATGGCAGAAAGCGATGCTGTTGACGGAGGAAACGTATCGGCTGGCAAAGCTGCTGCCGCGGGAAGAGTTGTACGCTTTGTCCGGCCAGATGCGCAGAGCGGCGGTGTCGATCCCCTCCAATATCGCAGAGGGACAAGCGCGAAGCTCTACGAAGGAATTTGTAAACTTTCTCTCGATTGCACGGGGCTCGACGGCGGAGCTGGAAACACAGCTTACGATTTGTGTTCGCCTGAAATACTTGCAGCAATCACAAACGGGTCCGGCGCTGAGCTTGTGCAGCGAGGTTGGAAAGATGCTGAACGCCTTGATTGGAAAGCTGTCCGCTGCGCACTGACCACTGACCGCTTCTGCCCCGACGCGGACAACTGCATCCCCGTCACCGATGAGGAATACTTCCCGGACGACGTCGTGGGCCGTCTGGTGGAATTCGTCCGGGTGGTGTACGGCGCGGATACGCTGGAGGAAAATCTGGACTTTATCGCAGGAGCCCTCGGCAATAAGGGCGCAACCAGCCGCGAGGTCATCCGCAATTACTTTTTGAACGATTTCATCAAGGACCACAATAAGACTTATCAGAAGCGCCCCATCTACTGGATGTTCGACAGCGGAAAAATGAACGGCTTCAAGGCGCTGGTTTACATGCACCGCTGGAACGCCGACACCACAGGCAACGTCCGCGTGGAGTACCTGCACCGCATTCAGCGCGTTTACGAAAGCGAGATAAGCCGCATGCAGGACGTTATCGACAACAGCCCGAATGCCCGCGAGGCGTCCGCCGCGCAGAAGCGCAAGGACAAGCTGGCGAAGCAGCTGAAGGAGACCCGGGACTACGACACAAAAATCGCCCACCTGGCCCTCGCCCGCATCGGCATCGACCTGGACGACGGCGTGAAGGTGAACTACGAAAAGGTACAGACCGGGCCGGACGGAAAAAAGCTGGCGATTTTAACGGCGCTCAAATAAAAACGGCGCCCCAATACTTTATCGAACTCTAAGGCGGTACTACTATGGCGGAACTGAACTTGAAACAGATAACGGACAAGCTGAACGCGGAGTTTGCCGGGGACGTGCGCAAGCTGGTGTTCTGGTATGACGCGGGCGCGGAGTTCGCCGGCGATGTCGATGCGCTGGGGCTGGAAAACGCCAAAGTGCTGCATCTTGCGCCAGACAACCAGTTTTACACGAAATACTTTCTGGAGTGTGTGGACCGGGAAACGAATTACCTGGTTTATGCGCCCTTTGCAAAGCCGGCCCTGCGGGAGAACCACCTTGCAGATACGATACGGTATTCCAAAGAATTTTTTGCAGACCGCGCCTCGCTGCTCTGCCTTGATCTCGGCATCGGCGAGCAGCATAAGCCCGTGATCCAGCAGTACATAAAATTCTTTGCCAGCCGGGAGCGGACACAGCGATTTTACGAGCTGGAGCTGGAAACGTGGAGCCGCAGCACGATCGAGACCGCGCTCATGAGCGTGCTGTGCAAAAGCAAAACCGCCTCGTTTGAGGAGGCCGTCCGCTGCATCCTCACGGAGGATGGGCTTGAAGACAACAAATATCTGGCGGAGCTTGAAAAGTACGGCCTGCTCCCCGCGTTCTGGCGGCACGTTGAAGAAGCCTTTGGCTACAGCGACCCGAAGCCGACGCTTGAAAAGCTTGTGATGGCGTGCTTTGCCACCTATGCCGCCCGCAGCATATCCGCGGAGCTTCCCCGGGCGTGGAAGCCGTTCGTCACCTGCAAGTCCGGCAACATCGTTGCGTTTTTGGACCATCTGATGAACAGCTATCTTTATGCGGACCGCTTTGACGCGCTTTCCGCGCTTGCCTATGAGGCCCTTGGCGCCGCCGGGCAGCTTGCAAGGCTGCCCGTGGAAGCGCTGGTGGGATGCTGCGCCTTCGCGGGCGTTGACCGGCGGCTGATCGCGTGGCTCCGGGGACGGCTGGAGAGCGAGGACCTTGACGCAAGGCTGGACGGAAAGTCCATTCCGGAAATCTGCGCGCTGCGGCGCAGGCTGCACTTCGGCCGGCAGTTCCGCAGCGAGTATTTTATTCTTGAAAACGCGTTCGGCATCATGGCGCACGGAAGCTATACGCCTGTTTCCGGTATTGCGGAAGCCGTCCGGCAATACATCGAGCGGGATGAAGCGGTTGACCGCCACTACCGGTACTTTTACCTTTATTTCGACCGCCTGGAAAACAGCGCGGATTTCGAGCGGCTGCGGGATTTGACAGAGAATATTTATACCAACGATTATCTTAATAAGCAGCTTGTCGGCTGGAACCGGAGCTTCACGGAAGCGATCGGCAAAACCGGCCTGCCGCGCCAGCTTGATTTTTATTCCCGCTGTGTGCGCACCGCCCGGGAACGCACCGTTGTTATTATCTCGGACGCTTTGCGCTACGAGGTTGGACGAACGCTTTTTGAACGGCTTCAGGCGGACGAGAAATGCACCGCGACGCTTTCCGCAATGCAGGCGGTTCTGCCTTCTTATACGCGGTTCGGCATGGCGGCGCTGCTGCCCCACAAAAGAATCGAGCTTTGCCCCGACCTTCGTGTGACGGTGGACGGGAAGCCGACCGACGACCTCAAACAGCGCGAGGCGGTTTTGCAGGCCGCCCAGCCGAACAGCCGCTGCCTCCGGTTTGACGATATCCGGTCCATGAAGGTAGCGGAGCTGCGGGAGATATTCACCGGGCAGGACGTGGTGTATGTTTACCACAACCAAATCGACGCCCGCGGCGACAAGGCGAGCACGGAAAACGAGGTCTTTGCCGCCTGTGAGGAAGCGGTTGACGAAATTTTTGCCCTTATCAAGCGCCTGACGGTGAGTGCAAACACCATTCACTACATTATCACTGCGGACCACGGTTTTCTTTACAAGCGCGATAAGCTGCAGGAGAGCGACAAAATCGGCGGCATCCCGGGCGCCGGACGCAGGTTTGCACTCAGTGCACAAGCGGTTCAGGCGGACGGGGTGGCGAGCCTTCCGCTCGCCGCAGTCACAAACGCGGAAGATGCCCGAAATGTGTATTTTCCCCTTGGGAGCGACCTCTTTAAGGCGGCCGGTTCCGGGCTCAACTACGTTCATGGCGGCAGCTCCCCGCAGGAGCTGATTATCCCGCTGCTCGACGTAAAAACGGAAAAAGGACGCCGGGACACGTCGGTTGCGCAGATCGCGCTTGTCAGCCTGACCACCAAAATTACAAATCTGATCACCACGCTCGATTTCGTACAGACCGAACCGGTCAGCGATGTGGTGAAGGAAACAGCCTACCGGCTCTGTTTCATCTCGGATGATAACGAGAAGATCTCCAACGAGAACATCTACCTTGCCGACAAAAAGGATACGGACACCGCAAAGCGCGTTTTCCGGCTGCGGTTCTCGTTCAAGAACAAAAAGTACGATAAAGGCCGGAAATATTACCTCGTTGCCTTCGACGACAAAAACGGTCTTGAGGCCTTGCGGCAGGAAATCATCATGGACATCGCTTTCGCGGATGATTTCGGTTTTGGATTCTAAGATGGGAGGATGAAAAGCGATGGATGAATTTGAACAGATGGAGCAGCACGAAATTCCGGAGGACCACCCTCTCGAAGAAAGCCCCGGCGAAACACTCGACCGCAAGCTCCGCGCCTGTTTCGACGGCAAAATCGTCCGTAAGGACCTTACCAAGTCGATCAAAGAGGGCGCGAATGTACCCGTTTACGTTCTGGAATTCCTGCTTGGGCAATATTGCAGCTCGGACGATCCAAATGTGATCGACGAGGGGATCCGCAACGTCAAGAAGATTCTGGCGGATAACTTTGTCCGTCCGGACGAGGCGCAGAAGATCCTCTCCATCCTGCGCGAGCGCGGCGGTTATACGGTGATTGATAAACTGACCGTCAAGCTGAATATCCGGGAAGACCGTTATGAGGCGGAGTTTTCCAATCTTGGCATCAAGAATATCCCGATTCTGCCGGAATATGCTTCCAGGTACGACCGTCTGCTTTGCGGCGGTATCTGGTGTATTGTCCAGCTGGACTATGAGTTCATGGAGGAGGACAAGAAGGTCAGCCCGATCCGCATTCGCAAGCTCACGCCGATTCAGATGCCGCACATCGACATGGAAGAAGTAAAAAACGGGCGCAAAGCCTTTACCAGGGAAGAATGGCTTTCGATTATGCTGCGCTCCACCGGCATGGAGCCGGACAATTTTTCGGAGCGTGTGAAGTGGCTGCTGCTGGCGCGTATGATCCCTCTGGTGGAAAACAATTTCAACTACTGCGAGCTTGGGCCGCGCAGCACCGGTAAATCTCATATCTACAAGGAAATTTCACCAAACAGCATTCTTGTTTCCGGCGGCCAAACCTCCGTTGCCAACCTGTTCTACAACATCGGTACAAAGACGGTAGGGCTTGTTGGTATGTGGGACTGTGTGGCGTTCGACGAAATTGCCGGCATCAACTTCAAGGACAAGGACGGCGTGCAGATCATGAAGGACTACATGGCGTCCGGCTCCTTTGCCCGCGGCAAGGAAGAAAAGTCGGCGTCTGCCTCGATGGTCTTCGTCGGCAATATCAACCAGGATGTTTCCGTTCTGCTCAAGACCTCGCACCTGTTTGAACCATTCCCGGATGCAATGGCCTACGATACGGCGTTTCTTGACCGTATTCACTGCTACCTTCCCGGGTGGGAAATCCCGAAGTTCCGTCCGAACAGCTTCACCAACGACTATGGCTTCATTACCGATTATCTCTCAGAATTTTTGCGGGAGCTTCGTAAAGAATCATTCGGTGATGCGCTGGACAAGTATTTCAAACTCGGCGGCAACCTCAACCAGCGCGATACGATCGCCGTGCGCAAGATGGTTTCCGGCATGCTGAAGCTGCTCTATCCGGACGGAGATTTTGGCAAGGAAGAAGTCCGCGAAGTGCTCACCTTTGCGCTGGAAATGCGCCGCCGCGTCAAAGAACAGCTCAAGAAAATCGGCGGCATGGAGTTCTACGACGTGAATTTCTCGTTTATCGACAACGACAGCTTTGAAGAGACCTTTGTTTCCGTTCCGGAACAAGGCGGCGGCAAACTGATTCCGGACGGCATGTGCAAGCCCGGCCATATCTATACGATTTCCCGTGGTAAGAGCGGCATGATCGGTATCTATCGCCTGGAAACGCAAATGCTGCCCGGCAACGGCAAGCTGGAGCGCACAGGGCTTGGCACAGACCGGGAGGCAAAGGAAGCAACCAATACGGCGTTCAATTATCTCAAGGCCAATGCCAACGCCATCAGCGGGAATATCAGCACGGCGAACAAGGACTATATCATCAACTACCAGGACCTGAACGGCATCGGTATCACAAAGCACCTTGCGCTTCCAACCGTCATCGCAATTTGTTCCGTTGCACTTGCCCGTCCGGTTGTGACCGGTTTGGCGGTCCTGGGGGACATCAGCATCAGCGGTACGATCCTGAAAGTCGAAGACCTCGCCAACGTGCTTCAGGTATGCCTTGACAGCGGCGCGAAGAAGGTTCTGCTGCCGATCACCTCCGCCGCCGACATCGGCAGCGTTCCCTCCGAGCTGGTCGGCGCGTTCAGCCTGATTTTTTATTCCACCCCGCAGGAAGCGGTGTTCAAGGCTCTCGGCGTAGACTAGGGAGGCGGCAATATGTTTGAAGATGATTTTTCAAAAATGCTTCGTGATTACCCGGAGGCGGTCGCGGATACAAAGGTTTTTGCCGGCTTGATGAAAGACCTCTTTCCTGGGCAGCAGATGCAGATCAACCTCATAAATACAACGTATGCGCTTGGCATTGCCGGTGAAATTGCGGATGCCGCGCATATCAACAATGCCTTTGCGTTCCGGTTTGTAAAACGTCTGGTAGATGAATATGGCGTCAGCCGGCTGAATGCGGATTGGGCGGTTTCTGTCTGGTGCGTCTGCTACGGGCAAAGGCTGCTGCATAAGCCCTGTGATATTCAAATCAGCCGTGCAAAAGGCGGCGCGCCTCCGGCAATCAGGGAAAACAGCCATCCGGACGAAGGCAGGCAGTACGGTGATCTTTTCCGCTATACAAAAATCGACGGTGGATACGGTGTCACCGGTTTTTCCGGGCAGAACAAGAAAACCATTATTTTTTCAAGCCGATACAACAATCAAACCGTAAAGCAGATCATGCCACATTCCTTTGCAGGGTGTGAAGTGTGTGAAGCGGTGATGACGGATGGCATCGAGATTATCGGCGAGAGCGCGTTTGACGGCTGCTCCGGGCTAAAGCAGGTGATTTTTCCAAACACGCTCAAGGAAATTGGGAATGATGCGTTTCGTTCCTGCCCGGAACTGATTACGGCAGTGCTGCCGCAAGGGGTGGAGCAGCTTGGCAAATATGCATTTTCCGGCTCCGGCCTCAAAACAATTATGATTCCGCACTCTGTGTATTGGGTCGGTGAGGGCGTCTATGCAGACTGCAAACGGCTGGACCATGTGGCTGTGCCGGATAATATCATTTCCATTCCGGACAGGATGTTCAGCGGCTGCGGCAGCCTGAGTGAGATCAAGCTGCCGGAAACGGCAGACCGTATCGGTACCGGTGCGTTTGAAAATTGCAGCAGCCTGCAATCCATTGTGATTCCTGAGTCGGTGCGTTCCATTGGCGAAAATGCTTTTGGTGGAACACATCCGAAGTTTACGCTGCTTTGCCACCGGCTTTCTGAAGCGGAAAGATATGCAAGAAGCCATAATATTACGTTCCAGCTCATTTACTGAGGTGTGCCTATGGGATTGCTTGACTTATTCAAACCTCAACCGAAAATGCCGATGATACAGAGTATCCTGCCGGCGGCGGCTGTTCAGGAAATTTTGCGTGGACGGTTGCCAATTTTGAACACGAATAAGATTTTCTTGAAATCCGGTGAACAGTGTCATTACATCGACAAGGCAATCTATGAAAAGAAGACGGTCCGCAAGCGGTATGTGCGGCGGAACTCAGGCTATTCCGCACCCGGACTTTTCAAAGGGACGCGTGTCAACTTCGGCCGAGGGAGAACCGATCAGGTGGATAACGTCACCTATCAAACTCTGCGTGGAATCCTGTATATTACCAACCGCAGAATCATCTTTCAAGGTGATCAGGAGGGGTTCGATGTGAAAGCGGATGATCTCGTTGCAATTACTCCTTACAGCAATTGCGTGGAGCTTCAGACGAGCAAGATGCATTACAAAATTTTTGTCCCCGACGGCAATGTAACGCAAGCTGTTTTGCAGCTGATACAATAGGAGGGATGAATGTGGACGGGCAGTTAAAAACAGGAACTTTCCTGACAGCGGAAAGCTCCAACAAATACAAAGTGATTTCCTTACTTGGCGCAGGCGGGCAAGGCGAAGTCTACGACGTGGAGTGCGGTGGAAAGCACTATGCGCTCAAGTGGTATTTCAAACACATGGCGACAAAATCGCAAAAAGAGATCCTGGACAATTTAATCACCAGAGGCGCGCCGGATGCTTCGTTCCTCTGGCCGTTGGACTTGATTTTTAAAGGATATGGGGAATCCTTTGGTTACATCATGCCGCTGCGGCCGAAGAAATTCAAGAGCATCGTGGATATGATGAAGCGACGTGCGGAGCCGTCGTTTCAAACGCTCTGTAAAGCCGCCTATAACCTGATAAGCAGCTATCAAAAGCTGCATGCAATGGGATACAGCTACCGGGATATTTCGTTTGGAAATATGTTTTTTGATCCAGATACCGGCGAGGTGCTGATCTGCGACAACGACAATGTCTCCGCCAACGGAATTGACAACAGCTCTGTGTACGGAACACCGCGCTTCATGGCGCCGGAAATCGTCATGGGCAGGGCCAGTCCCTCCCGGAACACGGACCTGTATTCGCTGGCAGTTCTATTGTTCTATATGTTTATGATGGGGCATCCGCTGGAAGGAAAGCTGGAAGCTGAGATCAAGTGCATGGACATACATGCTATGAATAAGCTCTACGGTCGGAATCCAATCTTCATCTATGACCCGAACGATAAAAGCAACCGCCCGGTCAAAGGGTATCAGGACAACGTCATTATCTATTGGGAACTGTATCCGCAGACCATTCGCGACCTGTTCACGAAATCTTTTACGGTTGGTCTGACTTTGCCTAATAAGCGCGTGACGGAAAAAGAATGGCTTGAAGCATTCGCAAATCTTCTCTCGGGCATTGTCCTCTGTCCTAAGTGCGGCGCGGAAGTCTTCTTCGATGCGCAGAAGCAGGATAATGGTGTGGCACAGGCTTGCTGGAACTGCAAAGGTACGGTACCCATGCCCGTAACGCTGGCCGCTGGTAAAAGCCGCGTTCTGCTTCAAAAAGGTACGAAGCTCTTTGCCCATCATATCTATGGCAATTTTGATATGAACAGTGTGGTTGGCTCTGTTGTTCAGAATCCGAAGAACCCGAATCTTTGGGGTATCCGCAATGAGAGCACAGAAAATTGGACGTATATTAAACCAGACGGAACACAGGTTCCCGTTGCAATCGGTAAGAGCGCCGCAATCGCAAAAGATGTTCGTATTGACTTCGGCCAGATGACCGGAGAGTTCAAATAAACACTGAAATTACATAGGGAGGAAATCAAAATGGCAGAAGCATTGAAACGTCCCGGCGGTGAGTTGGCAAGCAGGCCGCTTCACTTTTTTTGGGTGGTTGACTGCTCTGGATCCATGTACGGCGAAAAAATTGGGACGGTCAATCATGCAATCCAGTCCACAATCCCGGAAATGGTCGACGCTGCAAAGGATAATCCTAACGCACAGCTTCTCGTGAGAACGCTGAAATTTTCGACAGGCGCAACTTGGGTTACGCCAACCCCTGTAAACGTTGAAGACTTCGCTTGGGATGATTTGGACGCTGGCGGCGTCACCGATCTTGGCAAGGCGTTTGAAATGTTGGCAGCACAGCTCACAATTCCGCCGATGAGCGACCGTGCGCTTCCACCCGTTATCGTGCTGCTTTCGGATGGCCAGCCGACAGACGATTATAAGAGCGCTCTGGACAGGCTGCTGCATCTGCCCTGGGGTAAAAAAGCAGTCCGAATTGCAATTTCCATCGGTCAGGATGCGGATGATGACGTTCTGCAGCAGTTTACCGGCAACAGCGAACTGGTCTTGCAGGCAAACAACCCGCAGGCGCTTGTAAAGATGATCAAGTGGGCCTCTACTGCAGCTTCTCTGGTGTCCGCTCCGGCAAGCAGGCCGAAAGATATGGATGAGCTTCCAGAGGCAAATGATGCGCCTAATGCGACCAATGCGCCGCTGGTGCTGGATATGAACAACATTCCCGATCCAGGCTCAGTTGGAGCAAATGATGTTTGGTGATTGGAACTTTCTCCAAGAGAGGATGAACGCATCATGAAACAAATAGTATTCGGAGAAAGTGTTCAGGGGGCTTCTCATAAGCGAGTAAATATGGAGTGTCAGGATACCTTCAAGAAGCTTGAATATGATGACGGAACAGTTATCATGGCAATCGCAGATGGGCATGGCAGCAAGGCTTGTCCACATAGTAAATCCGGTTCCAGTATCGCAGTCAATGTTTTCTGCAAGGTTATGGGTGAGTTTTATGCGAATTATGCAGAAAATCTTGAAATGCTGCTGACCTACTTGAACCGTGAAGGTGACACAAAGGTTGCGCAGGAGATTGACGCTGAGTGGAAACGGCGCGTCTTGAAAGTACACACGAAGCAAAAGCGTGAAGTCCCTCTTACCGAAACCGGCGAAAAAAACAAAGCCGAAATCTATAAGCAGTATGGCTCTACACTCGTCGGGATGATGATTACACCGATTTTTATTTTTGCATTTCAACTCGGCGACGGAGATATCAGCATCGTTAGTCGGAATGGTCTCAATCATTTGTTAGAGGGTGAAAAAATCCTCGGCGTGGAAACTCACTCGCTCAGTAAAATCGACTCGTGGAAAAGAGCCGTGTCCGTAGTTCGGCGCAGGACCGCAGACAGTGGCTTTCCGTATATGCTGATGCTTTCCACGGACGGCTTTGCCAACAGTTACAAGAGCGTTGATGACTTCCAGAAAACTTGCTTAGATTATTTTGGCATGATTGAACAATACGGAGCAGGCGCAGTTGCGGCGAACCTAAAAGCGTGGCTTGACGAAACAAGCTCCATGGGATGCGGCGATGATATTACCGTCTTGATTGCTTATTTTATGGACGATGGTGCGCCGGAAAGTGAGGCTACTGCCAGTGAGTGAGTTCAAAGAGGCCGTTGTGCTTATCGCAAAATGCGGCGAGAGTCATAAGAGCTATGGAATACGTATGGAAAAGACCGGGACGGATCGATGGCTCACAACATGGGCATTCCCGATCAAAGACTCGTCTGCAAAACGCGAGGGTTACGATAAAATCCAAGTAAAGGGCGACATTTCATTCTCTGACGATTACCCTGGATGTCCATACTGCGGCGGGCATGGCCTGACATTGTGCCCTTGCGGACATTTGAGCTGTACCATTATGAGAAGCAACGTCTTTACCTGCGAGTGGTGCGGAATGCAAGGGGAAATTGGAAATTATTCGGGAGAAACAATCGTCGCTGGAGCAGACTATTGAGATACAAAGTGATTTTTTCTTACATATACAAACATATATCAAATCAACTGGATTCTTTGGCCTCTTTGCTAAAGCATATATGAGTATGCTGACAAGCGGAATGACATGTATAGAGGGTAACCAGACGCCCACGCCGACGATATGTATATTGGGATATCACTCCAAAGTTTCAACGCGGCTTTTACTGTTCTTTCGTCTTACTTTTTAAGCGTAAAAAGCTGTTTTAGAGGCGCGCAAATATGGGCTTAGAGCGTTTGAGGATTGCTTAAAAGTGAGAGTTATACGTTCACTATCGGGCACTCGGAAAACAATGGCAGAACATGCTCTCAATCCGCCTTTGTTCTGCACTGTGCCTCCCGGATGGCCTGCTGGACATCCAGCCATCGCCCGTATGCCCCGCCATGGAGCTGCTTCTTTAATTTGTTGATGGCATTTTTGTAGGCCTTTTCCGCGCCGCTGGGTCCATTGTAGTTCAGACGAACGGCCAGTTCCTGAAAGGATAGGCCTTTTTCCTCCGGATGACAGAGTCCCAGATAGCTGCGAACCAAAGTCAGTTCCCGTGGGTTCAATATCTCCGCTATTCTCTGGCGGAGCAGTGTCCTGCGCATATGGCGGTCATAGGACACAGCCGGGTCTCCTCCGCATCCGAGGTCAAAGATACGCTCTCCCATTGATTCAGTTTGGAATACCGTACGGTATTCTTCCAGCAAACGCCTGGCGGTACGGCCGGAGACATTCAATTTGTCCTGAATCTTCATTAGAAGATCGGGTTCCGCAGCCTGTCCGTGAACTGCACAAAGGAAAGCTGTTTGACGCAGCTGATAATAACGGCTGGGCGGAAGCGGCAGGGCGGAAAAACTTTTGGCAGCGCAGTCCAGCATTGCGGTTTGAACAATGGGTGTGGCAAAGGTCAGGAGTTTTGTCCCCGCATCAAAGTCAAAACGTCCGGCCGCCGACAGCAGCGCCATCGCACCTTCCTGCTTCAGGTCTTCTTCCAGCGAATGCTGAGAAAACGGTTCGCAGCAGCTTCTGGCTAAAACCGTCAGATAACCTTCGTTTTGAGAAACCAATTGAGCTGCCGCAAGCACGTCCCCTGTCTGCAGCCGCCTCGCCAGCTCTTCGTTGCCGGGCCCCCCTCCTGCAGCGGAATACATTTGCTTTGTCACGGAGTCACCCGCTTTCGAGCTTCCGCATAAAGCCGCTCCTGCTCCATGTCCCGAGCATAGCCGGCCGCCGCATACCCGTTGTCCATAAGAGCCTTGTCCCGACAGATTTCCGCAAGGCGAAGCGATTCCCGGCGCAGGTCGTCCGATATTTTCCCCCTCTGGTGGTGTTTGCGGATGGTGTTGGTCCGGGTAGAAAACAGACGGTAGATGGGGTGCTCCCTGTTCTGCTCCTTCTGCCGCATCATGGCTCCGTACTGCCGGCATGTCATGCCTGCATCCTGAGGCGCGTTGCCGCTGCAATATTTGGGTATACGGCCATTGGTGGTGAGAAAGTATTTCCCACAGTTCCGGCACCGGCTGGGGGCATGGGCGTGATGCAGGCCGTTCATTAAATCGAAGCTGTAAAAATGGATCGGCGATGGAAAACTGATCCGTTGGACGAACACCATTTCCTTTTCGTCCCTGGGACTGCGGGCAAAGGTGTAGGAGGATGAGATGGCCGGCGAAACGGTGAATGCTTCAATACCTGACATGGGTAGCTGCTCCATCATCGTCCAGAAGTCGCTGCTGTTGAAGCAGTCATGCGCCGCCACGGCAAAAGATGTCTCAGTCCGTTTTTTCAGCCGCCGCAGATAGCCCTCCTCAAAATATCGGCCCGCCACGGAAAAATGAAAGATCCCAAGGGGGATGCTGAACACAGCTGTCAGGTAACGAAAGAAAAATTGCCGGGCGGGAGATCCCGGCTCCAGCAAATCGCTGACGGACGCATCCGAAAACAGGACCTCTATGGCGCGGAGTTCCTGCTCCTTATCCAGCATGCTGTACGGCGGACACTGCCACAAGGCGTCAAGAATTTTCTCAACCGAAGAGCGGATCTCCGGCAGCAATTTGACAAACCGGCTTTGCTCTGCACACACTAGCGACTCCATCTGATGGCTTATCTCGCCGCCGTGAGTAAGCAGTTCCCGCAAAGTTTCGTCATTGACATTCAGAATTTCAGCAGCGAAATATCCGGATGGATACGCAGCCTCGTTGAAAAAAATCTGTTCCTGCCAGATGTCCAGTGTCAGGTGCAGAAGATTGTTGTTCTGTCTGAGTCCCAGCGGCATAGCTTCACCTTCTGTCGCATATTTGTTCGAACGCTGTCTTGCGACATTCTCATTCTATCAAAATCCAGAGAATAATCAAGCGGGAGAAAACATCCCGGCCGTTCCCATTCTCATGGGGACGGCTATTTTCTTGGGAAAGGTCGTGAAAGCATGAACACAGAACTAAAACTGATTTCCATGCGGGATATCCAAAAGGAGGATGTGCAATGGCTTTGGTACCCCTACCTCCCGCGGGGGAAATTGACCATTGTGCAGGGAGATCCAGGCGAAGGCAAAACTACATTTGTGCTGGCGGTCATCTCAGCTCTGACCCGGGGTGAGCCTTTGCTGGAGTGCGGACAGGCTCCTGAACCTGTAAACGTGATTTACCAGACAGCGGAGGATGGGTTAGCAGACACCATCAAGCCGCGGTTGGAGGCCGCCGGAGCGGACTGCGCCCGGGTATTGGTCATTGACGAGAGCAAACGGGAGCTGAACCTCTCCGATGAACGGCTGGAACAGGCGCTGCGAAAGACAGGTGCGCAGCTCATGGTCCTGGATCCCATTCAAGCATATCTGGGAGACGGTGTGGACATGCACCGTGCCAACGAGGTGCGGCCCATCCTGAAGCGGACGGCGGCCATGGCGGAGCGTACCGGCTGTGCGGTGATCCTTATCGGCCACATGAACAAAGCCCAAGGGCTGAAATCAGGCTACCGTGGATTGGGTTCCATTGACTTTCGGGCAGCAGCCCGAAGCGTATTGGTAGTGGGGCGGCTCAAGGATGACCCTGCCGTTCGGATCGTTGCACAGGACAAAAACAGTCTGGCCCCTGAAGGCAAATCGATCGCCTTTCAGTTGGATGGAGAACGGGGATTTAAATGGAAAGGGACCTGTGATCTCTCAGTAGACGATGTACTCAGCGGGAGCGGAAAGCTTCAGACCAAAACCCTCCAGATGGAGGAAGAATTGGAGCGGATGCTCAGGGAAGCCGCTACTGCGGAGGCGGTTCTGAATCGTGCCAAAGAACTGGGTGTATCCGAACGGACTCTGATGACCGCCAAAAAGAACCTGGGAATCGTTTCAGAGAAACGCGGCAGCCAATGGTACTGGATGCTGCCGGAGCAAGGATGTAAGGATGCAGCGTTCTAAAAACTTTGCACCCTTGCATCCTTCCTTTTATGCAGTCCTGTGTCTGAGAAGAACGGGGCTGGCTCCGATGAACGGAAAATCCTCCCTTCAGGGAGGGCAAGCAGAGCGCCTGTCCGACTTTGTCGGACTTGGCGCCGCCGGCCGACCGGCGATTTTGCGGGCGGAAGCCCGTACCCACTTTACGGAGGTATCAGTGAAACAGAAAAAGGAAAAACGCATCACGCTCCGTCTTACGCCGGAGCAATACGAAAAAATCCGGTTCAAAGCAGAAACGGCGCATATGTCCATAGGAGCCTATGTCCGTGCGGCCGCTTTGAAGCATCGTGTCGTAGTGATCGATGGGCTGGAAGAAATCACCCACGAACTCAAGGGCATTGGCCGAAGCATTAACCAGCTGGCGGTTCTGTCCAATATGGGAAGGATCCAAGAGATCCATTTGGGAGAGGTCTGGCAGATGCTCAGCCGGATCTATCTTAAATTGCAGAAGCTGACGGAACAGGAAAAACGCTGATGGCTACAGTCACATTCATTAAGTACAAAAGACAGACTGGCGGGACACTCCGCAGTGTGGCCCAGTATGTATCTCAGGCGAAAAAGACTGTTGCGCAGACCGGTCATCCGTTGGCAAGCGGGCTGAACTGTACGCCCCGTCTGGCGGCCCAGGAGTTCATAGCCACCCGGACCACACACCGCAAGAATAGCCCGGTCTGGTTTTACCACTATGTCCAATCTTTTTCCCCGGAAGAAAAAATCACCGGGGAGCAGGCTCACCGGCTGGCGAAAGAGTTCGCGGCGCGGGCCTGGCCGGACAATGAGGTACTCATCACCACTCATTTAGACGCAGCGCACTTTCATACCCATTTCATCGTCAATTCGGTATGTTATGGAACAGGCAGGATGCTCCGTCAGGAGCCTGGTACCCTGCATGCTCTGCGGCAGATGTCAGATGAACTGTGTATGAAATATGGATTCTCTGTTCTTCCTCGGGAACAGGGAAAGAACAGAACCCACGGTATGGACGGACGGGAATACCGTTCTGCCGCCAAGGGCGAGAGCTGGAAGTTCCGCCTTATAGACACCATTGATCAATGTATGCGGTATGCGTCTAACAAAGAAGAGTTCATCGCTTTGATGCAGAGTGATGGATATGGGGTTCGTTGGACGGACAGCCGAAAGAGCATTACCTACACCACGCCTCAGGGAATGAAGTGCAGAGACGACCGGCTCCACAGTGAACGATACAGGAAGGAGGTCATGGAACTTGAATTGCGGACCCGAACAGAAATTATCCATGGAAGAACTGAAGCGGCTGAATCCATCCCGGTGTTCTTTGCCGCAGATGCGGACTACACTTCCGCCGGCGCCAACACAACAGGACTGGAGGGAACTGCTGATTGCAATGGACCGATTAGAGCGCCGTCTTTCGGACCAGACAGCCGTTTTGCGGGAGCTTTCCATCCGGACGGCTGCTTGCCCCACCCAGCCCCAGATAGAGGCCCTGTCGCAGGATGTGGCCCGGATACGGACGCTGCTGCAACAGGATGGGAGGAAGAACGCGCGGCGTTTCTCTGCGCCCAGGTTGGAGCTGCCGCCAATCCCCTGGCGCAGCCTGATTCTCGGACTGGCAGCGTTCCCGGTTCTTGGCGGTATGCTTTGGGTAGCATGGTCCAGTTGGGAAAAGCTTTGGAGCCTGCTCCGTCCGATTTTCCTGTGAAAGACTCTACAGTCAAACCCAGGCATACTGACCGCAAACTTTGGCAAACACAACGGAGGAAGAAAATTGCTCTCGGGCACAAACCAGATGATCAGGAAAACGAATCGGTCTGGCAGCATTCGCTGTGATAAGGAAACACAGAAGGGAGAGATGTACACTGAGTAATATTGGGACAGAACTTGAGAGTTTTTTGGAAACCGGCGGGTCAGGCGGATGCGGTGATACGGAGGCTGTGATCCATCCGGAGAAAGACGGATTTGTTTCGCTTGACTTCCGTGATTCCAGAATAACGGATGTGCCGGAAGGGAAACTGGTAAGCAGGGCCATGATGGCAGGCAAGCGAAAATTTCTGGTCCGGTCTTTTTTTCCTGCTGCCGCACAAACGCCTACGGCCCGGTTATTGGAATATATCGAAATTCAGGAAAAGAAAAACAAAATCCCCTTTGGGGATAGACTTTCGGGGCCTGATACGGTATGTTTGAGTTGATCCGTATTGGTTTGCCGTAACAGAAAGGAGAAGATGATGAAACAGGCAAACCGCGAACCCTATGATATTTTGTATGCGCGCCTCAGTCAGGAGGATGAACGGGAGGGCGAGTCGAACAGTATCCAGAACCAGCGGATGATACTGGAGCAATATGCCGGCGAGAAAGGGTTCACCAATCCATATTTCCTGTATGATGATGGTTTTTCCGGAACAAATTTCAACCGGCCCGGGTGGAATTCAGTGATGCGCCTCATTGAGAGCGGTATGGTGCGGACCTTGATCGTCAAGGATTTGTCCCGGCTTGGACGTGAATATCTGGAAGTCGGGAAACTGACTGAGCTGGTGTTCCCCAGCTACGGTGTACGGTTTATCGCCATCAACGACAACGTAGACAGCTTCTACGGCGAAAACGATTTTGTACCTTTCAAAAATTTGTTCAACGAATTCTACGCCAAGGATACCAGCCGGAAAATTCGGGCTGTAAAGAAGGCTCAGGCCCAGCGGGGTGAACGACTCGCCACACGGCCAAGGTACGGTTACCGCAAGGCTGACGGCGACCCTAAAAAAATCGTGCGGGATCCACAGGCAGCTGATATAGTGCAGAAGATCTTCCTGCTTTGTGCTTCCGGAAAAGGGCCAAGCCAGATCGCAAGGCTGTTAAAACGGGAACAAATCCTCAATCCGAGCAATTACTATTTTAAAAAGTACGGCGTTGCGCTGACCGGGCTTGATACCACACGCCCTTTCGAATGGAGCGAGACCACCGTTGCCAAAATACTGGAGGATGAAATCTATCTGGGACATACCATCAGCCTGCGGTATACAACGCAGTCCTACAAAAACAAACGAAGAATCGAACGGCCGGAAACAGAGTGGCTTCGGTTTGAGGATACCCATGAGCCCCTTATCACAAAGGAGCTCTGGGAACTGGTGCGGGAAGTCCGCAGGCACAAACGGAGGGCGCCAAAGAAATTCGAGGAACCCAATTTATTCTCCGGCCTTCTCTATTGCGCTGACTGCGGCGCGCCCCTTCGGCTGCATCGGACACGGACTCAAACTGCTCATTTCTACAACAATTTCAAGTGCAGTACTTACAGCAACCGGGGAAAAGATGCTTGCAGCGGGCACTACATCCGCGAGAGTCAGTTGAAGGCAATTGTACTGGACGATCTCCGCCGGGTGACGCAATTTGCAAGGCAGAAGGAAAACCTGCTGCTTCGTCATGTAGCCAGACAAAATTCTGCACAGGCGAAGAAGGAGATCAGCCTGCTTCAAGGTGAGCTGGACAAACTTCGGCGCAGAGAACAGGAGCTGACGGCACTTTTCAAACGGCTCTACGAGGACAACGTTCTGGGCCGCATCCCGGATGAACAGTATCGGATCCTTTCCGCCGAATACACACAGGAGCGGACGCTGCTGCAGGAGAAGATTCCTCAGATGGCAGAGCAGCAGGAAAAGCTGCGGGATTCCATCGCCAACGCTGCCCGGTTTGTAGAGCGGGCCAGGCAGTACAGCACGATTACAGAGCTGACGCCGGAACTGCTCCGGCTGTTCATTGACAAGATTGTAATTGGCGAACGTTCCGTAAAATATTCCCGCTGCGCTGCGCAGGAGGTCTCGATCTACTACCGCGACGTCGGGCTGCTGGATACTGCTGAAGAGCTCGATATGGAGAATCTCTTGTCTGACACTGCCGCTTCTGCATAACGGCAGAACGACGCGGGCAGCTTTGCTGCCCGCGTCTCTCAAAAACACTATTTCCCCTATGCTTATATTGTGTCCTTATCGCACGGTGCCTAAAGGCACGGCAGGCTTTTGCTCATCGTTCCACGAATGTCTTTTCCTGAACCGCAATGAAAAGCTTGTCTCAATGGCCGCGGCCAGAGCAAAGCGGCCGGGTAGCAGCCCGCTCTTTTATTGCGCCATCTTCGCGTTCAGATCTGCGATCATCCGTTCCAGCGCCCCCTCCGGGAACGCGCCGAAGCTGCGCAGGCCGCGCAAGGGCATATTGTCCATCATCTGGCGGGCCATCTCGTCGGAAACCGCCTCTTTTGCGGCATCTGCGCTATCTTCCGCCGCGGGCGCGATTGTGTCCATAAACTGACGCGCCATCTGCCGTACCGAAGATGCGGTGCGCGGATCAGCCAAAAGCTCTCCGACAGTGGTATTTTCATCCACATGGAAAGGCAGCAGCTTTTCTGTGCGGAACTCTACCGCTGCCGCACCCCGGATATCACGGGACGAATGCCCCACCAGCAGCTCGTAGCGTCCCGGTGCCGCATACCAGCCGCCCAACGCCTCGCTGTACCAGGAAAGACTGCGCGCGTCCACGCTCAGCTCAACTGTTTTTGTCTCGCCCGGTTCCAGCGCTACCTTTGCAAAGCCCTTCAGCTCTTTTTCCGGCCGTCCCGCCGTGCCGGTGCGGTCCGCCACATAAAGCTGCACCACTTCCCTGCCCGCGCGGTCACCCGTGTTCTTTATGTCCGCATACACCGTCACCGTGCCGCCGTCATTCAACACATCCGCCGAAACGCGCACGTTTGAATACTCGAACGTGGTGTAGGAAAGCCCGTGGCCGAAGGGCCAGCGCACGGCCATCTTTTTCTTGTCGTAGTAGCGGTAGCCCACAAATACGCCCTCGGCATACTCCACATTTTTACCGTCGCCCGGGAAATTCAGATGGCTGGGGTTATCCTCCAGCTGATACGGGAACGTCTCCGGCAGTCGGCCGCTGGGGTTTGCATCTCCGTACAGCAGTGCGTCCGCGGCCGCTCCCACGCCCTGGCCGCCCAAATACATTTCCAGCACCGCGTTCACGCTCTCCGCCCACGGGCATTCCACCGGGCTTCCGTTGTGCAGCACCACCACTGTATTGGGCTGCACCGCCGCCACGCGCGCGATCAGCCTGTCCTGGCATTCCGGCAAACGCATATGGCTGCGGTCGTAGCCCTCGCTTTCGAAGCTGTCGGGCAGGCCTGCAAAAATAATGGCCGCGTCCGCAGCCCGCGCCGCTTCCACCGCCGCGGCAAACTTCGCTTCGTCCGTCTCGTCCCGGTCCGCCGGGAATCCCTCGGCGTATACAACGTCCGTGCCGTTCACACGTGCCGCATCCAGCGCGCTGGTCACGGCGCTGGCATTGATGTGCGACGAGCCGCCGCCCTGATACCGGGGCTTTTCCGCGAAGCCGCCAATATACGCAATCTTCGCGGCCCGTGCAAGCGGCAGCGCGCCCTTGTTCTGCAGCAGCACCGCGCATTCTTTTTCCAGCTCTGCCGCCAGCGCATGGTGTGCCGCGCGGTCAAACTTCGCCTCCGGATGCTGTACATCCGCATAGCGGAACACGATGTTCAGAATGCGTGCCACCGCCTTGTCCAGCACCGCTTCATCCAGTGTACCGCCGCGCACTGCCGCAACGATCTGCGCGTCCCGCACGCCGTTGGACGATGGCATTTCCAGCTCCAGCCCTGCGGCCAGGCCCTTTACGCGGTCGTTCACCGCTCCCCAGTCGCTCATCACATATCCGTCAAACCCCCACTCATCCCGCAGGATCTCTGTGAGCGTGTGCGGATTTTCACTGGCAAACACCCCGTTGATCTTGTTGTAGCTGCACATCAGCGTCCAGGGCCGCGCCTCTTTCACGATCGTCTCAAACGGCGCAAGGTAAATTTCCCGCAGCGTCCGCTCGCTCATGTCGGACGAGCACGTCATGCGCCGGTATTCCTGGTTGTTGGCAGCATAATGCTTCACGCTCGTGCCCACATCCCAGCTCTGCACACCGCGCACCTGCGCCGCCGCCAGCTTTCCCGCCAGATACGGGTCCTCGCTGAAATACTCAAAGTTCCGCCCGCACAGCGGGCTGCGCTTGATGTTCACCGCCGGCCCCAAAAGCACAGACACATCCTCCGCGCGGCACTCCTCGCCCAGCGCCCGCCCCATCCGTTCCAGCAGCGCCTCATCGAAGCTGGCCGCCGTCGCGCATGCCGCCGGGAAGCACACCGCCTTGATGCTGTCGTTGATGCCCAGATGGTCCGCCTCCTGGTCCTGCTTGCGCAGCCCGTGCGGGCCGTCCGACACCATCACGCCCGGGATGCCCAGCCGTTCCACGCCCTTCAAATGCCAGAAATCCGCGCCCGAACACAGCCCGGCCTTTTCCTCCAGCGTCATCTGCGCCACAAGCTCGTTTATATTGCGTTCCAAAAAAACACATCCTCTCATTTTTCGGTGCGGCCGCAGCCCGGACGCACCGCTTTGCTGTATTCAGCATAACGCGGCGGCAGGCAGGCCGTCAAGAGCGGCCGTCTGTTTTTGAGGCGTTCATTGCCGTTTTTCCCGTCATTCGGCGTTCAGGCGGTCTCCTTACGTCCTCATCTCCCGGAACGTCTCCGCCATGCCTGCGGTAAAACTCCATTGACGCCGCATGTAAGCCCGCAGGGTGTTCGTCCGTTCCCGGTAGCGCGCCAGGGCGCGCTCCGGCTCATTCCAATGCTCCATAAGCGCGCCGGCTGCATGATGTCCGCTCTCCAGCGCAGCCGAGACACCCTCGCCCATCGGGTTCAGAAACCCCGCCGCTTCGCCCGCGCACAAAACGCGTCCCTGTCCATAATAGATGGGACAGCCGGGCGGAATACGGGGGCATCAGCCATTTCTCGCGTCTTTCCTCCCGGCCGGTGCACAGGCCGTGCCGCTCCTCCATGTAGGAAAGGAAACGCCGATAAAAATATTCCGCCCGCTTCGCATCCCGCACCGACACGCCCAGCACCAGAAAGCCGTCCTTCACATTGAACCATGCGTCGTACTCCGAAAGCTCCGGCTGAAGATAGGCGTAAAAATAATGCGGGTCCAGCGCGATGCGGCCCTCGTTAAAGGTTTGAAACGTTGTGATATACTGCGCCGGGCCCGGCGCCAGCTTCCGTTTCAGCGCGCCCGTCACGCCCTCGCAGTCCAGCAGATACCTTGCCCGCACTTTACAGCGTTCCCTGTTCTGCAGCGTGACCCAAACAGCGCCGTTCTCTTCTTCACAGGCAATCGCGGCGGTACCGTCCAGCAGCTCCGCTCCGCTTTCCGCCGCCTTCGCCACGAGCCAGCCGTCAAAAGCGCTGCGCCACACATTGCGCCCTTCCTGCCTGAAAGCATATTCCCTGCCCTTGTCATCGGTAAAGATCATCCCCCGGTTTTCCACCGGAGCACAGCAGACAGCCGACGGTACTTCCTCGCCAAAATACTGCTTCACCAGCCCCAACGACTTTTTGATCAATATGCCGGAGCAGGATTTGTATCGCGGCAGCCGAAACCGCTCCACCAGCAGCACACGGCGGCCCGCTTCACAGAACGCCTTGGCCGCTGCCGCTCCCGCGGGGCCCGCTCCTGCGACGACGGCGTCATACATACCGTGCACCTCGCTCTCCCGTCATTCGCCCACGTTTGGCTTGGTGAGCATGGTGTGCGTCAGCCTGGCAACAGAGACGCCGCCCATGGTGATATCCCTGTCTCCAAACCGCAGCACCTGCGTCTGGCCCTTTTTCACAGGCAGCCATTCCGCCAATCCCGGCCCGTTGGGGTCGCCCGTTTTTGCAAAATTCGTCAGGTACGACACCATCGCTTCGGACAAAGCCCGGTCCCATTCCGTGAAAGGCCGCCAACAGCTGTCCAGCGTGCCGAACGCATACCACAGGTCTGCCGAATGCCACGCACCTTTTTCATCTCCGGGCAACTGACGGCTGAAGAAATAGGCATAGCTAGGCTGTTTGCCCTGGTCCGCCTGCAACCGCGCCCAGCCCTTTGCCATTTTATGCACGATGGGCGGCACAACGTCCTCGCTGGTGGAGCCCATCAGGTACGGGATGTTCTTTTGCCGCCCTGCTTTTGCAGCTTCCCCCGCGCTTTCCGTAAGGAATACGCCGTCCACCACCGGGCCGCACCCGGCCATGGGGTTCTTCTGTTCTTTCCTTGCCTCGGCGAACGCCGCGAACAGCGCCTGCGGTTCTGCGCCGCACAGCGCCGCAAAATCTGCCGCGCCCAGCTTCTGCCGCACCGCCTGCCAGAACGGATACGCTTCTTCCGCTTTCTGCGCCGCGCCCAGCAGTCTGGAAACGCCGCCTCCGCTCATCATCACCGCGCCGCGGAACAGCCCGTTCGTCATGGGCGAAACACAAAGCTGCTGTACGCTCATCGCGCCCGCGGACTGGCCCATAAGAGTAACTTGGCCCGGGTCGCCGCCAAAAGCGGCGATATTGTCCCGCACCCAGCACAGCGCAGCCATCTGGTCAAACATTGCGTAGTTGCCCGTATGCCCGTCCCGAGCGGCAAGCTCCGGCAGGCACAAAAAGCCCATAGGGCCCAGACGGTAATTGATGGTGACGGCAACAACGCCCTTTTTGCACCAGGCCGTGCCGTCAAAATGCTTTTCATGGCCGCACCCACCCAAAAATCCGCCTCCGTGAATATAAAACAGCACGGGCGCGTTTTTTGCGTCGTCGGGAGCCCAAATGTTTAAAAACAGGCAGTCCTCACTGTAATCGTAGTGTTCGCCCCGACGGAATTCGTTGTAATAAAACGCCTTTTCCGGCACGTCTTCTTCGTTGTAGAACGCGCGCGGCTGAAACGAACACGCGCCGAAATTGGCGGCGTCATACACGCCGTCCCAATGCGTCACCTGCCGGGGATATTCCCAGCGCCCTGCCGTGGCGTACCGTATGCCGCGGAATACGGACACGCCGTCCGCTCCGCCCGCCGCGCCCTGTACGGGCCCGCACGGCGTATGTACAAAATGGTTTTTCATACCGGCTTTCCTCCCTGCTTTCTTTCCTGACGGTGCGGCTCCGGCAGGGCGCTTTCCGCCCGGCCTTTTCCAGCAATTCCATTACAATAAAGAATACCCTCTTACGCGCATCAAGTACATTGTATTTCTTGCACATCAAAAGCCCCGCCGTTTTTCATGCCATCCGGCGAGCCGTTTGGGCAGTCTTTTCACCGCTCTGCAATTAAAAAGCCGTCCGCGGTATGCGCCGCGGACGGCCTTTCGTTCCAATATGTGTCAGCGTGTGCCGCTTTTTTTCTTCCAGAGCAGGAAACCGGCCATCAGAGCCAACCCGAACGGCAGCGCCAGCAGACCCGGCAGCTCGAAATGCACCAGCAGACCCGCCGCCACATAAGAGATGCAGGAAACGGCTGCCGCCGTTATTGCATAGGGCAGTTGTGTGGAGACATGCTGGACATGGTCGCACTGGGCGCCCGCAGAGGCCATGATCGTTGTGTCGGAGATCGGCGAACAATGGTCGCCGCACACGGCGCCCGCCATACATGCGGCAATGCACACGATGCCCATGGGGTCGTCCAGAGGGAAGATCGCCATGGTGATGGGGATGAGCACGCCGAACGTTCCCCAGCTTGTCCCTGTCGCAAAAGCCAGCAGGCAGCCGATCAGGAACACGATGGCCGGCAGGAACATCTGCATGCCTTCCGCGCCGCTTTTCACAAGGTCCCGCACAAAGTATTTCGCGCCCAGAGAATCCGTCATGGCTTTCAGCGACCATGCGAATGTGAGGATCATAATGGCAGGCACCATCGCCTTAAAGCCGTCCGGGATGCAGCCCATCATCTCGCGGAAGGACATTGCCCGGCGCAGCATATAATAAACGAAGCTGAACACCAGAGCGAATGCGGACCCAAGCATCAGCCCTACCGACGCGTCGGAGTTTGAGAACGCGGTGCTGAAACGCGCCAGCACGCCGCCTTCCCCGCCTGCGAAGAAGCCGCCGGAATACACCATGCCCACCACGCAGCAGAAAATAAGCACTGCAATGGGTGCAATAAGGTCAACCACACGCCCTTTGTCCGCCGGGGCCTCCCCTGCGCCCGCATAGGGGTCCGGCCCGCCGCCGAACAGGTCTCCCTCGCCGGCCAGCGCCTCGCTTTTCGCCATGGGGCCGTAATCCACCCGCAGCACAACAAGCATCACCATCATGGCAATGGTGAACAGTGCATAGAAATTATAGGGAATGGCCCGGATGAAGAGGGACAGGCCCTTTCCATCCTCCACAAAACCGGACACAGCCGCCGCCCAGGACGAAATAGGCGCAATGATGCACACCGGTGCCGCCGTAGCGTCGATGATATACGCCAATTTGGCGCGCGATACCCGGTGCTTGTCGGTGACGGGCCGCATCACGGAGCCCACCGTCAGACAGTTGAAATAATCGTCGATGAAAATAAGGCAGCCCAGCGCTACCGTAGCCAGCTGCGCGCCCACGCGGGATTTGATATGTGTCTGTGCCCATCGTCCGAAGGCCGCAGAACCGCCGGCCTTGTTCATCATGCAGACCATCGTGCCCAAAACGACAAGAAACACCAGGATGCCGACGTTGTATGCGTCCGACAGCACCGAGACGATGCCTCCCTGAAATACGTGCAGCACCGTGCCCTCAAAGCTGAAATTCGCATACAGCAGGCCGCCCGCAGCAATGCCTATAAACAGTGAAGAATACACCTCTTTTGTGATGAGCGCCAGCGTGATGGCAATGAGCGGCGGCAGCAGGGACCATGCCGTATTGTAAAACCGGCTTTCCGCCTCTGTCCTGCCGGAGCCGCCGCAGGCCCCGCAGATGTTTTTCCCACCGCACGCCCCGCATGCCGCGTCCTTGCCCAGGCATTCCATGCAAGCGCCCGAGCCGCCGCATTCCGCGCATTCCACCATGCGCGAACCCGGTTCGTCCTGCGCGCCGCTTTCCGCAAAAGCCGGCGCCGCGCACAAAACCGCCAGCACCAGCACCGCCGCCAGCATGGGCAGCAGCCGAATCCTTTTTTTCATACTGTTCCTCCTCCTGTGTTCTGCCGCAGGCCCTCCGCTCCGACACACGGACACAGGCCGAGGGAAACAAAAAGCCCTGTGCGCAAAGAGCGCACAGGGCAACCGGACGCAGCCTCCGCTGGAAGATGCGTCTGGATAGCGCTCCACAAATTTTGTGACAGTCCGCAGGATATTCTCCCACGGCCCAGGATACGCCGCCCAGGCAGGCGGCTGCTCCTTCGGCGGTTCCCCCTCTCCCCGAAACGGCTGCCTGGCCATTGTTCCGGGTACGCATGAGTCCCGCGCCTCTATCCGCGTATTCAGTTGAAAAGACCTTTCCGGCCTTCCCGAAGCACACAACGCGCCCGGGAACATTCGAATGATACTTATAAATTAGCACGGCTGCTCCAAAATAGCAAGCGAATCCGCCATTTTTACACAAAAAATTTTTCCGGATGCACACGGCTTTTCCGCTTCTGCAAAAAACGCCCCGGCATCCGCCGGGGCAATGCGTTTCGTTTTTTTCAGGGGTCTCAATCGTGAAGGCTGGGTTTCGCCCGCAGAGAGATGGTGTGCTCAAAACAGCTGAAATCCGTTAAATACACAGTATAGCAGCCCTCGGTGCGCTTCATGCTTCCAAACTTACCCGCTGTGAAGCCGTGCGCGCCGAAGCACGGGCCCGCCTCGATGGCATACCTTCCCCTGGAGGCCGTCAGCGTTCCGGATTTGGCGACGATACCGCCGCCCTCCGCGCCGTCCGCGGCAAAATGCTCCGTCTCCACGCGGCAGCCCGCGTCGAACGCAAGCTCCACACGCAGAGGCGCACGGTCGATCCCGGTGTTGACGATGTGCACGTCAATGCCGTTCTCCGCCTCGGTGACCTCCACATCGAATATCATATCCGGCCCGTGAAGCTGCGCGCGCTTCGTGTGGTCCATTTTCCACCAGTCGCTGGTCTCCGGCTTTTCTTCAAACGGCAGATAATACCAGCCCGTCATGGTCTGGTGCAGCGCATAGGCGTTTTCGCCCGTGGAGGCCAGCGTCTCGGGGATGAAGCTGCGGTGCTCACAGAAACTGGCGCCGATGTGCATACTCACAGTAAAATCGCCGTTCTGGAAATACAAAAAGCCCGCGCTGTGGTTGATGATGGTGTAGGAATACCCCTTCCGGCGGCAGCGTACGATCTCGCTGCCCTTGTAAAATTTGTGGTAATCCGCCGGGAAACCGCTGCCCGCGTGCTCCAGCGCGGCCAGACGGGGTTGCAGCATGAACTGGATCAGGCAATCCATAGCCTTCAGGCCGTGGCGGTCCACTGCCGCCATGATCTCATTCGCCGCGTCCAGAAATTCCGGCTTCTGCAGCACGTCGCCCATATACAGGTACTCAAAGTAATAGTCTTTGGGATAGATCTTGCGCCCCCGGTCCTGCCGGGTGGAGTTGTTCGTAAAGATGCTGTCGTCCGGCTCGATATAGGTGAGCATCATGGTCAGGTTCCGCACCACAGGTTCGTAATAAGCGTCGTCGCCCGTGGCCACGGCCAGCATGATCATCGCGTCGTTGTTGATCCGGTTGTAATTGCCCGCCGAGCGCTCCGCATATTCGCCGTCTGCGTTGCAGTCGCTGCCTTCCAGCAAAATAGCGTCCGCGGCCTTTTTGTACGCCTCGCCGCCCAGCAGCCTGTGGCACATCATCAGTACCGATGCGATGGCCCAGCGGTGGTTCGGCGTATGAAAACCGCAGTGTGTCAGTGCTTCGGCGGCATCTTTCACAATGGCTTCATACAGCGGCAGCAGCTGCGCGCACACATCTTTTTCCGCCGCGTCCGCCGCCTGCGCACCCTCCGCGATCCGGCGCAGATATACGTACACGGGCAGCAGCCGCTTCGTGCAGAAAGCCGTGTCCGGGCCGGAAAAAAAGTTGCAGTTGACGAGGTCGAAATAGCCGCCCGGCCGCTGGGAGCGGCGCACATAATCCAGCGCCAGCAAAATGCGCCGGAGCACCTCTGCGTCCAGATGCCATTTGCTGTCCGCGTTCAGGCAGCAGGCCGTCATGGTCGTCAGATGATAGATGGCCACCTTCGGCTCCGCAATGCTGTCCGCCGAGGGGAATCCGCCAAAAAACGGGTCGTTCCGGTCCAGGATCTGAATCTCCATAAAGCGTGCGACACGGGCGTCGCTGTCCCGCAGGACCTTGTTGTAATGCTCTTTCATATGGGGGCTCCCTTTCCAAATAAAAGTGACGGCAATAGCCGGTGCTTGTGCGCCGCGCGGCGTGCCGCCGCGGCTTGCGCTTTGTTATTATCATAGTTTTTTTATCTATAAAAAACAACACAGGTTTTGTCCGCTTCCAAAAGAAGCATTGCATATTTTGCTTAAAATTCCAAAATCCGCACCACCGCGGCTGCACATTGCACTTCGGCCGCTTATGGCAGGCCGGTGCTGCCGCGGCGGACGGTTCACATTTTACTGTGCGCCGGCCTTTCTCTCCGCTTTGTCCGCATAAACCGCCCGAAGCCGCCATATATATGCAACAAACACAAATAGGGAGTTGTTGCGGCATGAAGGGCAATCCGGAGGAGCGGGCGGTGCAATTGGGCGAATACATCACGGAGACCGGCGCCACCGTGCGCAGCGCGGCCAAAGCGTTCGGCATCAGCAAATCTACAGTGCACAAGGATATTACATACCGTTTGGAAAAGCAGAATCACACTCTGTACGACGAGGTGCAAAAGGTGCTGCGCGTGAATAAAGAGGAGCGTCATCTGCGCGGCGGCGCGGCCACACGGCAGAAATACCATCCGGAAATAGAATAACCGGCAATACAGCGGCAGGCCGTCGGCAGGGAACGGGCTGCCGCTCTGTTTTGCCTTTTCCACCGCATGCAAACCTTCAAGCAACGTCCCCACGGCAGACAGGACCGACCTGGGTTTTGTAAAAAGCGATAAAATTCTCAAATTTATTTCCCTATTTTGCCGTTTTAATTTCAACAAATACTAAGGAACCTCTGAATAAATAGCCTTCATTCAGCGCCGAGCGAGAAAACAGACG
>OGXS01000475.1_pt1 | contig 37633 bp, 27 predicted proteins | sample 1576371 | NCBI WGS metagenome assembly OGXS01 (sample SAMEA3541475, study PRJEB24748) | human gut metagenome | biome: human gut; feature: human-associated habitat; material: faeces | place: China | collected 2012
CTTTCTTTATATCATATCGAGCAATATTGTGTCTGCTTTTCTGTGCGGTATTGCCCTAGAACCTACATAGGCGAATCCCTACTGTCTGGATTTTTAGGCTATTTATACAACGGGCCGTAGAACTTGCAGGCGGCGTAATCCGCGGCCTGTGTGTCCTGTGTGCCAAAGCTTGCCCAGGCATGAGGGCGATACACCTTTTCCTGCGGCACGTTGTGCATGGTCACCGGGATGCGCAGCATGCTGGCCAGCGTGATCAGGTCTGCGCCCACATGACCGTACACCGTCACGCCGTGATTCGCGCCCCAGTTCGCCATCACGCTGTACACGTCCTTAAACGCGCCCTCTCCCGTCAGGCGCGGTGCGAACCAGGTCGTGGGCCAGGTGCGGTCTGTACGCACATCAATGGTATCGTGCACCTCGTCCGGCAGATTGGCCGTCCAGCCCTCGGCGACCTGCAGCACCGGACCGACGCCGTCCACGATGTTGTAGCGCAGCATGGTGACAGGCATCTCCGCCTTGCAGCGGAAATGGCTGGAGAAGCCGCCGCCGCGGAAATACTCGTAATTCGCGCGGCACCAGTCCGTTGCGTCCGTACAGGCCTTGATGTCCTCGTCTTTCATCTCCCAGAAGGGCTTCATCACATTATCGCCTGCCTCGTTCCGGCACGCGCCGCTGCCGTCCAGAGCTGTCGCGCCCGAGTTGATGAGGTGGATGAATCCGTCCTTTGCCACTCCCTCCGGCCGCCGGCCTGTCACACGCTCGCAGGCCTCGGGGCTCCAATAGGTACGCACGTCATGGAAGCAGGGCGCGGTGTTGGAGACCAGCGTGCCCAGCAGCATGGACACACCGTTGCAGGTGTCGTTCTCCGTTGCAAAGGGCGTGGGCATTTTCGGGCCGTTCCAGTCGAAAGTGCCGGCCAGGATGGCCTCGGAAAAATCCGCGTTGGGCAGCCAGTCTGTCCACTGGCGCTGCCCTTGGAAGCCGCCCGCCACCGCGTTGCGGCCCAGCGCTTCCTCGTGCCAGCCCAGCTCGTCCAGCTTCGGGTTGCCGTACAGGATGTCCCGCATCACCATCGTCATCTTGGTGATAAACTCCCAGTCCTTGTCCGCGGGCACGACCTTGGACCTGGTAATGACCTCAGGCAGGTTTTTGCCCGCGTTGCAGTCAAAGCCCTCGCGGCAATTGGCCTTTACCCAGGCCAGCGCCCGTTCGTATTCCTCCGCATCGTAAATACCCAGCGTGATGCGGCGCACGATCTCCGTCATGTCCACCCATTCGGCGCGCATCCCGAAATATTTCTGGAACAGCTCCGCGTCGCAGAAGCTGCCCGCAATGCCCATTGCGACACCGCCCAGGTTCACATAGGCCTTGTTTTTCATCCAGCCCACTGCCATGGCGCAGCGCGCAAAACGAAGGATCTTTTCGGCCACGTCGGCGGGGATCGTCGTATCCGACGCGTCCTGCACGTCGTGCCCGTAAATGGAAAATGCGGGCAGGCCCCGCTGGGCATGGGCTGCCATCACGGCTGCCAGATACACCGCGCCCGGGCGCTCGGTTCCGTTGAAGCCCCACACAGCCTTGATCGTCTTCGGGTCCATGTCGAACGTCTCTGTGCCGTAGCACCAGCAGGGTGTGACGGACAGTGTGGCCACCACGTTCTGCGTGCTGAACTGCTCAGCTACGCGCGCGGCCTCCGCGCCTCCGCCGATGGTGGTGCAGCCAACGACGCACTCCACCGGCTTGCCGTCCGGGTAACGCAGCGTTCCGCTGATGAGCTTCGCAGCATTGTTCGCCATCGTCACGGTCTGGTTCTCCAGGCTTTCGCGCACGCCGCCCCAGCGGCCGTCGATGACCGGGCGGATCCCGATTTTCGGATACAACATCTCATTCTCTCCCTTATCTTTTGTTATTTTTCTGTTTTCCCGCCGCGCCGCAGCAGGTCCTCATACCGTACATGGGCCGCGTCCCATGCGGCCGTGTCTCCGGGCAGATATTCCGTCACACGTTCTGTTTTTGCAATGAGCCGCCGTCCCGCATCAATGGACGGCAGCATGCCCAACGCCACAAGCTGGATGAGGATATTGCCCAAAGCCGTGGCCTCCACCGGGCCGGCTGCTGTGCGCAGGCCCGTAGCGTCCGCTGTCATGCGGCACAAAAGGCCGTCTTTTGCGCCGCCGCCCAGAACGTGCAGCGCCGCAAAGCGCCTGCCCGTTGCCGCCTCCAGCTGGCCCAGCGCAAACCGGTATTTGAGTGCCAAACTTTCGTAGATGCAGCGCATCACCTCTCCCACGGTTTGCGGTACATACTGCCCTGTGGCCGCGCAGTATTCCCGCACGCGGGCCGGGATATCTCCCGGCGGCGTAAACGCCGGATCGTCCGGGTCGATGAAGCAGCGCAGCGGCGCGGCCTCGAGCGCAAGGCTCTCCAGCTCCGCATAGGAATACTCCCGCCCCTGCCGCCGCCACGCCCGGCGGCTCTCCTGGATGAGCCACAGGCCGATGATGTTCTTCAGATAGTTCACGCGGCCATTGGCCCCCAGTTCGTTGGAAAGGCCCAGCCGCATGCTCTTTTCCGTGAGCACCGGCGCGTCCAGCTCGCACCCCAGCAGGCTCCATGTCCCACAGGAAAGGAACGCAGTGTCCCGCGCCTGTGTGGGCAATGCCGCCACCGCGCACTGGGTATCATGGCCCGCCACCGCCACCACCTTCGCGCCGTTCTCAAGCGCACCCACCACGGTGCCGCTGGGTACGGACGGCGCGAACAGCCTTTCCGGAATACGGTACGCGGCCAGCACGTCCCTGTCCCATGCGCCGGTGCGCGCGTCCTGCATCTGGCTTGTGGAGGCGATCGTCCTCTCGCACACCTGCGCCCCGCACAGTGCATGGATGAACAGGTCCGGCATAAACAGCAGCCGCTTCGCCCTGCGCCACACCTCCGGCGCCTGCTCTTTTACGGCCAGCAGCTGGAACAGTGTGTTGATGGCCATGATCTGATTGCCCGTTGCCCCATAGAGCGTCCGGGCGTCCATTGTACGCAACGCCTGCTCCACCATTCCGGCAGTGCGGCCGTCGCGGTAGTGCACCGGGGCTTCCAGCAATGTTCCGTTTTTGCCCAGCAGACCAAAATCCACACCCCAGGTATCGAAGCCGATGCTGTCGACCGCGCCCGCCTTTCCCAGCCCTGTGCGCACCTCATCCATCAGTGCGGAAAAGTCCCAGCGCAGGCGTCCGTCCTTTTCCCGTGGGCAATTCTCAAAACGGTGCACCTCTTCGTAAGAAAGCGCCGCACCGTCGTACACCGCTTTGACGGCTCGGCCGCTGGAAGCTCCGAAATCAAAGGCAAGGACAGTTGTTTTTCCGCTCATTGTACCACGCCCTTTTTCAGCAGGATATTTGCATAGATGGCGGTTTCGCCCGTGGCAACGACGGCATAGGCTTTTTTGGCGCGCTCATAAAAGGCAAAGCGTTCCAGCATCTGAATCCTCTGTGAATCTTCCCCATGCGCGTCCAACAATGCCTTGTATTCGTCCCAGATCACCGGGACACACGGATCGCCCGGCACGGCCTCCATCAGTGCCGCCGGCTGCTCCGCATACTGGTCCAGCGGCACCAGCGCCAAAACCGCGTCCAGAAGCTCCGCCACGCCGTGGCCGTCCGCGCGCACGACAATGGCGTCCTTCCCCATGCTCTCGGCGGGAAAGTTGCCGTCCGCCAGCACGATCTCATCGCCATGGCCCATCTCGCAGAGCACCTTCAAAAGCTGCGGACTGACGATTTTCGGAATATTTTTCAGCATGCTTTTTCCCCTTTCAGGTATCCGTGGGCGCACCTTTTTCACGGCGCGGATATTTTTTGTAGCCCGGATGGCGGCCCGTCACACGGTAGAAGCCGCGCAGATCGATCAGCTTATCGATGTTTTCCCGGCTGATGTCATAGCTGCCGCCCAGAATGACCGCGTTGATGGTGATCTTGGCCCAAAGCTCCAGGCTTTCCATACGGTAGAACGCCGTCACCACGTCACCGCCCACGGCCAGCGCGCCGTGATTTTCCAGCAGCATCACATCGTGCTCCTCCAGATACGGCTCGATGGCGTCCGGCACCTCGCTTGTGCTGGGCGTGCCGTAGGGTGTCAGCGGCACGCTGCCGATGGCCGCCACGTCCTCGATCATGTTGTACATGTCCATGCTGCGATGCGCAACGGCAAAGCCCGTGGCCCCGGGCGGGTGCGCGTGGATGACGCTCCACACGTCATCCCGCTTTTCATAGCAGCGCAGATGCATTTTGATCTCGCTGGACGGGCGCAGCCCTTCGGCCGCCTCCAGTACATTGCCCCGTGCGTCGATGCGGATGAGCTTTTCCGGTGTGATGAAGCTCTTGCTCATGCCCGTGGGCGTCGCCAGAAACGTTCCGTCCTCCAGTTTCGCGCTCACGTTGCCGTCGTTGGCCGCTACCCAGCCAAGCTGCCACATCTTGTGGCAGACATCGCAAATCTGCTCCTTGATCGTCCGAATCTCCATAATGGCACTCCTTTCCATGTCCTCTAATTGCATTATACTGTTGCAATCTGCGCTTTTCTCGGTATATACTAGAAAAAGATAGGATAATATTCACTTTTTACAGGGAGAGCATTTTCCGATGAGATATCTTGCCTTTCATGAGCGCATGGTGCGCGGTACATTTGACTTTCCCATTGAGCTTTACTACGTGGACGCCCTGCATCCGCGCTATGAGATGCCGTTCCACTGGCACATGGAATGTGAGCTGATCCTTATTCTGGAAGGCGGCTTTTCCCTTTCCGTAGACGGCGAGGCCGTCTGTGCCGGCCCGGGCGATTGTGTGTTTGTGCCCAGTGGGGCGGTGCACGGCGGCACGCCTCACAACTGTGTGTATGAATGCGTCGTGTTCGATATGGACCGTTTTTTGCAGGACCGTTCTGTCTGCCGCCAGAAATACGCCGCGGTGCTGGGAGACAGCGCACGCATTCACACCTTGCTCCCGGCGGGCGGGCCGGCCGCTCAGGTGGTGGACGCCCTGTTTGAGAATATGGAAAAGGAGCAGCCCGGCTATGAATTTCTCACCACCGGTCTGCTGTGGCAGCTCATCGGTATCGTGCTGCGCCATCGGCTGTATGCCGCGGACAGCAGTGAGGCGCCCCATCCCTGGCGGCATGCGGACCAGATGAAAAGCGTTCTGCGGCGCATCCGCCGGGACTATGCCGCGCCCCTGACCTTGGACGAGCTTGGCGGCAGAGGCCGGCCTTGCGCCCAAATACCTGTGCCGCGTATTCCGTCAGGTGACAGGCCGCACGCCCATCGATTATCTCAATTACTACCGCATCGAATGCGCGGCTGAGCTTCTGTGCACCACCACGGACAGCATCACGGACGTCGCGCTGTCCTGCGGCTTCAACGATCCAAGCTATTTTTCACGAATGTTCCGCAGGCAAAAAAGGGTTTCCGCCCATGTTTACAGGAATCAGTATTCAGAAGGCGGCTGAATATTTGCAACATTGACTTTCACCGGTACCCTTTGATAAAAAGCGCCCCTTTGCTTTATCTGCATCTTCTCGGAATACGAGGAAGCCGCTTTTTGTCGAATCTGGCGTACAATACCTGCTCACAAACCAGGAATCCTCCTATCTGCAGCCGAGCGCACGCCTCCATCGACCTTCCGCCTACAAAGCCTTTTTCAACTTCGTGGAATCCATTTATGTCCTCCATCAAAATACCGATGCTGTGTATTCCACACGAAACTACGGCGTCTCCCCGTGCGGCGACTTTCCGCCCAAGACATTTCAGAGCATTTTGACATTTACAATATGCAACATCCCGCTTTTCCGTCTGCGTGCCAACTCTTGATATCTCTCCAACACCATGAAATATTGCTCCAGCGTGACATCGGGCGGATTTTTCGTAGATGCCGTCCAATATATTCGTTCTTCCCGCTCTTTTCCCTGCTGCCGCTTTGCTTTGTCCACAAACAGCTTTTGGCTGTACCGCACGGCCGGGACGACGCGCAGGCCGCCGCAATGATAATCCGCAATAAGACTCTCCATAGCGGGCAAGTAGATGCCGCCCTCACAAATCACCGTAAAAAGCTGGCCGATTTTTTCGTCCAACGTCATATTTGAAACCAAATTTTTTAGGTAATTATTTTTTATCTCCACAAAATCCACTTCCTTTATGCCACTATTTTTGTACAGGACCATTCTGCCATTTCTTTCACATTGCAAGAATTGACAGGATTGTCAGTCGCAGGAAAAGTGCAGAATGCAGACGTCCTTATTCATCAAAAGATATTGGCTGGAATGTGCGTTTTCCTTCATCTGCGTCTCCTCTCCTCCACTATCTTATCAGCAAAACAATATACAAAAAAATCGGCCCCGTCTTTACAACGAGACCGACCTGGTGCGGATGAAGGGACTTGAGCCCACATGAAGTTGCCTTCACTAGAACCTGATGGCAATGCAACCTTGGGGAAACTTGAATTGCAACAAACGCATTGATTACTATATGCCCATATTTCTCTTAAATGTAAAATTTTTGCTTTTCTTTCTTAGCAAAACATTTCTCCCATTCGCCAACTGCCGATTAAAGAATCCGTTGAAAACTTTCCGGACGGTGAAAATCCGGCTCAGTAGTCTGAGGCGGAATCCAGCACGCGTAATGTTCCTTTCCCGGACAATCTCCGCATTTATAAAAATTAGCCCGAATATTCCGAATATTTACCGTCTCGGCCAAACCGTAAATTTTTTGCGCAAATAAAAACGGCACTTCCAGTTTTACGCCCCATTTTCTCGCAGCTTGAAACGGAACAACTTTGGGAAACAGCGCATCCGTTCCTGGCCTTAAAAAGCGTCTGTCGTGCCTCCCCTCGCCAAACTGAAGCAACAGCGTTCCCAATGCATTCATCTCAAAATTGATGTAGCCCTCTGTATACTGCGGATAAAACATGACGAACGCTTCCAGACAACTATCCAGATAAACCGGTCCGTTTGCCTTTTTACAGGCAGGCGTAACAAACGGTTCTTCGCACCAAAGTATGATCTCGAGTGTTGTTTCCGTCGCACGGGCAACCGCAAATGCCCTAGGGCGGTATTGACCGCCCCAGGGATATTGTCCGATATTGAAAATTTGCGTCCATTTTGTTGATGACATCGGGATCATCCTTTCACGCTGCCTACCACGATGCCTTTGATGTAATACTTTTGCAGGAACGGATATACACACATGATGGGCAGAGCCGCCAGGAAGATCTGTGCTGCTTCGATGGTCTTCTGGCTGATTTGCGACAATCGCGCCAGCTGCTCCGGCGTCATAAGCGCCTCCACATTGGTTTTGGATTCCATCAAAATTGTAGCCAGATATGTCTGCAACGGATACTTGTCTGGTGTATTCATATACATATAGCCGTCCATCCACACGTTCCAGTTCGCCACAGTAGCAAACAGGATAATCGTGGCCAGCGAGGGCAACGACATGGGCAGATAGATGCGGAACAGCACCTGCGCTTGATTCGCGCCATCAATGACAGCCGCTTCCTCTATCTCGTTGGGGATCCCCCGGAAGAAGTTCATCATCAGAATCATATACGAAACATTCATCGCCCCAGGCAGCGTCAGCGCCCAGATGGAATTGATGAGTCCCAGCTTGCTGATGACAATGTAGCCAGGTATCATACCTCCATTGAACAGCATCGTGAAAACAAAGAACCAGGAAAAAAATGTACGGCCATGGAAACGGTTGTTCGATTTCGACAGTGGATAGGCTGTGAGGATTACAAGTATGATATTGATGGGAACACCAATGGCTACTCGCATCAGTGTCACGCTGAGCGATTTCCAGAACTGCGCATCCTCCATTACATATTGATACGCCGCCAGATTGAAGCCCTTGGGCCAGATGCCCACGTTGCCCGCCACAGCCTCGATTCTCTCCGACAAAGACGTTGCGATAACATGCAGGATGGGCACAAGACATATGACGATCAACAGGGAGAGCACCGCATAGTTTACGATGGTGAACCACGACCATTTTTTACGTGTCATAAACAATGCCTCCTCCCTTTAAAACACTTGGTAGTCAAAGCGCTTTGTTGCCACGCGGTATGACAACACCACCAAAATAAACGATATGACCGATTTCATCAAGCCAACCGCCGCCGAGAGCGACCACTGATGGTTCACAAGACCAAGACGGTAGACCAGCGTGTCGATGATATCTCCGCTCTCATACACCATCGGATTATACAGCAGCATAACCTGATCCAACCCGGCACTGAGCACCGACCCCAGCGAGAGTACCAGCAGCATCACCACAATGGGCCGTATCGTAGGAAGTGTGATGTTCCAGATTTGCTGCCACCGGTTCGCACCGTCCAACGCAGCCGATTCATTCAACGCCGGATCCACATTCGTGATGGCCGCCAGAAAGATAATCATGTTGTAGCCCATGTCCTTCCAGACATCGGAAAGGATAACGATAATGGGGAACCAGGTGTTGCTTCCAAGAAACATGATGCGCTCCATCCCCAGAGAGGTAAGCACACTGTTCACCATACCATCATACTGGAACAAACTGCGCAAAATGCCGCCCATAACGGCCCATGAAAGAAAATACGGCAGAAAAAACACCGTCTGTGCTACGCGCTTGAATTTCTCGTTTATTACCTCATTGAGCAAAAGCGCGATGACGAGCGGCACCAACAGGCGCAGTACTATCTTACTGAGAGAGATTACCAACGTATTGCGCACCACCGACCAGAACGTCGGCAGCGCAAGCATATCCCGGAAGTTCTGCAGTCCCACCCACGGCGAATTTTCGAACGACTTGAGCGGCGTGAAGTCCTGAAACGCCATCACAAGCCCGAACATTGGGCCGTAGGAAAACACAAGTGCGAACAGAACGCCCGGTATCAGCATCAGATAAAACGGGAGCTCCCGCCTAAAGATTCCCTTCTTTTTGGATAGCCCCAAGGGCTTCACTGCTTTTTGTGCCATATGAAAAACCCGCTCTTTCTATGGAAGTATATAGGTTTGAAATGCAGAGGAGCGGCGGCTGAATGCCGCCGCTCCTCTTTTCGTGCTGTCAGTCAATGTCCGCACTGGCAATGGCGCACACATCATTGGGTGATGCTGGCGTACTGCTCGTTGACCTCGTTGGTCCAAGCTTCGCCGCCCATTTCATTCCAGCTCTGCTTGAAGCCTTCCCAGTCGGCTTCAGTCTTCTGGCCCATAATGTATTCGATTATAAACGAGACTGCCATATCGGTGAGCGTGGAGGACGCACGCTGCTCTGTGGCCGTGGCCGGGCCGTAGAAGTAGCTCTGCTCGCCAGTACCGCTTTCCTGTATGGCAAGGCCAACACCGATACCCATATCCTCGGTCAGGCGGCTCGCGTACATACCCCATGCGGTGGCCAAATTTTCGGCTTCATTTCCGTTCTCCAGCCAGTCGCACATATATCCGTACCACTCGCGCTCGACGTCCGTAATCAAACCGGAATCGTCCTTTGTCTCATAAGCATTCCAGATGCGTTCGCGGTAATCGTGCCAAGGTGTGGGATAGTACATATAAACCGGCAGATAGAACACAGCCGCGCCGTTTTCCGCCAGATCCTTGCCTTCAAAGATGGCTTTATCAAACGTAGAGTTACTGTTTGTCACCAGCGACAGGTTCAGCAGCTTGATAAGGGCCTCTTCCGCATTCTCCGGGGCATCCTTTGTCACAACGTTGAAATGCTGAATGCTCACCTGGTTAATGGCAGGGTTGGACTTACCATCCAGATTGGCGAGATTGATCTCGGCCCAGTCGGATTCAGGCGTCATGTTCTTGCTCTCGTTCAGCGGCCATGCAGGAATGTAATATGTGCCAAACGCCGCGCCTACCTGGCTGGAGGCCACACGCTCCACAAACTGGTCGGAATTCCATGTTGCGAAATCCGGAGCGATGGCGCCGTTGTCGTACAGCGTCTTCAAGCCGTTGAGCGCATCCAGCATCTCGTCCATCACAATGCCGTTCATAAGTTTTCCGTCGCGCATGACCCACTTGTTAGGATACGCGCCGTACATCTGGAAATAGGCACTGAGCGCAAAGTTCGTGCTCAGCACACTGGAAGTTGTACCGAGGCCAGCTGTGTCCTTGCCGCCATTCACGGTGGCACCATACTCAGCCAGCGCGATGAGCATTTCATTCACACCTTCCACGGTGGTGGGCTCTTCCATCCCCAGCGCATCCAGCCAGTCAGCTCGGTAATACAAGCCCGCCACGCTCTCGGCAGTGTCCAACTGTGCCGGGATGCCCAGCAGCTTACCATCGCGGGAAGAATAATCGATGGGTGCCTGTCCAAAGGCTTCCACTGTATAACGCAGATCCTCGCAGGCGTAAGTCTCATAAGCGTCTGTCAAGTCACGCAGATAACCGCTATCCATGAACTCATAGAAATCACCGCTCTGCAGCATGAGGATGTCGGGAATCTCACCGGAGCTGATTTGCAGGGCAAGCCGCTCCTCAAACTGATCATTGGGAACCATCCACAGGAAGTTCAGCTCGATATTCAGCATATCCTTCGCAAGTTCCGCCAATGCGTTCGTCTCAGGTGTCGTGCCTTCTTTTACCGTGGCGTCTGCATCCCAGCCCACTACAACATCAAGGGTGACAGTCTCTTCAAACGGAGTCATCCAGTCGTTCTCTGTGGGCTCTGCCGCTGAGGTGGAGCCAGATGAACTGGCCGTGCTTGCCGGCTCGGAAACGGGGGTGGAGCTGCTTGCGCCGCCGGAGCAGGCAGTCAAGAGCATTGATAACATCATCAGAGCAGCCATCAATACAGCGCCCAGTTTTATCTTTTTCAAAGTGTCTCCTCCTTCTTCACAATCAACATTTTCAAGCGCGCTTTCGATAATTTTATTGTACCTTTCGCACAGTTTATTTTCAATCAATTACTATTTACATCAAATAACGCCCTATTTACTTCTGCTCCTCTTCGGCCTCTTTTGATGCCGCGGACATCGGGGTGGTTGTTCTCTCCTCGAAAAACTGACGCGGCGTCTTTCCCGTGTTGCGCTTAAAAAACAGGATAAAGGCGGACGGCGACGCAAAGCCTGTGCGCTCGGCCACATTTTTCACCATCGTACCCGACAGGATCAGCTCCTGCGCGTGGCGCAGCTTAGCAGCATCAATCTGCTCTGAGAGTTTTCTGCCTGTGTGCATACGGTACAGACGTGAAAGATAAGAGGGGTTGAAGCCTGTCATACGTGCAAGCTCAGTCAGGGAGAGGTTGTAATCCTCGATATGATCTTCTATATAATGGTTGATCCGATTGATAATAGACTGTGTGTTATGTGCCTCATTCTCCGCGCGCTGCCGGCACAGTGCGCTGCAAAGAGCGGTCAGCTCCTTCACAAAGTGCTGCGGCATCGCCCGATTTTCTCCTCTCAGGGCACCGTCGAGCAGGCGTGTCAGCATTCGGTCATAAGGAGCGCTCAGCTCGTTCTCCCGCAGGAACGTGAGCAGAAGTGTGAACAGCGTGAGAAATCGTTCGGATTGCAGCCGTTCACAATACAGCAGCGCCTTTCCATCTGACTCCATTCCAAAATACTCACCGAACAACGCCTCGACGGACTCTGGCGTGCCCACACGCATATTCTGGCCCAATCGGTGGATGAAGGCGGAAAACTGGAACTGTTCCTGCAACACCTGTCCCCCACGGCTCAACAATGCCTCCGAATAGTCGCTCTCATCCACAATGATAAGGCGGCCCGTATCCCGCGCCACCATCGCCCAGATATTATTCAGCCTCCCATACTGCTCCACAATGGCGTCAAAGCGACCAACACTTCCCACGATGAGCCCCACCGCACAATCGTAAACATCGCTCATCTGCTGTTGAATCGCCTCAAACAGAGCGTGAATATATTTTTCCGTCCCCGGGCGCGCTGTGGGCGCTTTTTCCTGCAAAAGCCACACCAGTGTTCCTTCTTCCGGCAGCAGCGCCTCGAATGAAAGCCCCGGCGCCTGTGCCGCCAGCACACCACTGATTAGCTGCAAGCTCTGCATACCGTCCATCGCATCGTGGGCCGGGCCTTTTCCCAGCACCATGAACACGGGCCGTGCAATGTCCAACGCCAAAGAAAAAGACGCCGTCTGGTTCAGATAGTCGCGCCAGGAGCCCCCTCCCCTTAGGGCGCTTTCCAGCGCGGCCCGCTGGAGAAAAGCGCGCTGAAGCCCCTGCTGCGTCTCCTCCCGCAATTCCTCCGCGCAAAGCCGCAACTCCTTATCCACCTTCTCCATCACCACTTCGTCTCCCTCCGACTTCAGCAGATAGCCACGGTAAATGGTGGATTTGGACGCCCGGTGGATATAATCAAAATCCTCAAAGCCGCTCAGAAGCACAAAATGTGTGCGGGGCCACAGACGCTCGGTTTCCTCAATGAGTTCCAGGCCGTCGAGGTCCGGCATACGGATGTCGGAGAGCACCACATCCACCCTGTTGTTTTGCAGCACGGACAACGCGTGACGTCCCGAACAAGATTTCAGTACAATCACGCCATCGCCGTAGCGCTGTTCGAACTGGCTGGCCAGTCCCTCCACAATGTTGGGTTCATCATCCACAAGCAGCAATGTCTGCATACCTCACTTCTCCTCCTTCTCCCTCTCATTTTTATCAATATTCGCCGTCAGATCCTTAGGGACGGACAGCGTCAGCTCTGCGCAAAAGCCGCCCAAGCTCCCGTGTGAAACTGCCAGATCTCCGTCCAGCAGCTTCACGCGCCCCTTCACATTTTTCAGCGCCGTAAGCTTTTCTCCCGGTGCTGTGCTCTCAAGATATGCAGTAAGTGCGCGCAGCTCCTCATCACCACAGGTCCCATTGTTCTCCACAAGGATCACCAATGCGCCAGGCCGCGGCTCAAACCGCAGCTGAATGCGCCCCGCCGCGATTTTTTCCACACCGTGGTTATAGGCGTTTTCAAACAGCGGCTGCAGCACGAAGCGTGGCACCATGAGCGCCTCATACCCTGGTGGGATGGGCTCCAGCTCCACCTTAATCCTGTCCCCGAAACGGATAGTCTGTATCTCCGTGTAATCCGAAATATTCTGATACTCCATTGTGAGGGGAACCTCGTTCTGGTCGCTGCGTGTAATATAGCGGTAATAGGAGCTGAGACGGCGGCTCATCTCTGCAACGCCCTCATTGTCCTCCATTTTCGCCATACGGTACAGGTGATAAAAGCTGTTGTAAAGGAAATGCGGGTTCACCTGCGCCTGCAGAAATTTGATCTCAGACTGATAAACGAGCAGCTTGTTGTTATACGCCTGTTCCAGCGCCGCCTTCAGCTTGCCGCTGACGCCCAGGAAAGCTTGATAGAGAAAATCCATATCATTGTTCGGCTTTTCCGCAAACTGGAGAACCCCTTCCTTTTCCAGATTCTGCACCTCGCCCGCGAAACGGTTGATGGGCTGTGAGATGAGTTTGCGCACGATATAAAAAAACACGCCCACCTCCAGCAGTAAAAATGCCGTGAGTACCAGCTGCCATACAGAAAACGGCCTGGAGGCGCTCTGCAGCGCGCCCGCCCGGATGTATCCCGCTACCCAAAGGCCCCGACCTCCCACACGGCACAAAACACGCAGTGTTTCCTGCCCGTCCACCTGTGCCACATCGCTGTATCCGTCTGTGGATTCCTCTGTCTTCTTCGTCAGCTGCGCAAGATCCTCTCTCACCGCCTGCTGGCTGTAGCCAGCATTGCCTGTTGACAGAAAATAAAGGGCATCGTGCCACTGTGCCCCATACAGATATATCTTCCCATCTTCGGAAAATATATCGCACCATTCTGAAATAGCGCGTCTGGAAAGCACCACTCGGATAACGGCGGCAGTCTCCGCGCTCCCGGCCTGGGTCGTACCCGCGATACGCATGGAGTCCGACACGAGGCAGAGGCCCTTCTCTGTGGCCACCACAATTTCCTGCCCTCCGTTTTCATTGTATTGCGTGAGGAACCGGCGGTCTTCATCCGAGAAAGCTTCAAACCGTCCGTCTGAGGAGATATATTTGCCGAGCAAGGGAAAATATATGGTTGCCTTTTCCAACAGGCCGCTGGAATTCTGCAGCGCATACATCAACTCCGCCACAGCGCTCACATTCTTATAAATGTCCGGAAACGACATCGATGGCGTGACAAGCGCCATATGCTGAACATCCGCACGCAGCATCGTGTAATAAATCTGGTTCTGTATCCGCTGCAATTCTGCGTCCAGCTGGTCCGCCAGCGCGGATACACGTGTCTCATATGTGCGCCGCACCTCCGCAAAGGCGTTATTGCCAAGCCGTATAGCGACAGCCATGCCCACTGCGTACAGTACCAATACAAAAATCAGAAATAGCGCCAGCAGCCTGCGGGGCAGGCTGAAGCCAAACGGCGCACCGCTTTTGTATTTTTTCATCTTCATGTTCCTCCTGCTCCCGCAGGCGTGTTCCCCGCCCGCTTCATTGCCCACTGCGGACTGTTGCGCGCAGGAGGGCTTTACATTTATTATACATGATAAACACCTTTTGACGCATCCGCATCAATGATGAATTCTTTGTTTTGGATGTTGACTTTTTTATGTGCGCTTTTTGCATCTCACCGTATGCCGTATGATAAAAATACATCTCATGCGGGCGTGTTCCACCTGTGCTTCAAAGGTCCATATACACCGCTCCGAAGAACACGTCAATTTATCTTCACCTGGGAGGTCCTGCCATTATGCTGAATACCGCGCAGAACAAAAAACTGCTCGTCAAGCTTACCCGCGCGCTCGAAACATATGAACCGTATGTCTTCACCGAGATATGCACACTGCCGTTTTCCATGTATGAGACATCCGAACGCCTCACGGACGTCCCGGAGGCCGCGTTGTTCCAGGATCCCGTGCGGCGTCCTCAAGGCCGTATCTGGGGTGGAGAAGGACGCTATTGCTGGTTCCGTGCGTCCTGCACCGTGCTGGACGCGTTGGCCGGGCGCGATTTGTTTTTGCGCCCGCAGTTTGGCGGTTATGAGGCCATGTTGTGGGTGGACGGCACGCCACGCGGCACATTCGCCACGAAGATCGTTGTAACGCGCCACGGCAACCATTACTGCGACTGCGTGTGTCAGAACGCCCGGGCCGGGCAGAAACTGGAGTTCGCCGTAGAATTTTACGCCGGGCATTATGTTATTGGCGAACAGCCGTTCCAGCAGCGCCCGCAAAACGATTTCGTTTTCACGGCTGAATCGCTTTCTCTGTGCGTCAAGAACCAGGATGTGCTCGACTTTCTTCTGGATCTGCGCGTGCTCCTGCAGCTGGCGGATAAGCTTCCGGAGGATTCGTTCCGCCGTGGCGAAATCATGAACGCTCTGACCGAGACACACAAAGCGCTTCTCTATGACCCTGAGACGGTCGGAGAAGCCGCGTGGCGCGCCTCGCTGGCAAACGCACGGCAGGCCATGGCGCCCGCACTTGCACGGCGAAATGGCGACAGCTCGCCACAAGCCGTGCTGGTGGGCCACAGCCACATCGACACAGCCTGGCTATGGCCTATGGCGGAGACAGTAAAAAAAATCGCACGCACCGCCTCGAACCAGTTTAATCTGCTGGATCAATACCCCGAATACCGCTTCATCCAGAGCGCTTCCTACCACTCCTGGCTCACGGAAAAGCATTATCCCGCGGTTTTTTCAGAGATGCAGCGCCGCATCGCAGGCGGGCGCTATGAGCCGAACGGCGCAGTGTGGGTAGAGTGCGACTGTAATATTCCCTCTGGTGAGGCGCTGGTGCGCCAGTTTCTATGGGGACAGCTCTACACGCAAAGCCGTTTCGGATACCTGTCCGACACCTTCTGGCTCCCGGACACCTTCGGCTATTCTGCCGCCATCCCACAGATCATGCGCGGGTTCGGCGTGAAATATTTCCTTACGACAAAGCTGGCCTGGAATGACACAAACGATTTTCCCTACGACACCTTTCAATGGACGGGCATCGACGGCTCTCAGGTGCTCACGCACTTTTTTGTAATCGACACATGGCCCGACCCGGCCGGCCTCCTTGAGCGCGTGGACGGCATCGGCTACCGTGACTGCGTGCGCAACAAACAGGCTGCCGACCGGCGCCTCATCGCCTTCGGTTATGGAGATGGCGGCGGCGGGCCGCAGTTTGAGATGATCGAGGCAGCGCGCCGTCTCACCGATCTGGAGGGCTGCCCCAAAGTTTCGTATGATTCCGTGAGCGGCTTTATGCAAAAGCTGGAGGCGCGCGGCGGCAACCTGCCCGTGTATGACGGCGAATTGTATCTTGAGCTGCACCGCGGCACGCTGACCAATAAGCAGCAGATAAAAAAGAACAACCGTCTTGCGGAGAACGCCCTGCGCCTGCTGGAACTGCGCGAGTGTCAGACGGCCGTGAGCGCCCGCCGCGCCGCCACGGGCGAGGCGCTGCGCCCACTGTGGAATACGCTGCTGGTGAACCAGTTCCACGACATTCTGCCCGGCAGCTGCATCAGCGCTGCGCATGATCAGAGCATCGCGGAGACGACCGATATGCTGCGCCATGCCGACGCTCTTCTTCGTGCTCCGGCATTGCCCGAAGCCGACAGCGGAGTAGCGTTCACCATCTTCAATCCGCTCGATGAGGCTTGCTCCGACGCCTTCTATCTCCCCGCGCTTCCGCCGGAACTCTGTGCGGAAAACGAAGGCGTCACGCTTCAGCCCGTTGTGCGCGCAGACGGCACAGATGCCACTGCCGTATACGGGCTTTCCCGCCCGGCGCTCGGCAGCGCCGTGCTTCGGCTACGCCGCACGTCTGTGCCCGGCGGCGGGCAGAGCCCGTTCGTCTTCACGGGCGATACGCTCACCACACCACATCTGCGCGTCCGTTTCGACGGCAGCGGCGCCATCATCTCGCTCATCACACGGGCGGACGGGATGGAGTGGTGCGGCGGCCCGATGAACCAGTTCCTGTGCGGTGAAGATGTCCCCGCTGGGTGGGACGGCTGGGACATCGATGCAGACTGCGCGATGAAGCTCGCGCCCACGGCGCGCCTTTTGGAGCGCCGTGTAACCGTCAACGGCCCGATGGAGCTGCGCATTCACAGCGTATACGCCGTGTGCGAACACTCCACGCTCACGCAGGATGCCGTTTTCCGCGCAGACACCCCGCTGGTGGAATGGGAAAGCAGCCTTGTGTGGAACGAAAAGCATCGACTGCTGAAGACTGCCTTCCATACAAATGTGCGTGCGCGTTTCGCCCGCTGTGAAACACAATTCGGCTGCATCCAGCGCCCCGTCACCCGTAACGACTCGCGCGAACAGGCCATGTTCGAGGTCTGCAATCACCGCTATACCGACCTGTCCGAGCCATCCCGCGGTATCAGTATCCTCAATGACTGCAAATACGGCATCAGCACTGAGGGCGGCACGTTGGCACTGACGCTCGCCAAAGGCGGGACACGCCCCGACCCGCGCGGCGACGCAGGGACCTATACGTTCCGTTACGGCATTCTGCCCCATGCCGGCGGCTTCTCCGCCGCTGTGGCGCGCGCCGGTATGCGGTTTGACCGTACGCCGCTATCCCTGCCGGGCACCCTCGCCCTACCTGCTTTCCTCTGGACGGACAGGCCCAATATCGTTGTGGAGACCGTGAAGCCCTGCGAGGACAGCGGCCACGCCGTCATCGCCCGCCTGTATGAATGCGAGGGCACGCGTACCCGCGCGTTTCTGCATACTGGCTTCGAAACCACGCGCGCAGAGATATGTGATATGATGGAGCGTCCGCTTTTCCCCATACAGCCGGGCGATGATTTGAACTTCGGGCCCTTTGAGATCAAAACCATCAAGCTTTATTATGACACCGGGGAGGTAACAAAATGAACGTAAAAAACAAAAGCATTTCCACGGACGCACGCCGCCGGGCAGCGGCGCTGCTGGAAACACTTTCTGTTGAGGAAAAGCTGCGTCAGCTGGGGTGCACAACACTCTCCGGCTGCGAGGAGCCCCTCGAGGAAAAGGACCTTGCAGGAGGCATCGGGGCCGTTGCCCTGCTGGATATCCGCTTAAAACCAAAGGCCCTTGCATGTTGGCTGCGCGAAATTCAGGAATATATTATGGCACACTCCGACCACCGGATTCCCGCATTGTTCCATTGCGAAGCGCTGGGCGGGCCCGTCGTGCCGGATACCTGCCTGTTTCCAAATTCCATCGGTCTCGGTGCAACCTTCGCGCCCCAGACCGTGTATTCCATGGCTGACACCATCCGCCGCCAGATGCGCGCAATGGGCATCCGCCACGCGCTGTCCCCCGTGCTGGATGTCGCCAAGGATCTGCGCTGGGGCCGGGTGAACGAGACCTATGGCGGCGACCCCACGCTCAGTGCCATGATGAGCTGCGCGTATGTGGACGGCCTGCAGGGCGACGATCTGCGAACAGGCGTGGCCGCAACAGCAAAACATTTTCTGGGCTATTCCCAGACCACAGGCGGGCTGAACCTCACACGCACACTGGCAGACAGCCGCGAGCTACGTGAGGTGTTCGCTAAACCGTTTGAGGCCGCCATCTGCAAAAGCGGCATCCGCACCGTGATGAACAGCTATTCCGAATGGGAAGGCCGCCCTCTGTGCGCCAGCCGTCGAATTCTGACGGATCTTCTGCGCACAGAGCTCGGCTTCGAAGGCGTTGTCGTAAGCGATTACCGCTCCATCCAGCGCCTGCTCCCTGACATCCTCGCCACAGCCGACAGCATCGAAGACGCGGCCCTGCAGTGCCTCATGGCCGGGCTGGACATGGAGTTTCCGGACCGGCTGGGTTATTCCGACACACTGGCCGTGATGTTCTGCGACGGACGCGCCGACGCCACCTGGCTCGACCGTGCCGTTCTGCGTGTTCTGACACTCAAGTTTGAGCTTGGCCTATTCGACGATCCGTTCCCCGAATGGGAGGAATATTCCGTTTCCCTCGCAGACACAGGCGAAGCCGAGCGTGCCGCCACACGGCAGACCCTTACGCTGACCAAAAATGAAGGTCTGCTGCCCTTGCGGGATAAAAACGCCCGCATCGCCGTCATCGGTCCCTGTGCCGGCAGCCTGCGTCTTTTGTTCGGCGGCTATACTTACCCCTCCATGCTGGAGATGTTCCAGGTCGTGGGCGATTCCTCCGAGATGGCCGGCGTTGTGCAGACAGGCGCGCCGCGCCCCAGACGCAAATACGACCTCGCCGCCACCGACCGCGCCGTGCGCGAGGCCTGCCCCCAGGCGAAAACGGTCTTTGAGGCACTCTGCGCGCGCTTCCCCCACTGCAGCTGGACGCAGGGCTGCGACTATCTCGACCCTGCTTCACAGGATATTCCCGCGGCGTGCGCCGCAGCGCGCAGCGCGGACGCCGTTGTTCTGTGTCTTGGCGGCAAAAACGGCTGGGGACGCCACTGCAACACAGGAGAAGGCAACGACTCCGCCTCTCTGGATCTGCCTGGCGCACAGGAGGCGCTCGCCCGGGCCGTCATCGCAGAAAACGCGAACACCGTAGTGGTACACACAGACGGCCGCCCGTTGACGAGCGAGTGGATCTACGACCATTCTGTCGCTGTTCTGGAGGCGTACATGCCCGGTGCCTGGGGCGGCGAGGCCATCGCTGCCGCCATCGCGGGCGAATTCTCCCCTGCCGGGCGCCTGCCCGTCGCATTGCCTCGCTCGGCAGGCCATGGCCCCGTGTTCCACGCCGAACACAACGGCTCCACGGGCAACAGTTTCGCCGCTGGCGCGCTCAACCGTGACGGCTATATGTTCAGCGCAAACACACCGCTACGGCCCTTCGGCTATGGGCTCTCTTACACATCATTCTCCTATGAGGGCTTCCGTCTTTCCATTGCGCCGGATGGCCGGGGCGACGCCCGTGTCACGGTGCGGAACACAGGCGCCATGGATGGCGAGGAAGTCATTCAGCTCTATGGGCGGGATGTTGTCGCCTCCATCGTGCGCCCCGTGCAGGAGCTCATCGGCATCTGCCGCGTGTCTCTCCTCGCCGGCGAGGCCCGGACAGTACGTTTTTCCTTCAACCTCAACCAACTCGCCTTCCCCGACGAGCACGGCGTATGGCAGCTGGAGGCCGGCGAGTTCACCTTCTTTGTGGGCGGTCACAGCGCCGATGTCCGCGCCGAAGCGTCCTATACGCTGGCGCAGGGCCGGCGCCTCGACCCTGCGGGCCGTTCTTTCTTTGCCGAGGCCTCCGTTCTTGCGGAGGAATAAAACACGGCCGGGAATATCCTTATGCGGATATTCCCGGCCGCTTTCTCTGTACCGCTCCAAATCCCCATCGTGCAAATATTTTTTGAAAAAACGCATACAAAACCGGCATCCCTTTGCGAATACCGGTTCGCAGGGATGCCGGTTTTGTATTTTCAGAATTTCCTGTACCGACCGCCGCTGTATTCCATCGCTCCGTAGCTTTCCGGAAATCGGCTCCCAGCAAAAAGCAGCATCACAGCGGCAGCACACACGATGCGCCCGCCAGCGGCAGGCGGAACACCTCCCGCGGCGAATCTTTCCCGGCGGCGTATCCGCACACCTCGCCGCCGCGTGTGCATGCGGCCAGCACAAGCCCCGTTCCCGGCAAAGCCGCCACGTGGCGCGGCCAGTCGCCCGTAGGTATTTCCCACACAGGTGTGAGTATTTCCCCACTGTACCGCCAGGCAGACAGTGTATTCGGCCCGCGATTGCATACATACAGCATACCGCGCTCGTCCAGACATGCACCGCCCGGCCAGTTGCGCGGCTCGGGCACATCGCTGGCCTGCACAGCGGCCCTGACGCCGCCGTCCTCTGTCAATATGCGCACTGTCCCGTCCAACTCATTTACGCTGGCAAGCCGTCCGCCCTCCAGCGTGAGTATTTGGCGCGGTCCGCTGCCCTCCGGCTGGTGAAAAATCTGCGGCTCGCCCTGCGGCAGGCCTCCGGAGAGCACAAAGCGATACAGGCAGCTGTTCTCAAGATCAGCCAGAAAGAGCGCGCCGCCCGCGATATGCGACCAGTGCGCCCGTGCCCCGTCAGGACAAAACTGCCACAGCACACGGGTGAGAGCCGCATCCACGGCAAAATAGTGTCCGCTCTCAAAGCAACAACCGAACACCACGCCTTCATGGGCGCACAAGTGACACAGTCCTCGGCCCGGCACTTCGAGTGTGCGAATCGCACGCAGGCCTTCTTCCCATATGTCATAGGCAGTGATGTCGGCGCCGTCCGCACGCTCCGAGGCCGCATAAACGACACCATCATCTCCTTTACAACAAAACGAAGGTGCACGGCCGTGGTACAGGCCGAACCGCTTCACCGCACGTTCTCCGGCAATGCCGTATAGTGCGATGTCATCTTCACCTGGCACGCCGTAACCCGAGACAAGCACCAGCTTTTCCTCCATGAACGCTCCATCCTTTCGCGCGGCCTCACACCGCATTTATTTCCCGCCGTTGAATTCGTGCACCGCGTCCAGCATGGCCACAATGTTTTCCACCGGTGTTTTTGCCTGAATGTTGTGGATGGCATTGAACACAAAGCCTCCGTCCTTTGAGAATATCTCACAGCGCCGCAACACCTCGTCGCGCACCTGCTCCTTTGTACCGAACGGCAGCGTTTTTTGTGTGTCCACACCGCCGCCCCAGAATGTGAGACGGCTGCCATAACGCTCCTTGAGCAGCTTCGGGTCCATGCCCATCGCAGAGCACTGCACGGGGTTGATGATATCAAATCCCGCCTCAATGAACAGTTCCATAAAGCTCTCCACTGCGCCACAGCAGTGCTTGAAGGTCTTCCACGGCGTGTTGGCGTGGATCCAGCCGTTTACCTTTTTATAGTACGGCATATAGAGCGTTTTGAACGTCTCCGGCGAACAGAAAGTGCCCGTTTGTGTGCCGAAATCCGTTCCGCATACGAACGCCGCATCCACAAGCGAACCGGCCGCATCATTCAGCCTTTTCAAATTACGTAGCGCGATATCCGTCTGTCTTTCAAACAACTCGTGCAGATAGTCCCGGCGTGTGACTGTGGACACATACCACTCCTCGATCCCGCGGATGCCCTTCGGCTTTTTGAGCGCCGGCCCCGGAACAAAAGCGATATCTCCGAGTCCCGTGCCGCCGAAGCTTGCCACCACCGCACGGCCTGTCGCGTGCGCCGAGCGGATCTCATTGGTAAAAAATGCAAGCTCTTTCGCCGTCAGCTCGGTGAATTCCTCAAGGTTATCCTCCACCGTCAGCTCGTCGTCGTCCACTTCTTCCGCGCGCTCCACAGCATCAAAATAGTACCCGCCGTATGGCATATGGCCGCTGGGCTCGCAGGTGGTGTCGCCTCTGGGATAAATATATGTATCTCCCTTTTCGTCCTTTGTAACATTGAAGTGCCGTGATACAAGCACCTCCTGGCCACTGTCCAGCCGGTATTCCTTCCAGCCCTCGTTGGGAAAACCGAAAACCGTATAAGGCCCCAGCACGGGCTCCGTGTCCACACCCATGGCCTGCTTGAGATCCTCCTCCAGCAGGCCCAGCATCTGAAAAGGCTCGTATATTTTCACCGGCCTTTTCTCAAGGCCATAATATGCCCGCAGCTGTTCCACACAGCTTGCATGTATCCCCGAGCAATTTGTACCACCAAAATCAATGGGGACTCTATCTGATGCACGGTGTTCCAACGCATCTACGACCTGTTTGCGCACCGTTCTCTCCACTCCTTCCCTTGTTATGCCACGCTTTCAAAGTGCTGGATGGAAATCGTGTGCTTTGATACTTGTGCCGCCGTCTACCAGAAGATACTGCCCTGTGATGTACGCGCCCATATCCGAAGCGAGGAACAACGTTGTGTTGGCAATATCGCCCATCTGGCCGGGAGGAAGCGGCTGGCAATGGTTAACAGCCCGCTCAAACTCCAACTTCTGCCGTTCGTCCATTTTTTTCAAATCATCATACATCACATCGCTCATCACAACGCCCGGGCAGATCGTGTTCACGCGGATACCGTCCGCCGCACAGTCCAGTGCCATGGCGCGGGCAGCGGCATTCATCGCGCCCTTCGTGCCGGCATAAAGCATATTCGTTGGCTGTGTCATGACACTGTGGATGGAGGAAATGTTTACGATGCTGCCGCCATGACGTGCCCGCATGCCCGGAATAAATGCGCGCGCAAACCGCAGGCCGCTGATGTAATTTGTTTCCAGCAGGCGGGCCATATCCTCGTCCTTGTACCCATCTGCCGCACAATGGCAGTTCACACCCACCGTGTTTATCAGAATATCGATTCCGCCGCTGTCACGCAAAACAAGTGCGGCCGTCTTCTCGCTCTGCGCTCCATCGGCGAGGTCGCATATATATCCGCGGCTCTCCGGTGCAAGCAGCTGCAGTTCGCTCTCCGTCTCGCGCACGTAGCACTCGTTACGGCCTGCAAAATATACGGTGGCTCCCTGGCGTGCAAACAAAATGGCAATGCTTTTTCCAATGCCCCGCGCGGCTGTTGTGATAAAGGCCCTTTTCCCCTCCAGCATACGGTTGTAATTCCGAATTCCGCTGTCGTAGTTTACTGTTTCGTCGATCATATCAATACCTGCCTTTCCTTTCCGGGAGCGCCGAATGTCTCAATATCAAAACGGTGCAGCATTTCATCGATTGCCTCCTGCTCGCCGCGCGCCGCGCGCAGTTCTACGTCCCAGTTCATGCCGCGGTATTTTTCCGCCTCCGGCTTTGTCTCAATGAAGGCGAACAGCTCCCGCAACATCGGCTCACTCCACACCGGTGCGTCCACATCTGCTGTGGTATAGACGCCCTCTCGCAATTTTGGGAATGCATACAAATCCCGCACCTGCATTTTGTATGCGTTTTCAATGACGAAATCCACCATGTGGCTCGGCACGAACAAAACACCGTTTTTGGTTCCAACAACGATATCTCCGGGCAGGCACAATGCCTCTCCAATGCGGCAGGGACCGTTGAAGTCTGTAATTTGGCAGTCACGAATGGGTGTGGGGTCCACGCCGCGGAAATACACCTGTGCGTCGATTTTCTGCATCTGTTCGATATCCCGCACGCCGCCCCACACGACCGCGCCCCCCGTTTTGGTGCGCGCATGAATGGCCGTTGTGAGGTTCCCCCCCACAAACGTCCCCTTGAAGATCTTGTCGTACAAATCGCACACAACGACATCGCCTTCGCACAGGCTGTCGATGACCCACTGGTTGCAGTCGCCTTTCCAGCCCTTGCCCCGCGCGGTGTCGAAAGCGAGGCGGCGCACATCGGGCCGCTGCGGCATAAAGCAGCAGGTGACGGCGCGTCCATACAGCTTTTTATCTTCATGCAGCGCGCGCATATTTCCTTGGAACTGGAACCGATATCCGCTGAAATACAGCGGATGCCATATCTCTTCCTGTGTCAGTGTTTTAAGTATCTCAATTTTTTCATCGCTCACCTTCGGACGCCCGTCGGTGAAGCGCTCGCCCTCCCACTCCTTTGTCAATGCGACAATCTGTTCATATTCATTCAACAGCATATGCTCTCTCCTCTCACTTCCAAAGTGTCCAGCCGCGCAAAAGGCCGGGCGCTTTCCAATACGCCTCCGGTGCGGAGCGCCAGTCCGGCATGCTTCTTGCCTCCGGGTCGAACACCACTTCACCCGCCCGCAGCGTTGCCACACACTCCAGCTTTCCGTCTCCGGTGAGCCGTGCACCGCCGCAGTCCATAAAGCCGAAAGGTCCTTCACGCCGTCGCAGCACCGCGATATCGGCACAGGCCCCTGTCTCCAGCGTACCCAGTTCCGGGTGACGGAGCACAAGTGCGGGTGCCCTTGTCACGCGGTAGAGCACATCAGTCAGCGGCATTCCCATTGCAAGGAACTTGCTGGCTACGTACAGCAGGTCAATGGCGGGACCTGTCACATTCTGGTGATGCAAATCTGTGGAAATAGTGTCCGGCCAGAATCCCTGTTCGAAGCACCCCACCGCCTGTCGGAACCAGAAGCTGCCCGAACCGTGTCCCACGTCAAAACGGACGCCGCGGGCACGCTGCTCCAGCATATACGGCTGCATCTTTCCCTCCGCATCCATAAGAGGAAATTGCTGTGCAAACACATGGGTGTGGACATCCCCCGGCGCCAGACGCGCAAGGATCTCCGGATACGGCCTTTCCCCTGCGATGGGGATACTGTCCACCATGACAAGCTTTCTGCACAGCTGTGCAGCCTCGCGCGCGCCATCAATAGAAGCCCAGGTCGGATGCGCCGCATCCTCAGGCTTCGCCCAGTAATGAGCACTCTTGACACCTACAACGATATCCGAAAATTCACGCGCCACAGCTGCAGCGATACCCGGGTTGATATCCGACACCGACTGTTCGGACGCCGTGTAGTGCATTCCCTTTGCCGCGATGTCTATAAATGCGAGCACACGCAGCTTTGTTGCGTCGATAACATGCTCCTTGAAATCGCCAAAATTGCGCCAGCCGCAGGTGCCTGCATCCACAGCCGTTGTGACGCCGCAGCGGAACATGTGCTCCTCGGCGTTTGTGGTGCGCAGTGAATCCCCATGAGGATACGGGAACCTCGGAAACACATGGCAGTGCATATCAATAAGGCCGGGCGAAATGATACAGTCGTGCACATCCATCACGGTCTCCGCATCCGCTGCGAGGGCCTTGCCGCGGGCCGCAATCACGCCGTCTTTCACCGCAATATCGCCCGTCTCCAGCACACCGGTGCAGGGGTCATATATCATTCCTCCCTGCAGCAGCAGATCATATCGTGCCATCTTTATTTCTCTCTCCTTTGTTGCGGTATACATCCACTAAAACAAATATCATCTCTACCTCCACAGGGATATTGTGGTTCGGCATATTACGCGTACCCATCACCGTGCGTGCATGCTGGCCCCGCTCCTGCAATATCTGCATACAGGTGTCGGAAAAACCGTCCGCTACCTTCTCCGGCTCAGTAAAATCCTCACCGCAGTTCACCAGCGCCAGCGCGCGCACCATGTGATGGATGCAGTCAAGGCTCCCATATCGCTCCTGCACAGCGCGCAGGAGCGTTTTTGCACATTCGGCCGCCGCCGCATACCCCTCTTCCAGCGTGAGGTCCGCACCCACACGCCCCCGGTAAAGAGGCTCGTAGGTGTTGATGTTCTCCGGCCCATGGCCCGAGACATACACTACGCCGTCCACCTCGCGAATGGGGATGAGCGGCTTATATTTGGGGAAGCGCTGGACCGTTTCCTGTCCGTCTTCCCGAATGGTATGGATCGTAGACATACCTTCCGCCTCCTATCTGCGTACCTTGATGATGGCGTCCACGCAAACAGGCATATTCCCCTCCAGCACATAGGCACCCATGGCTGCGCGCGCATGCTGACCGCGGTGTCCGAACACCTCCACCATCAAATCAGAAAATCCGTTCATCACCGGCGGCATATTGTAAAAATCCCCCGCGCTGTTTACAAGGCACAGCGCTTTCACAAAATATTCCACCCTGTCAAGACTGCCGATATATGACTGGATGGTGCGCAACATATTTAAGCCGCACAGGCGCGCCGCCTTATAGGCCGTTTCCTCGTCAATCTGCGCGCCAACGCGGCCCACATACACCGGCCTCCCCATCTCATCCACCGGAAAATGTGCGGAAAGATACAGAATGTCCCCCGCGAACACAGCCTCCACTGCACCCTTTCCGCGCCAGTCCGTCTGTTGCAGCTGAATTCCCAGCTGTTCCATGCGTTTTTCAGTTGCACCCATTTTTATTTTCCTCCCTTTTCATCTCCCGCATGCTCTGCTTCAGCGCCTCGCACACGATTCCTACCTGCCTTGAAGTAAGCATCAGCGGATTGAGCAGAATGCTATTGTCCTCCTGTGCGCCGATATAGATACCACACGTCCTCATCAGCTGTGCCAGCCGCACAGCGCTGCCGAACGGCACTGTGCCAAACGAGCGCGGAAAACTTTGTCCCACCGGCCCTTCCTGTTCGCGCCATACCCGCGTGAAGCCACACCCCCGCAGCGTGCGTTCAAACCGCGCACATGCGCGTTCAAGCGCGCACTGCACTGCCGTCTCGTCCTGCGCCAGATAGGCTTTCACCGCAGCATACAGCCCCACCATCGCCTCTCGCGATGTTTTGCAGCCGCGGCACACGCCATCCATGGGCGGTCCCCAGCGGCGGCACCGCTCGATCCATTCCCTCTTTCCCAGCACAAGGCCGGAATCCTGCGGTCCGCGCAGCGTCTTTCCCCCGCTGAAAATCGCCATATCCGCCCCCAGTGCCGTGAACCGCCACAAATTTTCCACCGGTGGGTTCTGCGCGGCCGCATCCACGATGACGGGTACCCCGCACCTGTGTGCAATCTCAACAACCTCCTCCAGCGGCAAGGAGGCATCGCGGCCATGATAGATAAAATAGGCCACGGCCGCCGTGCGCTCCGTAATGGCCTCCTCCAGCTCGCGCCGGGAAGGGGGTTTGTCCCCCTCTCCCACATACACAATCTTTGCGCCTGTTGCTGCGAGGCTCCTGTCATACTGGTTGCGCTGTGCCCGCTGTATGATGATCTCGCATCGCGCGCCTGTCTCCGGCAGTGCGTGATATGCCTCTTCACTGTCCAATGCGAGCACCGCTGCCGAGCAGACCGTCAAACCGCCCGCAGCGCCATTCGTCAGATATGCCGCCTCGTTGCGCGTAAGACTCGCTATGGCGTCTCCCGTTTTCCTCTGCACTTCATCGAGGTCCACACAGCTGCGCGATATTTCCTGCATGGCACGCAGACTGCACGGGCGCATGCAACTTGCCCCGTATTTGGTGAAAGTATCTTGTGCGTTGATATAGCGGTGAATGCCCAGTTCTTCAAAGATGTTCATGTTTTGTATCCCTTTTCATTTTTAGGCGTCGATATGTTCGGCACGGCGTTTCCGTGTCCCTTGTTTTTAATGATTATTCAAGTTCCGGCGTTTGTCAACAAAAGCCAAAGCTTGCGTTATTCCATAAAAAAAATTCGTTATCCGCACACAAAGAGCGACGCTTCCCCGCAGCTGAAACAGCCCGGAAAGCGCCGCCTTTACAATGTTTCGGCTATTTTACAACGGTACTTCTTTAAAGCAACGCGATAGATGCCGCCACTTTTCAATTGTAAAGCTCATTCTTTTTCCTTAAAGGGGTTCTTACTTACCCAGGAGCGTTCCTCTCTTTTGCAGTCATCCGCATTTTCAGAGAAGCTGGCGAACACATCAATAACTTCTGTGCCTGCAGCATCCTCCCAGTGTATATCCAATCCCCGGTCCAGAGGCAGTGTCCGCAGCGTGCGCCAGACATCCTGTGCCGCACGCCAGAGCGGCAAATGATGTTGCTCGCACTCGTCTGTAACGGGATATCCCTCTTCGATCCAACGCGTCTCCACCGCATGGTAACAATCTTCCAGAGCACTGTCGATGACAGCTGTTTCCGTGGCACCGCCATCGTCCACCAGCGTGCGCAGATAGTTAATGCACGCCGAAACACGCGGATGATAATATCCCTCTATCAGCTCGTAATAATCGCGGCTGGGATAATCAATAAGGTTTGGGATACTCTTCGCAAAGGTCGTCCCCATGTCGCGCATCCAAGCGCGGAAATCGACCGGGGTGCAGTCTGCTCCCGATACATCCGGGTCACAGGGACGCCCTTCATACCGGCGAACCATCGTCTCCACATATGATTCCTCATCCTGACGCGTCATCCATTCAAGCTGCATGAGAAGATGCTCCAGAATGGCCGCATGTCCCTCAAATGCAGCACGTATGTCGCCGTGATTGCCGCGGCTGCGGAACAGTTCAAACATCGTGCGCAAGTGCATGTTAAAGTATTCTGTGATATACTGGCGCATCACATCGAACATATCGCGCCCCACAAACCGGTTCTTCGCCTCGTCCGGCAGATCTGCCATCGTCTGCATATATTCGTCCAGAAGCTTCACCACCTCCAGCGATTCCTCCACCGGTACCAGCCGCCGCTGGGGCCGTGCAAGATAACACCGCTTCTGGTAGCGCGCATGTGAGCTGTCTCTGTCAGAGTACACAGCCTGCTGCAAAGCGGCCAATGCCTGCACGCCAACCGGCGCGGCGGGTGCGCCGTAACGCTGCCGGGCCGTCTCCTGCAAAAAACCCTCCAACGTCACATCCTCCGGCCGCCACGCCAGCTTGAAAATCAAATCGAAGAAATGGTTGCTGACGCCGCACAGCTCCGTGCAGTTTCCAAAACCCTCTCCATGTTCCACGACAGAAGGGTCCGTCATCTCCCGGGCTGCCTCTATGTGGCGTTCGAAATCGCCATGCATATGGTCATCGCCGCCGAATTCATTCAGCGGTTCCAGAACATAGCGCGCTTTGCGTAACGGGCCATAATTTGCATCTCGATACATCGGCTCACGGAATGTGCTTTCGGTCTCCTTCCTGTTCGGCCACAAATCCAGGAAATAAACCTCTTCCGGCAGTGCGTCCACGAAGCGCTGCATCACACCCGGCATTGTCCAGATGCTGGGCGGCGTGTTCGCCCGCACGCCCCATCCATCGAAGAAAAAGCGCGCGTCCGGCACAATCTCCCGCACTGCCTCATAGGTATATTTCGCAAAGTCCAGATTGATATTGATAAAATCGTCTATATCCGTGGAGATATGATGCTCCGAAGGTGGGCAGGCCGTAAAATGACGGCTGGGGCCATATGTCTCGACCCATGTCTCCACAAACGTCTTTACAAGCGTTTTATACAACGGATCATCAGGATAAAGGAACGGAACAGTCTGCGGTGCAGCGCCGTCGTCTTTCACCCACTCACATCCAAAATAGCGCGCGTTGGGATACACCTTGCGAAATTCAAGACTTGTCTCCTGAATCATCATCTGCACCATCGTATCCATACCGAGGCTGCGTGCATACTCCGCTGTATCCCGTGTCACCTCCATACGCGCAATATCCTCCTGCGTGATCGGTTCGATCGGAACACCCATCTTCTGAAATGTGCGCTTGCGCACATAGGTGTTCCAGCTGTAGAAACGATAGGAGTTGATTTTGTTGCGCGCGTACATATCCAATTCCCGCCGCCGCTCCTCCTTGTTGAGAAACGCGCCGAAGTTGTACACCCACTGTCCCACGGTATGGCGGAATTTGAACGAAGACCGCTCCACCAGCGTCAGATCCGGCAGTGTCATGTCTGGGGATGCTGTACAGGAGTCGCCGTCAAAGTAAAAGCCTACGCCGAAATATGTCTGCAGCAAATGGCAGACGCTGTAATATACCGACCTCTCGTTGGAGCCGCTGATCACGAGCGTTTCGCCACGCACCGCCAGTGCGACACAGTCGTTCTCCACATCGCTCTGCGCCGGCAACACATGCGCCTTTTTTTCAAAGGTACGAATCATACCATGCGTGGCCGGCCGGCCGATGAGAATCTTGCCGCCTGGCACGCTCTGTGCATCATGCTCAGGCACAACGAGCAATACTGCGCCACTGATTTTCTGGATATAGCTGCGCAACTCCTGCGCCGCGTGGTGCTCCAGCCATGTAGCATCTCTGCCCACCACGACAGAACAGCATGCCATACCGTTTTGCGTAATTTTCATATGATTGTCTCCTCCTTACGGATGATTGCAGTTTCAGTGTAGCACGAGTGTTCTCCGCCCACAATCAATAGAAGTTGACAACAAGTTTCGAATTCTTGCGCATATGCATCACAACAGAAAACAGGGCCGTCCAGGAGATGCTCCCGGTTCTTTCCGAAGCTTTCCAGCAGCCCTGCTTTTGCAATACATACTACTTTCCTGTGCCCGGCTTCCGACATACTGCTTTCGCAAGCCATCCGTCTCAGCCATACACCCGCGCAATCTCTTCGCGCATAATCTCCACCCAGCGGCTCGCATTATGCGGACAACCGCCCAGTGTATGATTGTCTTTCATAAGGAATTCGCACACACCGCCCTTTGTCTGTTCCACCGCGCGGCGGCAGTCAGCACGCACCACATCCTCATCCATATGTGCTGTGGCGAGCGGCGTGGGACTCGGCTTAATAGAGGCGATATAGTCCTGCCCCAGAAATTCAGGAACCGTAGCCCAATTTGCCCATGGCGAGACCGAAACCTTGCGCAAGTGCGGCAGCTGCCGTACATATTCCCAGCGCGGGTCATACGGCTCACAGCACCCGTAGCAGGAAAGCGCAAAGCGCTCCAGTATCCGCTTATGGCGCGGAAAGATGAAGTCCCGATATATTTCCGGACTCACCTGCGCCGTTTCCTGGCTCTCACAGAACCCCCACATATCTCCTGTAACAACATGTCGCCCTTCCACAGGCGCGATCTGCCGTGTGAATCCAAAGCCGCCGCTGCCTGTATAAGTTCCGCCTGTGTTCTGCGCCAGCAGACCATTCTCTTCAAGAAAATCCAGCATATGCAGCTTGCCTTCGCACAACAGGTCCAGCATACGCTCTGCCCATTCCGGCTCCAGCAGAAAGTCGCACATAAAATTCTCCATGCCGCGAAGATCCACATAATCCCAGCACAGCCCTAATGTCCACCACCAAGTGTTTTTCCGCCGCACTGTCAATATTCCATCAAACACACTGTGTGCCATTTGCATCAGCAGCTCGGATTCCTTCCAGTCCACCACAATCTCCGGATGGTGCAGTTTTTCAAAAACAGACTCAAATTCCTCGACAGCCGGTTCAACGATGTAGCTGCCATTCTCCACAGTGCGCCGTTTCTTCAGCTCCACGCCCCAGCCCGTATCGGTGTAGCTGTAAGGCACGTCAAAAAAAGGTTCTATCACCTTGTCATCCTTCAAGACATTTGCCCAGTATATCTGCTTACGCAGCGCCATCTCCCACACGCGCGCCAACGGGTCGCTGCATCGCAGCGTATGTACGGGAATCATCTCGTTCCATCCATTTTCCGGGTCGATAAAAACAAGTGGCTGCTGCGTCTGCAGATCGTTGTGCGCTGTCCAAAGGCGGGCTTTCTCTGCCATGACAGGGCGCTGCGATATCTCAGCCACCTGCCATGCCAGTGCCCGCAGTACCGATACTTCCTCCCGGGTAAAAGAAAAGCTCGTGTCTATCGTTTTCACCAATGGATATCCTGCCGCTGTTTGCTGTGTAGCCGCATCCCTTGCTTGATCCAGCATACTGCGCGCCTCCTTTTCCATTCTTTGAGCACAGCAATACACTCTGCCCGATTTAATTGTAAAGAGGGTTCTTCTCTCCGTCCAGCTTTTACAAAATATCCAATATCAAAAATCAAATATTCTCAATTACCGGCGGGCGCACGTCATTGCATAAGGGTCAAGCAGTTTATCCAGCCGCTTTGCATCCAGCACACCTTCATCCAGCACGACCTGCCGCACAGGACGCCGTAAACGCAGCGCACGTTTGGCAATATCAGCAGCCTTTTCATAGCCAATGTACGGACACAAGGCCGTAACGAGTCCTACGCTTCCGTATACCTGTTCCTGGCAGTGTGCTTCGTTGGCCGTGATACCACGCACACAGTGCTCCGTTAATGTCTCCACAGCGGCTGCAAGCATCTCAAGAGACTGAAACAGTTCAAAAAAGATGATGGGCTCAAACGCATTCAGCTCAAGCTGCCCGGCTTCAGCCGCCAGTGTAATGGCTGTATCCGCGCCGATGATATGGAACGAAACTTGATTCATCACTTCTGGAATGACAGGGTTTACCTTTCCTGGCATAATAGAGGAACCATTCTGCCGTGCCGGAAGGTTGATCTCTCCGAATCCTGTTCGCGGGCCGGAAGACATTAACCGCAAATCATTGGACATTTTGGAAAGGCTCACCGCGCATGTCTTTAAAATACCAGATATGTATGCATAGGTATCAAGATTCTGTGTGGCATCCACAAGGTCGTGAGATTGCACGAATTCCATACCCGACAGTCCAGAGAGCATACCCGTAATCCTGTTCGCATACACCGGGCTCGCGTTCAGTCCCGTGCCCACAGCGGTGCCACCCAGATTGAGATATTTCAATTCGTCCTGCGCGGTGTCGAAACGTGCCACATCCCGCCGCACGGCCCTTGCATAAGCCGCAAATTCCTGCCCGAGACGGATGGGAACAGCATCCTGCAGCTGTGTGCGCCCCATCTTCACCACATGGTCAAACTGCCGGGCTTTTTCCTCCAGCGCGTCCTCCAGCGCCTGCAAACGTATGCGTGCCGTACAGAGGAGTCTGCGCGCCGCCATTCTCCCCGCCGAGGGAAATACATCGTTGGTGGACTGGCCCAGATTTACATGGTCGTTGGGACTCACGAGTGCATAATTACCCTTTTCCCCGCCCAAAAGCTCGATTGCGCGATTGGCAATGACTTCATTCGCATTCATATTCAGCGACGTCCCCGCTCCGCCCTGTACTGGGTCAACAATGAACTCGTCGTGCAACGCCCCACCCAATATTTCATCACAGGCAGCCGCGATGGCCTTCGCCCGCTTTTCATCCAGCTCCCCCGCTGCAAGATTCGCCAACGCCGCTGCCTTTTTAACTTGCACCATGCTTTCTATGAGCGCCGGGTGCGTCCGCTGCCGCGTAATGCAAAAGTTTTCCACAGCACGCAGCGTTTGTATTCCATAATACGCCTGCTCCGGAACCGCGCGCTCACCAATTGAATCATGCTCCTGTCTATAACCTGTAGCCTTTTTCATCCATATTCCCCTTTTCTATCCTGCTGATTTTCATTTTGACTCTGCTCCACACCGCCTCTGTTGGATGGGGACACCGCCGTATTGAGCACCGCACGGCCACGGAAAAGAGAAAAATATCGTTTCTCTCTTGCTTTTATTATATTCCAGCCTTATACTATTCACAAATACTTATATCCTTATGATTCTTATATCACTTTTTCTATAGCACCACGCGTGACGCCGCTCATGGTGTGACGTTCAGGGAGGTGGACAGCGTGTTCAGAGGGATGCGGTACGTTTATGAGGTGTACTTGGAAAGGAGCTTTTCCCGCGCCGCCAGAAAACTCTACATCTCACAGCCGTCTCTGAGCGCCGCTGTGAAGAAGGAAGAAAATGAAGCGGGCTTCGCAATTTTTGATCGCAGCACCTCGCCGCTCCAGCTCACGGAGCTTGGGCAGAAATATATACGTACTGTAGAGGCCTTGATGCACATTGAGGCCGAGTTTCAAAACGATATTGAAAACATCAATGGACTGCGAAGTGGCTCGCTGTGCATTGGCGGCACCAATCTGTTCGCTTCCTTCATCCTGCCTGAACCACTGTCCCGTTTTACCGCTAGCTATCCTGCCATTACCGTGGATCTGGTTGAAGCCAGCACTGCGGAGCTGACTGAAAAACTACTCACAGGCAGGCTGGATCTTCTGATTGACAACGGCGAGATGGATAACGCCGTATTCGATCGTCAGTTTTTTTGCAAAGAGCATCTCATTTTGGCTGTCCCGCAGGCATACATCCCGAACGAACATGCGGCACGCTGCGCTTTGAAGCGCGAGGACATTTTGTGTGGTCGTCACCTGACACCTGAGGCTCCGTCTGCTCCCCTTTCACTGTTCAGCGACGTACCTTTTCTTTTACTGAAGGAGGGAAATGACACGCGTACTCGAGCCGACCGGCTTTGTGCGGCGGCTGGCTTCTCGCCTTCCATTAAGCTGAAGTTGGAGCAGCAGATCACAGCCTACAATCTGGCTTGCCACGGTATGGGCGCAGCCTTCATCGGCGATCTTCTGCTGCGACGTGCACAGACTGCGCCCGGGCTTGCGTATTATAAGCTTGATGACACACTCGCCACACGTGATGTCAATTTTTACTATAAGCACAGCCGGCCCATGACACGCGCTGTAACGGAATTTCTTCGCCTGCAGCAAACAAATGATGAGGTGAATCCATGAAAAAGCTTCTTTTACTCACCACCGGAGGCACCATTGCCTCTGTGGAAACGGAAAACGGCCTCGCCCCTGCTGCCACGCCACAGGAGCTTTTATCTTATATTCCACAAGCTGACACATTCTGTGAAGTGGATGTACGTCAGCTTTTCAACATCGACAGCACCAATATACAACCCGAACACTGGACGCGTATTGCATTGGAAATCGAAACCTCCTTCACAGATTACGACGGATTTGTCATCACTCACGGCACCGACACCATGGCCTACACGGCAGCGGCGCTGTCCTATCTTGTGCAAAATGCGCCCAAACCTATTGTCCTCACTGGTTCTCAAAAGCCGATGTCCGCGCCTGTGACAGACGCGAAAAAGAATCTGCTGGACAGCCTGCGTTTCGCCGTGCAGAACGATGTACACGGCGTTTATGTCGTATTCGACGGCAAAGCAATCGTGGGCACCCGGGCGCGAAAAGTGCGCACTAAAAGCTACAGCGCATTTGAAAGCATCAACTATCCTATTGCTGCCTTCATCGACGGCAGCCAGGTATTCCGCTATGTCGGCTGTGAGGAAGCAGACCCAAAGGTATGCTTTTATCACACCCTTGTCCCCCGTGTGTTTCCTCTGAAGCTGATGCCAGGCATCACGCCCGACATCCTACGGTATATTGGCGAGCATTACGACGCTATTGTCATCGAGGGCTATGGTGTAGGCGGACTGCCGTTTCAAGGTGACCAAAACTTTCTGGACGCACTAGAGACACTGACGCGGAAGGGAAAGCTGGTAGTGCTCGCAACACAGGTCATGCTGGAAGGCAGCGATGTTGAAATCTATGAAGTGGGCGTTCGAGCTGTGCGCCGGTACAACGTTCTGCAAACATACGATATGACCGTGGAAGCGGCCGCAGTAAAGCTAATGTGGATAATGGCGCAAACACAAGACTTTGCAGAGATATGCCATTTATTTTACCGCTGTGTGCATCATGATATCCTGCGCAAACCCGCGCAGTTACCCAACTGACCGGCCGATTTTGCTGCTTAACGCCCCAAACACCTAACAGACAGCACGCCAACTTACTTATGATCAATTGCGCTTTCCACATAGCTCTCAAAATCTATACCGCGCCTGACTCTGCCCGTCATAAAAAATCTTATCGCGAGTGGCTTGGTGCATAGATTCGCGCGGACTATTTTGGTTATATTAATCCCGGAAATTCTCACGCGGCCGCTGAAATGGCGTGGCACGACGCAAGCCTTTCTCACATCAAAAATGGAATTTATGAAGCGATGTTTATAGCGACCATGCTGGCTCGCGCTGCTGTCAGCACGGACATCGCAGATGTGATTCAAAGTGGACTCTCTGAAATCCCCCATACATCTTCACTATATAAAAGCATTTCAGAAATGTTTTGATTTCAGACGTGACTTTTATCAATACAATGTATATAGCAACACCATCCAGATATATTCTTGAGCACACGACTACAGCAGTACAAAAGCGTCAAATTCTTTTGCCACCTCAAGCCGACTCATTGGCAGGATCTTTGCTGAAGTAGTATCAGGAGCTACTTGCAGAGGGAGATGGCTTTGAAGAAGACATCGACGAATATGTTGTCGAAAATATTTTCTTCGTGCCCGAAAATGCTCGTTGGAGTGTTATTTCATCAGCAGCACATACCCCTGAAATTGGTACTGTGATCGATGATGCAATGCGCAGCATTGAGAAAGAAAGCAAGCGTCTCAAAGACATCCTGCCTAAAAACTTTGCCCGTCATGAACTGGACAAGAGGAGGCTCGGTGATGTTGTTGACCTCTTCACAAACATCCAGATGGTCGAGCATGGAAACAGCAAGGACATTCTCGGGCGCACATATGAATACTGCCTTTCCAAGTTTGCAGAGCAGGAAGGAAAACTTGCTGGTGAGTTCTATACACCCTCTTGTGTAGTTCGTACTCTGGTTGAGGTTTTGCAGCCCTACAACGGGCGTGTTTATGATGAAGCAGTTGCGTGATTGATACAAAGATTTTTGCCCGTTTTCGTTAGGGCGTTTTACATTCATAGGAATTACCGCCTTTCTCACACCGAGGGGTGTGCAGAAGGCTTATTTTTTTGCCTGCCGACAGCAGAGTCACCTCTCGTTCGGCGGCGCAATGCGTGCGACCTATTCGGGCTTGTATACGCACATAACGAAAACCATGTTCCGTAACGATCTGTAAGGGGTACCGAAGTATTATGTGGAGGGCAACCATGAGGCGATCATCAGCCCTGCGGTGTTCGACATGGTACAGGCTGAACTTGCCAAGCGCACGAAGGGCGGTTCACGATACAGCGGCGTGAGTATTTTCTCCAACAAGATAAAGTGCGCCGACTGTGGCGGCTGGTACGGCTCGAAGGTCTGACATTCTACAGACCGATACCGTAAGGTCATATACCACTGCAACCACAAGTACGATGGCGAGAAATGCAAAACTCCACATGTGACCGAGGAAGAGGTCAAGGCGGCGTTTGTGTCCGCCTACAATCAGCTTGTGAACGAGAAAAAGGAAATCATCGCCAATGGATATCCTAAAATTAAATCTTGTCAAACGCCTTCTTCATCTCAAAATCCGAAAGGCACCCTCGCTGAGCCTGCTCCCTGATCTCCTGTGCTTTGGCAACCAGAGCATTCCACTCATCGGTTGAAATCTTCCCGCGTGCTTTCCGTTTTTTCAAACGGTTGTAAGTGTTTTCGTATTCGATCTGCACCGGCGTCTTGCTGT
>OGXS01000476.1_pt1 | contig 37402 bp, 37 predicted proteins | sample 1576371 | NCBI WGS metagenome assembly OGXS01 (sample SAMEA3541475, study PRJEB24748) | human gut metagenome | biome: human gut; feature: human-associated habitat; material: faeces | place: China | collected 2012
CAAAAATAATAAAATAAAGAGTAATATCGCCATCTGTAAAGCTCTTGGTCTTCCAGGCTTTGTACAAAGGATTATGCCTTGATACACGCGTATCTATAGAAATGAAAACACGTTTTCCATCTGTCCTCTTGCGGAACTGCATATAGTCACCCAGCCAGCTTTCAAAACGGCGGCGTTCATTATCATAGGAACGGGCGCTTTTCCTGGTATATTCCTCTCTGCTCTTAAATCCATAGACATAAAACTCCCGCATGTAATCGCGAATAGAATTAAAGTTTTTTACCAACTCACTGTAGGCCATATTGATCACCTCTTTGCCTGCCGTCTTCCCATATGCCACTTTGTCCCGAGCTTTAGTTATAGTATATCACAGCTCTCTACTGATTTTTGTAATTTTAATTATCCTCAACTTATAGATATAACGTTTAACATAATCCCCATAACAACTTCCGCCCCATTCTCATAATTGCCAAATTCCAGGAATCCGCCCTGTTCTTCCAGAAACCGTTTCGCGATGGCAAGTCCCAGTCCCTGGTGCTTCCTGTTATGGCGGCTGTCGTCTCCGCTGTAGAATTCCTGATCTGCGTATTCCAGATCCTTTGGAGAAAATCCAGGTCCATAGTCCTGGACAGCGGCGGTCATATATTCTTTTCCTTCCCGCTCGCACTGTCCCAGCCGTACCCAGATCCCCCTGCTTTTATCTGTGTATTCCCCTGCGTTGCTCAAGATATTCTTCCAGGCCCTTAAGAGACGTTCCGGACAGCAGATAAGATCTCCCTGTAACTCTTCCGCCTCATAATGCACCGGGATTTTATCTGCCGCGGCGATCTGCTCCGCCGCCCTGCGCAGTTCCTCCCCCAGTTCTGCGCAGGAAATCTTTTCCGCCCGATACTCTTTCCCATTTCCATACAGCACCTGTTTCATATCTTCCAAGTATTGCTCAATGTCTCTTACATTGGCCAGAATATAATCCGCGCACTCTTTACTTTCCGGTGAAAGCTGATCCTCTGCCAGAAGCTCCGCATTCCCCTGGATGACCGTAAGGGGCGTTTTGATGTCATGGGCCAGTGCAGTCAGTTGTTCCTGTTTCTGCTGTTCCATTTCCCACTGTGTTTCCAAAGAGGTTTTCAGAGCGTCTTTCATTCGGGAGAGGGACGTCATGACCTCGTCGATCTCTTTGATATCGGATGGTTTTGTCTCAAATTCCAGATCATGATCCCCGATCATATCGGTAATCTTGCGAAGTTCTCCCAGTCTTTGGTTCAGTCTCTTGGCAAAATGCCTGGAAAGAAGAACCGCGTTCAGGATAAATAAAGCGGCAGTCAGTACCAGAGACATAGCCTCTGGAGACGGCAATCTGCCGTTCAGCGGTTCCCAGGCATATCTGACATACAGACCATATTGGACAATACAGACATCTCCGCTTTCCTGCTCAATAAAACGGTAATAAGCGCCCGATGGAGCATAGATGCTTTCTTCTTGATATTGCCTCCATGCTTCTTCCCTCTCATCCTCCGTAAAGCTTCCGGATTTCCACTCTCCACTGGGGCTGTAGATGCCGTAAGTACAGCCCTGGGGAATCCATTCTTCCACCGATTCCCCCGCCCCTTTAATGTCCCGCGTATGTTCCGTCAACTGTGTTTCCGCGTAATTGGCCGGCAGCGCGGCTCCGGTATATACACTGCCGATCAGCGCGGCGGTACAGCCCACAGCGATCAGAATTGTCGTCACACAGAATAAAACAGCAAATTTCAGGAACAGCCCTGCCAGGTTTTTTTGTTTTCTTTTTCTGATTCTCTTTATTTCCATCGGTATCCGATCCCCCACACTGTCTCTATGGGATTGATTCCAAATTTCTGGAATTTTGCCCTGATATTTTTGATATGCTCTGTGATCGCCGAACTGCTGCTTTCTCCGTCAAATCCAAACACATGCTCCAAGATGCGTTCCTTGGAAAACACCTGATTCCGGTTCAAAGCCAGATATTCGCAAATGTCATACTCAGCCTTTGTAAATCCAATTTCCTGCTCCTGGCAGCAGACTTTCCGCTCCTGCATGAGAAAGCGTACTTCACCGATGGATATGGCGTGCTTTTTCTCCCGATTTTCCCGCCGGATATGGGCGGCAACTCTGGCTCTTAGTTCTCCTATCCCAAAAGGCTTGGTAATATAGTCGTCTCCCCCGATGCCCAGTCCCTCCATCACATCTTTTTCCTCATTCTTCGCGGTCAGAAAAAGAATCGGACAATCCACCCGGTCCCTGATCTTCCGGCATAATTCAAATCCATCTATGCCCGGCATCATCACATCTAGAAGGATCAACTGATACCTTGCCAGATCTTTCTCGTTTACTTTAAGCGGATCGTCTAAGGCGGTCACCCTATAATTTTCTCTCGAGAGCGCTTTTCGCACCACCTCCAAGATTCCCCTGTCATCATCGATCACTAATATCTCAATCATTACACTGCCTTCCTTCATAATAATGAAACCATATTCCGATTATCACACAGATCAGCAGCAAGAGCAACAGGCAGATCATCCCCGCTCTTTTTGCTTCTTCCATATAAATTCTTCCCGCCTCTGGCCGAAACGCACAGTTTAACACCAACATGCCCCCTCTGGCGCTCCATGTACATGGGAAAAACATCCATCTTTCCTCTCCCAGTCCGGTCAAAAACAGCGCGGATAATAGAAACTGCCCTACTCCCACACACTGGGATACCGTTTTGGAAAACTGAAGATTCAAAAACAGATGTTCCAAATATAAGGGAATACTTCCCAGAGCCAAGACCGCCGCCAGCTTCAGATACAAAGCTGCTGGAATCTCTCCTTTTCCAAACAGGAAATAACTGCCAAGTCCAAACAATGCCACTCCGCCGGCAACTGCCAGAATTCCAAGTCCAGAAAGGGCCAGAAACTTTATTGCCAGGTTCTTCCACTTCTTCATAGAATTTCCCAAGAAAACCTGAAAATGATTTCCTTCCTCCAATCCTACATTCCCGGCACACACAATACTGACCAGGAGGGGCAGCGCAATGCCGATCATCTCCGCAAACCCGCTGATCCGGCTTGGTTCACTCCATTCTGCCAGCCCATAATAAGCCAAGAATATCACACTCCCCACCAGGGGAACCATTCCGTAAAAGGGGAGTAAAAAAGTGTGCCGCATCTTCAATAGTTCCGCCCTCATACTGCGGATGAAGGCCCTCATTGGAAAGCCGCCCTCCTTTCGAGAAACTTCTTTCATTTGGAAGACACCTGCCTTCCGAACCACTTTCTGCTTCCCCACCACAGAACTCCAAACCAGAGCAGGGCCGCCGGAATTCCTAGAAACAGACTTCCCATTTCCGTCATCTGAGGGGAATAAGTCATCGATCCCGACTGGGCGATCAGCCCATTGGGCAACACTCCCAGAACCGGACACATCAGTCTTGCGGTAATCGCCCCTGGAACTAACGCAAACCAGGAAGTCAGAGAAACTGTGGCCGCCAAAATCGAATAAAGCCCCACATGGATCACCAGCATCAAAAATGTGCTCATTTTCTGGGATAAAAAGAGACAAAAAGGAATCTCCCACAGAGTCGTCAGCCACATCAGGACACCCGCCAGGATCTGCGCCCCAATAGAAGGCTTGGCCAGATACTGTATATGCAGGATACTTTCCATCAGTTCCCCGGCCAAAATGGTAAAGACTGTGACACAGATCACAGAAACTCCAGAAATCACAGCGCCAACAAGGATTTTCCCATCCCAGATCTTCTCCATGGCACAGGGCAGGGACCAGATGGTATGATTCTTCTTTCTTTTGTCCTTTCCTCCGATCAGACCGCACAGGATCCCCAAAAATCCCGGATACATCCCAATATACCACCAGTTATAGCTGTCTACAGCGAAAAACTGATGGGTCAGCCAGGCCGCCAGAAAAACTGTGACCAGCGGCATACCCACGGCAAGCCCTTTCATAGAAGTATGACGGTATTTTAACATTTCTGCTCTAAAATAGGTTTTCATCTGTCTGTCCTCCCTTTTGCTGTGACTTCCATGAACAAGGCCTCCAAGTCCTCCTGTTCATCCACTTTTCCTTCAAATCCCAAACGCCCGCCTGATATAATCCCGATATAGTCCGCAGTCTGCTGGATTTCGCTTAAAATATGGCTGGACAGGATCACCGTGATCCCTTTCTTTGGAAAACTTCGGATCAATTCCCGCAGTTGCTGTATGCCCAGAGGATCCAGGCCGTTGATCGGTTCATCCAGCACCAGCAGCTTCGGGTGATTTAAAAGGGCAAGGCCGATGCCAAGTCTCTGTTTCATTCCAAGGGAAAAGGCTCCTGCCTTTTTCTTTCCCGTATCCCCAAGGTCGATCAGGGAAAGCACCTCCCGGATCCTCTCGTCGCCAATTCCAAGGAGAAGGGCCCGCACTTTTAGATTCTCCCACGCCGTCAGGTTCTCATAGATCGGCGGCGTTTCGATCAGCGCGCCAATTTGAGATAAATCTTCTCTGGTCCACCTGTGCCCTTGGAAAAAGACGGCGCCGGATGTGGGTTTCAAAAGACCTGTAATGGTTTTAAGCAAGGTGGATTTCCCTGCTCCATTGGGCCCCAGAAGTCCATATACACAATGTTCCGGAATTTTCATAGAGACTTCCCTTAACACTTTCTGCCCCTTAAATTCCTTCGATAAGTTTTTGATCACTACAATATCTTGTTCCATATAAAGTCCTCCTTATCTGCTTTACAAGATCAGCATAAAGGATGATTCTAAGGAATTTATAAGGATATGTAATTTTCACTCAGACAGATATCTGCGGATCAACTTCTCTATCAGCTTCGTATCTAAAACAATCTTTTCCGTCTCAAATGTCAGGATCAAACGCTCTCCGGGATAGATATCGTTTTCTTCATATGCATGAATCTTCCTGACCGCATTCCTGGCATATACTGGGTCATCCATCCTGCCGTCATGCTCCCAGTAGATTTCCTGCCTTGTCTTCCTGGAAAAGAAAGTAAAATCTGGATGAACAATACCAAAGCCTTTCAACAATAATGGACACTCATATTTGTATGGGATTCCGTTCCGATGGAAATAATCTGCCAAAATCTTTTCTGATTTTGATCGCACACGCTCACCCCGTTCCGTCAAAATAACAGGAGTTCCTTCCTGAAATTCCTTTTTCTTATACTCTCTTAACGCCCATCTCTCCAACTGCTTTTCCCACGTAGGCTCCACCGGCCGGATCAGCTTTTTTCTTTCCTTATGCTCATCCAAAAAGATTCTTTCGATTTCTTCATCTGTATAATCTTTCGTGATCTTTTTAATCTGCGATAATCTTTTCTCGACCAATTTTTGCACTTTTTCGTCATAACCCTTCTGAGCAAGCTGATAGGCCAATTCCTCATTTCTTTTGGGAATATAAACGCCGTTTTTCTTCCCGCCAGGAATACAATGATAATACTGCACCCAGTTCTTGCTGCTGGACAGACGCAAACTCCCTTGTGGAGCAGCTTTTAGCTGCGCTTTGGTCTTTTTGAGGATCTCTTCCAGCCTGTTTTGTTCCTTTAACAACAGTTTTTTAAGTCCTTCCATATGATTTCCCTTTCTCTTTTATAATCATACTTTCATATTATTGCATGTACGGTTGGGAATAAATTTATGAATGTAGAACCGTATGATTTCAGTGATCTGTACGGTTTAGATTTGCTTATTGAATATTCAGACCGTATGATTTTGATAATTTATACGGTTTAGACATGCTTATTGAATACTGGAATCGTATTCATTTCCTGATTTCTACGGCTGGACCGCAGATTTTCTTGCTATAACCGTAATGAACCTTCAATTTCTACGGTTAAAATCTATGTTTTCAAATATGGAACCTATCAGAAAGATCGTCTGAAAATGAGATTGGTAAAGATTGGTATAAGAAAGGGGCTGCTGCCCGGCTGGAATGAACCAGTCCGCACAACATCCCCATAAAAATTTCGTCTGATTAACGTTTGGGTAACCGAAAATACTGGAAAATCAAGGGGTTACACGGAAAGTTGTTGCAAATGCGTTGCAAACCCAGAGCATCTCACAGTGATTGAGGACATCTTTCTTTTTCCCGGGTGCTGATAAGTACCCGGGATCTTAAGCAGTCTTGATTTCTACTATACGATTTAACTTTTCAAGTCGTATAAAAATATACAAAATAATTTTCATCTGGTAGCTTACACGGTTTTTTGTCAATATAATTCTACTTCACTTTCCAATGTCCAAAGCGCTTTCCACCTTCACGGACAATCTTCCCCTGTTCGGAAAGCTTCTTCATTGCCCGCTGTACGGTTGCTATGGAGCGGCCTGTTTTTGCAGCTATTTGCTTTTGACTCAGTCGATTATCCTCGGTCAAAAGTTGGATTATCTGATTTTCCAAAACATCTTTTAAAACATCATCTAAAACATCATTTTGATGTTTTGGGATTTCCGCATCTTTATTCTGTTCCTCTTTCCATGTTTCCCGGAGATTCCTGTAAAACACAACCACAAAATCGTCTTTTTCGGTTCTAAACTCTACCTTGCATCCGCTCTCATCGCATAAATCCTTAATACGCTTTAAACCGGTAGCAAATGTCTCCATATCTTTTGAATAGTAAAGGACTCCTGTAATCAGTTTATTTCTTCGAATTGCTTTCTTACTGCCATCCAAGAACTCCTCTGGTGTATGACCTTTAGGGAATCCCCCCGTTGTATGAATCTCAATCCGGTCTTTAAAAACATCAATCTCATTGCACTGATTGTTATTGTACATTCTGTGCCCATACGAATTAATGACCGCTTCTCTGATAGCTTCTACTGGTATTTCTGGTGTTTCCACACGCTCAAGTCCTATAATGTCCGCTTTCCAGTCCATTGCGTCAATAATATATTGCTCACATACCTTGCTTAATCCTATGATAGAACCTTTATCTTCACGACGAATATCCGTAAAAGTCGCTTTTACATTTGTGGCAAATTTCGCCATCTGTACGTCATTTGTCTTACATTGGCAAAACAAAGCAGCTCCTGCATTTAGCAAATGTATTCCATCTTTAGCAAAAAGATCCAGCTTCTCCAGAACTACAGCAGGATCATCAGAATCTAACTCAATTCTACCAACAGATTTCGCTTTCATCAGATACGATTTAAAAGCCGGTATATCAATATCTTGTATCGTATACTCGGATGGCTGGTTCTCCCAGCTGTATTTTTCTCCGCCTCTGACTAATAACATCTCCGAATACATCTCCTGCGACATCACAAGATCTTCATCAGCTTGTCTAATACGGGCAACATTATGAGCAAGATACGGTTGCTGGTCTCCAGAGAACTTTACATATACCGTTTGCTTTCCATCTTTAAATGTCTTAACTGTAATCTCCGGGAAAATAGATGGTGTAATATGATTCTTTATTGCCTGACTTACTTTACGCAAAGTTTCATCATTAATTTCTTGTCCTAAAACATCTCCATTATTTCTAACGCCAAAATACAGTTCTCCAGCACCATGTTTATTTAAGATGGCAACTATAGATGTAATTGCTTCCTTTAGCTCTCCGGTTGTTTTCTTATATTCTATTTGTTCTGTTTCAATTCCAATATTTTCCACTAATTCACCAGCCCTTCTGACCATAAACTCATTGCTGAATAAATATTATACTTCCACACTACAATATTACATAATTTCAGGATCCTTTACAAACCAGGTATCTTTATTAAAGTAGTTATTCAGAAATTGCACACAAAAAGTTTATTCCCTGTTCAACACGTTTCTTAACTTGAAGCAATTTAGAAAACTCGTATCGCCCTGCAACTCCGTGGGTTCCATCACTTAAAACATGAAACAATTCTAAAATATTTGTAACATCAGCCTCAACAAATTCGACAACACAGGAATCCATATGTTTATTTCGCATCATATATCTTATTTTCTCTTTTCTTGTAGCATTGCCTCGGTCTGTCTTGGCACATCCGGGATTATAACGAAACACATCTGAATCAGGTGCTTTCATTTCAATAAACTCTGTAAAAATCTCTCTTGCGCTTGTACAGAAATGACGTGCAGCATCTGGGTTTTGTGGATTTAATGCGTAAACTGCCCCTTTCCAGCGATTATCTAAATCTTCTGAAATAAGGCGAAGCCTATCTCCAATCTCTTTATCCTCAGTATCTTCTTCTGGGGCATTATCATTCTCTATTACATTCGATGTTATAACACCGTTTGCCTGTTCAGACTCAATTAAATCAAGAATTTCATCCTGTTCTGACGTAACCGGAATTCCCTCTCCATAAATGGCGTTAACATCCGTATAATATCTATGCATCGTTTGGACTGAAACAGCATATGCACTATTAGAATTATTATTTAGCTTATGAAGTTCTCGTGTAATAATTTGTTTATTTTTCCGAACAGAAGCATTATATTCTCTTACAAAACGATTATAAGCATCTACACTTTTCTTAACCTGTGTATTGAATTTTTTAACAGCCCGATTATAGTCATTAATCGCTTTTCGTTGCTTTTGCTCTGCCTGACGCAGCTTTGATTTAAGTTGCGAAGTACTAATACGTTTTACCATCTACGCCTCCTACCAATAACCTCCAAATATTAAAGCAAAGCTCCAACCTATAGACAAAGCTTCGTTCCTTATACCATCTTAATGAAATCAAGCTATTATCAATTTCCACCTGTTTTAATCCATTGCTCTGCTTCATCTCTCGTAATACGATAATAATTAAGAACCTTCCTTGCATTTGGCAAAAGATCTAAAGCATCAATATTTGTAAAATTGTTTCCTTCAATAATAGGCTTAACTTGTGCCATTTCTTCTGAAGATAAACTATTGAAATCAGACCACCATTGGTCTGTCATTCCTATGCCTTCAAAGTAAAAGCGATAAATAATCATTGCCTCTGGCATATATAGAAGTTTATAGAACTCTTCTTCATTAGATCCAAATGCCTTACAAAAAAAATCATGACCCTTCCCAACTTTACCTTTAGTTGAATTTAAAACAGCCTGTATTGTACGAATAAATTTTCGATTCCAGTGCTCTCCAATATAATCTCTATTATTAAAATAATTTGGATCTTCAATTGGATGATATTTCATAGGAAACGAGTAGATACTGGCATCTAGTTCTTCACAGAGATCCACATTCAATTTTAATCTCCAATACAGTTCAATTGGTCTATCTTTATAATTATACAAGATATAGTTTGATAAACTAGTGTGTCCATGACGAACTGCTGTCCTAACTGCCTCTTCATATCTCTCGTGTAGTGACCAATGGTCAAACGCAATACGTACCGGCCTTATCGGTATTTCTGCCAGTTTTTCCATTTTTTCATCTGTTATCAATCGGGAATCAATTCCTTGATTAAAATCCACATAGCGCTTTTTAGGCTTATTAGCATAAAACTTCTCAAAATATGGTTTTAATATGTCATATGTTTCTAAAATTCCTTCTTTTGTTGCTGTATATTCTTCTAATAAATTTTTATCCCTTAGAAGATCATAGACATCCTGCATTTTTTCCGCACCATATTTTTCAATAAGTTTCCGGAACTGTTTCACGCAGGATTTAATATATCCCCTATCATTTTGTCCTTGGCGAAGATTTTTTATCGCAATTTCATATTGATTTGGCGCTATGTATGTATCTGTTGAAGAAAAACCAGCTGCTTTTATATCTTCAATTATGTCATTAAAACGATGGGAGGCTAATACGTTATTATCCAGTAAAAGTAAGTCTCTCTTGGCTCCATACTGCTCTTCGGCAATTCTAACTTGTTCAGAAACCGGAAGAAAATCTTTATAGATTGGTTCCAGTTTAGGAACTGCGCAAAAAGAACATTTGTTAACACAGCCTCGGGTCATATAAGCGAAATAAGCATTAGATGCAGGATAATGATAATCTATTTCTTCCAAAATAGAATAATCCAATGGCAAAGTATCAATAACCATATCATTGTCCGGGTCTAATTCTCCGGGGGTATCAAGTGTTCCAACATGAGGCTTAATTCCCGTAGCTTTCTCCACACGGTCTGCCAATATAGATGCCATAACACCCCCAACCATAACTCCATCTTCCGTTTTACAGAGTTGTTTCGCAAAGTTTATTGTTTTAATAGTAATATCCCAATAAAAAGTAAAAAGCGTAGTGATCCCAACACGGTCATATTTTCTAAATTCTGGTTTAAAATAATCTTTATGGAAAAAGAACTGGCGATAGTATCGAAAAAGATCCGTAATAATCGGATTAGTCTTGTATCCAGGTACTTCTTCCAATAAAGCTACGGTTCCCCTTTTCAAAAACTGGCAAATCTGAGGCTTATACTGCTCCCAAAATATAGTATTATCATTAGCATATAATTGTTTTTTTAACATTTCAAATGTATCATCTAGAACCAGTTCTCGAAGATCGCCTTTAAAGAAGGTTACATGATCACCAAGATTTTTATAATATGTTGATATTTTCATCAACCCCATTGGAGGATATTTATTTTTATAATTTGGCTCGACTAATAATATCTGACGATTCATTTACTTAACTCTTCCTGTATTTTTTGAATAACTATCTCTGCAGTATCATGAGGAAGAATAGCTCGAAGGATCGTATAAATGTGACCAATCAACTTCTGTTCTTTTTTACTGTATTTCGATAGCTTCTGGGTGAGATATTTATCTTTTCCATTTTTTTGAGGAGGTTCATTATTATCTGATGAAGAAGGTACTGTTTTCGATCCTGTATTTACCTTTTTTTCTACTTTATAATCCTTTTTCAGACGATCATAAACCTTACTAAGTACATCATCTGATCCTTCTTTAGAATCACGCGTCTCTACAGTCTTTTCTGCTTTTGAAGCAGCTTCTTCCAGAGAAAGGACTTTCTTCTCTGCCTCTTTTTTATCATCTTGACTAATAAAACTACCAGAAGATAACTTCTGGTTAAATTCCTTTCTTGCAGTAGTAGCATCGTTCTGCTTCTGAAGTGCTTTCTTATAGTCATTCGCATAATGATAGATACGGTAAAAGCGCTCGTAAAAAAGTGGACGAAGAGCATTTTCAAACGTACGACAAGTAATATTCAAATTAAAATAATCCCGACGAGCATTTGGTATTAATCCCGGATGTACCGCAAAAACTTCACCCACAAAATACAAACCGCTTCGTGGTTCTTTATAATAGCCATGAGAAGTAAAAGTGGTTTCATTACCAATCTGAATATTAGCTTTTCTCAAACGGATTCCACGCATAAAATTGATTGAAGGGATTTGCTTTTCATATTTACTCACTCCATACCACATCCATGCAAGAGTCTGTCCATCCTCATCTGGGAAAATTTCAAATTTTACATCAATCAGTTCATCATAAGCCTTTTTGGAATGGTTATGAGGTTCATACAACTTAGTTGTATATCGCTTAAAAAGGCTTTCCCCATTCACATATACATTATATTCATCAATTTTAAAGCCATTTTCCCGAGCAAAATCATGAATTTTCGATGCATACATAAATCCTACTTCATAAGGGATCGGCGCTACTGCACGTAAATACTCCTTAACAAGTTTGTCGTCCAAAATTTCATACGAAGAATTCTCAACACCAATTAATTCAACCTTAAAGTAATGGTCTTCAGCATCACATTTATTATGTCTGTAGGAAGTTGCCATATCGACTAATTGTTCAGCAGATGGATTTTTTGTTTGATCAACAAGGATGTCTCTAACTAATTTTGCATCCCATTCACACACTGATTCAGTAGATTCTCCAACTGCAGAACAAGAAAATACTAACTTTTCGCAAGAAGAAATTCCTCCAAGGCGACCAATGCCACGAAAACCTTTATCTTCATTACGATCTTTAGTAGAATCGGCAATACTCCCCATAATTTTCTCAAAGTCTGCGGCTTTGATTCCAGTTCCATTATCACTGACACAGACATATTTTTTCTTTTTATCAATTTCAATATTTATTAATGCTTCATCTTGAGTAATTAGCCCATATTCAATTGCGTGATCAATAGAATCTGCAGAATTCTGTATATATTCACGATAAATTATCCTCAAATCTTCATACATAGCCGTAGTCAGATTCTCAATCGTATTTTTTCCTATAAATGCCATTGCTACTCCTTATTTCGATTTAAACTGTTTGTAAATAGGTTTAGGGAACTTCACATTCAAAAGCGAACTGAATACAGGATTCTGAATGATATATTCACCTTGCTTTAATCTCGACATCATACTTTTATACACCGACGGAATGAAACGATAATCGTTCTTTGAAAGTTCAATAGAATTCGTTCTACCGTATGCAAATGTAGAACAGTTTCCCGTTACTCTCGGATGAATTGCACTCTTGAACTGTTCTGCGCCGAATAATACAACCCCAAGAGATCGACCTCTTTCTGCAATATCAAGGACCTGCCTCAAAATAGGAGAAGATTTGGGGGCATCTGAAGAAGCATATTTGTTTAATTCATCAATAAAAATAACAATTTTAGAAGGCGGATTATAATCATCGTCGGAACTATATTGCCCAAGCTGTAAATCATAAATAGCCCGTACTGCATCTCCAAAAACAAAGCACTGCATATCATCATTAAGCTTTGCAATGTCAATAACATGAACTTCATTTTTCTTGATTCGACTAAGCGCCTCTCTAATTCTAATTTCACTGCTTCCATCATGAATATCGTCAAACATATTGTTGCGATAAATGGATTTTTTTACAATACGCTCGAATTTTCTCCAGCTTTGCACCGTAATATCTTGACCACCTTTTCCACTTCTGGAAGCACCAGCCTCACCACATTTATGTACTTCATCAAGAAATTCTGTCCAACTTTCCAGATTTCCGAAATCACCGCGTCCAGAAATAATATAACTCAAGATTGAGTCCATAGTCTGCGTTGGATCATCAAGACTTGCAAACATAAGATCCAAATTTTCTTTATCCATCTTATACTCATACTTGTACATATGGGCTTTGTTAATTGCTATATTATGATCAACTGTTTCTTTTTCAAGATAAGTATTCCAACAATTTTTAGTAGAATATGGGTAGTAATAATGAACATTTTTAAATGGGGCAGGAGACATCTGAAGATACTTATACAATCCAAGTGTTTCCTCTCGTTCCGTATCATTTGAAAATTCATTTAGCTCATCGATCGCAAGTAGATCTCGTCCTTTAACATTAAAAATTACGAATGCAACATCTTCATCATCTTCTGGATCTTCAGCAGCCAAACACTTATCCTGTATACCTTTCAGAAGAAACATTGCGTAAGATGTTTTTGCAGCCAATCCAGAAATACCAGAAATATTTAAGTGTGCGCCTTCAGGACCTATCAAAAAACGTGCATCTACATCGACACGAAGTTTAACCTGCTCCTCTTCTGAAGCTCCCTGATACATTTCAAGATAACCACAAGGAACCGGGTGCTGAATATTGGAAAGTCCTAAAGCATCACTTACTTCGGCACTTTCAGCAATACAAACTGGTTTGCTATTCAAAACAGGAATATAAATACCTTTTGTGTTTCCAAGGATACGTGCTTTAACGTAATTCATGCCAATACGGTGAGTAATCGGCTGTACAGAAACATCACCAAAATCATTAGAAATATAATCCGAAAGGAAATTTGCAGTATCTGTAATATGCGAAATCTCTTCAACAACACCATATGTTACACTATCATTAATATGGTCAACCTTTACAACATCAAAAGGATTAAGGACAAGTTTGGGACTTGTCCAAAAATAAAATTCTTCCATCGTGGATGGATTCTTTTCTGTAGCTAATACTTTTCCTATTGTTTTTCCCATGATTCAATCCTTTCTATAACCATATCAAAATAAATTAAGAAACATACTTTCACCAAGATATTTACTCTTGATAAATGTTTCTGTCACATATATAGGGTAAAGATGATTTGCCCATCTGTGATCTGCGCCATAGCAGACTGGATTACGTTCATTGATGATATTGGCCGTAATCATATCAACTTCACTTGATTCAAGCCCTTCCTCCATCTGTTCGTCAGTCACAAGAATTTTTTCAAGTTTTAAAATTCCATCAAATGTATTATTAGTATAGATATGATCTCTGATTCGAACATACCAGACTGCAAATTTCATATTCCCAATACGCTCTGACTGATACATCTGCACTGGTGTTCTACTGTATAAAGGAAGTTCAGCAATCATATTGGAATTATTTCTACCATTTTTATCAACGCAATTTGCCGGATTAAAAGATTTGGATGCCCCGACAACCAGACGATAATTATTGCGAAAGCGCAAAAGCTCTTGTTTTTTTGTAAGGTTGTGCACCTGATATTCCAACGAACCATCTTTTAACAGATACCGATTATTCATTAAAAAGCCTCTACGAACCAGTTCAGACACCATATATTGTTCTCGTTCTACCATATAATTCTGAATAACAGCAATCCCCTTATTTTCAATTTTATCGCCCTGCTGGATACTGGTGGAATAAGATTTTATCTTTGCAAATTCAACGCCTCTACTTTTCACTTCTTGAGACGCATTGATTTTCTTTCGCAAATGTTCAAAACTCATCTCATCATCGTCCCATGAACTATTTTTTGCTTTTTGTGGTAAGGTAATAACCAAATGTCTTTCAAAAATGGGATCCTTCTTATGGTACAGTGGTCTCATTTCTCCATTTATGCGTATACAACACCCAACACCAACCTGACCTGCAATAATAGGATAAATCTGATTATTATAGGACATATCGTCCACTTTATATGTTTTTCTGGAGCCATCAAGAAAATATCTAAAGAGTGGCGGCTGTGATACAATACGATCTGCTAAATCCTTTAATGGTACAGGCTTCGTATGACGCTCAGTTTCACCATATTGTTTCCAAGTGAATCCCTGATGGTTATCATCATAATCAAATCTCGGAACAGAAACTCCATCAAATCCATATTTGTAAGTTTTAAAACTTTTACCATGAGTTTCTGTAGCAATTGTATCTAGGACTGAACTCATTTTGATACGTTCTCCCCTCATTCTTTTTTACATAGTAGGCATCCGATAAAGTCGCTTATCAGAACAATAATTACTCACTAAATTTTACAGATATAATCAACAATAGTCTTTACATTTTTACAAAATTTTCCAATTATTAATTCTATCAAAATCATATACTTTTTTCAACAAATGCAAATCATTTCCTCTTTTTCTCATAAGAATGTCCTTCACAGAGACATCACCATATAAAAAGCCAAGTAGAATTAACACGGCTCTTTTGCTTGGCTATCCTTCTTCTGGCTTATATTCTTCAACATATCCGCCATCAGCAATATCCCCGCCTGCAGTCCAATCTCCATATACACACTGGCCGTCTCACTGCTTACTTCATTACACAGATCCAACAGCTCTGATGTCTTACTCTTATCATATTTTTCTACAGCCTTCTCAAATTTCATATACGGTTCATCCAACCGCTCCTCATAGCTCCGATCATCCTCATCCGGTTCCAGCCCAAACAAAAGATAATCTGCTATTCCCCGTATTGTTGCCCTTTCAAATATTTTATCAACGTACATTCTCTGCCCCATCCTTTCTTTATAGCGAAACTTTTCGTTATTACGAAACATTATAATCTGAATACTACATACAATCAAGATATATTTCTTTATTACGAATTTTCAGGAGTAGTTCAGATATGCAGAAGATCAGACCTGACATGGATATCGGCCATAATATCCAACGCCTAAGACGAAATGCAAATATGACACAGGAGCAGGTTGTTGCTCACTTACAGCTTATGGGAATTGAAATCTCAAAAAGCACTTACGCCAAACTGGAGACCAACCGGATGAATATCAAGGTCAGCGAACTCGTAGCACTCAGCAAGATCTTTGATGCTGATATCGCCGAATTCTTTTCCGGATTGCTTTAAATTATTTACGCCAACTTATACAATTACAGCCGGAACAGTCAATGCCATTCCTAAATTTTTGATCATTGACTGTTCCGGCTGTTTTTCTAAAGACAATCTCTATTATGATTCCGTTTTCGCTCTTTCCTCTGTTGCTGTGCTACTTCCCGTTTCTTTTCTTCCAAGCGCTCATGAATGCTTCTCTTTTTTGTCTGCTCCGGTCTGTTCGCCCGGATTACCAGATACATTTTTTCTGACGGCTTCATTGCCTGATCCCACGCATTCTGCTGTTTCCGCACCTTGTCCAGTTCTCTCTTTGCAGACTTGTAAGCTTTCTTCACTTCCAGTGCATTTTCATATCCATTCATCCGTGGTATCTGACTTAAGGTATCCTTTGACTTGCTCAGCTCCTGCTGTTTCCCGGAAATTTTCTGTTCCAACTCTTTCTTTTCCTTTCCGTGAAACCACTTCTTCTGTACTTCCTTCAGTTCCTTTTCCAGTTTAATTATTGCCTGTTCAATGGCATAGATCCTCTGCTCCGTTTTTTTCATCTTCAGCAGGATATTATCAAGTTTCATGACTTCAGCTTCCTGTCTTTCTGAACTTGGTCTTTCTCCTCCGGCCATAGGCGGGAGAGGTTCCGGCGTCACATCAATCCTCAGATCATGACCGAGCAGCGGATTTCCGTTTTCGTCAAATTCCGCATTTCTGATTTCTTTGATATACTGGATAAACCCTCTCAACCTACCAATTGCTTTCTGCAGGATTTTCCTGAACAGATCCGGTTTCCAGCCCTCACTGCGGATAGATTCGGCAACAGGCTCAACTATATCTGTTTTCTTCGTGATACAAAGTTCTTCTTCCGTAACACCTTCCACCACAGCCCTGTCCACCATGTTGTTCCATTCCTGCCGGAGATAATTGTCGATCTGGATTTCTTTTTCTTTCGGATTATTCTTCCCGATCTTTCTGGTCGGCAGATACGGGCTGTTCTTATCAAACACCTTCAGTCTCTCTGCCGGATTCTTTACCAGATCATTAATGATCTCCGTATAAAAATATTTCATATCCTCTGTAAATTTCTTCGACTTGAACTCAGGGTTCTTCGGCTTGAAATAATGTTTTTCATAGACTTCCCCTTTTTTAATGATCTTACATCCGGAGCGGATTTCTCCACTCTCATCCAGTATCTCTTTCTTCGTCCGGACATGTTTCCCGTTTTCATCGTAGAACATATTTCTCGAAGCAATCTTTTCTTCCGGCGTTTCAAATGCCTGTCTTTCCGAAAAGATCAGATGGATATGAAGATTCGTTTTCCTCTTATTGTGATGAAGGGCACTTGCCACTGCCACGTCATATTTTTCCACAAACTTTGCCGTAAAATATTTCAGCAGCATATCATGATCGTATCCGATCAGGCTGGGCGGCAGCATGATGATAAGTTCCCTTGCTTCGATGCATTTTCCTTTTGTTCCGCTCCTGATAAAGTCTGCCTGATTTTCTTTCGACAAGTATCGCCAGAACTTCGGATCCACATTGCTGTAGGTGGCATACAGGTTTTCCTGTCTCTTCGGATCCGAAATATAACGTACCCTGCCCCTGACGTGTGGCAGTTTGACCGTCTGGATAAAGCAATTCTTTCCATTTGCCATAGATCTCCTTTCCGGCGGTGGTACGTCAGATCAGCCCGCTGTTTACAGCGCTGATCAGCCCCGCAGGGCCTTCCGGAGGAACCCTTTAGGAAGCACCAAAGGCAGTTTCCTAAGGGGAAGAGCTCGACGCAGTCGCGAAATACACAGAGCATAGACCGTCCGGTCTGTGCGATGGGTGTATTTCGCTCTCAGTCGCCGAGGGCTGAGTTTCCGGCGTACCCGCCTGATATTTTGTGCCCGCATCCGGGCTTTTTCTTCTTCTGAAGATTTTAACTTTCAAAGTTTTTCTCCTCCTGTTTACGCCTTTCTGTTTACAAATTTCACTCTCTTCTGTAAACGGACTTTTGTAAACAAGGCTCAAAACATTTGAAAAGTTATCTTTTACTCAAAGGGCAGCTTTGCATCTTCATCCACTTTTACAAAACCATCCCTGTCTTTTTTCGGATGGATCCGTTTCCAGGAGCGCTGGATTCCAAGCCCGCCGGGGAACCGGTGAGTCCCGTGTTTCTCCCAGCCTGAGATCTCATTGTCCATCAGATCCCCGATTTCTTTTGACTGCCATTTCGGTACCATCCCTTCCTGATGAAAGACTTCCTGATAAATGATGGTAGAACATACATAGTCCTCTTCATAGCGGTCCAGAAACGCCTGGATCATTCCGGTCTGGGTATCTTCCGGCATAAAGTCCTTCTGCAGGGATTTCACATAATCTTCCATATCCGGAGAAAATGTCAGGAGGAAGCCGCCGCTGCGGTAGATCTCCATAGCCTCTGCCCACGCCTGAATGATGTATTCCCTGGATCCTTTTTCATCCCGGTATATGGCGGTCTCCGCTTTCTCCGGACAGACCTTCACCGGACCAAACCTCCGGTTTCCCGTCCGGTCAAAAGGCAGAAAAGCAAGGTCATTGGAGGTTCCGCAGAACACACACTGGCGGTAACGGTCTTCCGCTCTTCTCTCATAAGGGATCCGGTAAGTGTCCTTCTGTCTGCTCAGGAAAGATTTGGTCTCCTCAATGCTTTTGGCATTCGCCACCGCATTCATTTCCGACATCTCCACGATCCAGTGCCCCTGAAGATATTCATAAACTTTCTTATCATCCAGCCGTTTTACATCATCGGTGAACCATTCATCTTTGATCGCCAGATATTTGAAGAACGTTGACTTCCCGGTCCCCTGCCCGCCAACCAGACAGAGCATGATATCATATTTCTTCCCGGGCTCATACAGGCGGCTGATGGCCGCCAGCATGTGCATCTTCATAACCTGCCCGGAATATTCCGGATCCTCCGCCCCGAAGAAATGGGTCAGCATCCCGGCGATCCTTGGCCTGCCGTCCCACTTCAGGCTTTCCAGCAGGTCAATGATCGGATGAAAACTGTTATCATTAGCCACAATATCTATCGCCTTGGCGATCACCCGGTCACTGGTAAGCCCGTAATTCTTTTCCAGATACAGTGACAGGTTGTTCATATCGGTATCCGTCATCTGAACACCGCGGCGCTTCCACGGCACCTTTTTCTTAATATCGATCTGGCAGGTCATCTCATTCCTGCAGATGGCTTCCCGCAGGCAGGAATCATGTTCCAGAACGTACTTGCAGTTCTGGATGGACTGCCGGATCCTTCCTTTCTCTGTCACTTCCAGATTGTCCCGGATCTCTTCCGGCGTCAGCATTTCCTGCTCTACAATATGCTCTAATTTCTTCCATGACTCCTCGCTGATATTCCTCCATTCGCTGCTCAATCTTATCCACCTCCTTCCGCCTGTAAATGAAAAATTCCGCTATTTCCTCTCCATCGCCGGTCAAAAGGATATCCAGATAATCATTGATCTTCCTCTCATTATCCAGTGCTTCCAGAAAACGTTCCTGCTCAAAGGGTTCTGGCTCAAACCCGTAAAATTGTTTCCAGAACCGGATCCACGACAGATAGTCAGTCAAAACCTTTACAGCGTGATTTTGCCAGGTCTGAACCTTGCTTTTTACCGAAAAATGATACCGACTTTGTACCATTGAAGGCTTCCTGTTCCTGAAGTTCTTTTGAGTGTTCTTGTGCTTTTCCAATTTGATCGGAAGTCTAAAGTCTCCAATCAGTTTTCTGGCTGCATCAAACTGAGAGATTCCAAAGAGCCTGGCAGTAAAATCTATCACATCGCCTTTTGCACCACAGGCAAAGCAGAAATAGTTCTGATCGATCTTCATACTTGGATGCTGATCATCATGAAACGGACAGCACGCCATCTTGTTCCTGTTGATTTTGATCCCATACTGTTCTGCCGCCTTACCGGCCGAAACAAATGTCTTGATTTCCTGAAATATGTTCACGTATAACCTCCTTCTTTGAAATTTTTGATTGTATTCCGCAGAAGTCTTTGCTATACTTGATTTGCGAGACAGAGCATATCATTGACTCTGCGGAATTTAGTCCTTGCCAAACTATGCAAGGGCTTTTTCTTTTCTTACATCACGAAAATACCCTGTTTCTTCCCAGACTTTCCGATCCGGGCAGTAATAGCTGAACTCATTTGAGTTTTCCATCTTCATTGCAACGCCAAATTTAAAAATTCCCTGACGGATCCCGAGCCGGATATAATGCGGATCCTTGCCGATTGCCTGTGCAATTTCCTTAATCGGAACATTTCTTCCCGTAAAGGGCGGGAGTTCAACATACAATTTGTTTTCCATTTACATCACCTCCTTGTACTGGCTGTATTTCTCATAATTTCCTACTCCAATAATTCCTGCATATCGATATCAAGCGCCTGCGACAGCTTATACGCCACCTGCGGAGAACAGCTTTTTCCTGCTTTGATGCAGGATATGGTCTGTCTTGACACAGCGCTTTTATACGCAAGTTCTTTAATGGTCAGGTTTTTCTTTCCCATTAAAATCTGCATTTTTAATGCATTAACCCTCATATTATCACCTCCATTTTTCAAAAATATGAATTATTAATTCGTATTTCATTATATGCATTAGAAATACATATGTCAAGATATATTTTTATAAATACGCACTTGCAATTCGTATTTCTGTGTGTTAATATGGATGAAAGAGAGGTGAAATCAATCATGAAATATGACACAAAACAGATTGGACTTAGGATCCGAACTGCCAGGAAACAAAAAGGCATGAATCAGACGCAGCTGGCAAATGCACTTGGCAAATCACTTCGCACGATCCAGAAATACGAAAGTGGTGAAATAGAAGTATCTATTGCCATGATCAATGAACTTGCCGGATTGCTCGATACTACTTCTACCTATCTAATTGGATACGAAACCGATAGCAGACCACTGACATATATGTCAGATGTTATGAAGTTTTTCTTTGAACTCGATCAAATTCAGGAGCTGGGCTTTCGTATAGATGTAAAACGCCCGCCTGAGCACAATAACTGGGAGTGTTCTATTACATTTAATGGTAAAGACATGTCAGCATCAGAAAACGCAGATATGTGCCTGTTTTTAGAGGAATTTAACGAAAACAGAGAAGAATATGCCTCTTACCAGCACACTGCAAAATCCTATCAGGACTGGAAAGATAAGACATTAGCCTACTATTCCACTATCCCATTATCAGAGAAAGAGCAGGAAGAACTTTCAGAGGAGGAACGTATAAAACGAAGAAATGCTATTTTAAACAAACAGTTTGGAGAATAAGTCTCGCCGAAAGAAAGGAGACTTAACTTTATGAAATTACCAAATGGCTATGGCAGCGTAGTAAAATTATCCGGAAAAAGAAGAAAACCATATATGGTTCGAAAGACTACCGGATATCATATTGATCCTGTAAAGGAAAAGAAAGTCGCTGACTATATTATTATCGGATATACCGCAACCAAAGCAGAAGGTCTGCAGATGCTGGCAGATTACAATCATAATCCATATGATACCAGAGCCGCAAAAATGACTTTTTCGGAAGTATATGAAGAATGGTCTAAAAAGAAATATCCGACCGTATCAGAAAGCAACGTAAAAGGGTATTCAGCATCATACAAAGCCTGCACCATTCTTTATTCCAGAATCTTTAAAGACCTGAAACTGGCAGACCTTCAGCAGGTCATCGACACCTGCGGGAAAAACTATCCGACACTGAAGAAAATAAAGATACTGTTTAATCAGTTATATGATTTCGCTTTAAAAAATGACATCTGCAACAAAGATTATTCTTCTTTCGTTGATATCGTTCAGTACAAGGACAGAAATCCGAATAAGCACAGCAGAAATAAATTTACAAAAGATGAAATCGCCAAAATCTGGACGATGAAAGATGATAAATATTATCAGATCATCCTTATGCTTCTCTACAACGGTACACGTATTTCAGAATTTCTTTCCCTAAAAAAGGAAAACGTGCATCTGGATAAGCAATACTTTGATGTGATTGAAAGTAAAACAGAGAATGGCATCAGAAAGGTTCCGATCGCGGACAAACTTCTTCCGTTCTATAAAGGCTGGTATGAATCCTGTCCGGACTGTGAATATCTTCTGCATACAGAGGATGGTAAGCCTTTTAAGTACCGCAATTATTATGACAGCTACTGGACACCGCTTACAGAGCAGATTGGAATTAACCGGACGCCTCACTGTACCAGACATACGTGCATATCCATGTTATCGGAGGCAGGAGTCCAGGACACTACTATCAAAAAAATTGTGGGTCACTCCGGAGCTATGAGCCTGACTGAAAAGGTTTATACGCATCTGGATGTACAGATACTTGTTGATGCCATAAACAAAACATTAGCGGAATAACTTTGTTGCAAACGTGTTGCAAATGCGTTGCAAACGGAGCAAATTTCACCCCGTTTCACGACATTCCACAATGTTTCCGGAGAACTGAAAAACCCCGGAAACATAAGGAGTTTCCAGGGTTTGTAAGCATTTCGATATTCTCTTTTGATTATCTCTTGGGTAACCGAGATTAACGTTTGGAGAACTGTGGAGCTCTACGAGCTGCTTTGAGACCGTACTGCGCTCGTTTTTGAGCCGTTTTTCCTTGGTATTTCGGGCTTTTCCGGACTTTTCGCTGTTCAGTTATCCTATGTGGTAACCACGGAAAATGGCTGTTTTTCAATCAGCAGCGTTCTGATGAAAAGCACCGTTTACTACACTGAACAACTCCTCTGGCTTATTATACTTGACCTTAGCATAGATGTCCATAGTTGTTTTGCTGTTTTCATGTCCTGCAAGATACTGAACCGTCTTGGGATCAACTCCGGCATAAAGCAGGTTCGTGATGTATGTGTGCCGGAGCTGGTGTGGGGTCACATCAAAATCCAGCGTATATTTGATTTTGGGTTGATTCCTCTGTGTCATGCCCAGCGTTGGTGTAACCGTGTACTTGATGCTCTGCCCATTCACATACTTATAGTAGTTGCGCGGCTTGGTAGACCGAACAACTACATACTGCCATACCCTTTGAAATTGCGATGCAGCTAACGGCTGTCCTTCGCTATCCGAAATCACATAGTCCGACTTTGATGCTGTTTTGGCTTCACGCAGGCAGTCCACCAAGCACTTGGGAATCGGAATATCCCTTTTAGCCGCCTTGGTCTTTAGAACAGTGGAAATCACGGGTCTGTTATGTTCCGTGCGCCATGCTCGCCTTACCGAGATATAGGGAGTAGACTCGTCCAGGAATACACAGTCCCATTGCAGCGCAAGGATTTCTTCCCGGCGCAGACCGGAATATAACCCAAGCATAATGAACAAGTAGGGAGGAAGCTCCCTGACCGTATCCAGAAGCACTTCTACCTGCTGATCTGTCAATGCCTCCCTCTTTTTCGCTGGCTTTCCGCCCTTTCCCGATATTCCTACACAGGGGTTATGCTCAAGTATCTGGCTGCGCTCTGCCGAGTAGAAAATACACTTGAGAAGCATATTTACTGTGCTGTATAACCCCTCCGATTTTTTTGACAGCGGTACAAGCGCCAGCCGAATATCATCTGCGGTCACTTCTTCCATATACATCTCACCCAAAGGCTTAATGATATAGTTCTTCATGTCAGCAGTATATCCTCTCAATGTAGAAGCAGATACCTTTGCCGACTGCATCAGCAGCCACTTCTGACAATACTCGGCCACTGTCGGATGCTGCCGACGAAAGATGATCTCCTCCACCTGTCGCCGCGCTTCTAATTGCTTCTCATATAATTCTTCGCAAGTAGCAGCATACAAACTCACCTGCTTGCCATCTGCGTCCATGATCCGGGTTCTGTAATACTGGATTCCTTTTTGCATAATGGTTCCGTACTGCGGAACCTCTGTTTTCATTTTCGCCATCTTTGACCTTCCTTTCCTGATAACGTGCAGTTTCCGTATCTACACTCTCTTTTTATCAGAAAGTACAGACTTAATCAAAGATACGGCCTATGTAAAGCAAAGAGCGAGACATCCTTGCCTCGCTCCTGCTTCGTTTTCGCGTTTGTTATTTTATGCTCACACTGAATCCCATTGCGAAAATGCGTTACCCATCGTTCTGACCAGCTCATCCGGCCTGTTGTATTTGACCTTTGCGTAAATGTCCATGGTAATTTTGCTGCTTTCATGGCCTGCCAGGTATTGCACCGTTTTGGGGTCTACCGACGAATGAATCAGATTCGTGATGTAGGTGTGTCGCAACTGATGCGGTGTTACTTCAAAGTCCAGGCTGTAAACAACATTACCGTTATGCGCCGCCTTTTCTCCAAGAACAGGTGTGACCGTATGCTTTACCCGCTTTCCATCCTCATATCGGTAGTAGGACCGTTCCTTGACTGTTCTGGTGACAACATACTGCCACAGCCGCTTAAACTGCGTATAGGACAGCGGATCGCCGTCCCGGTTCGGCACCACATACTCCGAAGTCGAATTTTCCTTTGTCTCTTTCAGGCACTCAGCCAAACAGGTCGGCAGTGGAATATTTCGCTCGGCAGCCTTCGTTTTTAATTCTTCCAGAATCACCGGCCTGTTGTTTTCTGTATGCCATGCTCTCCGCACTGTTAAATAAGGAAAGTTTCCATCAAGATAGACCGAATCCCATTTCAGGGCGAGGATTTCTTCCCGCCGCAAGCCTGCGTACAATCCAAGCATCACAAACACATAGGTTGGCAGTCCTTCCACCGCATCCAATAAGCGCTCGACCTGCTCGTCTGTCAGCGCCGCTTTATCTTTCTGCGGAACGCCGCCACCCTTTGTCGTTAGATAGATCGTCGGGTTATTATCTATAATCCGGCTTTCCTTTGCTGCACGGAAAATAGATTTATACAGGATCACGACCGACTTATATACCGATGCAGATTTTTTTGAAACAGAGACAAGTGCAAGCTGAATATCATCCAGGCTGACCTCTCCCATCCGCTTATCACCTAATTCCGCAATGATATGACGCCGTACCTTTGAGGTATAGTCCGTCAAAGTCGTGGTACGAACATGAACAGACTGCATCAACAGCCATTTCTCACAATACTCTGCAACCGTGGGTGTTTTTCGATGAAATGTGGCGTTCTCAATCTGCTCCAACGCAATCGTTTCCTTATTATAAAGTTCTTCGGGCGTTCTTGCATAAAGGGCAACGAGTTTTCCATCTGCATCTTTGATTCTTGTTCTGTAATACAGGACACCTTTTTTTATAACCGTTCCATATTCAGGAATTATCATTTTCCTTTTTGCCAATTCCGTCACCTCCTAAAATAATCTCCAGCGCTGTATCTTTGTTTTATCAGAGATCTTCAGTTCCAGCAAGGATACGGATTGGCTCATGCTCCGGCGTTCCGGGTCTTGCGGTAAGTCGCATTCTTTTCCATCGGTTTTGCCCGGTGGGTGCATTTTGCGATATACTCCTGAAGGCCCATATCAGTAAAATATACACAACCGTTCTGCACATACTGAACATAAGAAATCAAGCCGTTGTTACGGGCCGCATCCAAGGTCGCAATGCTGATTCCCAGGATTCTGGCAGCTTCTTTTCGTGTAATCAGTTTTTCCATAAATCATATTCCCTCCATTCCGTCAAGGTTGTCATCGTGCTTTCAAAATCACATGAATGCACTGGCAGCCGAAACTGCCAGTGCATGGTATCTAACTTTGAAAAGAAAACTGCATCTGGATGATGACCTGTTGTTGCTTACGGTAACCGGACGCAGCTCTCTTGAATTTGAAGTTCGCTTTCGCCACATTTGCCACGCATCCCTGACGATGGGGACATTCCCGGTCTCCGCTGGCGCGGATGTCATAACTCCGCAGCGTCGTTTTACTCGTGCGCCGCAGGGTTCCGCCTCAAGTCCGTGGGCGGGTGTGAACAAGTATCTTTAAGCCCCCATGGAGTCCTCGCGCTCGAAGTGCCACCTCCGGGTCTCAGGCTGGCGTTGATCGCTGGGAACAGCCTTGTTTATCACCTCCTTGGCTGTCCATCTTGGCGGCGCGCCTGATTCGCTCGTACATGGGTTATGTACCAGAAATGCCGTCTATTCAATTGTCAAAGTACCATCGAAGGGGAAAACTTGTCCTTCTATTAACACTGACAAAAGGGGCAAAAAACAGGCGCTTCAAATGAAACTTTATCAAAAAATTTTTGCCAACTGTTTCAGCCCACGCCGGATGCTGTCACGGACACGGCTCGGATCTACACCTTCGGCTCCGGCAATCTCATTTACGCTCATCCCCAGATAGTACCGAGCATAAATTCTTTTTGCCTGTTTCTCCGGCAAAGCCATCACGGCGGAGTAAATCTGCTCGCGCAGCTGCTTTTCCTCCAGAAGCATCTCCGGCGTCTCCAGCTTTCGCAGGACCGCATTTTCAATTCCATTCTCACAGTCCAGGGAGTACTGCGCCTTATAGCGATACATTTTTCGCTCATAGGCTGCTTCAGCTCGCTCGTCAGACTGAAACACCGCTTGTACTTCATCGGTTACTTCCAAAAAGGCATCGGTTTTATAAACATCGGGATACAGATCCCGAAGATTGACTTTCTTCATTATGTACCTCCATTTCGATTCACGGGTGATTAGCGGGTGAATCGAATGGAGGCGGGGAACGGCATCGAGGCCGTTTGGGGACATTCGGCAAAAAACGACAAGCAAAAGCGCCAGTCTCCCATTCCAGGAAACTGGCGCAACAAAAAAGATCATTATTATTCCGGTTTGCGCAGAACGATAATACCGACAGGTTGCCGAACTGCCCCGGAGGGGAAGCTACACTTTTTTTAGCAAGTGAAGATTATGAGAACTGTAAAAGGTTAAAACAAACAAAGCGGCATCCTCCTATATGCCGCTGTAAATAACCTTTCTGTCTACGCAGTATAAAGCGGCAGCTATTCAGCAAGCCGCGTTTTCATTGAACCATTACTCAATTAACAGCTGCTCGCCATTATTGAGAGCTATGGTATAGAACAGAAAGCAAGATTTACTTTAGATTTATACAAGATTTGCACAAGAAATACCTATACTTCGAATTTGTAGCCTATTCCTCGAATGCTTTTAATATGTTCTGATGCAGTTTCCGAACTTTTTAACTTTTTCCGTAAATTACTTATATGGCTTGAAATCGCATTGCGTGAATAAAACGAAAAATCATCATGCCAAACAGAATCCATTATCATTTCATAAGTATAGACTTGCCGTTGATTCATAATTAGCAGCGCAAGAATATCAAACTCTTTTTCGGTCAAATCAATGCATACCCCAGCTATCTCTACAGACCTGTACTCTAAGCAGAAAGACAAGTCTTTCACAGTGATGATTGTTAGCGGTCTTCTTTTATCTTTTGGTATTTTCAAACAATTTCTCATACTATTTTTCTCTGAAAACATTTCTACCATAGGATGATTATAGGTATGTAAATATTGAGCAGCACCAAAATGGACACATGCATACCGCTGTTCCTCCGAATATGAAGGTGGCACAACAATAATTGGTACCGCACGTTTTTGTCTCAAGATATCCAAATCGTCTTGTGGAATCACATCAGAGCAAATAGCTACGCATATATATTCTTTAAAAGACAGCATTGCGGCCGCTTGTTTAATATTATCAGCATAGTCAAATTCAATTTCAAATTCTTTCCATCGGCCAGCAGTAACCTCATATTCATTATAGGCGTATCCTACGCCCAATACATGCGGAACCATATGTTCACCTCCTACTACTTCTAGCAGACAGTTCAAAGCTGCCGAGCATAAGTTACCCGGCAGCTCTAAACAAAACTATATTTTTCTATGATGGAGAATGCTTTTTTGCGTATCTACAAATCCTCCGTCATCGATTATTTCCCCAGTAAATCAATGCCAGTGCGCCGGGACCGGTGTGTGCTCCGATGATAGGGCCAATATAAGCAATACAAATCTCAGAATCCGGGAATTGTTCCAACAACCTTTCTTTCAGCATATCTGCTGCTTCAGGGTCATCGGCATGACCTATCAGAATCGATTTACCAAGTTCAGGTTTCCAGCCCTGTTCCATTCGGGCAATCTGAGTGGTAACAGCCTTTTTTCTTCCACGAGGTTTTTCCACTGCTTGCAGCTTTCCTTCGCTGTCCACATGAAGCAACGGTTTGATCTGCAAAGCCGTTCCCATTGCGGCTGCGGCACCTGAAACCCGCCCGCCATGTTTCAAATGGGTAAAGGTATCAACCGTAAACCAATGACATACCTCTAATCGGTGTTCCATGACCCAAGAAGCCAATTCATCAATAGACAGTCCTTCCCTCTGCTTTTTCGCAGCTTCTCTGACTAAAAACCCTTCACCCACTGCGGCAGCAAGCGTATCAATGCAGATGATTCTTCTTTCCGGATATTCCTGCTGTAGTTCTTCAACCGCTAAAAACGCAGACTGATATGTACCTGACAGACCAGAGGAAAAACAGAGATACAGAATATCGGTTCCCTGTCGCAGACAGGGTTCAAAATGCTTAAAATAAATCGTTGGGTTGATTTGTGAGGTCGTTGCAAAATTCCCAGCTCTTTGCAAGCGGTAGAACTCCTTGGCTGTGATTCCTTCCGGGGAACCATATGAGTATTCTGTTCCGCCGATCTCAACATTCATAGGAATCATTTCAACAGATGGCAGACCTGCGGTTAACTCCGGTGCGAGATCTGAGGTGGCATCTGTGAAAATTTGATAGCCGTCCATCACTTCTTACACCCACTACAGCCCTGACAAGCAGCCCACAGCTCATCGGCCTTCGGCTTCCAGGTTTCTGCATAAAGTGTAGTCTTATCACACAGATGGTCAACACTTTCCGGGGACTGATACTCGGTAGAATGGGCACCGGATTTCTTTACCATGCTACGCAGACATTCAGGATTTTCCAGCATAGGACACGGCTGGAACATATTATCATTAAAGGGCTGACCGTCGTGATAGGCCATAAACAGCGGAGACTGATATGCTTCCAGCAGGGTCTTTTCACGGATGTTGGAGTCAGAGTAATGGATAAAAGCGCAAGGCTCAATGTCACCATTGGCATTGATATGCAGATAGTTGCGGCCACCAGCAATACAGCCGTTTACAAATTTCGCATCATTCTGAAAGTCAATTGTGAAAATAGGCTTTGTGCTACGGTATTCGCAGATGCGGTTATACATCTTTTCACGCTGGTCAGGAGACGGGAGCAGCTCCACAGCGGAATCGTTGCCCACAGGCATATAGTGGAAGAACCATGCGAACTTCGCACCGCACTCCACCAGATGATCGAAGAACTCATCCGAGCTGATGGAGTCGATGTTCTTGCTGGTATAGCACCCAGATACGCCGAAAGGCAGCTTCTTTTCTTTCAGAATCTTCATCGCCCGCATAGTAGCCTGATAAGTACCCTTGCCACGGCGGAAATCAGTAGCTTCCTCGAAGCCTTCAATGCTGATGGCCGGGTAGAAGTTCTTCACCCGCAGCATCTCATCGGCAAACTTCTCATCGATAAGGGTACCGTTGGTAAAGGCAGAGAATACGCAGTCAGGATGCGCTTCACACAGGCGGAGCAGATCGTTCTTGCGTACCATAGGTTCACCGCCGGTGTAGAGGAACATATAGGTTCCCAGTTCATTGGCCTGATTGATGATGTCATCCAGTTCCTCATAGCTCAGATTCAGCTTATTACCGTATTCTGCCGCCCAACAGCCGGTGCAATGAAGGTTGCAGGCGGAAGTGGGGTCCATCAGGATTGCCCAGGGGATATTGCAGCCGTACTTTTCACGATTAGCCACCTGCTTGCGGCTGCCTAAGAGAGATGCATTGACAATAAAATTGCGGAAGAACACTTTGCGGACTTCAGAATCAATGTCCGTCCAAAGGCTGTTGATCAGGCGCATCCAGTTGCTGTCAGGCTGCTCCATCACCTTACGGATTTGCTGGCGCTGTGTGAGATAGAGGTTATCCTTATCGAACTTATCCGCCCAATCTAACAACTTGGGGAATGCTTCCTGCGGATTGCTGTCAACATATTTCAGCACTTGATTGACGGCGAAAGCCTGTGCGCTGTCTTTAATAGAATTACTCATGGTTTTGTCTCCTTTTCTATTTTTTTCATTCTTTGTTTTTCATCAGATAATAGAATATCTATGGACAATTACATTTACAACTCACGCAGTTTCCACCGCCTTGTAGAAACCATTACACACGCGCCCACAATGAGTACTGTTAAGACGATGTAGGAAAGATAGACGCCATTTAGTGCTACTTCATACACATCATAGTACCGCAGAGGGGTCAGATAATCCAAGAAACGATTCCCTGTGTACTCGGCAGTAAAGGCCAACACATAGGCGGCCAATACGAAAACCGTACCGGCGCGTACCGCGGCCTTATAAGATTTGAAAAGGCTGGCAAACAGCAGACCCAAGGCAAAAAAGAGAAGCTGGGTAAAGAACATTCCCATCGTTGTGGAAAGCACCGCTCCCGGCTGATCCAGACCGCCCAAAGGAAGAACGATCGTGAAATAATTGCACACGCCGCTGAACAGGGCGAACACCAGCAGGTTCACTGCTGAAACGATCACCTTCGCCAGAACAATGGTTTTCCGCTCCACAGGCTTTGTGAACAGGTATTCGGATGTTCCAAATTTCTTTTCCCTCGCCACACAGGACAGGCCCAGAGAGATTGCATAGGCAAAGGCCAACAGCCCCTCCCAAAAATAGATACACGCGTACCAACCAAGGGCAGTCGTGAGATCCCCTTTCACACCGAACATGATCATGATCAAGCGAGGAAATTGGCCGACTGTCCGGGCCATCTCATCCAGACTGTCCTTCAAGGATAAAAGTTCAAAATAGCAGAATCCGCACAGCAGTAACATGATCCCCAGCCAGATCAGCAGGGTCTTTCTGGTTTGGCGGAATTCGTTTTTCACCAATGTTTTCATCTTTGCACCCCCTCATGAGCGGAACTGGATGTCTTTTTTCAAAAAGACACGATAAGACAGCACCAAAAACAGGGCAAACAGCAGTACACACCATCCCAAGTAATCCAACTCATAAAAGCCAGATTTGGAAATCTCAGCCGCACTAAAGAACGAGTACGGGGACAGAAAACTAATGGCACGGTTGCTGACAATGTTGGAGAAGCTGGTGACGCAGTACTCGACAAAGACAATTAACCCGGCAGTCAAAAGTGGGCTTCGATTGCGTGAAAATAGAATTCCAACCAAAAGCCCCATAGCTGCAAGGAACAGCGTGACCAGCATGAGGGAAAGAGCAATCAGAAAGAACTCTCCCCAGTCAATGCCGGAGCGGAACAGGGCCAGCGCCAAAAAAGAGGCGAGAAGATATACCATGCTCACGACCACTACGCCGAAAAAAACCGTGAACGCCTTTGCCCAGTAAATCGTTTTTCGGGTATGGGGTTTTGTAAACAGATATTCAGAGGTTCGCTCCGAGCACTCCTTGGTGTGAATGGCGATACCGAAGTGCATCCCGAAAATACCGGACGCAATCATAAAAAAGCTGGTAAGAAACGCATAAATGCCCAACGGTGAGGTCAGATATTCCATGGACACACCAACGCCTTTGTAAAAATCACTCGTACCCAGCGTTTCATAGAGGTCTCCGGTGGAAACATCCATAAAGCTGTAATAGGTAGGCGTCATCACAAAAACACACAGAGCCAAGGCGATGGCCCAACCCAAAATATATTTGCGGTGCCTTTTCAGTTCATATTTCAAAATGACCATGCCCGACACCTCCTTACGCATAGTAGTGCATGAAGATTTCCTCCAAAGAGGGCTCTTCCAAAAGCACATCGTCCAAATGCAGCAGGTGAAGCTTGTCAATAATCGCCGTGATATTTCCGTTATACATAAAGGAAACAGAGGTCTTATCCGCAGTCTCCGCATAGTTCGCAATGCCGGACAAATCAAAGAAATCGCGAGGGATAGCCTCCTTTGCGCTCAGAGAGACTTTCTTATAGCCGCTCTCACGCAGTTCTTTGATGGACTGTATGCCAATAAGCTGTCCCTCTTTCAGAATGGCCACCCGGTCACACAGTTTCTGCACCTCACTCAGCACATGGGAGGAAAAAAACACGGTAGCGCCCCGGCTGTTTTCCTCCTTCAGAATATCATAGAAAGCCTGCTGGATCAGTGGGTCTAATCCGCTGGTGGGCTCGTCCATAATAATCAGTTTGGGCGAAGTCATAATGGCAGACACGATACCCACCTTTTTCTTGTTGCCCAGAGAAAGGTCTGCAATCTTGCGGGACAAATCCAGATTGAGCCTGTCGGCAAGCTCCTTCATCTTTGTCTTGCAGTCCATGCCGTACAGATCGGCGGTGTACTGCAAAAGTTCACGGACTTTCATGTTTTCGTAATAGCTGTTCTCGCTGGGCAGATAGCCCACATCCCTGGCGATGACGCTGGCCTTGGAGTGACAGTCCAAATCGAAGATAGATGCGCTGCCTCCGGTGGGACGGATCAGCCCCATTAGGGTGCGGATCGTGGTGGACTTACCCGCACCGTTGGGGCCGATAAAGCCGAAAAACTCTCCCTGGTTGACAGAGAAACTGAGGTTATTGATTCCTCGATGCTTCCCATAGTGCTTGGTCAATTCATTCAAGACAATCGCTTGTTCACTCATTTCAAATACTCCTCCTTATAAAAATTTTTCCGCAGAATTGCGATGTTCTTCTCAAAATCCTCCATGACAGCCTGAAAATCGAAAGCCGCCGCCCCCCGGTACCCGGCCACATAGCCCTCGGCCATCAGAAGCAGCATCTGAAAGACCGGCTGGGCATCCTCTGGGTCTTTGAATTTCAAAGCATCCTCTTCCCGCAGAACAAGATCGTTTCGGAATCTGCCGGTCTCCTCCGTCAGGATCGCCAGCGTATCCGTCACCTCGGGAGAATTTTCCTCCCAGGCACTGGTAATAAACTGCAAGATAAAAGGCTGATTTTGGAGCCCCTCCATTTTCATGCGGCTGGATGCCAGAATCCTGTCGAACAAATCTGTTTCGGAATCGAGGGCTTCCTTATCAAATAGTCCCTCTATGATTTTCTTGCAGTATTCCAGCAGGTAAATGTAGAGCTGCTTTTTACTGCCGAAATACTGAAACACAGACGCTTTGGAAATGTGTGCGGCTACCGCAATATCATTGATTGAGGCTTTTTCATAACCAAACTTGCCGAAGCACTGGAGCGCCGCATTGAGAATGGTCAATCTCTTTTCTTCGGTCAGGGCCAAAAATTTGTTCAATTCATTTCCTTCTTCTTACACAATAACCGTTTCGGTTATTCAGAGTATAGCACCAATAACCGAAACGGTCAAGTATTTTGGAGTATGATTCAAAAGTTTTCTTTTTATACTGTTAGACCAACGAAGATTAGTCTCGAAAGTACCGGTGTGTTCAAGTCAGCAGTTGCACGAAAATGTAATTCGTTCAAATACTACTACCTGAAATATAAAATTACATTGGGTGATGTCTATGAAATTTGAACGCGATGAGCGCAAATTTGATTTCCACGATATAGGGTGCGAGATAAAGCGCAAAAGAGAAACCAGCGGGATGACACAGGATCAACTGGCCCTTATCATTGACCGTGATCCCCGCACCATCATATATAACGAAAACGACGGTCAGCATCCGAGCTTGAACACTTTTTATCAGATGGTGACAATGTTCGATATATCGGTGGATCAGTTCTTTTATCCAGACAAGGGAGCCGCCAGCGGGTGCAAAAGCCGCATTGATGTGATGCTCAGTTCTATGGACGAAAAGGACTTGCGGCTGGTAGAAACTATAATCCGGGCAATCAAAGACGCCAAAGAAACGGGGGAAGTGTGAAAACGCGGACTCCGTTTTTTTGTGCCATTTTCGGGGTTGCACGGAACGGCAAGCAGGGCGAGTGTATAGACACTCGCTATTTTTGCGCCCCGAGGGGCCTGCAAAAATGCTTGTTGGGGAGCCTCCCCAAACCCGGCTGACTTCGGGACACTTTGTCCCTAAGTGGCGGCGCATAGCGCCTTTTGTCTGCGGCCTGTCGCTATCGCTCCTGTGCCTTATTTTCCCGCCCGCCGGTTACGCCGAGCAGGTGGTCGATGTTGGCCTTGATTGCCACGGCCTCCCGCATATCCTCCTGGGCCTTGCGGTATTCCGCATAAAGGGCCTTTTTCTTTTCGGCCAGCTCACGGCGGGACTTTTTGAGCGCGTCCATCTTGGGGAGTTTGGCCCCGGCCAGAATATCATTCATAGCAGCCTTGGCCGCCCGGTAGCTGGCAAGCTCGGCTTCATGCTCGGCAAGATATTTCTTGCTGTACCGCGCCGCCTTGTAGCCGTCGAACACGGGGCGGGTCGTGGCATATTCCACCGTGGCAGCCATGAGGTCAGAGGTTCTGGCAAGGGCCGCCTCGGTGTCCCGCAGCTCCCCGGCCAGCGCATGAAAGCGATCCACGGCCCCGGAGGTCTTGGCGGCCAGCGCGTCATAGTCGCCCAACTCATGCTCCCGGAGGTATTGCAGAGTAGCGGCCATCTGTTTGAGGTTGTAGACCTTGGCCCACCGTTCATAGGCCAGGCCCTTGCCTTGGCTCAACCGCTCTTGAATGTCGATTATGAGATTGATCCGCTGGGACGGCGGGGCCTCGTCCGGGATTGCCGGGGTAGGCCGTTTCCCGGCGATCACCGTCCGAATGTCCTCGGGATCGTAGCCGTCCCCCAAGGTGGACGCCCGGAGCCGGGTGGGTTTCTTCTGCCCCGGCACAAGGAACGAGATCACGCCGCCCCGCCCACGCTTCACGGCATACCCGGCCCCCTCCATGAGCCGCAGAAACGCCTCGAAGTCAGCGGGCTTTTTTGCCAGCGCGTCACGGATGGCAAGGCGTAGCCTCTGCTGTGCAGACGGGGGCCGCTCACCGATCCATTGGCCGTAGTGGAGGAAACGCCCCTTGCTGTGCAGCTTGGGGTTGGTAATGACGGACAGATCATTTTCAAGGCAAATGCGGTCAGAGAGCCGTCGCACCGCACGGCCAGAGCCGATGAAGTCCCGGAATTTCCGGGTGCAGTCCAGCGAGGTTGAATTGTAATAAATGTGGTTGTGGATATGGCGGCGGTCTGTATGGGTGGCCACAAAAAAGGCGTGTTTGCCCTTCGTCCAGCGCATGGCTGTCTCATATCCCACACGGTTTGCCTCCTCGGGGGTGATCTCTCCGGGCTTGAATGACTGGCGGATCTGATAGCACAGCACATCCGCATCCCGCTGCTGTTCCCGGCCCGTGATGGCTTTGTACTTGGCCTTGGAGAGCAGGAACTCCGCATCGGCGGTCATGTGGTCGCACTCATAGCAGGAGATCAGCTCCCCGCCCTCGGTCTTGTCCGGGTTCTGCCCGTATTCAAAACGGTCTTTCAGCGATTGGGCGATGGTTTCCCCCTTGCTGATGTGGTGAGCCTTTAGGTAGGTCGTGGCCGTGGATATTCCCCCTTTCCAAGAGAAAAGCGGCGGCTACGCATAGCCGCCGCCTCGCTGCTTCGGGACAAAGTGTCCCAAAGTAATCAGTCCGTGATAAAGCATTTCAAAGAGCAGTTGAGCCCGTCCAGCTTGCAGATCAGCCACTCGGCCACGGCAGGCAGGCCAAAGGGAGAAACGCAGAACGCGATGATCAGCCCCCGGACTCCCCAAAAGGCATCGCCGCCAACAAACCACGCAAACAAGGCGGTCACGGCGCAGAGCAGACACAGAATGTTAAATGCCCACGATGCCAAAGAAAAGATAAATGACAGCACCCCGACTGTGAGGGTCAGAGCCAGAACAAAGGGGGCGGCGATGATTTTCAGAATGATCCGCATGGTTTTATACCTCCTTAAAAAGTTGTTGTTATCCTCTACAATACCATTATAACTCCGTAAAAATGGGACAACAAGGATGCCTTTGGCTTTCTCGACCTCGGGACACTTTGTCCCGAAGTCGAGAAAACCGGGGGATGGCACAAGGCCATCCCCCGGACATTCAGAGCGCCGTCACAGCGGAGAGTTTTTTGAGCAGATCGGACAGCGGCTCCCACAAAGCCGCATAGTCCTTTTGAAGCTGGGCAATTTCCTCGGGATAGATGCCCCCGTAGGTATTGGCCTGTATCGCCACTTGATTGAGGTTATTTGCACACCGCCGCTGTAAGGACACCAGCTCCCGGATGTCCGAGAGGTCAACATGGAGCACATACCCATTGAGGGCCATCTTGCGGACATAGGCGCTCAGATTGCTGATCCCGGCCTCGGCCATGCGCCCTTGAATAACCTCCATTTCATCGGGGCGCACCCATACATAGATCGGCATACTGCGGACGCGCTTTTTTGTCATCGCTCCTCGCGCTCCCGGCTGCGGCGCTTGTTGGGCGGCTCTTTCACCTTATCCAGTTTCTTTTCCCGTTCCGGGGGCAGAGCCGGAAGCTGGTTGTTCAGAACGCCGTCGATCATGTTGTAGTTATGCTCGGCGGCGATCTCTGCGCTTTTCATGGGATTATATCTTTCTTCCATTTTGATCCTCCTATCGGTCGCCCCGGTCGGGGACTTTTTTCTTGGGGGCAGGATCGCCCCGGTTGGCCTCGGTCAGAGCAGCGGCCTCCTTCATCTGCTGGGCAATCGGTCGGGGCCTGCCGCAGCTTTCCCGCCGCAGCTCGGAAATATTGGGGGCGGGACGGAGCTCATAGTCGGACGCCTGTTTTTCCGTCAGCGGTTTGGTGTAGGTCAGATGGCCCCACGCCACAAACGCGCCGCCCTCCACGGGGATACGCTGATCGTAGTTGACGATCTCATCTGGGGTGTTGCGGGGCAGCTTGGGGAATGTACCGATGTCCACAGGCCGCTGGGTGGAGTAATACTTGTAAAGGCCGGGGGCCTCGATCTGCACGATCTTGACCTTGAAAAGCCGCTGGTAGTCCTGCACCCGGTCTGCAAAGTCCTTTTCCATAGCGGTCAGATCGTTCCCGTAGTGCCCCCACTCATATTGACGCTGGCCGTTTTTGTCATCGTAACAGGCCCATGTGACATAGGGGGACGGAGCGGTGGGATGTTCCCCCAGCGCAAAGCCCCTGCCGTTTTCCAGCATGACGGCCTTGATGATCTCATAGCCTTGGTTTTTGTCCATAAACCCTCCTCACCGTGACATATCCTTTTCTGCTTTCCGGGCAAAGGGTTGGAGCTGGTAGGGGCTCTGGCCGTCCTCGGGACGCAGGAAGTCCAGACGGGCCGCCGCCCGGATCGCGTTCTGGTTGAGCTGCCGCTGCCACGCACCTTGGCTGGGAGCCCACTTGAAGCCCTCGGATTTCAGCGCCCTCCGCTGATCCTCCGGGGGCTTTTCATCGAAAAGCAGTTGCAAACGGTTCTCTGCCTCGTTGATCTTGGCTTCGCCGCCGGGGAAAGTC
>OGXS01000481.1_pt1 | contig 37113 bp, 29 predicted proteins | sample 1576371 | NCBI WGS metagenome assembly OGXS01 (sample SAMEA3541475, study PRJEB24748) | human gut metagenome | biome: human gut; feature: human-associated habitat; material: faeces | place: China | collected 2012
GAGCGGGCCGCCCGGATCCTGGCCGGGGCGCAATTCATTGATATCTATGGGGTGGAGAATTCCTGCGCCCCGGCCAGCGACCTGCTGACCAAGCTCACCTATCTGGGCCTGCCCTGCCGGTTTCACACCGACGCCTATCTCCAGCAGATTGGGGCGGCCCATCTGCGGCCGGGGGCCGCGGCCATTGCCTTCTCCCACTCGGGCAAGTCCATGGACACGGTGAAGGCCCTGCGCCTGGCCCAGAAGGCCGGGGCGGTGACCATCGCCGTGGCCGGGGGGGAGGACCCCGTCCTCTTCCGCTACGCCGACGTGGCCCTGGGCGTGGGGGGAACGGCCCAGACGGTGTACGGCAAGGCCATCTTCTCCCGGGTGGCCGACTTGGCGGTGGTGGATATGCTGTACATGGCGGTGATCCTCAGCGACTACGAGCGCTTCTCCCACAACTTGGACCACAGCGGCCAGGTGATTGCCGACCGGGACTACCCGGACCAGTAACTCCCAGGCCGGGCGGCGGAAGGCCAGAGAGCAAACAGGAACCTTGTAGGGAAAACTACAAGGTTCCTGTTTTTTCTCTGACAGGATTTAACCATGGCTTCACGGAGGTTTTACGGGACAATGGTGGTAAGCGGCTGGTCACCTTTGCTACACTGCACTTGTAAACGGAAGCGGGCCGCCCTGCTGGCCTGCCATCTTGCAGAAAGGAAAAGGAGAAGCACTGCTATGTTAGAACTCAGCCATATTCAAAAGTCGTTCGACGGGGTTTCGGTCCTCAAGGATATTTCCATCCAGGTAGAGGATGGGGAGATTGTCTCCATCCTAGGCCCTTCCGGCTGCGGCAAGACCACCCTGCTGAACATCATCCTGGGCATCGTAGAGGCCGACGCCGGCACCATTGTGTATAACGGAGAGGACCTCACCCGGACGGTGATGGAAAAGCGCGGCTTTAACATCGTCTTTCAGGACTACGCCCTGTTCCCCAACCTGAACGTCTACCAGAACATCACCTATGGGCTGAAGAACAAGCCCGGCATCTCCTCCAAGGAAGAGGTGGAGGAACTCATCCACCTCCTGGGCCTGGAGGACCACCTGAACAAGCGGGTGGACCAGCTCTCCGGCGGCCAGAAGCAGCGGGTGGCCCTGGCCCGCACCATGGTGATGAAGCCCCGGATCCTCCTGCTGGACGAGCCCCTGTCCGCCCTGGACGGGGTGATCAAGGAGTCCATCAAGGACCGGATCAAGACCATCGCCCGGGAGTACCACCTGACCACCATCATCGTCACCCACGACCCTGAGGAGGCCCTCACCCTCTCCGACCGGGTGCTCATCATCGACCAGGGGACCATCGCCCAGTATGGCCGCCCGGCAGAGATCATCCAGAAGCCGGAGAACGATTTCGTGCGGAAGTTCATCCTCAACCAGCTGGAGATCAAGCGCAACAACATCTATGCTCTCTTCGGGAGCAGCGCCAACTCCATTGCCGGATAACCCGAGGACACCGACATGAAACGGAAATCTTGGGAGCTGAAGCTCATTTTCCTGGTTTTGGTGGCGGTCTTTGCCATCTTCCTGGCGGTGCCTGCCATCCGGCTTCTGCTCAAGTCCTTTTTGGGGGAGGATGGCCTCACCGGGGCTTACTACCTGGACGTCTTCTCCGGCAAGGGGTTCACCACGGCCCTGGGCAACAGCTTTGCTGTGTCCATCGTCTCGGCCCTGGTGGCGGTGGGCATCGCCTTCGTCATGGCCTACATCATCCACTACACCCGCCTGCCCCGGGGCTTTAAGCGGTTTGTCCAAGCGGTGGCCACCTTGCCCATGTTCCTGCCCACCATCACCTACGGCTTTGCCATCATCTACTCCTTTGGCAAGCAGGGCCTCATCACCCGGCTGCTGGGCCACCAGTTCTTTGACATCTACGGCTTTGGCGGCCTGCTGGTGGGGTATGTGATCTACACGGTGCCGGTGGCCTTCCTGCTGATCCACAACACCATGGGGTATGTGGACAAAAAGACCCTGGTGGTCTCCAAGGCCATGGGGGACGGGACCCTGTCCACCTTCTGGATCGCCATCCTCCGCCCCCTGTTGGGGACCTTGGCCGGCGCCTTCATCCAGGCCTTCTTCCTCTGCTTCACCGACTTCGGCATTCCCGCCTCGGTGGGCGGGGATTACGAGGTCATCGCCACTGTGCTCTACAACGAGATGCTGGGCGGCGTGCCCGACTTCAACCGGGGCGCGGTGATCTCGGTGGTGATGCTCCTGCCCTCCATTGTGAGCATCCTGCTGCTGCGCTTCCTGGAGCGGTACAACATCCGTTATGACCGCATCAGCGACGCCGACCTGCGCCGCAACCCCGGCCGGGACACCGCCTGGGGCCTGTCCGGCACGGTGCTGGCCGTCCTGATCCTGTGCATGTTCGTGGTGATCTTCGTGGTGCCCCTGGTGGAGCGCTGGCCCTACCAGACCGGGTTCACCTTGGAACACTTCCAAGAGGTCTTCTCGGACAATGAGCTGCAGACCGTCTACCTCAACTCCTTGGGCATGGCCCTGGCCACGGCGCTGTTCGGCACCCTGGCGGCTTACGGCGCGGCCCTCATCACCGCCCGGAGCAAGCTGCCCGGCTGGTGCAAGCAGGTCATCGACGCCATCGCCCTGGTGACCAACACCATCCCCGGCATGGTCCTGGGCCTGGCCTTCCTGTTCGCCTTCTCCGGGACCAGCTTGCAGAACACCCTGCCGCTGATGATCCTGTGCAACATCGTCCACTACTTCTCCACCCCCTATCTCATGATGAAGAACTCCCTGTCCAAGATGAACGCGGGGTGGGAGACCACCGCCATGCTCATGGGGGACAGCTGGCCCAAGACCATCCTCCGGGTGGTCACCCCCAACGCCGCGGCCAGCCTCATCGAGACCTTCAGCTACTACTTCATCAACGCCATGGTCACCATCAGCGCCCTGATTTTCCTGGCCGGGGCCCGCACTATGGTCCTCACCACCAAGATCAAGCAGCTGCAGTACATCAACGAGTATGACCAGGTGTTTGTGCTGTCCCTGCTGATCCTGGCCACCAACCTCATTGCAAAAGCCATCTTTACCTGGCTTGCAAATAAAAGTTCCCGGAAGGGAAGCAGTAACGCAAAGAAGAGAAAGGAAATGAAAGCATCATGAATCTCAAGAAGTTATTGGCTCTGGGCCTGTCCCTGACCATGGCCACAGCCCTTCTGGCTGGCTGCGGCAGCACCAACGACACCTCCGCCGACGCCGGCAGCGCCGGGGAGAGCGGCGACACCTCCGCGGAGCAGGTGGTCATCTATTCCAACGCCGACGAGGAAGCCATCACCGCCATGGAGAACGCCCTGGACAGCAACGGCTATGAGGGCCAGTATGTGTTCCAGACCTTCGGCACCTCCGAGCTGGGCGGCCGCCTGCTGGCAGAGGGCACCAACCTGGAGGCCGACATGGTCACCATGAGCACCTTCTACCTCCAGAGCGCCCAGGATCAGAACGACATGTTCCTCCCCCTGACCTTTGACGTGAACACCCTGGAAGAGGTGCCCGACTACACCGCTCCCATCACCTCCCAGGAGGGCGCCATCATCGTGAACACCGAGATGCTGGCCGAGAACAACCTCCCCATGCCCACCTGCCTGAAGGACCTGGCTGACCCCGCCTATGCCGGCTTTGTGGCCGTCACCGACGTGCAGTCCTCCTCCACCGCCTGGCTGCTGATGCAGGCTCTGGTGTCTGAGTACGGCGAGGAAGAGGCCCAGAACATCCTCCACGACATCTATGTCAACGCCGGCGACCATGTGGAGTCCTCCGGTTCCGCCCCCCTGCAGCTGTGCGAGGCTGGTGAGGTAGCCGTGGGCTTCGGCCTGCGCCACCAGGCTGTGGCTGCCAAGAACGACGGCCTGCCCATCGACTATGTGGACCCCACCGAGGGCAACTTCTCCCTGACTGAGTCCGTGGCTGTGCTGGACAAGGGCGATGCCACCAACCCCCTGGCCATGGAGATGGCCCAGTGCATCATTGAGAACGGCCGTGCCGAGCTCCAGCAGAACTATCCCAACCCCCTGTACGAAGGGGAGAGCGCCGACAACGCCAACAAGTCTGCCTATCCCAAGACCTTCAGCGAGCCGCTGACCTTTGAACTCTACGAGCACCACATCGAGATCTCCGAGGCTGCCAAGCCCTGAGGAATCCCGTGACCCCCATCATACTCCATAAGAGAAGGGCGTGACCGCGCCCTTTTCTTATGGACAAAAACCGGGAAACACCCCGGAAAAATGGAAGAAATTAGAAAAGGAAGTAGTATCATGAACCAGTATAAGCTTTTGACCCCCGGTCCCCTCACCACCACCGACACGGTGAAGGCCGTGATGCAGGTGGACCACTGCACCTGGGACGACGATTACAAGCAGATCACCCAGCGCATCCGCGCCCAGCTGCTGGCCCTGGGCCATGTGGCCGAGCCGGCGTACACCGCCGTGCTGATGCAGGGCAGCGGCACCTTCGGGGTGGAGTCCGTCCTCACCACCGTGGTGGGGCCTAAGGACAAGGTCCTCATCGCCGCCAACGGGGCCTATGGCCTGCGGATGACCGACATCTGCCGCCACGCCGGGGTGGCCTACACCCTCTATGAGCAGCCCAACGACCAGCGCCCCGAGGCCGGCGTGGTGGCCAAGTATCTGGCGGAGGACCCCGCCATCACCCACGTGGCCATGGTCCACGGGGAGACCACCAGCGGCATCCTCAACGACGTGGCCGCGGTGGGCCAGGTAGCCAAGGCCGCCGGCAAGACCTTTATCGTGGACGCCATGTCCACCTTCGGCGGCATCGACATCCCCCTGGCCGACTGGGGGATCGACTTCCTGGTCTCCAGCGCCAACAAGTGCATCCAGGGGGTGCCCGGCTTCTCCTTCATCCTGGCCAACCGGGAGAAGCTGGCCGCCTGCGCCGGCCAGGCCCGCTCCCTGTCCCTGGACCTCTATGACCAGTGGAAGGGGATGGAGGACGGCGGCGGCAAGTGGCGCTTCACCTCCCCCACCCACGTGGTGCTGGCCTTTGACCAGGCCCTGAAGGAGCTGGAGGCCGAGGGGGGCATCCCCGCCCGCCACGCCCGGTACGACGAAAACCAGCGCCTGCTGGCGGAGAACTTCCAGGCCCTGGGCTTCCGCCCCTACCTGGACCCGGCGGTCCAGGGACCCATCATCACCTCCTTCTGCTATCCCGAGGGGGCCACGTTCACCTTTGACCAGATGTACCACTACATCAAGGACCGGGGCTATGTCCTCTACCCCGGCAAGGTGATGGAGGCCGACACCTTCCGGGTGGGCAACATCGGGGAGATCTATCCCGAGGATATTTTGAAGCTCAGCGCCATTCTGGCAGACTTTCTGAAGGAAACGGAGGCAGCACAATGAAACCCCAACTGATCATCTTCGACTGGGCAGGCACCACCGTGGACTACGGCTGCTTCGCCCCGGTTAACGCCTTTGCCCTGGCCTTCCAGAAGTTCGGGGTGAACCCCACCGTGGAGGAGATCCGCGCCCCCATGGGCATGCTCAAACGGGACCACATCCGCACCATGCTGGCCATGCCCGCCATCCAGCGGCAGTGGCAGGAGAACCAGGGGGCCGCCGATGAGGCCGCCGTGGAAAAGATCTATGGCGTCTTTGAGGACTCCCTTATGGAGAGCCTGGCGGACTACGCCGCCCCCAAGCCCGGGGTGGTGGAGACCGTGGAGGCCCTCCGGGCCCAGGGGATCCGCATTGGCTCCACCACCGGCTACACCGATCAGATGATGGCCGTGGTGACCCAGGGCGCCGCCCGGCAGGGCTATGCCCCCGACGCCTGGTTCAGCCCGGACAGCGTCCAGGGCCTGGGCCGGCCGTACCCCTACATGATCTATGCCAACATGGCCCAGTTCCAAATCCCCTCCGTAGCCGATGTGGTGAAGGTGGGGGACACGGTCGCGGACATTCAAGAGGGAAAAAATGCCGGCATCCTCTCCCTGGGGGTGCTGGAGGGCAGCAGCGTCCTGGGCCTCACCCAGGAGGAGTACGAGGCCCTCCCGCCCCAGGACAGGGAGCGTGTCCTGGCCCGGGCCAAGGAGGCCTTCCTGGCCGCCGGGGCCGACGGCGTTTTGTTAAACCTGTCCCAGCTGCCCCAGTGGCTGGAGGAACGGGAGAAGGAGGACTGAGAGAAACCCAAACCCAGAGAAGTCACAGAAAGGAAAATTGCCTTTTCTGTATCAGAAAAGGGGGGAGGTCGTTCTAGGAACGACCTCCCAACGAAAACTCTCCCCCGGAGAGGGAAGCGCGTAGCCGCTGTGAAGCAAACCGAAGCAGAAAAGAACGCCTTCATTTCTCTTGCACAGAACCCTAGAAACCCCTTTGAGAAAGGAAAGGATGGAGATTACCCATGCAGTGGAAACGAAAACTGTCCGGTGTGCTGGCCGGTGCTATGTTGTTGGGATTGTTACCCACAACGGCCCTGGCCTGGGATGCACCGGGCAACCAGTGGGAAGCCGCGTCTGAATCCGTAGCGGCGCGCTTCTTTGTGGGGAGTGACACCCACATTGGGCGGAATAACGACGCCTCGAAAAAGCTGACCAATGCGTTGGATGCATTTTACAAGGTCGACCCGGATGCCGACGGCGTCCTCCTGGTGGGCGACGTGACCAACAATGGCGCCGACAGCGAATACGATACCTTGATGGGCATTGTGAACGCCAGCGAATTTGGCGAAGCCGGCAAGGTGGAACTGTCCATGGGCAACCACGAGTTTAACAATGCCAGTAATGCGGTGAATCGGTTTAAAACCAAGACCGGACAGGATTCCAGCGAAGTTATCTATTACAACAACGAAGGCGGTACCGTGACGGCCTCTGCAAGTGCGGAGGATGGTCTGGTTGCCACCGTCATCAAGCTCAGCGCCAACAACTATGGCGGGGACTATACGGATAACTACGACATGGTGAAAACCGCTCTGGAGACCTCCACGAGTAAAAATGTAAACGCCCCCATCATCGTCATGGGTCACCACGGCATTGCCAACACCGCCTATGTGACCAACGAGTGGAAAGGCAACTATGGCGAGGGAACCGAGGAAGATATGGTGGCGCTGTTTAAGCAGTATTCCCAGGTCATCCACATCTCCGGCCACTCCCACGCCACCTTGGAGGATGCCCGGTCCATCTATCAGGATGACGGCTACACCGCCATCCAGGACGGCACCATCGGGGCATATTTTGAGAACGAGAGCGGCAAGGTGGACCCTGACACTGGCGCTGATAGCACCCGCCCGGCAGACAGCGAGATTGCCTCCCAGGCCCTGCGGATCGACGTGCTGGACGACGGCACGGTGCAGATCTACCGGATGAACCTGACCACCGGGGAGTATATGTATGAGGACGAGCCTTGGACATTCAAGGTGAATGGCGAGGAGGAACTCCCATATACCGCTAACCGGACCAGCGGTCAACCTACCTTTGCGGAGGGGGCCTCTGTTTCCCAGGGGGAAGTGGACGGCAAGACCATCCACGTACAATTCCCCGCGGCTGAGCCTGCCTCTGGGGCCAATAACGACATGGTCCACGAGTACCAGATCACCCTGACCCCGAAGAATGGCGGCGATGCGGTGACCAAGTCTATCTTCTCTGACTACTACATGGCGGAGGAAAACCAGAAGGATACCTGGGACGTGACCATCACCGGCCTGAAGGCAGATACGGAATACGACGTTTCTGTCAAAGCGGTGACCTCCTTCGGCACGGCCAGCGAGGCCATCACTGGCACGGTGAAGACGGAAGCGCCGACCTATCCTCCGCAGCCCATCCTGGATGTGGATTTCTCCAACAGCAACCAGGGTGTGGATGCCCAGGGGCACACCATGACCGTCTATGGGGAGCCCACGTTCCAGGAGGATGCCGACCTTGGCCGCACGGTGGCCACCTTTGACGGGGTAAACGACGGCCTGCGTTACACCATGACCGACGAAGATTACGACCGCATGGGCCAGAACTTCACCGTGGAGCTCTACTACAAGCCCAACGACACCGCGAACAACAACCCCATGGGCAACACACAGACTTCCGGCTTCTGCTTTGAGCAGAAGAGCGGCACCAATACCGTGGAGTTCTGGGTCCACATTGGTGGCAGCTATAAAAAGCCCGCTGTGGAGGTGGCAACCAACCAGTGGAACCACCTGGTGGCCACCTATGACGGGGAGAATGTCAAGCTGTACCTGAATGGGGAATTGCAGGACACCGTGGCAGCCACCGGCGCTATGTCTGAGCCCCCTCACTACCTGTTCCTGGGCGGTGACACCAAGTCTGATGGTAGTCTGGAATACGAAGCCAACTGCTCCATCGCCCTGGCCCGGGTCTATGAAGGGACCATGACGGCGGATGATGTCAAAGCCGCATACCAGACTGCCACCCAGCCTGGCAGCGATGTGACCATCCCCGATGCGGATATCCTGGACGTGGACTTTTCTGACGGCAAGGGTGGAGATGACTCTGCAAACAAACTGACGGAAACTGAGCACGGCAACGTCACCTATGTGGAGGACGAGACGCTGGGTAAAACCGTGGCCAACTTCGACGGCAGCAGCGCCTACAGCTACCCCTTGCGTGACCAGTATGATAAGCTGAAAGAGGGCCTGACCTTTGAGGTGACCTTCTGCTATAACGAGGATCCCACCAGCGAGCAGGAACTGCTGTCCAACCAGCAGAGCGGCGGTGTTGGCTTGGGAGCCACAGGCGGAGAAGGCATCTTCTTCTGCCGTGTCAAAGAGAATGATTATATAACGCCCACTGGCGGGGATATCCAGGCAAAGGTCTGGCACCATGCGGCAGGCGTATACGATGGAGACACCGTCAAACTCTACATTGACGGAAAACTGGTAGACACGGAAACAGCAACTGCAGCCCTGCAGCTTCCCTCTTCCGGCGCTGATTCTGTGTTCATCGGTGGTGACAGCGATGGTAACGATGCACTGCAGTACTCCGCCAACGCCCGCATCGCCAACGCTCGGATTTACAGCACCCCCCTCACCGCCCAGCAGGTAGCCGCCCTGGCCGACCAGGAGCTGCCGGAGCAGTCCACCGACCCCGAGGAGCCCGAGAATCCCGAGACCCTCACCCCGGACATGCTGAACGTGGACTTCACCGACGGCACGGCCCAGGACAAGTCGGAGACACAGAACACCTTGAATCCTGCCGGTTCCCCTGTCATTGAAAAGGACGCCGAGATGGGCAAGAACGTGGGTGTGTTCAACGGCTCCTATGATGCTTACCTCTACCCCTTCGACGACACTAAGTACAGCAAGATGAGCGATGGGGTCACCATTGAGAGCATCTTCAAGTACGACGAGGTTCCCTCCTCGGGGGAGTACGACATGTTCTCCAACCAGCAGGGCGGCGGCATTGGCCTGGGCCTGGAAGGCGGCCGGCTGCAGTTCTTCTGCAACATCAACAAGAGCGGGGGCGACAACGGTTATGTTCAGCCCAACGCCGAGATCGAGGCCGGCCAATGGTACCACGCTGTAGGTGTGTTTGACGGCAGCACAGTGAAACTCTACCTCAACGGGGAACTGGTTGACTCCAAGCCCGCCGGCGGCACCACCATCCACTGGCCCGGCGGAGAGGCAAAGAATTTTGTCATTGGCGGCGACAGCAGCTCCTCCGGCGGAGCGGAATCCTTCGCCAAGGGCCGCGTCTCCCTGGCCCGGCTGTACAGCGACAGTATGACCGATGACCAGGTGAAGGCCCTCTATGAGAGCCTGGATCCGGTGATGATCGAGGTGGAGGGGGCCACTGGCTCCATCGCCCTGAACGAGCCCTGCACCGTGCCCGCTGGCACTGCCAGCAATGGGGCAGCGGTTACCGTCACCGTGACCGATCCTGACGGGGAGACGGTTTCCCTCCAGGACAACCAGTTCACCCCCGACCAGGAGGGGGACTACACCTTTACCTACACCGTGGAAGGCAGTTCTGCCAAACGGATCTTTGTCCGGGCTGCCGTGGACATGGCTAACCTGCCGGTGAACCTGGGTCTGGTGGCCGCGGAACAGGTGGCCTCCGGCAGCCTGTTCAACGTAAGCATTCACATGAACCGGGACAGCGGCCTCACGGTCGGGAACACTTCCTTTACCCTGACCTATAACCCCGATCTGGTGTCCTATGTGGGCCAGGAGAATGCTAAGAGCGGTCTGACCGTTGAGGATGACAAGAAAGGCAACCTGAAGGTGACCTACACTGGCAATGTGGCCACCGACGCCTTCAACAACTACAGCACCACCCGCCTGGTGAGACTCACCTTCGAAAGCGTAGAGGCGAACAGCGACCAGAACGCAGAATTTGCCTTTGCTGACGTCAACATTGACGCCAGTACCAACAAGAAAAACGCAGAAGGCGCCACCGTGAAGCTGGTGGGCCAGGGGAACCTGGACCTCAACGGCGACGGCGTCATCGGTGCCGGTGACGTGGCTCTGGCAGAGACCACAGACCAGGCCAAGACCATCGCCCAGGCGGCGGCCATCTACCCCTATAAGCACGCGGTGGTCATTACCATGGACGGCGGCGGCATCTGCTTTAAGCCCAACGAGATGTACTATGCCTCTAACGGCTCCACCACCCTGACCGATGACCCGGATATCCTGGCCAAGCGGACCAACGAGTACGCCATGGAACTCTTCAACGAGTACTGCGCCACCTCCTATTCTGCTAAGAGTGAGACCCCCACCATCTCTGCCCAGAATTACACCTCCATCATCCACGGGAAGGCGTACGCTACAGCGCAGAAAGAGTATCAGATCACCAACAACGAGGCAGGCGCCTATTACTACCCCGACTTCGGCAAAGAGGTTGCGGTGTACCCCTCCATCTTTGAGGCGCTGGGCCAGTCCTTCCCCAACCGGGGCAACGCAGCCTTCGCCGAGTGGACGCCGATTGTCAACGGTATCATTGAGCCCGACACGCCGGTATACCTGCATGGTTCTACCAAAAACACCGGCGACATGCAGGACGTGGCGGACTATATCTGGTCCGAAAACTACAAGAACACGGCCATGATCTACATGCAGTCCGACTATATGGACGCAGTGGGCCATAGCAACGGGTATTATACGGACAAGTATTACACCGAGCTGGAAAGATACGACGACTACTTCAAGGCCATCATGGACGCTCTGGAGGAGACCGGTACCAAGGACGAGACCCTGGTCCTTTTCACCGCTGACCACGGCGGCACGGCTGGCGGCAGCCATGGCGGCACCACTAACCAGGAGTACGACGTCCAGATCGCCCTGGGCGGCCAGACCATCGACAGCGGTGCCAAGCTCTCCGGCGGCACCAACCATGACATTCCCCAGCTGGTGCTGGCTGCCCTCCGTGGTCAGGCCTTGCCCCACATGGACGGCTCCGCCGATCTCTTTACGGCTGCCAACCTGACCCAGGAGGAGCTGGTGAAGAAAGACCGGGCGGTGGAGACCCTTACCTCCACCTCGGGCACCAACGTGAACGCAGTGGAGTTCACCCTCTCCGACCGCCAGAGCGGGTACACCGTGAACACCCTGGACCTGGTGCTGAACCTCAACGGCCAGGAGATCACCTCCGTAGACACGGAAGGAACCGTGGTTCGTCAGGACGTGCAGGATGGGGCCCTTTACCTCACCATCGTCTATGACGGTGCTGCCCCCGACACCCTGGCCCGGGTGAACCTCTCCGGTTCTGCCGACGGGGTGAAGGTGACCGAGTACATGCTGGGCACCGACCAGGGCAAGGAGATCTACGGCGACCTGGTGAACACCGCCGGTGCCCTGGAAGTGACCCCCGAACCCGATCAGCAGGCCACCGTCACCGTGAAGAACGGAGAGGAAACTGTGGCAACTGCCGAGGTCACCATCGGGGAAGACTACACCCTGCCTGCCGCCCCCACCCGCCCCGGTTATGTATTCCAGGGCTGGATGAGCAGCGCGGACAACCAGCGGTATCAGGCTGGCGCCTCTGTCACCATCGACGGGGACACCACCTTCACAGCGCAATGGGAACCTGTGTCCCGGCCCGACCCCGATCCCACCCCCAACCCTGATCCCGACCCCGAGGATCCCACCGGCCCCAGCACCGGGGACGCCCAGGGCTGGAAGGAGATTGCAGACGAGCTGGCCGATGCGGCCAACGGGGAGACCGTGACCGTGGACATGAACGGCGCCACAGAGATTCCCCAGGAGGCCCTGGAGGCCATGGCCGGGAAAGACGTCGCCCTGGTGGTGGAGCTGGAGGACAACGTCCAGTGGACCATCCGCGGCGAGGACCTGGCGCAGGCCGATGCCATCGAGGACCTGGACCTTGGGGTCACTCTGGATACCCACGGCATCCCCAGTCAGGTGGTGGACACCGTGGCCGGTGATGGGACGGTGGTGCAGTTCACCCTGGCCCATGAGGGGGCCTTCGGCTTCCCCATGACCCTCACCGTGCCCCTGGGCCGGGACAACGCCGGGGCCTGGGCCAACCTCTACCACTACAATGAGGACGCGGCAGCCATGGACCTGGAGGCCTCTGTGCGGATCGCCGCGGACGGCACCGCCATCTTCCCCCTGACCCATGCCTCCCAGTACGCTGTGGTCATCGACGAAAGCAACCACAGCCAGGGCAGCGGCGAGCAGCACCCCTTCACCGACGTGGCCGCCGATGCCTGGTATGCCCAGGCGGTCCAGTACGTCTATGAGAACGGCCTTATGGACGGCATTGAGAACAACCAGTTCGCCCCGGAGCACACCACCACCCGGGCCCAGCTGGTGACCATCCTCTACCGCCTGGAGGGCCAGCCCGCCGTCACCGGTGAGAGCGGCTTCACCGATGTGGAAGCGGGTACCTGGTACACCGACGCGGTGGCCTGGGCCGCTGCCAACGGCATCGTCAACGGGGTGAGCGACACAAGATTCGCCCCCGGGGACGAGATCACCCGCCAGCAGATGGCCGCCATCCTCTACCGCTATGCCGAGGCCAAGGGCTACGATGTGACGGCCTCCGCCGACCTGAGCGGCCACCCCGATGCCGAGACCATCCAGGCGTACGCCCAGATCCCCATGGCCTGGGCCTGTGCCCAGGGTCTGCTCCAGGGCTTTGAGGATGACACCCTGCGCCCCGCCGGCAACGCCACCCGGGCGCAGATCGCCACCATTCTCATGCGCTTCTGCCAGACCGTGGCCCAGTAAGATTCTGTCTTGCGGCCGAAAAGGAGAGCACCCACCGGTGCTCTCCTTTTCCCTTGCTGGGGCCGGTTCCTTTTGACAGGGCTTGCCTGCTGTGGTATCATGGGACCCTCCCATACCACGGAAAGGAGAGGTAACCATGCAATGGATGATCGCGTCGGACCTGCACGGTTCGGCTTACTATGCCCGGGCCCTGGTGGAGGCCTTCGCCCGGGAGGGGGCAGACCGGCTGGTGCTCTTGGGGGACCTGCTCTACCACGGCCCCCGGAACGACCTGCCCCGGGAATACGCCCCCAAGGAAGTGATCCCCCTGCTCAACGGCCTGGGGGACCGGCTCCTCTGCGTCCGGGGCAACTGCGACAGCGAGGTGGACCAGATGGTGCTGACCTTCCCCATCCTGGCCGATTACGCCGTTTTGGCCCTGGGGGAGCGGCTGGTCTACTGCACCCACGGCCATGTGTGGAACCGGGAGAACCTGCCGCCCCTCCGGCCGGGGGATCTCCTCCTCCACGGCCACACCCATGTGCCCACCTGGGCCCCCTTTGGGGCGGGGAACCTCTGCCTCAACCCGGGCTCCCTGGCCATCCCCAAGGAGGGCAGCCCCCACAGTTACATGACCATCCAGGACAACCAGATCCTGTGGAAGACCCTGGAAGGGGACACCTACCACGCCCTGGTCCTGTGACGACAAACCCGCCCCTGATACGGAACCACTTCCGTGTCAGGGGCGGGTTTTGCGTGGAGGGTAGGAAAAAAGCCCGTTGGCAAGACGTTCCGCCGCCGGTTGGCGGCAGGGGCTTTTGGGTTATCGGACGATCCGCTCCAGCCGGGGGCCCAGGCGGCTGAGGATCTCGTTGGTGATGGTCCCGGCCTGCTGGGCCAGGTCGTAGGCGGTGATGGTCTCCTGGCCGCTGGTGCCCAGGAGCACGGCCACGTCCCCCGGGTCCACGGCGGGGATTTCCGTCACGTCCACCAGGGTCTGGTCCATGCAGATCCGCCCCACAATGGGGGCCCGGCACCCGTGGAGGAGGACCTGCCCCCCGGTCAGGGTCCGGGGCAGCCCGTCGGCGTAGCCGATGGCCAGCACCGCCACCTTGGTGGGCCGCTGGGCCACAAAGGCCAGGCCATACCCGGCGGCACACCCCGGGGAGAGGGTTTTCACCGACGCCACCCGGGCCCGGAGGGAGAGCACCGGCCGCAGGTCCGGGGCGGCCAGGTTCCGGTCCTCCCGGGTGCTCAGCAGGCCGTAGAGGGCGATGCCCACCCGGGCATAGTCCCCGCCCAGGTCGGGGTAGTTGAGCAGGCCGTGGCTGGCCAGGAGGTGGACCTTGGGCAGGGCGATCCCCTGGTTCTGAAGGCGCTCCAGCAGCTCCCGGAAGGCCTGGGCTTGGCGGTGGACATAGGCCTGATCCCGGGAGGTGGTGCCGTCGGCGGTACACAGGTGGGTGTAGATCCCCTGGATGCGGAGGGAGGGCAGGGCAAAGATCTGCCGGATCTCCTCCAAGTGGCCGCTGGCCTCCCCCAGGCGGTGCATTCCCGTGTCCACCGCCAGGTGGACGGACAGGGTGCGGCCATAGGCCGCCAGCTGGCGGGCGTAGGCCGCATCCACCACCGTCTGGGACAGGCGGTACCGCCGCAGCAGGGGGAACTGGTCCGGGTGGGTGTATCCCAGAATGAGGATCTCCCCCCGGATGCCCCCCTTCCGCAGCTGGATGCCCTCAGACAGGCAGGCCACGCAGAAGGCGGACACCCCCTCCCCCTGGAGGATGCGGGCCACCGGCAGGGCCCCGTGGCCGTAGGCGTCGGCCTTCACGGCGGGCATCAGCTGGCAGCCCGGGGGCAGCAGGGCCCGGAGGGCCGCCACGTTGTGGACCAGGGCCGCCCGGTCCAGCTGGACCCAGGCCCGGCCAAGCTGGGGCACCTGGGGGCGCAGCCGCCCCAGCACCCAGGTGACCACCCCCGCCGCCAGGAAGGACAGCAGGCACACCATCAGGTACTGGACCAGGCTGTTGCCCACCAGAATCTCGGTGAGCCCCACCACCTTGGCCCCGCCCCGGAGGACCACCAGCATGGCGGGGTGGAGGATATACACCCAGGTGGACAGGGTCCGGCAGGCCGCCGGGGCCTTGGCAGGCCAGGCCAGCAGCAGCCGGTACAGGAAGCACATCACCAGGGGCAGCAGCAGGTACATGCTGTCGTGCCGCTGCAGGCCCAGGTGGCGCAGGAGGAAGCCCTCCCCGGTCATCAGGGCCAGGGAGAGGGCCAGCCCCAGGCCGGCTGCCCAGGGCAGGGGGGCCGGGCCCCGCTTGCCCATCTGGGCCCCCAGGAGCAGGAAGAGGGGGGCCATAAACAGGCCGTTGCGGGTGTAGGAGAAGAGGTGGAACCCCGCCTCATACAGGCTGGCCAGGGGGGCGATCTGGGCGGTGAGGCCGTAGTAGCTGTCCCCCAACAGGGCGATGGCGTAGAGCACGCCCACCGCCACCCACAGCCCCCGCCCCCGGAACACCCGGGACAGGCCATACACCACCAGCAGCCCCATGGCGCAGGCGGGGAAGTACCACAGATGGTAGAAGGTGCCGTCAAAGACCAGCAGCCGCACCCCGTCCAGAAGGCTCAGGTCCTGGTAGTGGCCGGCGTACCAGCCGATGGGGAGGTAGAGGACCACCGCCACCAGGTACAGCAGCAGAATCTTCCGCACCTGCCGCCCCAGGGGGGCAAAGGTGCCCTTGCCCTCCAGCACCTGCCCCAGGACGAAGTGGCCGGTGACCATGAAGAAGAAGGGCACCGCCACCCGGGCCAGGCACCGGGTGAGGAAGAAGTCCCCCGCGGCAGAGTAAGTGGTCAGAGGGGAGATGTGGATGGCCACCACCAGCAGGGCGGCCAGGATCCGAAAGGCGTCCAACCCGCCGTAGGCGCGGGACTTAGGCATGGTCCGCCCCCCATTCTGTGAGGAGGAACCCGTCCACGTTGTTGCCGGAGAGGGTGCAGCGGCCCTCCTCCGGCAGGTCCACCACCGTGGGCCCCTGGGGGGCGGCGGGCAGGAAGGAGAGGGTCACATTCCCGTGGCGGTATCGACGGGATTCGTAGGGAAATGCCCGGATCCAGGCGATATACTCTTCCAGGGTCAGGTCCCGCTCCGCCATGAGGGCGGCGTGGGGCTGGCCCACGTAGCGGAAGTGCCAGGGCTCGTGGCCGATGCCGGTGATGGCCTCCTTCCCCGCCGGGTAGCGCTGCACCCATCCATACTGGGCCATGGTCTGCCGGAAGGTCTGGCAGAGGCCCTCATAGGGGAAGGCGGGGCGGATGAAGTCAATCTCCCCCTGGTTCAGGCCCAGGTCGATGGCCAGTCCCGTCTGGTGCTCGCTGCACCCGGGGCGGGCCACATAGGTCTCGGTGAAGGCTTTGCCGTGCTCGGCCAGGGCGTCCTCCCAGATGGCCTGCTGCTCGGCCAGGGCCCGCCAGCCGCTGACCGGTACGATCCCCTTCCACCCGTCGATGGCGGCCATGAGGCTGTCTAAGGCCTGGGCGGCCCGGCGCTCCAACTGGACGCCGGTGCCCGCCACCGTGACCAGGTCCGGCTGGGGGAGGGGATGGCAGGGGTGGTGGGCGTTGACCAGAATGAGATCCCCCTGGTGCACCGCTTCCGGGGGCAGAATGCGAGTGATCACGGCGCCATCACCTGCCCGAGAATGGTGTCCAAAATCTCCGGGAAGGAGAAGCCGGCGGCCTTCATCATGCCGGGGAAGCGGCTGTGCTCCGTAAAGCCGGGGATGGTGTTGACCTCGTTGAATACGATCTGTCCCTCCGGGGTGAGGAAGCAGTCCACCCGGGCAAAGCCGGTGCAGCCCAGGGCCCGGTAGATCACCTTGGCGGTCTCCTTCACCCGCCGGGCGGTGTCGGGAGACACCCGGGCGGGGACGTGGATGGCGGAGGTCTTCAGGGTGTACTTCTCCGTGAAGTTGAAGAAGCCCTGGGAGAGCTCGATCTCGTCGATCTCCCCCACCACCAGTTCCTGGGTGCCCATGACGGCGCAGCCCACCTCGAAGCCGGGGATGGCCTCCTCCAGGATCACCTGGGTGTCGTACTCCAGGGCCAGGTCTAGGGCGGGGCGGAGCTCCTCCGGCCGGTGAATCTGGGAGATGCCGTAGGAGGAGCCGGCGTTCACCGGCTTGACGAACAGGGGATACCCCGTCTGCTGGGCGAAATCTTCGGCCCGCTGGGGGTCCTCCCAGGCCTGGAGCACCAGGGAGCGGGGGACGGCCACCCCGGCCAGCTTGGCCAGCTTGTGGGCCCGGTCCTTGTCCATGCACAGGGCGGAGGCCAGGGTGCCGCAGCCGGCCACGGGGATCCCCGCCAGCTGGAAGAGGCCCTGGACGGTGCCGTCCTCCCCGTTGGCCCCGTGGAGAATGGGCAGGGCGCAGTCCAGGGGAATCACCCGGTTCTCGTGGGGGAAGAGGGCCAGCAGCCCGTGAACCGCCGGGTCCGGGGAGACCGCCACAGGGGTGAGGTGGTCCAACGCCTCGGCCCAAGTGTCGGTGGCGATGTGTTCGTAGGCCCCGGAATAGAGGTACCAGCGGCCGGTCTGGGTGATGCCCAGGGGGAGGATGTGGTACTTCTCCCCGTCTAGGTTGGTCAGCACCGCGTAGGCCGACTGCAGGGACACGGAATACTCCGGGGAGTTGCCGCCAAAGAGGACGGCAAGGGTGGGCTTCTTTTTCATAACTGCCTCCTGTGTTGCGCAAAGAACGAAAAAGGTTCGGATTTCCCCGAAAAAGCAGGGAAATCTCTGATGATCTGCCTGCAATTATAGCAAAGAAAAATGATGGGGGATTTAAGAAGTCCTTGCGCTTTTCTTAAAAACAATTGCGGCTTTCTTAATAGGTCTTAAGAAAAAATGAAGGAATCCCCGGGGTGACCGGCAAAAAACCTGGAAAAATTGAACAAAATGTGAATATTCCTTGGGTTTATCTTGACAAAGGGAAAGCCGGGGGGTATATAATATCAAAAGTAATCACTGATTACCTAAAAGAGAATGAAACACCATCAATATATGGAGGAAACGTATCATGGTATTTGAAGCAATTGCAGAACTGGTAGCCGAGCGGGTGGAGAAGGACGTCTCCGAGATCACCATGGACAGCAAGTTCCAGGACCTGGGCATCGACTCCCTGGACACCGTGGAGCTGCTGATGAACCTGGAGGACAAGCTGGGCATCGAGGTGGAGCTGGACCAGAAGGTGGAGACCGTGGGTGACCTGGTGGCCTTCATCGAGAGCAAGCAGGCATGATCCACACACCCTTATGTGACCTGCTGGGGATCCAGTACCCCGTCTTTCAGGGGGGCATGGCCTGGATTGCCGACGGCAAGCTGGCCGCGGCGGTGTCCGAAGGGGGCGGCCTGGGCATCCTGGCCGCCGGCAACGCCCCCGGGGACTATGTCCGGGAGCAGATCCGCATCGCCAAGTCCCTCACCCAGCGCCCCTTCGGGGTGAATATCATGCTCATGAGCCCCTTCGTGGAGGAGGTGGCCCAGGTGGTGGCCGAGGAGAAGGTAGCCGTGGTCACCACCGGCGCCGGCAACCCCACCAAGTTCATGGCCCAGTGGAAGGAAGCGGGGATCAAGGTGATCCCCGTGGTGGCCTCTGTGGCCATGGCCAAGCTCATGACCCGGCTGGGGGCCTCCGCCCTCATCGCCGAGGGCGGGGAGAGCGGCGGCCACGTGGGGGAACTGACCACCATGGTCCTGGTGCCCCAGGTGTGTGATGCCACCGACCTGCCCGTCATCGCCGCCGGCGGCATTGCCGACGGCCGGGGGGTGGCAGCGGCCTTCATGCTGGGGGCCTGCGGGGTGCAGATGGGCACCCGCTTCCTCAGCGCGGAGGAGTGCTCCATCCACCCCGCCTACAAGGAGAAAATTCTCAAGGCCAACGACCTGTGCACCATGGTCACCGGCAAGCGCCTGGGCCATCCCGTGCGCAGCCTGCGCACCCCCTTCGCCCGGAACTATGCCAAGGCCGAGTACGGCGGCCTGGACGACGCGGCCCTGGAGGCCATGGGCACCGGGGCCCTGCGGAAGGCCGTGGTGGAGGGCGACCTGGAGGAGGGGTGCTTCCTCTCCGGCCAGGTGGCCGCCATGGTGAAGCAGATCCAGCCCGCCGCCGAGATCCTCCGGGAGGTCATGGAGGGGGCCGAGCCCGTGCTGAAAGGAGCCACGAAATGGGTAAGATAGCATTCGTCTTTGCCGGCCAGGGGGTCCAGTACCCCGGCATGGGCCGGGAGCTGGCCCAGGCAGTTCCCGCCGCGGCGGAGGTGTTCCAGCGGCTGGACGCCCTGCGCCCCGGCACGTCCCAGCAGTGCTTTGCCGGCACCGCCGAGGAGCTGAAGGAGACCTGCAACACCCAGCCCTGCATGTTCGCCGTGGAGCTGGCCGCCGCCGCCGCCCTGGAGGCGGCGGGGGTCCGGGCCGACCTGGCCGCCGGCTTCTCCCTGGGGGAGATTGGCGCTTTGGCCTACACCGGCGCGGTGGACCTGGAGACCGGCTTTCACCTGGTCTGCCGCCGGGGAGAGCTGATGCAGCAGGCCGCCGAGGCCCAGCCCACCGCCATGGCCGCGGTGCTGAAGCTGGAGAACGCCGCGGTGGAGGCCCTCTGCGCCCAGTTCCCGGAGACCTACCCCGTCAACTACAACTGCCCCGGCCAGGTCTCCGTGGCCTGCGCCAAGGAGCAGCTGGCCCCCTTCTCCGCCGCGGTAAAGGCCGCCGGCGGCCGAGCCCTGCCCCTGAAGGTGGCAGGGGGCTTCCACTCCCCCTTCATGGCCTCTGCGGCCCAGGGCTTTGCCCAGGTGCTGGCGGACTGCCAGGTGGGCCAGCCGAAGCTTCCCCTGTACTCCAACAAGACCGGGGCGGTCTATGACGGCGACCCCAAGGAGCTGCTGGCCCAGCAGATCGTCTCCCCCGTGCGGTGGGAGACCATCGTGCGCAACATGATCGCCGCCGGGGCGGATACGTTCATCGAACTGGGCCCCGGCAAGACCCTCTGCGGCCTGATCGCCAAGACCGACCAGACCGTGAAGACCTACGCCCTGTCCACCCAGGCGGACCTGGAGCAGATCGTGAAGGAGGTCCTCGGAGGATGTTGAAGGGAAAAACGGCCCTCATCACCGGCGGCGCCCGGGGCATCGGGGCCGCCATCACCGCCGCCCTGGCCGCCCAAGGGGCCAACGTGGCGGTGATCTACGCCGGCAGCCAGGAGAAGGCGGAGGCCCTCTGCGCCCAGTGCGCCCAGGACCACGGGGTCCAGGCCCAGGCCTACCAGTGCGACGTGGCGGACTTTGCCGCCGCCAAGGCCGTGGTGGCCCAGGTGAAGAAGGACTTCGGCACCGTGGACATCCTGGTCAACAACGCCGGCATCACCCAAGACGGCCTGCTGGCCATGATGAAGGAGGAGAGCTTCGACCGGGTCCTGGACGTGGATCTGAAGGGGGCCTTCAACTTCATCCGCCACTGCACCCCCCTCTTCCTCCGGCAGAAGGGCGGGGCCATTGTAAACATCACGTCCGTGTCCGGCATGATCGGCAACCCCGGCCAGGCCAACTACGCCGCCGCCAAGGCAGGCCTCATCGGCCTGACCAAGGCCGTGGCCAAGGAGCTGGCCCCCAAGGGGATCACCTGCAACGCCGTGGCGCCGGGCTTTATTGCCACCGACATGACCCGGGACCTGGCCGGGCAGGACAATGCCCTGCTGGCCGCCATTCCCCTGGGACGGATGGGCCAGCCCCAAGAGGTGGCCCAGGCTGTGGCTTTCCTGGCCACCGCCCCCTACATCACCGGCGAGGTGCTGCGGGTGGACGGCGGCATCGCCATGTGAAAAAGGAGAACACCCATGGAACAGACATTGCGCAGAGTGGTGGTGACGGGCCTGGGGGCCATCACCCCCGTGGGCAACACCGTGGAGGAGATGTGGGCCAACCTCAAGGCCGGCGTCCACGGCATCGCCCCCATCACCCTCTTTGATACCACAGATTACAAGACCAAGATCGGCGCAGAGGTGAAGAACTTCGACCCCCGTGCCTATATGGACAAGACCGACGTCCTCCGCAGCGACGCCTATGCCCAGTATGGCGTGGCCGCCGCCTGCCAGGCGGTGGAGGAGAGCGGGGTCATCGGCACCCTGCCCCCGGAGCGGGTGGCGGTGTACTTTGGCTCCGGCATCGGCGGCATCCGCACCTTCCACGAGGAGCACAACAAGCTCCTGGCCCGGGGACCCAAGCGGATCTCCCCCTACTTCATCCCCATGCTCATCGGCAACATGGCCGCCGGCATGATCGCCATCCGCTTCAACTGCCGGGGGGCTGCCCTGCCGGTGGTCACCGCCTGCGCCACCGGCACCAACGCCATCGGCGAGGCCATGCGGGCCATCCGCCACGGCTATGCCGACGCGGTGATCACCGGCGGCTCCGAGGCCGCCATCTCCGAGTGCGGCGTGGCGGGCTTTGTGAACATGCAGGCCCTGTCCACCTCCGAGGACCCGGATGCCGCCTGCCTGCCCTTTGACAAGCGCCGGGGCGGTTTCGTCATCGGCGAGGGCGGCGCGGCCCTGGTGCTGGAGGAGTACGAGCACGCCGTGGCCCGCGGGGCCAAGATCTATGGCGAAGTGGTGGGCTACGGCACCACCTGCGACGCCTTCCACATCACCGCCCCCCGGCCGGACGGCACCTGCGGCGCCAGGGCCATCCAGCTGGCCCTGGAAGAGGCCGGCTGGCAGCCGGAGGAGACCGTGTACATCAACGCCCACGGCACCGGCACCCCCATGAACGACTCCCTGGAGACCCAGGTGGTCAAGCTGGCCCTGGGGGAGGAGGCCGCCCGCGGTGCCTACATCAGCTCCACCAAGTCCATGACCGGCCACTGCCTGGGGGCCGCCGGCGCCATTGAGGCGGTGGCCTGCCTGAAGGCCCTGGAGGAGGGCATCCTGCCCCCCACCATCCACCTGGAGGAGCCCGATCCCGCCTGTGACCTGAACTATGTGCCCAACCAGGCCCTGGCGGTGCAGGCCGACCTGGTGCTGTCCAACTCCCTGGGCTTTGGCGGGCACGATGCCTGCATTGCCTTCCGGAAGGTGAAATGATGAACGACGCGGAAATCAGAAGATACGCCGGCCTCATGGCGGAACTGGGCCTCACCGGCTTGGAGGTGACGGAGAAGGACCAGGTCATCCGCCTGGAACGGTCTCCCGCCCCGGCGGCGGCCCGGGAGACTGTGGCCGTCCCCGCCGCCCCGGCGGCCGCTGCCCCCCAGGGGGCTGCACCGGCGGACACGGTGGAGGTGGCCTCCCCCATGGTGGGGGTGTTCTACGCCGCCCCCGCCGAGGACGCCGAGCCCTTCGTCAAGGTGGGCGACAAGGTGAAGCGGGGCCAGACCCTGTGCATCGTGGAGGCCATGAAGCTGATGAACGAGATCATGGCGGAAGTGGATGGGGAGATCGTGGAGATCTGCGTGGCCAACGGCCAGGTGGTGGACTACGGCAGCCCCCTCTTCCGCATTCGGGAACGGTAAGGAGGTGCGCCCATGAATCGCGATGAAATCCAAACCATCCTGCCCCACCGGGACGGCATGCTCCTGCTGGACCAGCTGGACAAAGAGGGGGATGTGGCCCACGGGCAGTACCAGGTGCGGGGAGACGAGTGGTTCCTCCAGGGCCACTTCCCCGGCACCCCTGTGGTGCCCGGGGTGATCCTCTGCGAGATCCTGGCCCAGTCGGCGGGGATCCTGATGCAGGAGGCCCTCACCGAGGACACCATCCCAATGTACACCAGCATGAAGAATGTGCGGTTCCGGGCCCCGGTGCTGCCGGGGGACCGGTTTGAGACCAAGTGCCGCATCACCCGGGCCAAGCATCCCTTCTATTTCGCCGAGGGAGAGGGATACGTGGGGGACACCCTGTGCGTGAAGGCGGAGTTCTCCTTCGGCATTACGGAGCGAGCGGTATGTTTTCAAAGATCCTAATTGCCAACCGGGGGGAGATTGCCGTCCGGGTGATCCGGGCCTGTAAGGAGATGGGCATTGCCACCGTGGCCATCTATTCCCAGGCAGACCAGGACGCCCTCCATGTGGCCCTGGCCGACGAGAGCTACTGCGTGGGGGGCGCCAGCCCTGCCGACAGCTACCTCAACGAGGAGCGGGTGATTTCCGCCGCCCTGGTCTCCGGGGCCCAGGCCATCCACCCGGGGTATGGGTTCCTGTCGGAGAACGCCCACTTTGCCGCCCTGTGCCGGAAAAACGGCCTGGTGTTCATCGGCCCCACCCCGGAGAGCATGGAGCAGCTCAGCGACAAGGCCAAGCTCAAAGAGGTCATGGGGGAGAACGGCCTGGCGGTGATCCCCGGCACCCAAGTCCTGGCCAGCGCCCAGGAGGCCCTGGCGGCCGGGGCCAAGATCGGCTACCCCGTGATGCTCAAGGCCAGCGCCGGCGGGGGCGGCCGGGGCATCCGCCTGGTCACCGCCCCCAACGAGATGGCCCAGGCCTACGCCCTGGCCGTGGCGGAGGGGGAGGCCTCCTTCGGGGACGGGTCGGTGTACATGGAAAAGTACGTCCACCCCGCCCGGCACATTGAGGTCCAGGTGCTGGCCGACGAGGCCGGCAATGTGGTCTGCCTGGGGGAGCGGGACTGCTCCGTCCAGCGCCACCACCAGAAACTCATTGAGGAATCCCCCTCCCCGGCGGTGAGCCGGGCCCAGCGGAAAAAGCTCATGGCCCTCACCGCCAAGGCGGTGAAGGCCATTGGCTATGTGGGGGTGGGGACCCTGGAGTTCCTCCTGGACCAGGACGGCCGGTTCTGGTTCATGGAGATGAACCTCCGCCTTCAGGTGGAGCACGGGGTCACCGAGATGCTCACCAACGTGGATTTGGTGAAGTGGCAGATCCGCACGGCGGCAGGGGTGTCCCTGAACTTCCGCCAGCAGAACGTGGTGCTGGACGGGGCCTGCCTGGAGTGCCGGATCAACGCCACCCGGCCGGGCACCGTCACGGTGCTCCACGTGCCCGGCGGCCCCTTTGTCCGGTTTGACACCTACCTGGTGGCGGGCCTCACCGTCTCCCCCTACTACGACTCCCTGCTGGGCAAGCTCATCGTCCGCGCGGGCACCCGGGAGGAAGCGGTGCGCAAGATGAAAGCCGCCCTGTGCGAGCTGGTCATCGAAGGGGTGGAGACCAACATCGCCGAGCAGCTGGAACTGGTAAGCGATCCCCGGTTCATGTCCGGGGGCTATGATTTGACCTTTATGGAAGGCAGGTGACACCATTGCCCTTTCTGAACTTTCTCTATAAACCCAAAAACGAGCTGGAGCAGGGGGGCCGCACCGCGGCCCTGGTCCAGGAGGACGCCAGCGAGCCGGAAAAGACCTGCCCCAACTGCCACAAGTCCATTCCCGTCAGCCGGCTGTGGTCCAACTGGAACACCTGCCAGTGCGGGTACCACTTCCGCATGGGGGGCCGGCAGCGGCTGCAGTTTTTGACGGACAAGGACTCCTTCCAGGAACTCTTTGCCCAGGTGGAGGGGAAGGACCCCTTGGACTTCCCCGGCTACCAGGAAAAGCTGGAGACCGTGCGCAAGGTTAGCAGCGAGCGGGAGGCCGTCCTCTGCGGCACCGCCCGCATCGGCGGGCAGCCCTGCTGCCTGTTCATCATGGAGCCCCGCTTCATGATGGGCAGCATGGGCACCGCCGTGGGGGAGAAGATCACCCGCCTCTTTGAATACGCCACGGAGCATGGGATGTCTGTGGTGGGCTACACCGTCTCCGGCGGGGCCCGGATGCAGGAGGGGCTCCTCTCCCTGATGCAGATGGCCAAGACCAGCGGGGCGGTGCTCCGCCACAGCCAGGCGGGGCTGTTCTACTGCACCGTCCTCACCGACCCCACCACCGGCGGGGTCACCGCCAGCTTTGCCATGGAAGGGGACATCATCCTGGCCGAGCCCGGGGCCACCGTGGGCTTTGCCGGGGCCCGGGTGGTGGAGCAGACCACCCGCAAGGCCCTGCCCAAGGGGTTCCAGACGGCGGAGTTCCTGCTGAAGCACGGGTTCGTGGACGCCATTGTCCCCCGGCGGGACCAGCAGCAGGTGATTGCCGCTCTGCTGCAGCTCCATGGGAGAGGAGGCAGCCGATGAGTACCAAAGCCTATGACACCGTCAAACTGGCCCGGGCCAACAAGCGCCCCACGGGCCTGGACTACATCCACAACCTCTGTGGGGACTTCTTTGAGCTCCACGGGGACCGGTGCTACGCCGACGACGGCGCCATCGTCGGGGGCATCGGCCATTTCCGGGGCATTCCTGTGACCATGATCGCCATCGAGAAGGGCCACAGCGCCAAGGAGCGGACGGCCCGGTCCTTCGGCGCCCCCCACCCGGAGGGGTATCGGAAGGCCCTGCGCCTCATGCGCCAGGCGGAGAAGTTCCACCGCCCGGTGCTCTGCTTCGTGGACACCTCCGGGGCCTACTGCGGCATCGGCGCCGAGGAGCGGGGCCAGGGCCAGGCCATTGCGGCCAACCTCATGGGTATGATGGCCCTGAACACCCCCATCATCACCACCCTCATTGGGGAGGGGGGCAGCGGCGGGGCCCTGGCCCTGTCGGTGGCCGACCGGGTGTGGATGCTGGAGAACGCGGTGTACTCCGTGATTTCCCCCGAGGGCTGCGCCAGCATTTTGTGGAAGGACGCAGGCAAGGCCGACGAGGCGGCCCAGCGGCTGAAGCTCACCGCCTGGGATGCCCTGGACCTGGGGATCATCGAGCGGGTGATCTCGGAAAAGGAGCTGGGGCAGAGCGGGTTCTACACCCGCCTGGCCGACCGGATCGAGAAGGAACTGCAGGTGCTGATGCACCAGGAGGATTTGCTGGAGCGGCGCTACGCCCGGTTCCGGGCCCTGGGGAACCCCTCCGCCCCGCCCCAGCCCGACCACATCCACCACACCGCCCGGTGACGGATTGGGCCGGAATCTGCCCCCGGCGGGCAAAGGGGACTGGCGCTTTGGCTGGTTTTGTGATATATTATAGGTGATATCCAATATTACGGCGATGGGGCCGCCCAAAGGCCCCAAACCACAGCGGGAAGCAGCGCACCCCTGGCAAGGCCCCATATACCCTCCCGCTGCCAACCATGAGGCAGGAGGCGGAACCATGGCAACACAGACCAAACGGCCCAGAGGCCGAGAAACGCGGCAAGCCCTGATCCAAGCAGGGGTGGAGGAGATCAACCGCCACGGGGTGACAGAGTTTTCCGTGCGGCGGATCGCCCAAATCTGCGGGGTGTCCTGCGGGGCCCCCTATAAACACTTCGGGGACCGGCGGGAGTTCATTGCCGCGGTCATTGAATACGTCAACGACCAGTGGCGGGCCGAGCAGACCAAAATCCTGACGGCCTACGAAGGCGATCTCCAGAAGCAGCTGGTAGAGGTGAGCACGGGATACGTCAAGTTCTTGGTGGAGCACCCCCACCTGCGGGCCATCCTGACCTTGAAGAACGAGGAGTTTGACAACGTCTACCACAAACTCCGGGGGGAGCTCAGCAGCCCCACCCAGCAGCTCATCGTCCACTACTGCCGGGAGCGGCAGATCCCGCCGGAGGTGCGCCGGCGGAAGGTCTACGTGGTCCGCGCCCTGATCCTGGGGGCGGCCATCCAGTTTGAAAACGGAGAGCTGACTTACGGTGAGGAGGCCCTCCAAATGGTCCACGACTGCATCCAGCAGGCGTTGGAGCTGGCATAACCCAGGGGGAGGAGCGCCTTCCCCACAGGGCCTGTGGCGGCCCGTTCCAAGAAAAAACAGCCCGCTGGAAGAGAGGTTCCAGCGGGCTGTTTTTAGGTTGGGTAGGGCAGTTTTACCCAATTGGACGGGCCTTTTCCCGAAAAATTCGTTGACAGGGAGGGGGAGAGGTCAGTATAATAGAACACAGAAATTGCGGTGCTCCACGGTTCGTGGAGCCAAACAAAACCGCACCCAGCACCCAATGGGATATGGTTCGGATGAGGAAACCGGGAGATGCCGCGCCAGCGGAGCCGAAGGGGCTGCGAAAACTCTCAGGCAAAAGGACCGGTTTCGGACGAGACTCCGGAGAGCGGGAGACGCACCGAAGAGGCAATCCGCCCCGGCGGAGAATCTTTCAGGTCGGATTACGGAGGCGCTGTATTTGGCATGGGCCAAATGCGGCGGCTCTGCTTTTTTATACCCTGAAAACGAGACGAGAAACGGGAAAGGAGTATGCACAATGGAACGGAAAACCCCACTTTACGACGTCCATGTGGAAGAGGGCGGCAAGATTGTCCCCTTCGCTGGCTACCTGCTGCCGGTGCAGTACGGCACCGGCGTCATCCAGGAGCACATGGCGGTGCGCCAGCAGGCGGGCCTCTTTGATGTCTCCCACATGGGAGAGATCCTCTTCACCGGCCCCACGGCCCTGGACACCATCAACCACCTGCTCACCAACGACTACAACGGCATGGCGGTGAACAAGGTCCGCTACGGCGCCATGTGCAACGCCGACGGCGGCACCATCGACGACCTGGTGGTCTACAAGTTCGGGGAGGAGCGTTACCTGGCGGTGGTCAACGCCGCCAACCGGGAGAAGGACTATGCCCACATGGCGGCCAACGTCCTCCCCGGCACCCAGTGCCAGGACATCTCTGACACCGTGGCCCAGCTGGCCCTCCAGGGGCCCAAGGCCCCGGCCATCCTGAAGAAGCTGCTGCCGGAGGATCAGATCCCCAAGGGCTACTACACCGCCCTGCCCAAGGTCAACCTGGCGGGGATGGAGTGCATGATCTCCCGCACCGGGTACACCGGGGAGCTGGGCTATGAGATCTACACCGCCAACGAGAATGCCCCCAAGCTGTGGAAGGTCCTCCGGGAAGCCGGGGAGGAGTTCGGCCTCATCCCCTGCGGCCTGGGCGCCCGGGACACCCTCCGGCTGGAGGCCGCCATGCCCCTCTACGGCCACGAGATGGACGAGACCGTCACCCCCCTGGAGGCCGGCCTGGACTTTGCGGTGAAGCTGAATAAACCCGAGTTCATCGGGAAGGATGCTCTGGTGGCCGCCGGTACCCCCCAGCGGGTGCGGGTGGGCCTGGCCGTCACCGGCCGGGGCATCGTCCGGGAGCACCAGGACCTCTTCCTGGACGGGGAGAAGATCGGCCATACCACCTCCGGCACCCACTGCCCCTTCCTGGGCAAGGCCCTGGCCATGGGCCTCATCGACGCCAAGTACGCCGCCGTGGGCACCGCCCTGGAGGCCGACGTCCGGGGCCGCCGGGTGGCGGTGGAGATTGTCCCCCTGCCCTTCTACAAGCGGGGCTGAGCGCGCCGGCCCTGTTTGATCCCCTTTGTGATCCAAAGGGATTCCCATGTCATCCAAATAATATTTTAATGTATGGAGGAGAAAACCATGTCTAACATTCCCGCCAACCTGAAGTACAGCAAGTCCCACGAGTGGGTCCTGGAGGAAGACGGCGTCTTCACCATCGGCCTGACCGACTATGCCCAGGACGCTCTGGGGGACATCGTGTTCATCAACCTCCCCGAGGAGGGGGACAGCGTCACCGCCGGGGAGGCCTTCTCCGACGTGGAGTCCGTGAAGGCCGTCTCTGACGTGTTCTCCCCGGTGACCGGCACCGTCACCGCCGTGAACGAGGCCCTGCTGGACGACCCCGCCCAGGTGAACGAGGCCCCCTATGAGGCCTGGCTCATCAAGGTCTCCGAAGTCAGCGACACCGAGGAGCTCCTGGACGCCGATGGCTACGCGGCTGTGGTGGCCGCAGAGGAGGGCTAAGATGGGCAGCTACATTCCCTCCACCGGGGAAGAGCGGCAAGCCATGCTCCAGGCCATCGGCCTGACCTCCACCGACCAGCTCTTTGACGTGGTGCCCGAGGCCGTCCGGGTGAAGAACCTGGACCTGCCTGAGGGCCTGAGCGAGTGGGAAGTCAGCGAGCGGATGGCCGCCCTGGCCGGGAAGAACCGGGTGTTCCGGTCGGTCTTCCGGGGGGCTGGGGCTTACCGCCACTATATCCCCGCCATTGTGAAAACCGTGACCTCCAAGGAGGAGTTCCTCACCGCCTACACCCCCTACCAGGCGGAGATCAGCCAGGGGGTGCTCCAGTCCATCTTTGAGTACCAGACCCAGCTGTGCGAGCTCACCGGCATGGACGTGTCCAACGCTTCGGTCTATGACGGGGCGGTGGCTGCCGCCGAGGCGGTGTTCATGTGCCAGGAGAGAAAGCGCACCGGGGTCATCGTCTCCGGCGCCGCCGACCCCCAGACCCTGGCGGTGATCCAGACCTATTGCGAGAGCCGGAACGTTCCCGTCACCGTGCTGCCGGTGGACGGCTGCGCCACCGACCCCGCCGCCCTCCAGGCGGTGCTGGCCGGGGACACGGCCGCCGTCTATGTCCAGAGCCCCAACTACTTCGGGGTGCTGGAGGATATGGACGCCATTGTGGCCGCCGCCCACGGGGCAGGGGCCAAGGTGATCATGGGGGTCAACCCCATCTCCCTGGGCCTGCTGAAAACCCCCGGGGAGTACGGGGTGGACATCGCCGTGGGAGAGGGCCAGCCCCTGGGCATGCCCCTGTCCTTCGGCGGCCCCTACCTGGGCTTTATGACCTGTAAGAAGGCCATGATGCGCAAGCTGCCCGGCCGGATTGTGGGCCAGACCACCGACGGGGAAGGCCGCCGGTGCTTCGTCCTCACCCTCCAGGCCCGGGAGCAGCACATCCGCCGGGAGAAGGCCTCCTCCAACATCTGCTCCAACGAGGCCCTGTGCGCTATGACCGCCTCGGTCTACCTGGCCGCCATGGGCCCCCGGGGGCTCAAGCAGGTGGCCTCCACCTGCGCGGCCCACGCCCACTACCTGGCCGGGGAGCTGGCCAAGCTGGGCTTTGCCCTGCGCAGCGGGGACAAACCCTTCTTCCATGAGTTCCTCACCGACTGCCCCGTGGATCCCGCCAAGCTGTGCGCGGCCCTGGAGGAGCAGGGCATCCTAGGGGGCCTGCCGGTGGACGGCGGCATCCTCTGGTGCTGCACGGAGCTCAACCGTAAGGAAGAGATGGACCGGCTGCTTGCCGTCATTGGGGAGGTGTGCAAAGGATGAAACTGCTGTTTGAACGGAGCCGGCCCGGCCGGGGCAGTGTCCTGCTGCCCCCCTGCGACGTGCCGGAAGTGACCTATGACCAGGCCCTGCTGCGGGGCCAGGCCCCCCGCCTGCCGGAGATCGCCGAGGTGGACCTGGGCCGGCACTACACCGAGCTGGCCAAGCAGACCCACGGGGTGAACGATGGGTTCTATCCCCTGGGCTCCTGCACCATGAAGTACAACCCCCGGATCAACGAGGAGGCCGCGGCCCAGCCTGGCTTCACCCAGCTCCACCCCCTCCAGCCGGTGGAGACCGTCCAGGGGGCCCTGGAAGTGCTGTACACCGCCGAGCAGCTCCTGTGCGAGATCACCGGGATGGACGGCATGTCCTTCCAGCCCGCTGCCGGCGCCCATGGCGAGTACACCGGCCTGCTCCTCATCCGCAAATACCACCAGTCCCGGGGGGACAGTGCCCGGACCAAGATCCTGGTCCCCGACGCGGCCCACGGCACCAACCCGGCCTCGGCCACCATGGCGGGGTTCCAGGTGGTGTCCATCCCCTCCAACCCCCAGGGCGGGGTGGATCTGGACGCCCTGCGCCAGGCCGTGGGGCCGGACACCGCCGGCCTCATGCTCACCAACCCCAACACCGTGGGCCTCTTTGACGCCAATATCCTGGAGATCACCCAGATCGTCCACGACGCCGGCGGCCTGTGCTACTACGACGGGGCCAACCTCAACGCCGTCATGGGCCACGTCCGGCCCGGGGACATGGGGTTTGACTGCGTCCACCTGAACCTCCACAAGACCTTCTCCACCCCCCACGGGGGCGGCGGCCCGGGCAGCGGCCCGGTGGGCTGCAAGGCCATGCTGGAGCCCTTCCTCCCCACCCCCCGGGTGCAGAAGGCGGAGGGGAGCTATTCCCTGTACACCCCCGCCCAGACCATGGGCCAGGTGCGCAGCTTCTATGGCAACTTCCTGGTGGTGGTGAAGGCCCTGGCCTACCTCCTCACCCTGGGCAAGGAGGGCATCCCCGAGGCTTCCGCCGGGGCGGTGCTCAACGCCAACTACCTGATGAAGCAGCTGGCCGACGGGTATGACATGTCCTACCCCGGCCTGTGCATGCACGAGTTTGTCATGACCCTCCAGGGCCTGGCCCACGACACCGGCGTCACCGCCATGGACGTGGCCAAGCGGCTGCTGGACTTCGGCATCCATCCCCCCACCATGTACTTCCCCCTCATCGTCCACGAGGCCCTCATGGTGGAGCCCACGGAGACCGAGAGCCCGGAGACCCTGGACCAGGCAGCCCAGGCCTTCCTGACCATCCTGGCCGAGGCCAAGGCAGACCCGGAGAGCCTCCACCATGCCCCCCACCACTGCGCCATCGGCCGGCCGGACGAGGTGACCGCCGCCCGCCACCCGGTGCTGCGGTACGACTTCGGGGCCGAGGAAGGCTGAGGAGAGCCCAAGGCGATGCTGCATACCCTATCTGTGCTCACTGCGGAGGGCACCGACCCCCGGCGCAACCTGGCCCTGGAGGCCACCCTCCTCCACCAGGTCCGGCCGGGGGAGGAGATCCTCTACCTGTGGCAGAACCAGCGCACCGTGGTCATCGGGCGCAACCAACACGCAGCCAACGAATGCCGGATCCAGGCTCTGGAAGCAGACGGCGGACATCTTGTCCGCCGTCTGTCCGGTGGTGGGGCGGTTTACCACGACCTGGGAAACCTGAACTTCACCTTCCTCACCTGCCGGAGGGACTATGACGTGGCCCGGCAGACGGAGGTCATCCTCCAGGCCGTCCGCGCCCTGGGCATCCCGGCGGAGAAGAACGGCCGCAACGACTTGACGGTGGACGGCCAGAAGTTCTCCGGCCACGCCTATTACCAGACGGGGGACCAGTGCTACCACCACGGCACCCTCATGGTGTCGGTGGACCTGGCGCCTTTGGAGGGGTACCTCAACGTCTCCCCCCTGAAGCTCCAGGCCAAGGGGGTGGCCTCGGTCCGGGCCCGGGTGGGGAATTTGGCGGACTTCTGCCCCGGCCTCACCATCCCCCAGCTGCGCCAGGCTTTGGTGGAGGCCTTCGGCCAGGTCTACGGCCTGCCGGTCCACACCATGACGGAGGGGGAGGCCGACCCCCGCCTTCTGGCCCAGTTCCAGGCCCAGTTTTCCGACCCGGCCTGGACCTACGGGGACAGCCCCCACCTGGACACCAGCCGGGAGGCGCGGTTTGCCTGGGGCACCCTCCGCCTGGACTACAGCCAGGCAGAGGGGCATCTCACCCAAGCGGCCCTGTGGTCGGACGGTCTGGAGGGGGACTTCCTCAGCCAGGTTCCCCAGGCCCTGGCCGGCTGTCCCCGGCAGAGGGCCGACCTGGAGGCACGCCTGCTGGCCCTGCCCGGGGCGGACCCGGCCATCGTCACCGATATTCTTACCCTGCTCTTAGAGGAGGAAACGCCATGAAGTTTGACATTGCCATCATCGGCGGCGGCCCCGGCGGGTACACCGCCGCGGAGAAAGCCGCCAAGGCGGGCCGTTCCGTGGTCCTCTTTGAGAAAGAGGACCTGGGGGGCACCTGCCTGAACCGGGGCTGTATGCCCACCAAAGCCCTGCTCCACAGCGCCGAGACCTACGCGGCCCTGGGCCACGCCCAGGACTTGGGGGTCCAGGCCCAGGAGATTCGCTACGACTTTGCCGCCATGCACCAGCGGAAGGACCAGGTGGTCGCCACCCTCCGCCAGGGGGTGGAGAAGCTGATGAAGGCCAGCAAGGTCACCGTGGTGGCCGGCCAGGCCTGCATCCAGGAGGCCGGCCTGGTCACCTGCCAGGGGGAGACCTATGAGGTGGGGGACATCATCATCGCCACCGGCTCCCAGGTGTCCTATCCCCCCATCCCCGGCCTCCGCCTGCCTGGGGTGTACAACAGCCGGGACATCCTGGAGGGGGGCGGCCAGAACTTTGCCTCCCTGGTCATTGTAGGCGGCGGCGTGGTGGGGGTGGAGTGCGCCACCCTCTACCGCTGCCTGGGCTGTGAGGTCACCGTGCTGGAGGCCGCCGACCACATCCTCCCCTTCATGGACCGGGAGATCGCCCAGCGGCTGACCATGATCCTGAAGAAGCAGGGGGTCAAGGTGGAGGCCAAGGCCAGTGTCCAGAAGATCGAGGGCACCCCCGGCGCCATGACCGTCACCTACACCGACAAGAAGGGGACGGAGCACACCGTGACCGCCCAGGGCGTCCTGGCTGCCGCTGGCCGGAAGGCCAACCTGGAGGGCCTCTTCGGCCCGGACTTCTCTCTGGAGCTGGACCGGGGAGGCATTGTGGGGGATGCCGATGGCCGCACCAGCGTGCCCCACGTCTATGTCATCGGGGATGCCAAGGCCCGGAACATCCAGCTGGCCCACGTGGCCAGCGCCCAGGGGGAGAACGCCGTGGCGGCCATCCTGGGCCAGAAGCCCGCCCTGGACCTGTCTGTGGTCCCCAGCTGCGTGTACACCAACCCGGAGATCGCCTCGGTGGGCCTCACCGAGGAGGGGGCCAAGGCAGCGGGGATCCCGGTGAAAACCGGCAAGTACCTCACCGGCGCCAACGGCAAGTGCCTCATCGAGGGCACCGAGAGCGGCTACGTGAAGCTGGTCACCGACCAGGCCACCGGCCGGATCCTGGGGGCCCAGATGGTCTGCCCCCGGGCCACCGACCTGGTGGGGGAACTGACCCTGGCCATTCAGAAGGGGATCACCGCCGGCGAGCTGGCCACGGTGATCCATCCCCACCCCACCTTCAGCGAGATGCTCTTCGGCGCGGCGGAAAGCCTGCGGCCGGAGTGATCCGCCGGCCATGAACCGGACAGAAGTCCTGCCAGGGGTGTGGCACCTGGAGGAGGATTACCGGGTGTACTGCACCCTGGTCCAGGGGCAGACCCTGGCCCTCCTCTGGGACACGGGGCAGGGGAGGACGGACTTGGCGGCCTATGTGGCCCAGCAAGTGCCCACTCCCTGCCTGGTGCTCAACAGCCACGGCCACAGCGACCACATTGGGGGGAACTTCCGGTTCCCCCAGGTCTATGCCCACCGGGCGGACTGGCCCCTGCTGGCGGCCTACGCCCGCCTAACCGGGCGGGAGACCCCGGTCTGCCCGCTGGAACCGGGGCAGAGCTTTGCCCTGGGCGGGCGCAGGGCGGAGGTGATCTCCCTGGCGGGTCACACCAAGGGGTCTGTGGGCCTGCTGCTGGCGGGGGAGGGCCTCCTCCTGGCCGGGGACGGGCTGAACCAGACCCTCCTGCTGCTGGGGGCGGAGGCCGCCCCCCTGTCCCAGCTGCGCCAGACGTTGGAGGCGGTCCTGCGCCTCCCCTTTGCCCATTACCTGTCCAGCCATGCACCCCACCCCCTGCCCAAAGCCCAGGCGGCAGTCCATCTGCATCACCTGGACCGGCTCCGGCTGGAGGACCCTTCCCGCCCAGGCCCCTACGGCCCCCGGGTCTGCCGGAGCCAGTACCGGGAACAGGGCAGCCGGTCGGTGCTGCTCATCGACCGGGGATTGGTGGGGGAAGAGAATTGCTTGCCCTGAAAAAAGGCCCCATGCCATTCGTGGCATGGGGCCAAAATCATAAAAACAGTGGGTATTCCGCTTGGAATACCCACTGCAATAAGTTCGACAGGTCTACGCCTCTTTGATCGTACAGGGGTGCGTGGCGAGTTGCCACATGTCCATTGCTTTGCAAGGAACAGGGCCTTCGGCGAAGCAACAACATGAATCACACCCAGGTCATCCAAAGAAAACCCATACAGGGGATACTTGCGTAGCTTATAACCTTACTACCCTTTCAACCACTCTGTCGAAAAACGCGCTTGTACTTGTAAACTTACTCGTTATTCGATTGTCGGTCGTCTATCGTTTTATCTTCAACTAACAGGAAGAATTACCGCGATTGCGAACAGTTTGCGGGGGCCGTTGGTCAGAGATTTTTCATGAGCCACCACCAAAACAGCCTCTGCTGAACTACAAGGAACGAGGACGGAGCCACCAAGGGAAGAACGCCCTGTTACATCTTGTCTTTCTCAATGCAGTGGTGCCCATGCACTCTGAAAGGACTCTGCTACATCGCCCATGGGACTCACCGATCCTTTCTATGCACCAATTTTGATTGGGAGGATTTGAGATTGGGACTTTGGAAGTTCTTTTGAAGTTCCGTCTCCCTTTCTCTGTCTAAATAATACAAGAGAAGGGGGCGTTTGTCAAGAGGAAATCGGGAAAATTTCTAAATTTTTTTCGACAGGAAGGGTGCGCTGGAGACATTACGTCCGGTCCAGACGGGTCAGGTCATAGGGGGTGGTTTGGTAGACATAGTAGTTGAGCCAGTTGGTGTAGATCAGTTGGCCGGCGGAGCGCCACCGGACAATGGGGGTCTGGTTGGGGTCGTCGTTGGGGAAGTAGTGCCGGGGCACCTGGATGTCCAGCCCCCGGTCCACGTCCCGCCAGTATTCCTGGGCCAGGGTGTTTCGGTCGTATTCCAGGTGGCCCAGGAGAAAGAACTGGCGGCTGTCCTCGGTTTTTACAGCGAACACCCCGGCCTCCTCCGACACGGCCAGGACTTCCAGACCGGGGACCTTGCGGATGTCCTCCTCCAGCACTTCCGTGTGCCGGGAGTGGGGGGCATAGAACCGGTCGTCAAATCCCCGGAACAGGGGGGAGGAGGGTTTGAGTACCCTGTGGTCAAAGACCCCAAAGAGTTTCTGGGGCAGGGCATACTTGGGAATCCCATAATGGTAGTAGAGCCCCGCCTGGGCGCCCCAGCAGATGTGCAGGGTGGAGTGCACATGGGTTTTGGACCACTCCATGATCTGGCACAGCTCCTCCCAGTAGTCCACCGTCTCAAAGTCCAGGTTTTCCACGGGGGCGCCGGTGATGACCAGGCCGTCGTAGTTCTTGTCCTTGATCTGGTCGTAGGAGGTGTAGAAGGACTCCAGGTGGCTCCGGTCCACGTTCTGGGCGTCGTGGCTGATGGTCTGCAGCAGTTCCACCTGGATCTGCAGGGGGGTGTTGGAGAACTTCCGCAGCAGCTGGGTCTCCGTGGCGATCTTGGTGGGCATCAGGTTGAGAATGAGCAGGTTGAGGGGCCGGATGTCCTGGTGGATGGCCCGGTACTCCGTCATGACAAAGATATTCTCGCCCTCCAGAGTTTCGCGGGCGGGGAGAGAGTTGGGAATTTTAATGGGCATGGGAAGCGCCTCCCTATTTGAAATTGCAGGGGAAAGAAAAAAGTCCCTGGGAAAGATAGAATATACCTATTTAATCACAATTTCCTAGGAAGCGCAACGGTGGATTTGAAAAGAACGTCCTGCGAGGCCCCGAAAGCAGACGAAGAAAAAAAAGAATGGAAAAAGTGAAAAATAGGGGTTGACATTCCGGAGGAGGAGTGGTATTCTATCAAAGCTGTCGCGAGGCGGCCGGCACGAAAGAGAAAAACTTCTGGAAAACGAAAAATTCCTCTTGACAAGTCGGAAAGCGTGTGATAAAATAAACGTCACCGCAAGCGAAGCGGCGTGCACCTTGTAAATTAAACAACGTAAGAGAAACACGAAGCACCAAACGGACAAGACAAGTTGTCCATAAAGCTAAAAGCTTTGTGGGGCAACGTTCTTTTTCTTTGAATTCTTGAAAGCTAGATTTAGCGATCAATGAAAGTGATTTGAACAACGAAAGTTGTTTAGATACCATTTTATTGAGAGTTTGATCCTGGCTCAGGATGAACGCTGGCGGCGTGCTTAACACATGCAA
>OGXS01000488.1_pt1 | contig 36854 bp, 37 predicted proteins | sample 1576371 | NCBI WGS metagenome assembly OGXS01 (sample SAMEA3541475, study PRJEB24748) | human gut metagenome | biome: human gut; feature: human-associated habitat; material: faeces | place: China | collected 2012
CTGGCGGTCTATCTCTTGTTTTCGGTTGCTTGCTTCCTTACCGTACATGAGCATTAGCCCCGGGATTGTCATTTCCATACCCTTCCATCAAATTTATCACGCCCCATACGCCAAGACCGGCGCCGATTGCGACCACTAATGTCTGAAGGATATTAACAGCGCTTGTAAAAAAACTCATATACGCACAACTGACAAAAGCGCCTTTTTTTCAGCCTGTCAGCGCTTTTTTCTCTCCTTTCCCTCTTATTCAGGCCATAAATCCGTATCCCCTGGTCGGGGACCTGATATGAATTTCCATGGTTTTCCTCCATAAAAAAACCCGTCCATACGGACGGTCCCAAACCTAAAAATCGATATCTGATTTATTCTTCTGGCCTGAATTTCAGGGGCAGAATACTACGCATCCAGACAAAAGCTTATTCTTTCGTCAGCTATATGCACATCATCCTACATCTTCCATCACCTCCTTTTCCGCCGCTTCAATCTCTTCCGGCGACAGTTCATACTCATAAAGTTCAAAAGATTCCTCCTGCGGAAGCACAAGCCTGTGTTCCAGATACTCTTCGATATGGAACTCGTTGTTTTTATCAAAATCTGACAGTTCCCGGTAACGCCTGTGTTTCGTGATATCAAACTTATCACTGTAAAACGGGCGCACCCCGCGCAACTGCAGGATGCACTTATCTCCCGGCATTACTGCCAGCTCGTCCCGGCTCATCAGTTCGTGACCGGTCTTCTGGTAATTCATCCCGTAAGACGGATTCTGTCCTCTCGTATCAGAGGTATTATAAAGATCAATCGTCTCTTTCCCCAGTGTCTCTGAGATTTCTTTCAATGTACTGCTCTCTTTCCCGCCAAGGAACAAGACGGTATCGCAGTTGCCAAGAATTGTTTCTGCCGCATCCCGGTAGATCGTCTTCAGCTGACTCTGGGACTGTAGGATGATCGAAGCAGAGATTTCTCTGCTTCGGATCGTGGCGATCAGTTTGTCAAATTTCGGGATCTGCCCAATATTACTGAACTCGTCCAGCAAAAGCCGCACATGATACGGAAGCCTCCCGCCGTATAAGTCATCCGCCCTGTCACATAACAGATTGAACAACTGTGAATACATGATCGCGACAAGAAAATTAAACGTGTCGTCGGTATCAGAAATGATCACGAACATTGCCGTCTTCCTGTCTCCAAGAAGATCCAGTTCCATCTCATCGTAACTGGTCAGTTCCCTGAGTTCCGCAATATCAAAAGGTGCCAGCCTCGCTCCGCAGCTGATCAGAATACTCTTAGCTGTCTTGCCGGCCGCCAGCTTATATTTGCGATACTGCCGGACAGCAAAATGTTCCGGGTTTTCTGCTTCCAATTCCTCAAACAGTTCGTCCACCGCATTCTTAAACTCCTCGTCATCCTCTCTGGTCTCACTGGCATTAATGAATTCCAGCAATGTAGAAAAATTTTGTTCTTCCTCCGGGGCTTCGTACCAGATATATCCGATCAGTGCTGTATAAAGCAGACGCTCTGCTTTTACCCAAAAATCTTCGGTTGACTTTTCGCCTTCGCCTTTTGTATTGGCGATAATGGTATTGACCAGCTTCAGGATATCTTTTTCTGAGCGGATATATCGGAACGGGTTATAATGCATGGACTTATTAAAATTGATCGTATTGAACACCTTGATCCGATACCCATGCTGGACCAACATCCGTCCGCATTCCACTATGATGGTTCCTTTAGGATCTGTCACTACATAGGAGACTTTCCGGGTCATCTGCATCAGGTTCGGTTTTACGTAGAATCTGGTCTTTCCGGATCCGGATCCACCGATCACAATCACATTTTTATTCCTGGCGTACTTTGGAAGCTTCGGCCGGCTGTTCATCGTCAGCCGTTCCGTCTGCGTCAGGAGGATGTTATTCTCAAAAACCGGATCCATAAACGGCTTGATATCTTCCGCAGTCCCCCAGCGGGCGGAGCCATATTCTTCTCCGTGCCGGAACTTTTTTGCATTTTTCCCCCGGTACACAACTGCAAGTTTCAAAAACACTGCAGCTGCAGTTCCCACAAGAAGATCCGTAAAATAAATGCTCGGCAGAAAATGCGTGAACGCCAGCGAAAAATTTATCAGCATAACGCCAAGTCTTTCTATCTGACTGTCCCCGGTACAATGCCGGAACAGCCAGGCACCCCGGTTGACCAGGTAAAACATGATGAAATAAGGAAGATTGAGTACCAGAATCCTGGTCCACTTTTCCTTCATCGTTCCTGCCCCCGGTCCTTCTGCCGGGTTTTTACACGCTCACGGTGCTTTGCCAGCCTCTGCATGGCTTTCTGCAGTTTCTTCCGGACAGACGGCTTTCTTGATTTTTTCAGCGTAATCCCTGTATATTCTTTAAAAGCTGCCGTCATCACATCCACGTCTTTTGCCTTAAAGAACACCATATACTTTGGGGGACTGACGCTGTTGTCACGTTTCAGGCTGTAATCAATCCCGTATTTTCTGGCAACCCGGTCAAAAGATTTTATATTATCATCCGTGATCAGGATATTCGTAAGCTGGGCGCCTTTCGCCATCAGCTGCTTCATCGTCTGTTTCCCGTGAGGCTGCTTTTTTTCCAGCTTTCGGCGTTCTTTTGCCCTGCTCCGCTCCTGAGCACGGCCATTCTTCACCGCCTGGCGTCTCTGAACCTTTTTTTGCTTATGTCGTTCTTTCTCATTCAGATATTTCCGCATAGCAGCTTTCAGAATACCTGCCGTCATACGGCCGCACTGTACACACAGCGCAATTGTTTTCTCATTTACTTCATCCTGCAATCAACCACCTTCCTTCCTGTAGATTTCAATTCCCGATAGATTTCTGCGATACAATATCCGATACACGGCAGATGCTTCCCGTAAGGACAATCCTTACAGTTTTTCGATACGTCAGACTTCGACTCCTCTGGTTTCACCGGCTCCAGGTACCAGCAATCGCTCTTTGTGCATCCGGCTTTTCCCCACCAGTAACAATATGCACAGGACCATGGTTTGTCCTTCTGGTAGCTGCGTCCCGGAAGTGCCGCCTTCGGATCGATCACATACTTTGCTTTTTCCATAATCCCTGCATCCTTTCCAAAAACAGCCGCAGGCGCCTACCGATACGGTAAACGCCTGCTCTTTTTCCTTTATCTTCTTTTTCTTCTCATCGCAAATGCCGTTCCGGTTCCGCAAAGTCCAACGCCAAGCAGTACTGTCCAGAATAAAAGATTCGTATCATCTCCAGTCTTCGGAGCATCTGTCCCAACCGGATTTTGCGGTTCTTCCGGTGTTTCCTCTGGTACCGCCTCATCTTTCATCACGACTTTCTGGATTTCACCGGTATCTTTCACCTCAAACTCTATATCCTCAGCCACCAGATATCCCTCTGGCGCAGACTCCTCCTGGAGAGTGTAACGGCCAATCGGAAGCATTTCGATATAATGCGGCTCTTCTGAGGAGGTCCAGCTTTCCATCACCTCGCCATTCTCATCGAGGATGGTCAGCTTCGCCCCCGGCAGTTCCTCTCCGGCAATATCCGTCTTAGAGATCTCCACCTTCGTCACATCGTCTTTCATTTCGACCTTCTGAACTTCGGCAGTGTCCTCCACGGTAAACTGGATGCTCTCCGCCGTCACATACCCCGGAGCCGGAAGCACTTCCGTCATCGTGTAAGTCTGTCCGACAACCAGCTCCTTGATGATATGCGGCTCTTTGCCGGATACCCATTCCTCTACAACTTCGCCGTTTTCATCCGTTACCGTCAACTTCGCCCCCTCCACTTCTTTTCCATCTGTCAGGGAAGTTTTGGTAAATTCAAAGACGGTCGGTTCGTCCTCAAAGGTAAATTCATAGGAAACTGTAGCTTTGTCAGAACGTTCCGCCGTAAAGATAAACTCCTGTACCTCATCTGTGGTAGCAAATCCCGGAGCCGGGGAAGTTTCTTTCACCGTATAGGAAAAACCAATAGGCAGGTCAGCTTCAAAGAGAAGTGTCCCGTCCTCCCCGGTTGCCTTTTCCTCGATCACGGTTCCCGCTTCCAGAACCACATCCCCATCCCTATTTGTAATGTCGTCTTTTGCAGAAAGGGCAAATACAGCGCCCTCCAGCACCCGGTCAGTATCCTTTTCTTTTTTTAGGACAGAGACTTCCACCTTCTGGTGGTTATTCTGCCAGTCTCCATTCCAGGTGACTTCCGCCGTATCCTGATCCACATAGGTCAGGTCAATCTCCCGGATCTCCCCGTCCAGCACATAGCCTTCCGCTGTCTCTTTTTCTTTCACACAGTATCTTCCAAGAGGAAGATCAGAGAGCTTTGCAATTCCTGTCTCATCTGTGGTAATCGTGGCGATCAGTTCGTCCTTTTTGTAATAATCCTCACTCTCGCCGTCCGCCGCCTGGATGTCCTCCAGGGCGTATACCTCAAAGGTTACGTCTTTTAATGCGCCGGTGATATATTCAAAAAGGTGGCTGATCCAGCCGCCAATGGTATCGGCAAGTGTCACATCCTCCAGAAACTCGCCTTTCTTATTGATGATCAGCGTTCCCGTCGGCACGTCGTCTTTCATTTCCACTTTCTGGATTTTCGCTGTATCCTCCACAGTAAAAGTGATTTCTTCCGCTTTCAGATACCCATACGGGGCCAGCTCCTCCCGGAGCGTGTAAGTCTCGCCCACCGTCAGCCGCTCAATCAGGTGTTCCTCCCCTTTCACGGAAGTCCAACTGTCTACGATATTCCCGTCTTGATCCAGGACGGTCAGCTTTGCACCCTCCAGCTCCACGCCGGTGGTCAGGTCTGTCTTAGTCACAGTAATCTTTGTCGGCTCATTTTCATATTCAGAGGACAGTTCCACCACCGGGATCTCCTGCCCCTGGTACTCTGCCGTCATTTCTACCACATGATCAGAAGAAACATACCCATCCGGTGCGGCTTCTTCTTTGATATAGTATCGTCCAAACGGCAGATCATTCATAAAGACAGCTTTCCCCTTTTCATCAGACAGTGCCTTGCCGATCAGCGTGTCCGCTTTCATAATCACTTCGCCATGTGCCAGAATATCCTCTTTGGCATACAGCCCAAAGGCTGCGCCTGCCACAGTTGCCTGTGTTTCCGCATCCTTTTTCACCACGGATACTTCCACTTTCTGACGTTCATTCTGGAAAACAGCTTCCTGTTCAACCACAGGTGTCTCCTGATCCTTGTAAGTAAAAGTCACTGTCTGCGCTTCCCCGTTCAGCACAAAGCCTTCCGGAGCGGTAACTTCCACAACCTTGTAACTGCCAAGAGGAAGATCAGAAAGATATGCCTCCCCGTTTTCATCCGTAGTCACCGTTCCTACCAACTCGCCGGCAGCATACTCTAAAATACGGTTTCCTTCTGCGTCTTTCTGGAAGTCAGCGGTATAAATATCCTCCCAAGCGTACACCTCAAAGACTGCGCCCGCCAGATTCTCCACTTCGTAGACAAAATCCTTGCTGAAACCATCCAGCACTTCGCCCTGTTTTACAATTTTCAGTTTTCCTTTTACCGGATGGTTCTCATAGACTGCTTCGATCACCACATCCCCGGACACCGGGTCGATCTGGTAAGCAGTATCGGAATCCACTGCAATCTCAAAATAATTCTCATTCAGTGTATAGCCGTAAGGCGCTGTCACTTCCTCAATCCGGTAATGCCCGATTTTTAAGTTCTGGGGCAGGATCAGGTAGCCTTCCTCGTCAGTGAAGAATGTCTTGTGAACCGTCGTCGTAGGGTACGTTGTTACCTGCTCAACGTATTCTTTATTGTCCAGATCATAGATCCGGAACTCTGTACCTTTGTGAAGCACCGGCTTTTTCGTCTCGTCATCCTGCTTGATGATCTTCAGCTTCGCTTCAAATGCTTTATCAAGAAGCACCCGCCATATCTGTGGTGTGGTTGGATTATGCTCCGTGATCCGCACAATAAAATCATCCACCGGTTTGTAATTGTGGGGCGTGGTTGTTTCCCGCACAAGGTAAGTACCATAAGGAAGGGCAATGCTGCAGGCATGACCTTTCTCATCGGTAAACATCTCTGTGGCTCCATTTTCCCCGATCACCACTGGTTCTGCGGAATCAAAATCATAGCTGCCATCTTCTTTTACTGTAAGATCAGAAAGCAGATATGCGGTGAACCCTGCACCGGAAAGCAGATCGGCGTCGGTCTCCCCGTTGTTGGCTGCCTTGATGATCTCAAAGGGCTGCTTCTTTACCTGTTCCAGTGAAACGCACTCCCGCTCCACTGTTGCGGTCAGATCACCTTCATAATCACACACAAGATCATATTCACTCTCATCTGCCAGATACCCCACCGGAGGCGTGATCTCTTTGATAAAATACTCCCCAAGATACAGGTTTTCTATGGAGGCTTTCCCGTTTTCATCGGTGGTCAGCGTAGCCACCCTGTCACCGGCTTTATAGATCACCCCGGTTGCCCCGTCCGGATGGACAATATCTTTCCGGGCATACAGGCCATATACCGCATTTTCCAGGTCAGCGTCTCCCTGCGGAATTGCCTGGTTCGTCTCTGCGTCTTTTTTCTGCAGGCGTATCGTGGCGTTTACCCTCTCATTGATAAAAGTATGGGTAAATGTTACTTTCGCTTCGCTGTCATTGATATAAGAGAAAGTAAAGGAATATACGTCCTCCTGATTCCTCACATACCCATCCGGCGCCTGGATTTCTTTCACATCATAAGAAAATCCTATCGGAAGATCTGCTGTAAAGACCGCTTTCCCATCTTCTCCAGTCACCGCTTTTTCAATCAGCGTTCCCTTCGATACCACAACGTTTCCATCCGAATTTGTAATGTCGCTTCCCGCATACAGCCCAAACACGCCGCCATCCAGGGGATTTAAGGTATCCTTATCCTTTTTCAAAACAGAGACTTCCGCTTTCTGCCTGTCATTATGGAAGGTACTCTCGCTGAATACAGTCTCCACGTTCTGTCCGGCATAGGAAAGTGTCACGGTTTTTTCTTCACCGGCATTGTAAAAGTTCTCCGGGGCCTGCACTTCACGGATCACATAAGTCCCCAGGTGCAGATTTTTAAGAACTGCCGAACCATTATCGTCCGTCGTCAGGTTTCCTTTCACAAGATCGCCTTTACTGTAGATCTTTGCACCATAGGCTGTTACAATATCTTCTCCGGCGTAGACGTTATAAACAGCGCCCTCCTGCCGGCGGTCTTCATAACGGAACGTCACTCCTTCTTCTGTCATATCTGCACCGGTCAGAACCTGGCCTTCTTTATAAATAGTCAGTTCTCCCATCTGCTCCTGATCCGGTACTGTAACAGATGCCGTATCATTTGCAATCAGTTTTACATTATAACCTGCCGTATTCAGCCGGTATCCTTCCGGAGCCTGAATTTCTTTCAGATATACCGTATCCTGAGTCTTTACGATCTCCGCAACGGAAGATCCATTTTCATCTGTTGCCGGCATCTCTGTGATCAGCTTCGTACAGTCAGGATCACTGTAAATACCAAATATCGCTCCTGACAGCTTTGCATTCTCATGCCTGGAATCCACCTTGATGATCTCTACCTTGGCCAGCTCCAGCCATTTCACAGAAAAGCTCACATACTTTTCGTCTTCTACGCCTTCTCCGAATACCAGGGCAATATCCTGATAGGAGCTTCCGGTCGTGATCTTATAAGCGGAGTAATCCTTGGTAATGCTTCCCTGCATTTTTGCGGACCACGATCCTGCCACGTCTCTCGTCTGTGTCAGCGGTGCTGACAGATAAAATTTTGTACCGCCGGAAATCGTTACCTTTGCCCCGGCAGCACTGGTCTTTCCTGTGCTGATATTATGAAGCTTCACGCCGTCCGGCAGATCCATTGTGATCGTCTGCTGACTTGACGCCTTAAACGTAATATCTTCTGTCCGCTGCTGGCTGCCGTCCACATAGGCCATCACGTTAGAATTGGAAAATGACATTTCCACATCGGGAATTTCCGGCTGGCTTACCGCGTAATGATAAAGCTCCATCGCCAGCGCTTCTCCTGTACTGTTGGTTCCGTAAAATGCATCGCTGCTGCCATTCGCATAGGAAGCTGCCAGATGTGTTACGATAAACCGCTTTCCTGCGGAAAAGTCCTTATGGTGGCTATTAAAGAAATACGCCGCCCCCGAAGCTTCTGTTCCATAATAAATCGTCTTGGCCAGTTCCTGCTTGCCTTCCAGTTTTGTGATCTGGTATGTTCCGCTTCCCGGGCCGGGCTTTGACGGCTGAATGCAGTATGCCGTTGCAGACACGTTCCCAAATTTCACCGTAAATGGAGCAGTCACATAGGATCCAAGCCCGTAATCTGCATAGTAATAATAGCTTCCCTGGGTAATGGTCACAGACTGCGTTGCTCTGGCTGCCCGTGCCCGAGGAGCCTGTGCTGTAAAAGTCACGCTTTCCCCGACTTCCAGACTCTGGATATCCACTCCCTGGTCCGCCGCCTGCAAAAGAACTTCGCCCAGTGTCAGTCCACTGTCTTCATCCACTGTCTTCTGATCTTCTGACCTCTCCAGTGCTTTGTCAAATTCCTCTTCTGAATGCATCTCAGCCGGTGTTTCCGACTCTCCTTCCTCATCAGAGCTTTCCGGTTCCGACTCTTTCTTATCCTGACCCGGTGAAGCCTCTGTTCCGGAATCCTTCACTTCTTCAGAAGCTGCCGCTTCCTTCACCGTAATGTTCCTGCTGATCTGATACATCGGATGACTGGTCGTCTGCGGTTCCACATAATAGACCGCCTGATAGGTATCTTCATGATCTGTCGCAAAAGGATCCCCGTCCTCATTCAGCGCCTCCTGGAAAGTGACCTTTACTTTCTTGTTGTCCGGGATCTCAATTCCGGAAAAGTCACAATTGATATCAAACGAGGCCCCTACTGTAACTTCATAATCATGAGCAGTCACGACTTCATCCATATCCAATTGATCCTTTACTTCCTCATAATAGGGGACCCTCTCAGTCGGAGATTCTGCCGCAGAAACCATCATCGGAGATACAACCGCTGATAAAAGTGACACCAACGCCATGCAGCCAGAGATCAGCCTTGCTGCTTTTCTTTTCTTTCTCATCTTTTTCGTCCTTTCTGAAATCTGGTTTATGAGTAAAGCATTTCATTTCCTCTGTCAATTTTTATGTTTTCTTCATCCGCATCCTCCTTTCCTTGATCATTTGTACTGTCTGGGACAGTCGGCCGTTTCTTCCCGGCCGGGATAACAGCACAAAAATATGGCGGTATTCATTTCAATCAGAAATCCATACCGCCACACTGTTTCTGCTGTCATCAATATGATGAAATCAGACAATGATTTTTATTTAAGGTTTTCCTGTTCTCTTCCCCAGATCCGTTCCTGTACCGGCTTCCGTATGACCGGGACGTTTCCTCTGACAGGACGCGCAGGATGCACATTCAAGCCAGGTATCACTCTGGGCAGGCTGTTCACTTTTCAAGGTGCCTGGAAGTTTTTAACCCCCTCACCTTTCATAAGTGACCTGCCCCTTTACACAAGACGTAATTAAAAATTTTTATTCCTGCACATGTTCAGCCAAAATCTTAAGCACTCTCCTGATCATATCCGAGACGCTTTGCTGGGATATATTAAAATACTCTGCAATATCCTTCTGTTTCCACTGTTCAAAATAGAAGAGATAAATCATTTCTTTCTGCCGTTCATTAAGTGTTTCCAGCATTTGCTTAACAAAATCATTTCTGACTAAGCTTTCCGAGATATCTTCTTCGTCAGACTCTATCTCTATACCTTTCTCAACCATTCGATCATAAGAATATACTTTATGATTTGATTTGATTCTTTCCTGATTTACTACTAACCGATCTTCTGCTTCCATAATTAACCGAACATACCAGTTCTCATTATCGAAAAATGAAGACCCGTATTTTTTAGAAGCCCCCTTCACTGATTCATACTCATAATTTCCACAATCACTGATCGAGAAAACTGTATAATGTTTTCCTGCCCGGTAAAGTACAAAACCGTTTGCATACACACTGATAGTCGATTCTTTGGCAAGAACTTCTTTTACGATTATTTGTTCACCGCTTTCAATCAACTGTTTTGCAGTTGGAACTCTTCCGTTATTCTCCGTCAGATTTACCATTTCCTTTAATTCCTTTAATGTCAGCATATGGACCGCCTTTCTGCCTTCCGGCTGCGAGTGGTCCCGGAAATTTTGTTATTTCTTCATTTCCTAAAATGCAGACACTACAATAAGCCCTGGACTCACCCGTTTTTTTTGAACGGGAGCCCAAGGCTCCAAATACTTTTTTCCCTCTACTACTCAAAATAAAAGAAATAATCTTTACAAGATAAAATCAAAATGTTTATTTCACATAGAAAACACCTTTTTTTCGTAACCTAATGATTATCGTATCAAATTCCTTTTTCGCTCAGATTTTCTCGCACGAAAAAACCGGCAAAACAAATATGATTGCTTTCCAGGCACAAAATAATTTCTTTTTCTGTGTCTCAACCATAAATGTTTTGCCGGGCTCTTAGTGATTCTGGTCAGGTTCAGCTCCTTGACAAACTCTTGATATCCGCCGCCGTCCTGATGGTTCCAGCCAAATTCACCGCTCTAACGGATATCTCATTCTATTCTGTTTCTTTTTTCTTTCCAGATCCGGATCTGATCCTCTGTGCATAGACCCGCATCCTTGCTTTGAGCTGCTCATCCCTGATGATCATGGGACGGACAGATACAATATCTTCCTTTACCAGTACTTCCAGTGTGCTTTTACATTTTTTACAATCCACCTCCGAATCGCACTGGGAACTTTTCTCCAGAAAAGCTCCGCATACAGGGCAGTGAACATGCCATTTATAATTATCTGATCCCATAAGTTCCTCCTTTAAGCAATAAGAATTTCATTTATTACTCAACGGATCAAGGGAAATCAAATCCGCTTCATGAGCTCTCATGCTGCCCATTCCGAATAGCGCCAAAGCTGCGCGGACATACATGATATTCATTTCAGACCTGCTTTGTCGGTCTGCCGCTTCCACCGCAGCCTTCATCCGGCTCCCACACGCCGGACAGTACCATAGATTTCTGCGGATATCCCTCTAACAGGGCATTTCCAATATTTCAAAAACATCCCCGGACATCTCACAGATATCCCGGATCTCTATCTCTGTATCTCCGATCCGCAAACCAACTGACGGATCAAAAAAAACAACATCCCCTTTCACTGTATGATATCTTCCGAATCCCGGAAGAGACGGATTCCCGGTAAAAAACTCCACCAGGATCTCCATGCCCGGTTTCAGCATCCTTAATTTCATATCCAGTTCATTTTTCTTCTCCTCCGATAAAATTCTCCTGGGTTCATAGATAATCTCCTTTTCCCTGACCGCATCCTCAAATCCTTTTAATGCAGCAAACGGAGCAAACTGTTTCGCCCTCCGCTCTACCGCCATCGGAGTTCTCCCGGATGCCGGACGCGGCAAATGTATGATTTTACGGTATGCTGCCGTCATCACAGTCATCACCTCCTTATGCCCGGTGGCCGCCAATCTGATTATTTCTTTCCCTGTAAGTAGAACAGGCCAGAAGATTGGAGCCACGCATGACCGCATTCCTGCCATATCTTCTCTTAATCTCCAGTATAGCCAGCTGCAGGTTTCTTTCTTTTTCCTGCTGTTCCGGATCGGAGAACAGATCGTACTGAACAAAGCTCTCCGGAACTACTCTGTTGGCACAGATTTCCACTCTCCGGATCCCGGTATGGCGATCCGCGATCCTCTGATACAACTTCTCCACTGCATGAATGATCCGCTCAGAACTATTAGTCGCTTCTGCGAATCTGACAGTTCCCTTTGATGGATCATGTTCAAGCCGATGGTCGTATGCAATCCATAGTGTGACAGAATTTGTTACCAGTCTTTTATCCACCAGATCCAGCACCAGCACATCCGTCATTTCCCTGGCAATCACAGCCCCCTCTTCAAATTCATAATTTCTCATAAGAACCTGTCCGTTGGACAGACTGTGCTCTTCTGTCCGGTAGTTCTTGATATCCTTCATCCTGCAGGTCTCTCTCCCCCAGGCGTGGTCGATCATCAACTCCGCATCAATGCCAAAGATCTTATAAAGAAGATCCTCAGAAGTAATGGATGCCAACGCAAGATCTCCCATCGTATGAATTCCATAGCCTGCTAGTTTCCTTTCTGTACGGGAACCGATCATCCAGAAATCACGAAGAGGCTGATGGTCCCACAACTTTTCGCGGAAAGACAACTCATCCAATACCCCGATATGATCTTCCGCATGCTTTGCCAGGATATCCATTGCAATTTTGGCCAGGTAAAGGTTTGTTCCCACTCCGGCAGTCGCCGTGATCCCTGTCTCCTGCATAACCGCACGCATCAGTTCCACAGCCATTTCCTTTGGATCCATCTGGTACAGACGAAGATACTCTGTTACATCCAGAAAACATTCATCCACACTGTACACATGGATATCTTCCTTTGAAACATAGCGGAGATAAATGCTGTAGATCCTGGCAGAATAATCCAGATACAGCTGCATCCTCGGCATTGCTGTGATATATTGGATGTTGTCGGGGATCTCATGGATCCTGCATCTGTTTTTCACCCCCAGTTTTTTCATTGCCGGAGTGATCGCCAGACATATAGTTGATTTTGATCTTGTCGGATCTGCCACTACAAGGTTTGTCTTAAATGGATCCAGCTTCCGTTCTACGCACTCTACGGATGCGTAGAAGGACTTCAGGTCAATGCATATAAAGTAATTCTGCCGTTCCATAAGCGCCTTCCTTTCCGGTTCCACTTGCCTGTGTTCTTTCTCAGAAGATATTTCCGTCTTTCCTCTTCCAAAAATTATCTTAAAACCGGCAACTTCCCATAATAAGAATTGACAAAACAGGAAATTTCGATTATATTATAGGCAAGTACTTGCCGCTTCCTTGTGATTCACATTATAGGCAACCACTATCCGGTTGTCAAGAGGCAAGATGATTTTTTAGGAAAGTGATTTCCTCTTTTATCAGGAAATCAAAGTGCAATACATGAAGATTGCTTAGAAAAGAGGTATTGTTATGGCGTTCGGTGAAAAAATCAAATCTCTGAGAAAATCAAAAGGCATGAACCAAACCCAACTGGCAAATGCCCTTGGCGTTTCTCCACGGACTATCCGCGGCTGGGAAGCAGAAGGACGTTATCCCAAACAGCACGAACTGTATCAGAAACTGGCAGATACACTGGAATGTGATATTTCCTACCTGATGACGGAAGGAGAAGCATTCATTACAGAAGCCGCAGAACAGTATGGATCCAGAGGAGCAAAACAGGCACAGCAGATCCTGGAACAGGCTGCCGCTATGTTTGCCGGCGGGGAGCTGACTGATGACGATAAAACGGCTTTCATGGATGAGATCCAGATGCTCTATCTGGATTCAAAGAAACGTGCAAAGAAATTCACGCCCAAGAAATATCTCCGCCAGGATGATGCATCCGGCGCGGAAGACTGAGTCCATTTTATAACACACCATTTATGGTATTGTTATATCCGCAGTAGTATCCATACACATTCACGGGATAACAGATCGGGGTGATTGATTTGACAAGCGATTATATTAATAAAAAAGTGAATGACCTGATCCGGAAATATAAGACGAGGGATCCTATTGAACTTCTGGAAGCGCTGGGGGCAGTTGTAGGGGAAACATCGGCATATACCAGATTAAAAGGATACTGCTTTATGAGCTGTCAGACTATCTACGCCATGTTCAGCAGTTTCCTTTCAGAAGAAGAGAAGAGGATCGTTGCGGCTCATGAGCTGGGACACATCGTCCTGCACCGGAAGCAGCTCAAAATGGCCCCCATGTCAGACAATCGTCTTTACAATATGACAGACGAAACAGAATATCAGGCCAATCTTTTTGCAGCCGACCTTCTGATCAGCGATAAAGATGTGGCTGATCTATCAAAAAATGAGGAACTGGACTATTTCAGCTTCTGCAGTTCACTATATGCCACTCCTGAACTGATGAGCTTTAAACTATACAGTCTCATGAAACGAGGGCAGCACTATAATATGCCGGTAGGCCTTAACAGCAGATTTTTGACAAAATAAATAGCACCTAAAAAGTAGTTGATTATCTTCTCTTTTTATTTGCTATTTATTTTTTATAAATTAAAATTAGATTACTTCTCAATTTTGATTACAATCAACATGTAATTTAATTTCTTTTATTATATCTTTAAATTCTTCATACTTCTCAAAAAAGTCCTTTAATAACTGTAAATAATCCTCCTGCTTTAAAGATGTATTCTTTTTATAGGAAAGACGTTGAACTAAAACCTCTCCCGAATTTCCGTTTTCCAATTTAGTTTGTGTATTTGGAATAGCAGTATAATCCAAGGAATGATTTGACATAAACTCTTGGGCAACTGATGCCATTTCATTTAAAGCTTCATCCAATTTCCAATTGATAAATACAGGTTTCTCTTGATTAATATACCAAGTTATCGGCTCAATATAATCAGTAAAAATTGTTGTCGATAAGTAATCATATCCAAATTGATCATGACATTTTTTCATCGCTTCAATAGAGCGGATGAGTTCTATAGCTCGTTGATAATCCGCATTATATGATAACTGACGAACTGTAAAATGCGGAAGTTTCCTCTGAATAAGATGTTTTAAAATAATTTCTTCAGCTATAATAAAAGTAGTTTCTTTTAACCTTTTAATCAACTCTGATTCCGTTTTAAAATAGTAATATGAAACCTGATCTTTTTGTAACTCTCTTGTAAGACTATTTTTTGTCGATTCGCTTTGTAGCAGATATACATGTATAGGGATACAATTTTCTTTAGCTATTCTATACTCCTCGTGAGTTCCAGATATCCCCCAGTCGGTTTTCTTCCCATAATTATCTTTCATAATGAGAATTACAAAATCAGCCTCCAAGATATCTTTCCGGTATGCCATAGGCACTGTAGATGGTGTAAGATTACTTTCATATAAGAGCGGTTCTACCCCTAATTCAATAAAATGTTTTTTAATTTTCTCTCGTAATTTTTTATTGTCACTAAAAGTAGAACTAATGAATACACGTGGTTTAAATGCCATGATTCCCCCTCCACTTATAATATATTAATAAAAATATATTCAGTTTCATACAAACCATTTATTATTCTGATTATACTTCTTTCACTCATATAAATCCACTTATATTATTATAGCAATGTGGATTATTCTAAATCGATCTCCCCATATTTATATTCTATCCTCCAACTTCCTCTGCATAATTTCATACAAATCCTATTCGGATAGACCTTAATCTTTATCCTGTCCGGATATCCTAATACATCATAAGAAAAAAGAACTTCTTTGAAATCATTTCGCCTGGTCCGATCCAGGAGATTTTCTGCAAAAGCGACTTTATCAGGAATGATAAGCTTATTGGCAACTACTGTCATTTCCTGTTCATAAAACTGATCGCTGGTTGTACTCGTTGTGGATATTACTTCTACATCCCGGCCAAACTGCAGATATAAAAGAATGCCGGTGAAAAGAAACAGAATCGGCAGAATTATCTTTACTTTTCTCATATACGCACTCTCCTGTAGTGTCCGTATACGAACACTATTGTTTCCCTTATTTTACGCTAATAATATCTGTATAGCAATATGAATCTATAGAAAGCAGTTTACTGAAATGATTAAATATGACAAGTTATGGGAAACTATGAAAGCCCGGAACATTACGCAATATGATCTGTATACCCGGTATCATATGAACCGCTCTCAGCTAAACCGATTACGGCATAATCAGAATGTAGAAGTCAATACGATTGATAAGCTTTGTAATATTCTGAATTGCAATGTTGAAGATATTATGACACATTATCCTGATGACAATGTATTCTGAACACACCATCTGATAAACAGGCTCCCCATTCACAACGGATGTGGAGCCTGTTTACTTTTACAGATTAAATAACCAGTTTGCATCATGAAATCCCTGACAATATGCCGTCTTCCCGCATATCCGGATCATGCACTCCAATTTATCATACAGTTCCTGTATGACGTCCATTCTGCGACAATCCGATAAGTTCTCCTGCATCTTTTCAACTACTATTTTTAGCTCTTTATCTGCTTGTTGAAATTCTTTATCATCATACATAGCTTCCTGAAATACAGATCCTTCCTGTATCTGATAAAGCTTATTTATAAGTTCGTCTGCCTCATAATCGATTTCCGTATTATGCCTGTACTGACCTTTTTCACGCCTGAGATTAGCAGCCATATCGACAACAAGTAGAATTCCCATCTGAAGTCCTATTTCTGTATATACGCTGGCCGTCTCACTGCTGATCTCATTGGAAAGATCCAGAAGTTCTGACGTGGGATTTGGATCATACTTTTTTACTGTATCTTCAAACTTGTCGTACAGTTCGTCTATTCTCTCCTCATAATTCCTTGTATCTTCATCCGGCCCCAGACCAAACAACAGAAAATCCGCAATACTCCGTATATTTGCTTTTCCTAAAATTTCATGTATGTACGCCATATTCATCCTTCTTTCTAAGACAAAAGCCTGTCGCTCACATATCCTCTCAGCATATCTACCGTTACTTCGATAAAGCATCCACAGAATAAAATCAAGAATGCTGCCGCTTCAATACACAAGAGCACCGCCACCTGAACCCAGTCCTGATAACAGACAATCGTTCCGATCATCAAAAGAATAAGCAGGAAAGTAAAAACCCCTTTTATAAAGCCATATAAATTGACTGTCAGCTTAATGCAAAGGCTGATCAGAGCCAAGATGATCCAAACCGGCAGCAATATCAGTTTTTCAATTAATTTTAATATTATCATGATTTCTCCTTTCCTCCATCAGGCAAACTGGGGCATATCGTGATTTACCTCAGCCTGATAATAACCATCAATCGTAGTAGGCGCATTAAATAATGCAGCCAGCATATACTTCTTAATATTCTTGACTTTTGAAGTATTCTTTTTCAGACACTCTATCACATACTCGATGTGTGAATATTTAAGTTTCAGAAATTTACTTTTCACAAGCTGAACCGGATACCAGTTACTGGCAATCAGTATTTCTTCATTCTGACACAATACTGTCTCCAGTATCAGCTCATAGATCCCCTGGATCAACTCCTGCTCAAAAGGATGGGTGATCAGAAGATTATCATAGTCAATATTCTCTTTGATCAGGCTTCCGTACGCCTGCATAGTTGTCATCTCTTCTGTGGATCGCATCTGAGACGATCCGATTAGATCTGATTCAGTATCATTCTCTTTATTATAACTTAAATTATTATAAATAGAGTTTGTTTTGCAAACTTCTTGAAGTTTATTTTCGGGACTTCTTGAAGTTTGATTTTGGGACTTCTTGAAGTTTATTTTACAAACTTCTGTGTCATCCCCTTTTTCATCAGCAGTTTGTATTTCAAACTTCTGTGAAATTCCCGGCAAATCCTCCTGAACCGCGCTCTTCTTATCCGGTATCACGAATGATTTAACATAGATAATATTTGTTTTTCCAAATCCCTGTCTTTTCTTTTCAATCAGTCCAATCCCATTTTCCTGATCCAACTCTTGCAGAGACTTAACTGCTTTATTCTTTCCACAGTTCAGTAATTCCATGATATCTTCAATGGAAAAATAGATATAAGCCCTGTTCTGCTCGTCAAACCATTGATTCTTAATAGATAAGGACATTCTGTCCAGCATCAGACCATAAAGTATCTTAGCATCACTGGAAAGATTCTTAAAATAATCGTTCTGAAACAGAGCCTTTGGTATTCTGTAAAAACTATACTGATCGGCCTGCGTGCCGTAAAAATAATCAAATGATACTTTTTGTTCCATACACATCCTCCTCTCATCTGTATTTTGTGAAGTTTGATTTTGGTACTTCTGGCCTTTATCATCACAATTTCTTTTATCAGCATTCTTACTCTGTCTGCAATTCTTTCTTCCATTCTTCCAACAGAGAAACAATTATCTCTTCCATCTGCTCCTGCGTATAATCCGGAGGAAAATAATTATTCAGTTTTTTCTCCGGCAGTGTGACCTTACGTACTTTTCTTTTTGGAGCAAGGCAATTATTAAATATGGAGATCATATAATTGTGACCTACATTTTCATCTTCCAGCCGTTTCCTTAAGACAGCGATCTGATTTGGTTTTATAAACCCATTGTCTTTGATATATTCATAAATCCATTTCTGCATTTCCTTATCAATATAAGAAATATCTACAGCTACCGTAAACTGAAGTTTCTTATTATCGACCATATCAAGCAATTCAGGGATGAGTTCCGTAAGACGAATGTATCGCTGTATCTGTTTTGAACTTTCACCCACCTGTTCGGATAAAATATCTCTTGAGACCGCTCCGTATAAATTCTGGTCATTTTGACCAGAATTATTTTTAGAGGGTCTGCCGGCCTGCCTTTTCATTGCGTTTAATTTCATCTTATAGGCAAAAGCTTTCTCACTCGGCAGAAGCTCTTCTCTTTGAATGTTGGCATCAACCATAGCGATTACAGCTTCATCATCTGTCATATCCCTTACAATCGCCGGAACTGTAGAAAGTCCTGCTTTACGTGCCGCATACATTCTCCGATGACCGGATATCATTTCATACTGATTTTCTCCCGCCGGTCTGAGCAATACAGGGGTAATAACTCCGCTCTCTATTACACTATTGATTAGCTCTTCCATCTTGTCATCTGCTATTACCTTAAAGGGATGACCTTTAAATGGACTGATCGATTTTATCTCAATTTCCATTGCAGACTCTTCATTAACAACACCCAGCAATTCATCAATGCTTGTCAGCTTTATCTTTTCTCCGCTCCTGCTATTTTTCATATTCCAGCACCTCCTGTGTCAGATTTCGGTAAGCCTCTGCAACCTTGCTTTTCGGACAGTGGGAATAGATACTGACTCCCTCCGCACTTGTCTCTGCTGCTTTTACCGACATAGGAATTGAAGTTTCAAATATTGCAATCCGTGAACCGTAGGTTTTACGCAGCTTCGCCGTGATATCTTTTGCATAATTGGTCCGGTAATCCACCATAGTAAGAAGAATCCCCTGAATCTCAAGTCCTCGGTTCAATCTCTTTTTGACCATCAATATTGTCTTAATCAGCTGCTGAAGCCCTTTTACCGGCAGATATGCTGCCTGAACAGGAATAAGAACTGAATCCGCAGCAACTAAAGCATTGATTGTCATCATCCCAAGACTCGGCATACAATCAATTAAAATGTAGTCGTATCTTTCTCTCATCATATCGATATAATCCTTCAGGATCAGTTCTCTGCTCATTACATTGCCCATAACAACTTCTAATGCTGAAAGTTCAATATTCCCAGGCATAATATCGATATCTTCCTCATGATGAAGAATGCCTCCAGCGGGGTTGACTTCTTCCTCGTTGATCACTGCTGTTAATACATTTGCCAGTGTAATCGGAATCTCATCAGGTTCCACATATCCAAGGCTGGCTGTGAGGCTCCCCTGGGGATCTGTATCAACAAGCAGCACCCTTTTCCCTTCTCTTGCAAGTCCAATTCCTAAATTTACCGCTGTTGTTGTTTTAGCGACTCCACCCTTCTGATTTGCTACCGCAATAACTCTTCCCATTCTTCAGTCCCCCTTTTCACATGATTTCTCAGATATTCTTCAAAAATGCTTCGCCGGATCAATACCTTTTTTCCAATCTTATAAACAGATCCCGATATATGAGACAGCCTGACAATTGGTTTATAACCCAATCCGTAGTAGTCCATTGCCTGCTGATAACTGACAAATTCCCTCTGCAGGAATGCCAGATCCTCATCATCGATCAGATGTGAAAACATCCATACTTTACTGTGCATACTTATCCTCCTCTTCTTCCATAGGAAAAGCATCTTTTGTTTCATGAAATCTTTCAAGGTATTCATCAAATATATCTCGATTAATCAATACGATTCCATCCATTCTGTAAATTGCTCCTGCCTCATTAGCTAACTCCATTAATTTCTTATGAGACAGACTGTATACAATCTCTGCCTGCTGATACCGAAGGAATTTTCTTCTAAGCCTCCGGGCCGCCTCCATAACTTCACTGCGTTTCTGCTCATTATAGTACATATCTTCTGTTCTCATAAAACAGTCTCCCTTCTTAAATGCGGCCACTACTGCTGTTTATACGTGAGGAATAAAAAAAGAGCACTCTTTGAAATTTTTTCTTTCAAAAAGTGCTCAAATCATCGGTTTTCCGATATGATTCGCAGATAACAACTCTTCACCACGCTTCGTGATACTTCGTGGTTATTTCGAAAATTGTTGTCAAATTGTTGTCAAAATGAATTTTTGCTGTCAAATCTGAAGGTCATTTCTTATCCTTAGTAGAGCTTCGCTCCTGCCGGAATACTGTCATCCAGCATCAGCAGATTCAGTCCTTCGTGTCCATCGTACTCGTACACCGCACTGATCAGCATACCCTCGGAGTCGATACCCATCATCTTCCTCGGCGGCAGATTTGTAATTGCCACACAGGTCTTTCCGACCAGCTCTTCCGGCTCGTAATACTCGTGAATTCCGCTTAAAATCGTGCGTTTCCGGTCTGTTCCGTCGTTCAGCGTGAACTTCAGGAGCTTCTTACTCTTCGGAACTGCCTCGCATGCCTCTACCTTTACAACCCGGAAATCGGACTTGCTGAAAGTGTCAAAATCAACGGCATCCTCGAACAATGGCTCGACTTTCACCTTGGAAAGATCAATCTTCACAGCCGGCTCGGACTCCTCTTTCTTGTCCGATTTCTTGCCCTCGGCTCCGCCGATGCTCTTCATTGTGGGGAATAACAGCACGTCACGGATAGCCGCGCTGTCTGTCAGCAGCATACACATCCGGTCGATGCCAAAACCGATTCCGCCTGTGGGCGGCATCCCAATCTCCAGGGCGTTGAGGAAATCTTCGTCTGTGGTGTTGGCTTCCTCGTCTCCCTGGGCCAGCAGTTCTTCCTGCGCCTTAAAGCGCTCTCTCTGATCGATAGGATCGTTCAGCTCAGAGTAAGCATTGGCCATCTCCCATCCGTTCATGAAGAACTCGAAACGCTCTACATATTCCGGGTCCTCTGGTTTCTTCTTGGTAAGCGGAGATATCTCGATCGGATGATCCATTACAAATGTAGGCTGGATCAAATGTTCCTCTACATATTCTTCAAAGAATTTGCTCAGGATATCGCCTTTTTTGTGGCGCTCTTCGTACTCGATCTTATGCTCGTCCGCCAGTTTCTTTGCGTCTTCTGTCGTTTTTACTTCATTCCAGTCGATGCCTGTATATTTTTTCACCGCTTCAACCATGGTGATCCGCTCAAAAGGCTTGCCCAGATCCATTTCTACGCCATTATAGCTGATGGTAGTGGTTCCCAGAACTTCCTGAGCCACATGGCGGTACAGATTTTCCGTCAGATCCATCATGCCGTGGTAATCGGTATATGCCTGATACAGCTCCATCAGGGTAAATTCAGGATTATGTCTGGTATCCAGCCCCTCATTACGGAATACCCGGCCGATTTCGTATACTTTCTCCAGCCCGCCTACGATCAGACGTTTCAGATATAATTCCAGAGAAATCCGCAGTTTAAAGTCCTCTCCCAGAGCATTAAAATGTGTCTCAAACGGACGCGCGGCAGCGCCTCCCGCATTGCTGACCAGCATAGGAGTCTCCACTTCCAGGAACCCTTCTCCGTCCAGATATCTCCGGATCGCGCTGATGATACGGGAACGTTTGATGAATGTATCTCTGGCTTCTGGATTCATGATCAGGTCTACATACCTCTGACGGTAACGCATATCCGTATTGGTCAGACCATGATATTTTTCCGGAAGGATCTGCAGGCTTTTGGATAAAAGAGTGATCTTTGAGGCATGGATGGATATCTCCCCTGTCTTTGTCTTAAAGACTTCGCCTTCCAGCCCGATGATATCACCGATATCCAACTTTTTAAAATCTTTATAAACATCTTCTCCAACGCTGTCTCTTGCCACGTAAGACTGGATATTGCCTGTCTGATCCAGGATATTACAGAAGGAAGCTTTGCCCATCACTCGTTTCTGCATAACACGGCCCGCCAATGACACGTGCTTGCCTTCCATTTCTTCATAATTCTCTTTTACATCTGCCGCATGGCAGGTTACGTCGTAACTGGTGATAAGAAACGGATTTTTCCCATTTTCCTGTAAATCTGCCAGTTTCTCCCGGCGCACTTTCCTTAACTGATTTAAATCTGGTTCCTGTGCTTTCTTCTGCTGTTCGCCCACGTTTTTCTCTCCTTCCTAGGTGAATGAACCCCTCATGCTGCTGAGGGGTCTTTTGTCATTCTTCATTTGCGGTTTGTTCACATTACATGGAACGGCTGATCTCCAGGACTTTGTACTGCATTGTCCCGGCCTGGGTCTCTACGTCTACTACATCGCCTGCCATTTTACCCATCAGCGCCTGGCCTACTGGAGATTCATTGGAGATCTTGCCTTCCAGACTATTTGCCTCTGTTGAGCCGACAATCTTAAACTCCATATCCTCTTCAAAGGTCACGTCATGTACTTTTACCGTACATCCTACATTAATTTTATCAAAATCAACTTCGTCTTCTACAACAACTTCCGCGTTTTTCAGAATTCCTTCCAGTTCCTCGATCCGGGCTTCAATATCCCGCTGCTCGTCTTTTGCCGCATCGTACTCAGCGTTTTCCGACAGGTCGCCCTGCTCTCTTGCTTCTTTGATCTTGCCGGCAACTTCCTTTCTCTTTACTACCTTCAGGTTCTCCAGCTCATCCTCCAGCGCTTTCAGTCCTGCATAAGTAAGTAATCTCTTTTTCGTTTCCATGTGTCCTGCTTCCTTTCTTTTTCTACTTTCTCATAATCCATTTGGCCCTCATTTTTGGCCATTTTTATGAAATATTTTCGTAAAATAAAGGCACTTTCATAATTTCATTATTATACATAAAGGCCCCTCCAATGTCAATATATTTTTGCCCTTAGTTCCGCCTTATTGCCCTATAAAATCAGCCTTACGGCGTCTCTTTCATGTACTGATTCAGTATATGTAAGACAAGGAGGTTTTATTATCTTGTCAGTGGATTTTTTCAGACAAGAGCTCTTTCAATTCCTCATAGGATTCCGTCCGGTTAATGGCCTCCCTGAGCTTAGCGGAACCTGGCAGCCCTTTCGTATACCAGGACACGTGCTTGCGCATTTCCCGGATTCCCAGATATTCTCCCTTATATTGAATCTGAAGCCTTGCGTGGCGGAGCATCATTTTCCGGATCTCATCCAGTCCCGGCCTCTCTGGCATTTTCCCTGTTCTTTCATATTCTGCCAGTTCTGAAAAGATCCAGGGATTGCCCTGGGCGCCCCGGCCGACCATAACCCCGTCGCAGCCGGTCTGGCGCCGCATCTCTAAAGCAGCTTCCCCAGAAGTAACGTCGCCGTTGCCAATGACCGGAATTGATACCGCCTCTTTCACTCTCGCAATGATCTCCCAGTCTGCTTTTCCAGAATAATATTGCTCTCTGGTCCTTCCATGCACAGCCACTGCGGCAGCTCCCGCATCCTCAATGATCTTGGCGATCTCAACCGCATTGACATGCTGGTCGTCAAATCCCTTGCGGATCTTGACTGTCACCGGTTTATCAATAGCCTGCACCAGCGTTTTCACGATTTGATGGACCAGTTTAGGCTGGTTCATAAGCGCGGAACCTTCCCCATTTTTAACAATCTTGGGTACGGGGCAGCCCATATTAATGTCCAGGATTTGAAAAGGCAGATGTTCGATCTGCCTTGCCGCCTCGCAGATCACATCCGGTTCCGATCCAAAAAGCTGCAGAGAAACCGGGAATTCCTCCGGATGGATCTCAAGCAGCAGCTTTGTATTCCTATTTTTATAGATCAACGCCTTGGCGCTGATCATCTCCATACATAAAAGACCCGCTCCCTGCTCCCTGCACAGCAGCCGGAACGGCAGATCCGTAACCCCCGCCATCGGAGCAAGGATATACGGGTTCTTCAACTTTACATTTCCGATGTTCAATTTGGTACACCCCTTCTTCCAATTTGGTACACCCTAAACGTTAATTTGGGACGTAGCCCTTTTGCATTTTACTACGTCCCCGGTTAAATATTTAACGTTTATTCTTCTCATATATCATCCGAAGCCCCTTCAGTGTCAGCTGCGAATCATATACGTCGATAATGTCTGTCTCTTTGGCGATCATTTTCCCAAGTCCTCCGCTGGCTATGACTTTAGCGTCTGTATACCCGGAGGCTTCTTTCATTTTTCGGACGATATATTCTGTCTGTCCTACCTGTCCGAATATGAGGCCTGCCTGCATGCCGGATACCGTTTCTTTTGCCAAGATAGTATCTGGAGTCTTTATCTCAATAGCCGGAAGCATTGCTGCTTTCCCCCACATAGCCTCAGCGGAAGTACGGATTCCCGGCGCTGTCACTGCCGCTTCGAAGGTTCCTTTTGGGCCTACCAGATCGTAAGTGGTAGCCGTTCCAAAATCAATCACGATCACCGGGCCTCCATGAAGCGTATAAGCCGCCACCGCATCTACGATCCGGTCCGATCCAACCTGTCTTGGATTCTCCATCTGAATACTGATTCCCGTCTTGATCCCGGCTGATACTACGATCGGTTTGATCCCAAAATATTTGATCAGCGCGCTTCCCAGTGAATGCATGATATCCGGCACCACGGACGCCACGATCACCGCGTTGATATCCGCGCTGGAAATACCATGGCGCTCTACCAGTTCCCTTAATGTAATCCCATATTCATCTGAGGTCCTTGGCAGTTTTGTCGTCATGCGGAATGTTCCAAGAAGCTCTTCCTCTCGAAAAATTCCCAGCGTAATATTCGTATTTCCCACATCGATCACTAACAGCATCTATTCTATCTCCTCTCCTAGGAAAAACACCCTGTAATATAATTGCAGCGCCTGCAAAAGTTCTTGTTTCTCCTGCTGGAGCTGTTTGATCTTCAGTCCGCTTCCGATCTCATCGAACATAGGATCCCCTTCCTGACAGGTCACTTCAAAGCATAATTCCCCGTTTTCTTCATAGACCAATGTCAAAATTCCGCCCACATCATGTACGTATAAAACGCACATGATCTTAAGCTCGTCTTTGATGCTGTCCGGAAGTCCTGCGAAATCTGGATTTAGATAATACTTTTCTTCGTAAGAATTGGCGCCGCACAGCACAACTTTATCTTCATACATTCTCTTTCCTCCCCGTTTTGCGCGCACAAGCCCTTCAGATCCCGGGAATGTTCCTGGATCTGTCAGCCAGGTTCTGTGCTTTATACATATCCGTAGACGCCCCTGACAGAAACCTCTCCAGAGAAAATCTCTCTGATCTCTCCGTCTGAAGTTTCCACTACCAGCTCGCCCCGCTCATTGATCCCCCGCGCGTGAGCAGTATAAGCTTCTTTTGGATCCAGCACTTTTATATCCTGGTCCCGGTTGATCAGCCTTTGGTTGTAATCCTCCTGAAGCCTCGACAAATCCTCAGTTTCTATAAAAATCTCGTAATTTTTCTCAAATCTTTCCAGGATCCGCGCAACTATTTCTCCGCGATCCATATCGATCCCGGCCTCATTTTTCAGAGATGCGGCAGTCTCCTGAATCTCCTCCGGAAATTCTGCCTGATTCACGTTGATTCCAATCCCGATCACCACATAGTGGATATAATCCACTTCCGCATTCATTTCTGTCAAGATGCCGCAGATCTTTTTCCCATTTACCACCAGATCGTTGGGCCATTTGATCGCAGGCTGAATACCGCAGGCCTGCTGGATTCCCTCCGCCGCGCTCAATGCCATAACCAGCGTCAGCATAGAAGCCTTGGCCGGAGAAAACTCTGGCCGCAGCAGCAGCGTCATATAGACATTCTCCCCGGCTGGGGATTCCCATCCTCTGCCTCTGCGTCCTCTTCCCGCGGTCTGCCGGTCTGCCACAAACAGTGTCCCATGAGGACTGCCCTGTTCTCCGGCTGTTTTGGCCTGAAGATTTGTAGAGTCCGTCTGGGGAAAATATACCACCTTTTTCCCAGCCCAGTCCGTCTGTATCCGGCTTTCTAATTCTGCCTGGTATAAGACATCCGGGGCCTTCACCAGCCGGTAGCCCTTATTGCGGACCGCTTCGATCACATAACCTTCTTCTTTCAACTGCTCTATGACCTTCCACACCGCAGTCCTGGAAACCTGGAACCGGCTGCATAGCTGCTGCCCAGAGAGAAAACCGTCCGTTTCTCTTAACAAACGTAAAATCTCTGATTTCATCTGCGCTTATTCATTTCCCAGTGTAGCAACCATGACTGCCTTAATGGTATGGAGACGGTTTTCCGCCTCGTCAAATACTACGCTGGCCTCACTCTCAAATACATCCTCCGTTACTTCTTTTCCCTTTACCGCCGGCAGACAGTGCATGAAAATCGTCTCTTTCTTGCCTGTCTTATCCATCAATTCCTGATTGATCTGATACGGCTGGAGCATAGCGATCCGTTCCGCCGCCTTATCCTCTTCGCCCATAGACGCCCAAACGTCCGTGTAGAGCACATCCGCTCCCTCCACTGCATTGACGTCGTCTGTCACCGTAATGGATGAACCGGATTCTTCCGCGTATCCCTGGCACAGAGCGATCAATTCTTTCGTCGGCCACAGAGATTCCGGCGCTATGATCGCGAAATTTACCCCAACTTTCGAGCAGCCGATCATCAGGCTGTTCGCCATATTGTTGCGGCCGTCTCCCAAATAGACAAAATTAAGCCCTTTTAAATATCCAAAATGTTCTTTCATCGTCAAAAGGTCCGCCAGAATCTGTGTTGGATGATACTCATCCGTCAGTCCGTTCCATACCGGTACGCCGCTGTATTTGGCAAGGGCCTCCACATGTTCCTGTTTAAAGCCTCTAAACTCGATGCCGTCAAACATTCTTCCCAGCACCCTGGCTGTGTCTTCGATGCTTTCCTTATGTCCAAGCTGGATCTCATTTCCGGCAAGATATGTAGGATTGCCGCCTTCGTCCGCCGCTCCTACCGTAAAAGCGCACCTGGTCCTGGTAGAAGGTTTCTCAAAAATCAACGCAATGTTTTTCCCTTTTAAGCTGTCTCCCGTGATCCCCTGCTTTTTCTTTTCCTTCAGTTCTGCCGCCAGATCGATCAAATACAAGATTTCCTCTGGTGTAAAATCTTTCAATGTAAGAAAACTTCTTCCCTTTAAATTCATCTGTCTTTCCTTTCTCCTCCAGTTTACAGTACCTTTAAAATGACATAAACGTGGGCGCCGTTTCATGCGCCCACGGATATTTTCTCGAATATACGATGGTCTCGTCAGACTTCTATTGTTTCTTTGCTTTTTCGTCGTCGCTTCCGATCTCTACCACAGATTTTACCAGGCCGGCGATATTCTGGATCTCTGACGGGATAATAATCTTCGTTGCCTTTCCATCCGCGGCTTTTTCAAATGCCTCCAGACTCTTGATCGTAAGTACCGCTTCATCAGCGCCTGCTTCTTTCAGGAAACGGATACCATCCGCATTCGCCTGCTGTACCTTCATGATAGCCTCCGCCTGACCTTCAGCCTCACGGATCATGGCCTCTTTCTGAGCCTCTGCCCGGAGAATCGCCGCCTGCTTTTCTGCTTCCGCGTCCAAAACAGTGGACTCCTTCTTTCCTTCCGCTACCAGGATCGTGGACTTTTTCTCACCTTCTGCCCGCAGGATCGCTTCACGCCGCTCCCGCTCTGCCTTCATCTGTTTCTCCATTGCATCCTGGATCGCCGCCGGCGGGATGATGTTCTTAAGTTCCACACGATTCACTTTGATTCCCCAGGGATCCGTCGCCACATCCAGCGCCGCCCGCATCTGTGTGTTGATCGTCTCTCTGGATGTCAAAGTCTGGTCCAGTTCCAGATCGCCAATAATATTTCGCAGTGTAGTAGCCGTCAGATTCTCGATCGCCATGATCGGATTTGCCACACCATAGCAGAACATTTTAGGATCTGTGATCTGATAGAACACCACTGTGTCAATCCGCATAGTAACATTATCTTTCGTGATCACCGGCTGAGGAGCGAAATCCACTACCTGCTCTTTCAGATCTACTCTTCTGGCAACCCGATCAATAATGGGCCATTTGAAATGGACGCCGGTTCCCCAAGTAGCCTGATAAGCTCCTAATCGTTCCACCACCAGCGCCTGCGCCTGATGGACGAATTTTACACACGAAATCAGGATCAACACGATAATGACCAAGATAATAATTCCTAATATACTGAGTATCATTTTTTCTCCTCCCTCTCTCTCACAATCAGTTTCACTCCCTGGATTCCATCAATCACCACAACTGTATTTTTCGCGATCAGCCCATCCGGTTCATCCGTCTTAGCCGACCACTCTTGCCCGTTCACCTCCACAAGGCCGGTAGATTTTAGAGTGTTCACTTCTTCCAGTACCAGTCCCTGCTGGCCGATCAGGCTTTCCGCATTGGTCTTTTGTCTGTCCTTGTTAAAATACTTGACAGCAATCGGCCTTGTGAGCGCCAGCAGAATAATCGACACCACCAGGAACACACCAATCTGCGCGGCCGTTCCAAGCCCGAAAATCCCTGCCAGAAACGCCGCCAGCGCGCCAAAGGCAAACCAGATCGTCGTCAGACCCATTGTAATGATCTCAATGATCAGCAGTATTACAAAGATTGCCAGCCAATATACCGTTTGCATAGTCAGCCCTCTTTTCCGCAATTAGTATTCCTTATCCATTATCTTACTATACTTCCCGCCATAAAGCAATTTTTTTCAAAAAGGGACAGGGCATTTTTAATTTGGGCCGGGGGATTTTTAAAAATCCCCCGGCCCCACCCGACGCTGCCGGCTTGCTTCAAACATTAATACCGCCGCGGCCACAGCGGCATTCAGGGATTCCACCTGTCCCCGCATCGGAATCCGTATCCAACAATCTGCAGCGGCAGCAACTTCTTCTCTCAGTCCATTTCCCTCATTTCCGATCAGAAATGCGCATGGAACGGTAAAGTCTTCCTGGTCGTAGCTGTTCTGCCCTTCTAAATGCGCCGCATACGCGCAGATGCCTTTTTGCTTCATCTCTTTTAAAGCGCCTGGCAGATCCCTCACACGACAGAACGGCATCCGGTAGACCGACCCCATAGTGGAACGAATTGTTTTGGGATTGTAAATGTCCACGCAGTCACTGCTCAAAACTACTCCAGTTACCCCAGCGCCTTCTCCAGTCCGTAGGACTGTCCCCAGATTTCCCGGATCCTGCAGGCTATCCAGCACAAGAATCAGCGGACATTCTCCTCCCGTCACTTTATCCAGAGACGCCTCCTGTCTCTCGACCACCGCCAAGATCCCTTGAGGCGTCTGTGTATCCGACACATGGGAAAACACATGATCCGCCAAAATCTCCACTGGGATTCTCCATTCCTTCAACTCTTCTATGACACCGGCCTCTTTCTTTAAAAACCCTTCCGACAGGTAAACCTCCCGCACCCGTTTTTTCGGCGCCTCATGGAACATCCGCGGTCCTTCTGTCAAAAATACGTTTTCCTGATCCCGCAGCCTTCGTTTTTTCATCAGACCAACAAGCCGCTTTACCTTAGCGTTTGCTGTACTAGTTATCATGATCCAACTTATTCCTTTCGTATTTGGCAAATTTCTCCAGATCAGAGTTCGCCCCCACCAGGATCAGTATCATATCGCGCTTTAAAGGCTTCTTGGGCTCCGGATTTACTTCTACATCATCATTTTCTCGAATTCCGATCACATTTACTCCGTGATTCTTCCTGACGTCCAGCGCTTCCAAAGATTTTCCTATCCAGGCATCTGGAAGCGCCACCTCCATCACACTGTATTCCGGTGAAAGAGCGATCCAATCGGCGAAATTTGCCGAAACCATACTCCTAGCCACCCGGCTTCCCGCTTCCTTTTCCGGGAAAATCACCGAATCTGCCCCTATTTTTCTAAGAACCGTGGCATGAAGATCATTCTTAGCCTTTGCTAGGACATAAGGGACTCCTTCATCTTTTGACACCAGGGTTGCCATAATGCTTGCCTCCATATTATCCGCAATAGCGACAACCACCCCATCCAGGTTTCTCGCCCCCAAAGACCGGATCACTTCTGGGTCTTCAATATCAGCTTTCATCGCATAAGACACATATTTCGAAATCTCTTCGATTCGTTCCATGTGATTATCCACCGCGATCACTTCACATCCAAGCCCCTGCAGTGTAATGGCGACACTCTCGCCAAAGCTCCCAAGTCCAAATACCGCATACTGTTTCTTCATCTCATATCCTCCATTAACCAACCATCACTCTTTCGCCAGGCAGTTCCCTCAGCCTGGCTTTCGGATCCGTTTTCCCCGCAAACACCAGCGCTAATGTAATAGGTCCGATCCGCCCTGTGTACATCAAAAGCATTAAGACTACTTGGCTTGCTCTTTCAAGATGCGGCGTCAGATCCGCCGTCAATCCCACCGTTCCTATGGCTGACGTAGTTTCATATATGATATCGATCAACGCCACACTGTCCGCCTCAAAAACCGCGATCAGCATCGTCCCGCCAATAAAAATCCCAAAAGCCAGGACTGTTACCGCAAATCCTGTCCTGAAATTTTCAAACGTGATCTTCCTGCCAAAACATTCGATGTCCTTTCCGCCGCGCACAACCGCCAAACAGCTCAGCAGAAGCATCGCTATGGTCGTTGTCTTGATTCCGCCCGCCGTTCCCGCCGGAGAGCCTCCGATAAACATCAAGATACTGCAGAAAAGTTTTGTTTCATCATAGAGTTCCCCCTGGGGCATTGTAAAAAATCCAGCCGTCCTGGTAGTCACTGACTGAAAGGCTGAAGCCAGCAGCTTTTCGCCTGTCGACATTCCACCCATAGTCTGCGGATTCCTGTATTCCATCAGAAAGATCACTACGGTTCCTACAACCAGAAGGACTGCCGTCATAAGGATCACCAGTTTAGAATGTAATTTCAAACCCGCGATCCCTGCTCCCACCGTTTTCCGGCGTTTCCGCAGCCGCCGGAAATTATCCAGCACATCAAACCAGACCACGAACCCAAGGCCGCCCAAAACGATCAGCGCCATTGTCGTCAGATTGACCAGCGGATTCGCCGAATAGACAGATAGGCTGGTGCTTCCCAACACATCGATCCCTGCGTTGCAAAACGCTGAAACCGCATGAAAAATAGAATACCCCAGCCCTTTGATCCATCCGTATTCCGGCACAAACTGAAATGCGTAGAAAAGCGCGCCCGCTCCTTCCACCAGGAAGACGCCCACGATCACTCTGCGAAGCATCCCTACGATTCCGCCCAGCCGGTCCATATTATAAGCTTCTTGGATAACGATCCGCTCTTTTACTGTAATCCGTTTCCTAAGCAGGAAGAAAAAAGAAGCGATACACGCCACCACTCCCAGGCCTCCCACTTGGATCAGCAGCAGCAGAACGATTTTCCCAAATAAAGTAAATTGCACCTGCGGTGTTATGGTAACAAGTCCCGTCACACATACCGCCGATGTAGATGTAAACAACGCATCGATAAACGCGATAGGCTGCTGATTGCTGATCGGAAGCCACAAAAGAACCCCGCCCAAGAGAATCACTCCCAGGAATCCCGCCGCCAGAATCCGCATCGTATTCCACCGAACGCTTTTACGTCTATATTTCATTTCCCCCTCCTCCTTTTGCCAAATTTTGGAAATTTCCCGCCCATCTGGAATCTATACTTTAAATCGGTATCCGACTCCCCAGATCGTCTCTATATACTGGGGATTTGAGGTATCCACTTCAATTTTTTCCCGAATCTTTTTAATGTGTACCGTGACAGTGGCAATATCCCCGATGGATTCCATATCCCAGATCTCCCGGAACAATTCCTCCTTAGTATACACATGATTGGGATGACTTGCAAGAAAAGTAAGCAGATCAAATTCTTTTGTAGTAAATGTTTTTTCCTGGCTGTTTACCCAAACTCTTCTTGCGGTAGTATCAATCTTAAGTCCTCGGATCTCGATGACCTTATTCTTGGGTACCGCGCTCTCCGTCAGCCGGTCGTATCTGGCCATATGCGCTTTCACTCTGGCCACAAGCTCACTGGGACTGAAAGGCTTTGTCATATAATCATCTGCTCCAAGGCCAAGCCCCCGAATCTTGTCAATGTCATCCTTTTTCGCTGATACTAGAATGATCGGCGTATTCTTTACATCCCGAATCTGCCGGCAGATATCGAACCCATCAATACCCGGAAGCATGAGATCCAGAATATACAGATCATATTCCTCTTCCAACGCTTTTCTAAGTCCCGTCTCCCCGTCATTCGCGACTTCTACCTGAAATCCGCTCAGCTCCAGATAGTCTTTTTCCAAATCCGCAATACTTTCTTCATCTTCTACGATCAATATCCTACTCATGAATCGGTACCTCCTGATATTTTCTAAGTACAAAATACATGGTCGTCCCCGTATTTTCACGGCTGGTCGCCCAAATCTTTCCCCCGTGCTCTTCAATAATCTTCTTTACGATCGAAAGCCCGATCCCGCTTCCGCCTTTTGAAGAATTTCGAGAAGCATCCGTACGGTAAAAGCGGTCGAAAATATTGGGCAGATCTTTGGCCGCGATCCCTTTGCCATTATCCTCCAGTTCTACCTGGATGAAATCTCCCACGTCTTTGATCCGCAGGTTGATCTTCGCTTTTTCTTTATCCATATATTTCAATGAATTATTAACAATATTGTGGATGACCCGCTTCATCTGTTCCGCGTCCGCGATGACCCGCACATCCGGCGTCACATAATTAAAATATCCAAACTCTACGTTTTTGGACTCCAGTTCAATCGAAAGATCCTCCGCACAGTCGTTGAAATATTCATTGACAGACAAAATATTAAAGTTATAGGGGATTCTGTTGGTATCAATCTTGGAATACAGTGTTAATTCATTGATCAAAAGATCCATCTCGCTGGCCTTGTTGTAGATGGTCCGGATATATTTTTCCATTTTCTCCGGCGTGTCCGCCACCCCGTCCATAATCCCTTCCGCGTATCCTTTGATCGTTGTCACCGGAGTCTTCAGATCATGAGAGATGTTGCTGATCAGTTCTTTATTTTCCCGGTCAAACACTACCTTCTCTTCCGCGCTGTCCTTCAGTCTCCTGCGCATATCCTCCATATCCCGGCACAACTGGCCAAGCTCATCATCTCCCTGAGCCTTCAGCTCAAAGTCCAGGTTTCCTTCTTTGATATTCTTGGCCGCCACCTGCATCCGCTTCAGCGGCAATTTTACGCTCCGGTAGATCCAGAACATCAGCACCGAGGCGGTCAGCACCAGGATCAAGACCACCCCAAGCAATGTATCCAGAAACAATTCTTCCACTTCCGGGATCACATCGCTTACGTCTGACACAATAAAGGCGCTGCCTTCTTCATTATCAGAATATAGAAAATCAATCTGTTTCACCAGTGAATGAGCCTCTCCCCCAAGATAAATCCCATTTTCCGAGCTTGTATCCGCATCCTGGTATTCTGGAAGCTGACAGATCACTGGATCTGCCTTTTCCCGGTCTGTCCCGATATAAATAAGTGTATTCCCTTTGCGCACCAGCAGATAGGAGTTTTTCTTCTCAAGATTATCGTTAAAATCTTCCAAATACGTGGCGTCTTCCAAGTCATCTGGATTTTTCTCTATGGCCGCCTCCAGATTATGATAGGATCTTTCCGTCAATCTGGATAATACCTGCATAGAGTTCGATAAGGTTTCCACTGTTGTATTTTCAATTCCATAAGTCTTCTCGATTGCCCCCATCTGATAGCGTGAAAACGCGAAAAACATGAGCAGCGTCAGACAAATGGGCAGCAAGATCACCGTCAAAAAAGCGATAAACAGTCTTGTCCTCAGTTTCATGCGACTTTCCTCCGAAAGTAAGTATAGCATGAATATGGGCGCTTCACACCAAAGCGCCCATAAACTTTTATAAAAATTTTATAAATACTTCTTCAGCAATTCTGCCTTATCAGTCTTCTCCCAGGGAAGGTCCAGATCTGTACGTCCAAAATGTCCGTATGCGGCAGTCTGCTTATAGATCGGACGACGCAGATCCAGCATCTTGATAATGCCAGCCGGTCTCAGGTCGAAGTTCTCCCGGATGATCTCTACCAGCTTTTCATCGGAGATCCTGCCCGTCCCAACAGTATCTGCCATAATCGAGGTTGGATGCGCCACACCGATCGCATAGGACAGCTGTATCTCACATTTCCTGGCAAGTCCTGCCGCCACAATATTTTTCGCCACATACCGGGCTGCGTAAGCCGCGGATCGGTCTACCTTCGTACAGTCTTTTCCAGAAAACGCGCCGCCGCCGTGCCGCGCCATTCCGCCATATGTATCCACAATAAGCTTCCGGCCAGTAAGACCGCTGTCTCCGTGAGGTCCGCCAATCACGAAGCGCCCCGTAGGATTAATGAAATATCTGGTCTTTTCATCCGTCATATCTGCCGGGATCACAGGGTCAAACACGTATTTCTTGATATCCTGGTGAATCTGCTCTTGGGACACCCCCGGATCATGCTGCGTAGAAAGGACTACCGTATCTACTCTTGCCGGCGCTCCATTTTCATCATACTCGATCGTCACCTGGGTCTTCCCATCTGGCCGCAGATAAGGCAGCGTTCCATTTTTCCTGACTTCCGCCAGCTTTCTGGCCAGCTTCTGGGCCAAAGCGATCGGATAAGGCATAAACTCCGGCGTCTCATCAGAAGCATACCCAAACATCATCCCCTGGTCTCCGGCCCCAATCGCGTCAATCTCTTCCTCCGACATTTTCTTTTCTTTGGCCTCCAACGCTTTATCCACGCCGAGGGCAATATCCGGAGATTGCTCGTCGATAGCCACGATCACGCCGCAGGTTTCCGCATCAAAGCCAAATTTCCCTCTTGTATAGCCGATTTCACGCACCGTATCCCGCACGATCTTCTGAATGTCCACATAAGCCTGAGTAGTAATTTCTCCCATAACGAGCACCATTCCTGTAGTCGTACAGGTCTCACAGGCCACACGGCTCATAGGATCCTGTTCGATCAGCGCGTCCAGGATCGCATCTGAGATCTGATCGCACATCTTATCCGGATGGCCTTCTGTTACTGATTCCGAAGTAAATAAACGTCTCTCCATTATTCTTCTCCTCACCTTTCTTCTCGCCGCACTCTTTCTCTGCCGAGATCGCAATGATCAAAAAAACAGTCCGCATAAGCGGACTGTTTTATATCACCATAAACAATCCTCTTATTGTTCGATCGCTCGCTCAGGTTGGCACCTTCCCGCTTCGCGGGGGTTGCCGCAGCTTCACAGATCCTTTGTATCTCCACTGCTCTGAATAAGAGAAAGTTTGCTTTATTAAATTTATTATGTACGTATAAGACTGTACACCTTTTTGTGCAAATTGTCAATGGGGCCGGGGGATTTTTAAAAATCCCCCGGCCCCAATTAAAAATACCCTGTCCCTTTTTAAAAATGCCGCGTCCCAAGCAGTCCTGCCGCACATGCGATTCCTGCCGCCAAAAACGACATCTCCAATCCGAGATTATCCAGGACATACGGACATAAGATTGATACGAGTCCATATCCGATCATCACCGCGCCATAATTGATCCCCTGATATTTCAATCCAAAATGATCGGAAACGACTACCGGAAATACGCTGACAACGCCTCCGTAAACCAGACAGACTACGGAAATCAACAGCACAAAGATTCCTCCTTCCGCCCCCATGAGGCCGATCACCGCGGCGGCCGCCGCCACGTACATCCCGCGGATCACTGCTTTTCTTCCTACTTTATCGGACAGCCACGGCATCGCGAACCTGCCGATGATATTCGCGACAGAAGCAATCGTAACCCCAGCCAGCGCCTCTGTATTTGTCAGTCCTCGTTCCATCCCAAGAGATTTCATCAATGGATTGACCAGGACATAGGCCGGCACAGCCAGTGCCATTGTAAGGCTGATCGTATAATAAGTTTTTGTCTTTATCATTTCCCGTGTCGTGTATTGTTTGATCGATATTGTCCGTTCGATTCCTCCATCTCCCGCTGTTTCTTTTATGTTCTGCGGATTTTCCTCAATCCAAAATCCCCCCAGACATAAAACCGCATAGATTGCGGTAGTAGCCAACATTGCGAACCGGTATCCGAAAGATGCCAGCAAGAAATCACAAAACGGATTCATCACAATCCCTGAGATTCCCACAACTCCCACTGTAATCCCAGACACAAGGCCTCGCTTCTCAGGAAACCAGGCAAGAGGCACCGCCGTCAGCATACTAAACGCACATCCAGATCCAAATCCTCCAATCGCTCCATATCCCAGGGAAACCAGCCAGGGCATATTATAGGGTGCGATTCCCGCCAAAAGAAATCCTGCGCACATAAATAGACTTCCCGCCAGAATTGTCTTCTTGGCCCCTATCTTCTGCTGAATCCATCCTCCCGCCATATTTCCAAGCGCAAAAATACCAATAATAATTGTAAACGGCTGGCTGGACGCCGCATCTGATAAATGAAATTCTTCTTTTACATAGGGCTGGAATACCGTCCATATGTAAGGATTCCCATGAACAAAATTCACGACAGATGCGACAAAAAGAATCCAGTACCGATTCTGTTCCCTCCTCCGGCTCATTATAAATCCTCCTTTATATCAATTGGGGCCGGGGGGTTTTTTAAAA
>OGXS01000498.1_pt1 | contig 36196 bp, 19 predicted proteins | sample 1576371 | NCBI WGS metagenome assembly OGXS01 (sample SAMEA3541475, study PRJEB24748) | human gut metagenome | biome: human gut; feature: human-associated habitat; material: faeces | place: China | collected 2012
CTGTTTCGATACCTACTTGATTAGAGATTTCTGATAGTTTTGTTGCTCCTAAAGCAATAGCTTGGATGATTGAGTTATAAGTTGATGGATCACGGCACTCTTGTTTAATTAAATTTGTAGGTTCTTCAAAAAGATAACCATTACTTGATAAAAAGATATCTATGATATTTTCCAACCGATCATGTGTGACTTGGAACAGGAAGAATTCTGGGTGCTCCTATTGAACCAGGCAACCAAACTAATTGATAAGGTACGTATAAGTACTGGTGGCATAGACGGAACTTATACCGATGTGCGCACCATTCTCCGGGAAGCATTGCTGCAAAGAGCTACACAAATCGCGGTGGTGCATAACCATCCTTCGGGAAATATTCATCCCAGCCAACCGGACAGGAGTTTGACAGAGCATATCCATAAAGCGGCGGAAACGATGAATATCCGTCTGATAGATCACGTCATCGTTTGTGAAGACGGATTTTTCAGCTTTGCAGATGAGGGCCTACTCTAATTAGTAATACTACCTTATTTAAGTGAGAATATCTTATTTATTCTCACTCCTGCATTCATTTTTATACTGCGTGGGCGTCAAGCCTGTGTACTGTTTGAATGCAGTACTGAAATAACGTAAAGTAGTGAAACCTATCTGATCTGATATTTCAGTAAATGTCAGATCGGTGGTTTTTATCAGAGTAATGGCTTGCTCCAACCTGAATTTGTTGATATAGTCATTTGCCCCCATATCGGTGATAGCCTTCAACTTGTTGTAAAGAGATGTTTTACTCATTCCGATCTCTCTGCAGATAAAAGGAATATCTAAAGACGGATTGCTGATATTCTCGGAAATGAGCTTGTTAAACTTTAACAAGAACGTTTCATCCGCCTGGCTGAAAGTACTCTCCAGCGGTTGAGGGAAGTTGCCTATATGTTGATAGTGCTCTTTCGTTTGCTCCCGGTTGTATAGCCGGTTCTGTATAATCTTAACAAGAGTGTCTATCTCAAAAGGTTTTCCCAGATAAGCGTCCGCCCCGATTTTATACCCATACAGTCGGCTCTGTTCATCATTGCGTGCCGTGAGCAGAATCACAGGAATATGACTGATGCCGATATTCTCTTTTACCGCTTTGCACAGTTCGTATCCATTCATAACCGGCATCATCACATCGCTCACTATAATATCCGGAACTTGCTTTTGCGCTATTTCGAAAGCTTCCCGGCCATCATGTGCTATATAAATTGCTTTGAATAAGGATTTCAATTCTTTGGAGAGGAAATCTGTCAGGTTATGATTGTCGTCTACCAATAGCACTGTGTAATTCTGCGTAGAGAAGTCGAGTGTCTCGGGAGCGTTGATCTCATGATCTACGTCCGGTGTAATCAATTCATTGATGTAAGGTTTCGGCTGGTAGATGACTTCGCCCGACTCCAATCCCAAAGGCAAGTCGAAGAAGAAAGTGGCTCCTCCCGCTTCGTTGTTCATGGCTCCGATTTTACCTTTATGCAATTCTACCAGCATCTTGGCGTATGAAAGTCCGACTCCGCTACCGCCAATTTCCTGCTTGCCTTGATAGAAACGGATGAATACTTTCTCCATGTCTTCCTCTTGCATACCTTCTCCCTGATCCAAAACGGAAACACGGACGTATGAGTCATTTTTGCTGGTACGGATAGTGACGGTTGTGTTTTTAGGACTGTGTTTCAGTGCGTTCGTCAATAAGTTTGTGACTACGATTGTACACATACCCTTGTCAAATACCACCTCTTTTATGCTGTCGTCGAGCTGATAATCTATTTGCACTTCCTGGGCAGCTCCCTCGTCCGTAAAATCGGCACCAATCTCCTTTATCCATGAGTTAAATGGATAGGCTTGGAGTTTCAACTTGGTTTCTCCTACTTCCATCTTACGTACGTCCAGCACCATGTTGATAAGATCTTTCATCCGTTGAGCCTGTTTATGTATATTCTTCAACGGTGGATAAATGGCATCTGTAGAAGGAAGTGTCTTTAATATGCGGCTTAGCGGGGCATATATGAGTGTGAGCGGAGTTCGCAGTTCATGGCTGATATTAATCAGAAAACGAACTTTTTCTTCATACACATTCTGCTCGTGTTCTTTCATCATCCATTTCATCTTGTTTTCTTTGCGTCGAAGCAGAACGAAAACAATTTGTACCACAATGCCTATGCAAGCAATGATGCAGAGAGAAACGAACCACCAGCTTCTGTACCAGGGTGGCAGTACGTTTAATGTGAAAAGAAACTGGGGAGTTGTTTCATTTCCTTCCTGTGTGTTACAGCTCACCATGATGGGATAACTTCCCGGAGCAAGAGATGGGATCATCAATTCAGGGTTGTAGCCTTCGGTTTTAAGGTCTCCCATTTGGAAATGATAGACTTTGAGCCGGAGAATGTCCGCACCATAAGTCATGACACGGATCTTAATGTTTTTACTGTTCCAGGGGATGGATATCTTGTCTTGATTGAGCTGATACATCCTGTTCTCTCCGTTTATGGTCAGTTCGGCAAGGCGTATTTCCGGAGAGTCACTACTCTTTTCTATTTGAGTGTCTGCATTGATACATAGTAAGCCTTTTACACCTCCCATATAGATGTTGCCTTTGGGGGAAATGAGACGGGGCTCGGCCAAGTATTCATTGGGGGAAATTCCATCCGCTTCTCCGAACCATACAAAACGTTTGGTATCGGTGAGCCATATAAAGAGTTTCTGTTCAGCTCCTATCCACACTTTTCCTTTATTGTCGCATAACACGGTATTTACTTCATTAAATAAGGTGGTAGGAATTCTTTCGAATTTGCGGGTATCAGGGTGATAGGTGTACAGGCCACGGGTGCCTGCAATCCAGAATACGCCCTTGTCATCCCTGGATACAGCATTGAAGAATCCCTGTGGAGCACTTGCAAATATCTCCACTGTGTCTTTTTTACGATCCAGTCTATATATATATTATAAGGATCGTTCAGGTAAATGGCAGTGGAATCATATCCAATGGAACTCAACAAGCCTTTTATTTTCACTTCTTTGGCACAAGGGACAGGAGTGAGTTGCCGGGTGGAAGTATGGTAGCGGTAAGGAGGCGAACTTAATATTAAGATCGAATTGGGAGTATCCCGGTATAAGTTGATTGGCTGTCCGCTATAGCGGATGTGATGCTCTAATGAAGGGCTCATAATAGCGAAAGGACGCTTCTTTCCTGTCTTTTTATCGAATATGAAGATACCTTTGGAAAAGGCAGATACTAACAATTCGTTGGGTGTGAAGCCGGTGATGGAGACCATCTTGTCTCCCCAAGTGTCGGGATAGTGCACAAATGTTTCTGTAGAAGGAATGAATTTATTGATACCTCCTCCGTCCGTAGCGATCCAGAGTTCTTCGGAAGCCGGTTCCTGATATAGTTGTAATACCGTACTTTGACTTAATCCTTTGTTGTGCCCTAACACAACATTAGTGTAAGTTCTCATGGATACTTCACGAATGTTGATAACCCCTTCACGTTTACTTCCCGCCCATATATTTCCGGCAGAGTCGCTATGCAGGCAGAGTATTGTATTTGTGGGAAGGGAATGATTATCTCCGGAGATATGTTCGAGTACGGTAATATTGCCGGTTGTGGGATCGAGGATATTGATACCTCCCCCGTCTGTTCCCATCCATATTTTTTGTTTGAATTCGGTCATGCACAATACGATGTCACTGCTCAAACGGGAGTTTTGAGTGGTATAGCTGGCTATCAATTTTCCCTGGGCGGAGAAACACTTGACGCCATTGTTGTAGGTTGACAGCCATATTCTTTGTTGGGAGTCTATGATGATTCCTACGTTGTCGTTCCCGTATTGGAAAGGAAATGGGGTTATCTCGAAATTCTTGAGGTTCATTTGCAGTATTCCCTGTTGCCAGCTTAGACACAATATGGTATCGGGTTTCCACATTTGTATGGATCGTATAATGAACGGCTCGTCGGTCTTGAATTCCCGTATGAGAGAAATCGTGTTGGTGGCATAAGAATATTTATATATCTTGTTGATCCCTCCGAACAGAAGCCCGTCTGCTATTTTGCAGATCGATTTGGCAATGATGGGCTGATTATTTAGTTTGGGGATAAAGAAGTTGTCGTGAATAAGAGAATAACGGGCGATTCCTGTGGTGGTCAGTATCCAGGTTGTCTGCTGATTATCTTCAATAATTTGCAGGATACTGTCGTTAGGCAGGGAATTTTCATTATCAGGTTGTGCGGTGTACTTTTTGAGTTCCGTTCCATCAAATCTGATTAGTCCTGTCGGAGTACCGATCCAGATGAATCCCTTTTGTTCGGTATAGATACAGCTGATGATAGACGGCATTCCGTTTTGGGAACCAATCAGTTTAAAGTCGTAATGGTTACCTATACTTATTGCTGGAAATGTGCCTACGATAAGAAAAGCCAGTAAGCAGAAAAAGTGTTTTATCCAAATACTTTTTTTCATCAGTCAAGATTATTAAGGGGAGATTAGTGAAACAAAAGTATGATTAATTCCGCTAAAACAAAAGAAATATTTCCAAAAACCGCCACAAAGACGTTCAAAAACGGAATATGGATGTTTTTGGAAACATTTTGGCGATTTTATGAACTCGCCATTCTGCCAATCAATCTATTTTTGTGGTGTATTTCAATGCCGGATAGTGTGGGCTATTGGCAAATGGAACTCAAAAAAACTTTTAGTATTAACTTTAATATAATGTTATGAAGAAAATGCAGATTAGGATGCAACTGGTGTGTCTCTTTTCAATGCTTTTACTGTTCTTCCCTGTGGAGCTCTTTGCTCAACAGGGCACTATCACTGGTAAGGTGGTAGACGAACGTGGCGAGTCCGTAATCGGAGCAACCGTTATGGTGAAAGGTTCTACTGATGGTACCATTACCGATTTGGATGGAAACTTTAAAATTAACGGTAAAGTAGGTACAACGATAACTGTCAGCTATGTGGGCTATGCTCCTTTGGAAGTGAAAATCACTAAGCTAACAGGAAATCGGTTCGTGATGAAGGAAGACTCCAAAACTTTAGATGAAGTGGTGGTAGTCGGTATGGGAACACAGAAACGTAATACTATTACAGCGGCTGTAGCAACAGTTAATGCGGATGCAATCGCTACCCGTCCTGTGACGGATGTAACCAGCGCCTTACAAGGTAATGTGGCTGGTTTGAACTTTGCTTCGGATGCTTCTGAAAGCGGTACCGGTGGTGAAGTTGGCGGAGAAATCAAATTTAATATTCGCGGTATCGGTTCTATTAATGGTGGAGAGCCTTATGTATTGGTGGATGGTGTGGAACAGAGCTTGCAGAATGTAAATCCTGCCGATATAGAAAGTATCAGTGTATTGAAAGATGCTTCTGCAGCAGCCGTGTATGGTACTCGTGCTGCGTATGGTGTGGTGTTAGTAACGACCAAGAGCGGTAAACAGGATAAAGCCCGGGTGACTTATCGCGGTTCTGTGGGTATGAGTGCACCTATCAACATGCCCGAGATGATGAACTCTGTAGAGTTTGCCAATTATAAAAATGCGTACCGTTCGGCAATTGGTGAGTCTCCATACTTCTCACAGGAGACTATTGATTTGATGAATCAGTTTTTGCAGAACCCCTATGGTGAAGGTCTGCCCGGTATTACCGCCAATCAGGAGAATACCGGTTGGCGTGGCGGTGAATCGCAGTATGCCAATACCGACTGGTTTGATTATTTCTATAAAAACAAATCTTTGCGTCATTCACACAATCTAAGTATCTCCGGTGGATCGGACAAAGTGACTTATTATGTCGGTCTGGGTTATACTTACCAGGGTGGTTTGCTGGATCGTGTAGAAGACTCTCTGGATAAATACAACGTGAATACCAAATTTCAGATCAAGCCGAATGACTGGTTGAAGTTTAACTTCAATAACAATATCACGTTGAATCTGATTTCCCGCCCGCTCCCCGATATGTCTATTCTTTATCATCAGATAGCTCGTTCGCAGCCTAATATGGTGACTGAAGTTCCTATTTCCGGGCTTTATAATCTTCCTTCATGGAATGAAGCTTTGTATCTGGACAATGTGGGCTATTCGCAGAACCGCATTTCTGATGCCATGACTTTTGCAGCTACTGTTACGCCTCTGAAAGGCTGGGACATTATCGGAGAGATGAAAGTTCGTTTTGATGTGCAGAATGATGAATTCTTGCAGAAGCAGCCCCGTACCACACGGCCCGACGGAACCATAGAGAATGTTACCGCTCCCCGGCAGGGATATTCTTATCCCGGTATCGAATATTCGAATTCTTTGTGGGGATCAATGACTCGTGGAAATCAATTCAACTATTATTTGTCTCCCAGTGTGTCGTCTTCATATACGAATCAATGGGGTGACCATTTCTTTAAGGCAATGGCCGGTTTCCAGATGGAAGTGCAGCAAAACTCAAGCATGTATGCGTATAAAGACGGAGTGATGAGCGATGATACATTCTCTTTTGACAATGCAAACGGAAAAGCCTATAATAGTGAAGCGCGTGACCATTGGGCAACCATGGGATTCTATACCCGTTTGAACTGGAACTACCAGAATGTCTATTTTCTGGAATTTAGCGGACGTTATGATGGTTCGTCACGTTTCGCTTCCGGCAATCGTTGGGGATTTTTCCCTTCTTTCTCTGCCGGTTATGACATTGCCCGTACCGACTACTTCAAGCAATGGAGCTTGCCTGTTTCACAGTTGAAAGTGCGTTTGTCTTACGGACGTTTAGGCAATCAGAATGGAGCCGGACTATATGATTATCTGAACTTCATGACATTGAGACCGGACTATTCAAATGCATGGTTGCTTTCCGGTGTCACTTCGGCTACTCCGGTACGTGGTACAGTCGCTTTAACACCTTCTATGGTAAGCCCGTACATTACATGGGAAAAAGTGGATAATGCCAACTTAGGTTTCGACCTGACTTTGCTTAACAATCGTTTGACGATTACGGCGGATATTTACCAACGTACGACCAAAGACATGATTGGCCCGGCTGAAGCAATTCCTGATATTGGCGGTATTGCTGTTGACCAACGTGCTAAAGTAAATAATGCAACGCTACGTAACCGTGGATGGGAATTGTCGGTTAACTGGTCTGACCAGCTGAAGAATGGTTTCAGTTATGGAATCGGTTTCAATATCTTTGACTACAAAGCAGTGGTAACCAAATACAATAATCCGGAAGGATTGATTTATAACAACCACACCGGTCTGGTTCGTAACAAAGGTTATTACCAGGGAATGGATTTAGGTGAAATCTGGGGATATGAAGCAAATGATCTGTTTCTCACCAACCAGGAAGTGGATGAATATCTGAGAGGAGTAGACATGTCTTTCTTCAAACCGAATAAGGATTGGCAACGTGGTGATTTGAAATATATCGATTCGAACGGTGATGGTAAAATTGATCCGGGTTCGGGTACATTGAAAGATCACGGTGATTTGAAAATTATCGGTAATACGACTCCTCGTTACTCCTTCGGTCTGAACTTACATGCCGGTTATAAAGGTTTTGAAGTTTCCGCATTGTTCCAGGGAGTCATGAAACGTGATTTCCCGATGGCTGCAAGTACTTATCTGTTTAGCGGTGATTCCAACTTCTTTAAAGAACATTTGGATTATTATAATGTGTACAACCCGGGGGCTTACCTGCCGCGTCTGACAAAACCCGACAGTCCTGAATATAATGCGAACGTAGGTTACAACACTTCACGTTATTTATTGAACGCAGCTTATATGCGACTCAAAAACTTGATGATTTCTTATAACTTCCAGCCTAAACTGGTTAAGAAGATGGGATTGGAGAACTTGAAAGTGTATTTCACTTGTGATAATCTCTTCACGATTGACAATTTGCCGGACGTATTCGATCCTGAAACCTTGAATCAGGTAAATACATGGGCTGGGGGTAGTAACGAAACTGCTCCGGGATTGACTTCCCCAATGAAGCAAAATGGTAACGGAAAGGTATATCCGTTGAATAAAAACTACGTATTTGGTATTGAATTTACCTTTTAAACCATAAGATATGAAAAGAATATATATAATGGCTTTTGTAGCCGCTTCAATATTACCATTTTCATCCTGTTCAGATTTTCTGGATAGAGAACCGATAACCAAGCCGGAAGCCGGTAATTTTCTGACAGGTGCCATACAGGTTGAAAACTATATTAACGGACTATATATGCCGTTGCCGTCTTTTAGTAAGTTCGGTTTGGGAGTTCGCAGTGAAGAAAAGAATAGTGACAATATTATTGCAGAAAAGTATGATGCCCGTTTGCATGGACAGAATAACCAGTTTAGCGGAGCTTCCGATTGGCAGACTGGTTATCAGAACCTGCGTAAAGTGAACTATTTTTTCCATAATTATAAAGTACCCGAAGCACAGGAAAACGAAGATGTACTGTCGTTGAAAGGGGAGGCTTACTTTTTACGTGCCTATTGGCATTTCGATTTATTGAAGAAATTCGGTTCTATTCCGGTAATGGATGCTTTTTGGGATGAGAATGCGACAATCGCAGGATTACAGATTCCCGCAAAGACACGTAATGAGGTAGCCCGATTTATTTTGAGTGATTTGGTTGAGGCGAAGAATCTGTTGCATTCGCGCGGTAAATATTCCGGAATTCGTATCAATAAAGAAGCTGCCATGGTTTTGGCAATGAATGTGGCGTTGTATGAAGGAACTTGGGAAAAGTATCACAGCAGCGATGATTTTGCATCTTCCACTAACGAATCAAATTATTTCTTGGGTGAAGTTATTAACTGGGGAAATGAACTGTTCGGTTGTGGCATTGATCTGTATAAAACCGGGCAAAATCCGGGAGATGCTTTTGCGGCATTGTTCAATAGCAAAGATTTGTCAGGAATGGGCGAAGTGCTATTGTGGAGGAAATATTCGAGTGATGAAGGAGTCTTTCATGATGTCAACGGTAATCTGAAGGCAGGTGTTGTCGACTCGGAAGGAGCTGCCGGAATTACTCAAAGCCTGGTGGATAATTATCTGAATGCCGATGGAACATTTATTGATCCGACAAATGAGAAATTTAAGGATTTTAAGGAAACATTTGAAGGCCGTGACCCTAGATTGATTCAAACGGTGATGAATGAAGGTGCCAAATTTGCTTCTGCCACTACTGCGACCCCAATGCATCTGGAAGAATATACGGATGAGAAGAAGAATACTATTAGTCCTCCTAAATTGGCAGGAGATGGAAACACACGTTCTTTGACGGGTTATCACATCCGTTTGGGAATAGATACCACCTTTGTAAGTGGTAATGGTGAGACTGCTTTACCTATTATTCGTTATGCCGAAGGTCTTTTGGCTTATGCAGAAGCTGCTGCTGAACTGGAAATGTGGAGCGATGATATAGCGAATAAGACATTGAAAGCGCTTCGTGAACGTGCAGGAGTGAAATATCTGGCACCGGCAAAGGATGCTAATTTCACCGATTTCGGTTATACATTGACTCCTGTTTTACAGGAAATCCGTCGTGAACGCCGTTCTGAACTTGCTTTGCAAGGTTTCCGGCTGGATGATCTCATGCGTTGGAAAGCCGATAAACTGATTGTTGGAAAGCGTGGTAAAGGTGCTTATGTAGGTGATGAATCTATTTTATTCAAATCTTACAGTCCGGATAATCAGAAAAGAATCAGAGAGCGTCTGACCCTTGATGATAACAAATGGGCGGATCCGATGGCCGGGACTCTGCCAAGCGGATATCAATTCCATGCAGATAGGGATTATCTGTTACCGATCCCTCCTTCAGAATTGGAATTGAACAAAAAGTTGAAACAAAACCCGAAATGGTAATCATTAATAATGATATAATAGGATAGATTATGAAGAAATATTTCTATAGATTATTACCAATTTGCCTGTTTATCCTTGTAATGACAGGCTGTAATGACACCGAGACGGTTATCTCTATCGGAGAAGCCCGGAATCTGGTGGCCGAAATCAGTACTCAAAGTGCTGCTATCGGAGATAATGTGACCTTTACTGTGAAGGTAGATCAGCAAGACAATCAGTTGGCACTCGAAGAAGATATAGACGTTGTTCTGACTTTTGCAGGTAAGAATGTAGAAGGAAAGGATGTCTCTGTATCTGATGTCTTTGAAGGCTTTGCCGGTCATCTTTTTATGAAGAAAGGTGAGAAACAGGGATTTACCGAATTTAAGGTAAAGAACGATCTGGCTAAATATCCTATATCGGGTACTATCACCGCTTATGTCAGAGGATACAAGATCAATGCGGCTGAACGTCCGATTGTGGTATCTGATAAACACTACACCATCTTGTCATTGAAGAACAATTCGGATAATACGGTGAAAGAGTATGGCTCATTTATTCTGGTCGCTACGGTAGGAGCGTCAGCTAAGGAAGATGTAGTCGTTCATATTGATGCGGGTGAAGATGCGGATAAATATGAGAATCTGCCGAGCGAATTGGTGGTGAAAGCCGGGTATAAAACAGCTGAATCTGAACTTATATGGGTGAAAGGAGAGAAAGGACCGAATACTTTCACTTCTGTGTCTATGTCTTTTGCTACCGATTCTGAAATTCATCCGGTATATGGGGACGAGTTGGAAATTAAGGTTACTGATACGGATGCAGGTTTGACTCCGGGCACCGAGTTAACCAATGAGCAATGGGTTTATACAGATCCGGATCAGATATTTGTATCAGCCAGCAATAAAAAGGCTGTAGAAAAATGGGATGAGGTCAGAGCTGCGTCAGCACTATTGATAAAGGAGGGTGATCCGCATCCGAATGAAGCGTTAGCTGCTGAAGGATGGACATTCCTGAATTCTTATGAGTTCCATCCGATTGATGCTTTGACAGAAGGTACCGGACTCCCCAATCAGTATGGTAATCGTCCTCCACGTTTTATGGCGGCACAGAATGTGGCTAACACACAGAAAGTACAAGCGGTTGTAAATGAGAAATATGCAACGATGACTCAAGATGGATATTTGAAAATGTGGTGTGCGTATGATCCGGGAATCAGTGTGACAGGGGAAATTACGGGAACAAGAGATTTTGGAGTTTCCTCCCTCTATGCAAGTAAGTTTGATGGTGTGCCTACGGGTGCTGATTCTTGGGAATCCAGCAATGTACGCATTTTGCCGGGCACTCGTGTGGAAGTTAGAATCCGTGTGCGTGGAAAGAAACACTCTTTCAACTCGGCAGTCTGGTTCCAAGGAAATATCAGAGGTGTGCAATGGTCTACCTATGGTGAGGTTGATCTTCTGGAAAATCCGGCTACCAATGCGAATCCGAATGGCGCTTGGCAGACTTTCCACTGGAATGATATATCCACTTCATCCGGTGATAAGTATAAACCGTCTTCAGGACAGTTGATAATATCGGATATGGATGAATTCGATATCTATTGGATGGAATGGAGAGATAATAACGAGATTGCTTTAGGTATTAATGGTAAAGAGAATGTACGCATGAGGACTGACGGCAGCTATACCGGAATAGCTAATGGAACGGCTTCATGGAACTCGTCTACACATTGGCCGTTTACGGACAAATACAATACGGAAGGGTTACATTTACTATTGACATTTGCCGGATGTAATGAATGGGCGCTTGGTGACGCTGCGGCAGAACAGGCTGCTAAAGATGGTAGTTGGGCAAACGACTTTAAGCATATTTCTTATCAGGAAAGTAAGTCTAGCAATGATACGCCACGTATGGAAATCGACTGGATACGTTTCTATAAGAAGCCAACCTACGACTATTTTGGAAGTGGTACTCCAACGCGTAACAAACCAATGTATTAATGGTTGTTGAAATAAAGATATTTAATCGAACAAACTTTTATATAGTTATGAAAAAGGTTTATCACTTATTGAGCGTTGCACTGCTGGGCGCAATGGCACTAACCTCTTGCGAAGAGGACAAGATAGTGAATGAAAATAACGGTGAAGGGAACGAAACCGACAAGAATCTGACTGATTATTCATTTATAGCTTCTATTAAACAGTCCGCCCCTTTGGGTCGCAGCAATTTGCAGAATGGAGTGTATACATGGAATAAAGGAGATGCTGTTACATTATGGAATCGCAACTTCGGAGCCGGCTATGATTTCTCTATCACCCCGGGGTATAATGACAACCAACCTGACAAATCTGCTGAATTCACAGGAAAAGCTGCTGTAGAAAATGGCCATAAGCTGATTGCGGTATTTCCACGGAAAGAAGCAAAAACATTTAATGACCTGGCTACCTTTTCTATGCCGGAGACATTTACTCAGACTGGAAAAACAGCAGAACTGGCAGCCACTACCTATATGGTTGCCACCGGGGATGTGACTGATAATAAGATTCCTGCATTAACGTTTTCACCATTGACTGCATTGATACAGTTTGGTTTGAAAAACACGTCGGACCGGGAACTGAAGATTCGCTATATTACGCTGGAGAGTGATGATGATGTATTTCCCGCAGAGTTGAAGATCGACGAAGACGGAGTGGTACAGAGTCTTTCAGGTATGCGTAACAAACTGACACTTGACATGAGTGGACAAGCATTGGCGCAGAATGAAACATTAAACGGGTATTTGAATATATTACCTACAACCTATGGTGATACCCGGTTGATGAAAAGTACGACCGAACTGAATATTACAGTAAGCGTTTTGAATAATGAAGTGGAACAGGATATTATCCTGCTGAAAAAAGTAAAAGTCAAAGATTTGGAGGATAACATCGGACTTGATATGGATGCTACTGCCAATCAGTTTGCAGCCGGCAAGCATTATAAAATGGATTTTGAGGTAGATTATCGTTTCAAAATTCCTGATGAGGGCTATATGATCGATGATGATGGAAATATTCATATCTATAATAAGACTGGATTATTCGGATGGAATAAAATTGCGGATGAATACCGTAAGGCAACTGTTACTTTAGAAAAAGAATATATCGATGAACCGGCAGGGGATGGAATAAAAGTGATTGATATGGGTAATGAACTTTGGGAACCTATTAGTGCGTTTGGAGGTGTATTTGAAGGTAATGGTGTTACCATCCGCAATTTGCAAATAGCTAATAAAGGTTTTATTGCTACCAATACGGGAACTATCCGGAATTTGACTTTGGAAAATGTAAGTTTCTCTGCTGATATCACAGAGGGAGCAGGAACATTGGCTGCCGAAAGTTCAACGAGGGTCATTCAGAATTGTACAGTCAAGGGAGTGACTGCAACCGTTATAAAACCGGTAGTTTTTGGTGGTTTGATCGGTCGAAACTCCGAAGGAAGAATAGAAGGTTGTCAAGTTATCAGTGGAACTATTAACCTTAATTTGAGTGGTGCTGGTAATTCTAATTATGGTGGTTTGGTTGGTGAGCATTTTAATGGAACGGCTCTTATTATAAATTCGTATGTCGGTGCAGATGTAACAATCAAGCATCCTGTGTCGGCGGACTTGTTGGCTGGAACAACTCCGGTAAAGTCAAAGGTTGTTACTCATTAGCCAAACTTGAGGTTTCTTGTTCCGGACAAGTAGGAGGACTTATAGGGGCTAATAGTAACGGTACGGTTCTGGCCTGTTATGTAGCCGGTTCAATTAGTGGAACTATCTATAATAATACTGGCGGTTTCATTGCACAGAATACCATTAATAATGCTGATGCTACTGTGACGGCTTGCTACTCGACCACGCAGATAAATGTGACTAATAATGCTGGAAGTAATAAATTGGGAGCTTTCGTCGCTTCGAATTCAACAGGAATCAACCAGTGTTATTTCGTAGGCGAGACGGTGACTAATCCTATAGGAAGCGGATCTGTAAATGGAATTAGTAAGGTAACAGCTACTCAACTCAAGGATAAGAAACGTCAGGTGAATCTGGCAATAGAAGCCAAGGATCCAGAATTTGGTTTTAGCTTTAAAGTGAATGAGGATGCCGGAACTAATATATACTGTCCGTTGATTCTACAGGGGGCTGTGAAAGAACCTGGCTTCGGTGGATCAGATTTTGGAGATGGTGGTGATATTTAAATAACTGATAACAGAAAAAAAATAAATCATGAATAAAATCTATTCTTTATTAGGGATCGGGCTGCTAAGTGCAGCCACCCTAAGCTCTTGTAAAGAAGATGTTTTCATTGAAGGTGGGGATGAACTGCAACGGGGAGAATCACAGACTTATGTGGCTGTTGCTTCTATCCGGGGGTATGAAAACACGGACAAAGAATCGTCTACACGTGCCAACGTACAAGATGACGGTAGTTCCTTTATGTGGAATGCCGATGATAAGGTTACACTTTGGAATGGAACAAATGGCTATGATTTCACAACCATAAATTATGATGAGAGTGAACCGTCTGGAAATGTGGAATTTGCAGGGAATGGTAACTTTGAAGAGGGAGCTACTGTTTGGGGAATCTATCCGAAAAAAGATGTTCCGACTTCAGGGAATGTTTTCACTTTTACGTTGGGAGATGCTACGCAAAGTGCCCAAAAAGCAGAGCTGCAGAATACGATGCACATGCTTGCTAAAGGCACGGTGAATGGGACTACCGTCACCAATCTTAAGTTTGAACATTTGACAGCTCTTTATCAGTTTAAATTCACCAATCGAAGACCGGATGCCTATAAAGTGACAAAGGTGGTTGTTTCGGCTGATGCTGCTATTTTCCCAAAAACGTTGACAGTTTCGGGAGAAGAGAAAACGTATGGTGATAAAAGTAATAGTCTGACTTTGTCTATGACAAGTTTGGAAATGGCAAAGAATGAAGTTGCATACGGTTATTTGAGTTTCTTTCCGATAGCAGACATGACAAAGGATACAGAATTAACTTTTACTGCTACGATAGAAAAAGTGGGAGATTCTTCCTCTACGGAAACAATAGAGAAAAAAGGAAAGATCAGTGAACTTTATAATGCCGAATCGGTGGTAGCAGGAGATGAATATAAATATGTGGCTGGAAAGCGATATGGTATATCATTTATGCTGGTGGCAGACTTGGGATATGAGGAGACTGAAGCGGGTAAGTATTTAGTCAAGAAAGAAGACGGGTTGATAAATTTGGCAAGTGAACCGACTGTTATGACGAATGCTGCTACGGTAATTACATTAGATGCTGATCTTGATATGTCGACTAAAGAGGCATGGGTACCGGTTACGGAGTTTAAAGGTATATTGGACGGCAATGGCAAGACTATTTCCGGTCTTACAATTGAAGCAACAGGAAACGATGCCGGTTTGTTTATAACTAATAATGGTATCATTAAAAATTTAACCCTTAAAGATGTAACGGTGAAACAAGTGTCAGGCGCAGCTGGAGCATTTGCAGCAATAAATACCGGAACGATTCAGAATTGCGTCATTGATGGAGGAGCGTTGACTGTCAATGGAACAGATGCTAAGTTGGGGGCTATTACCGGACATAATCAGACTGGTGCGTCAATGATAAAGGATTGTAAGGTAAAAGGTAATGTGGTACTGACTGTTGCCGGTGGTAAAGTAAATGCTGGTGGATTGGCAGGTGTGAACGGATGGTGGTCTAAGGCACAAATACAAGGTTCTTCGATTGACAAGGAGGTATCCTTTGTATATAGAGGTAATGGTGAAGGTGCTATCGGAGGACTTGTGGGTTGGAATGTTCAGGGAACCATAACTGGCTGTTATTCTTTGATGACTATTACTGCATTTACAGCTGTGAATGCCGGTGGTCTGGTGGGAGGAAACGAAGGACCTGTAACCGCTTCGTTTGCTGCTAGTGAAATAGTGGCCAAAGCGTCCGGAAATATTGGCGGTTTGGTGAAAAATGGTGGAACTTTGACAGGATGTTATTCAACTTCTGTGCTTTCTGGCACTGCTTCTGTTACCATTTGTGGAATATCAACGGGATCAGTGACAGCAAACGAATGTTATTTTATGTCCGACGGAGTTTCGAATCCGGGTGGAAACTTACCAACTTCAACTAAGGTAAGCGATGCTGCTGCCCTGATTGACAAAATAGCATCCATGAATCAAGCGGTAGCTGGCTCTGGTTACAAGTATGTTGAAAATACAGGAACCGATAGTGCCAGAGTACCTTTACTCATTCAACCGGATGAATAATAACTGACAGGTATTAGTTTGAATCCCCTTATTTATCCTTGTTTTGTATATGAAGAGGACAAATAGGGGGATTCGTATCTGGAATATACTATCTTTGTATGTCGAAGACATCTTTGGGTTGATTGCGACAGACAACATGACATTCATTATAAAATAAAACTTTATATGAGACGAATCTTTGTTAGCTTACTGCTTTTATCTCTGTTTTTTATGGGTTATGCCCATGAGCCGGAATTTTCAACAGCCGGTTTCTTCCGGTTACCGGATACCGGGCGTGATGTGTACTCGATGAATCCTGCCTGGCGCTTTTATAAAGGAAGTGTGGTGGGTGCCGAAGCAAAAGAATTTGACGACAAAACCTGGCAGGTGGTGTCTTTACCTAATGGTATCGAGTATCTTCCTACTGAGGCTAGTGGTTGCATCAATTATCAGGGGGAAGTATGGTATCGTAAACACTTTACTCCATCCGAAGCATTGAAAGGAAAGAAACTGTTTCTGCACTTTGAAGCCATTATGGGTAAAAGTAAGATTTATGTAAACGGTAAATTATTGGCAGAGCACTTTGGAGGCTATCTTCCCGTATCGGTAGATGTGACTGATGCATTAAAGTGGGGAGAGGACAATGTGATTGCGGTGTGGGCTGATAATAGCGACGATCCGACCTATGCGCCTGGAAAACCACAAGATGTGTTAGATTATGCCTATTTGGGAGGCATTTATCGGGATTGCTGGCTGATTGCACATAATTATGTGTTTATCACGGATCCGAATTACGAGAACGAAATAGCAGGAGGCGGACTGTTTATTGCCACAGATCGTGTATCGGAGCAATCGGCAGATATTCTCTTGAAAGCGCATATACGTAATGAAGACAAACAGGGCTTTGCAGGAAAAATTTCCTATTCTTTAGTAGACTGTGAAGGAAAAGAAGTGGCATCGTCAGATGTGAAACTGAATATCCGTAAAGGGACTGCGACAAGTCATAATGGAAAGATGAAAGTAGAGCAGCCGCATTTATGGACTCCTGAATCACCTTATCTGTATAATCTGTGTGTACGTATTTATGATAAGAATGGAAATGTAGTAGACGGTTATCGTCGTCGCGTCGGTATCCGTAGTATCGAATTTAAGGGAAAAGATGGCTTCTGGCTGAATGGAAAACCTTATGGTAAACCTTTGATGGGAGCTAATCGGCATCAGGATTTTGCAGTTGTAGGAAATGCGGTTGCCAATAGTATTCACTGGCGTGATGCCAAGAAACTGAAAGATTTGGGGCTGGAAGTAATCCGTAATGCACATTGTCCGCAAGACCCGGCTTTTATGGATGCCTGTGATGAACTTGGCCTGTTTGTTATCGTGAATACTCCGGGATGGCAATTCTGGAATGACGAACCCATTTTTGCCAAACGGGTTTATAATGATATACGTAATATGGTTCGCCGTGACCGTAACCATCCTTGTGTATGGCTGTGGGAACCAATCTTGAATGAGACATGGTATCCGGAAGATTTTGCCGGGCGTGTGAAAGGGATTGTTGATGAGGAATATCCTTATCCATCCTGCTATTCCGGTTGTGATGTGCAAGCCAAGGGCTCGCAATATTTTCCGGTGCAGTTTACCCATCCGATGGATCTTTCAAAACGTGATCCTAAAATAACTTACTTTACACGCGAGTGGGGAGATAATGTCGATGATTGGAGTTCGCACAATTCTCCAAGTCGCACAGCCCGTAACTGGGGAGAACAGCCCATGCTTATACAGGCTGCTCATTACGCTTCTCCTTATTATAATTACATTTGCTATGATGGTTTGTATAAAGAGTCTCCCTGGCATGTGGGCGGATGCTTGTGGCATTCGTTCGATCATCAGCGGGGATACCACCCGGATCCGTTCTATGGTGGATTGATGGATGTATTCCGTCAGCCTAAGTATTCTTATTATATGTTTAAGGCGCAACGTCCGGCTGTCGTTTCCGAGAGTTTGGCAGAAAGCGGACCGATGGTTTATATTGCTCACGAGATGACACCGTTCTCAAGCAGAGATGTAACGGTGTATTCCAACTGCGATGAAGTTCGTTTGACTGTGAATAAAGATGGGCAAACTTATACCTATAAAAAAGACAAGACACGAAAAGGAATGCCTTCTCCGGTAATAACTTTCCCCGGGATATTTGACTTTATGGTTGATAAGAAGATGACTCGTGAAAAGCATGATGCGGACGTCTATTTCCTGGCAGAGGGACTGATGGATGGCAAGGTGGTGGCTACACATAAAGTAATGCCCGCCCGCCGTGCAGAACAGATTCGTTTGAGAGTAGACAACGAAGGAATCGGACTGCGTGCTGATGGATCTGATTTTGTTACTGTTGTGGCAGAAATCACAGATAAGAATGGAAATGTAAAGCGTTTGAATAATTATTATATCAAGTTCTTTGTAGAAGGAGAGGGACGTATTTTGGGCGGAGCTAATGTATTGGCAAATCCTGCTCCGGTGAAATGGGGCAGTGCTCCCGTATTGATCCAGTCGACCACGACTCCCGGAAAGATTAAGGTAAGAGCCAGTGTTTTGTTTGAGGGATCACAGATGCCCGTAAGCGGTGAACTGGAACTAACATCTTCCGCTCCAATGTATCCATTGATATTTGATAAGAAAGAAGAAGCGTTGCCTAAGCCATCCGAATCGTTCTCCATGGACAAGAAGAGTGATGCTGAACTGGAGTTGGAACGCCGCCGTCGTGAACTGAATGAATTAAAACTGAAAGAAGTGGAGCAACAACAGACAGATTTCGGTGAGAAAGTAGATTAAGACTACTCATTACAACAATTTACTGTTCCGGTGTGTTTTTTAGTAACCGGAGATAGAGAGTAAATGATATATTCTTTAGGCACGGGATACGCATTCCGTGCCTAATTTTTTATGTTTCATTTTTTATCTCTATCTTTGCGATACATAATAAATAAGGACGTATGGAAAAAATTGAAATAGAAGAGAAGATTGTAGCTATGCTAAAGACAGTGTACGATCCGGAGATTCCGGTCAATGTATACGATCTTGGACTGATTTATAAGATTGACGTCTCCGATAGTGGAGAAGCGGCACTCGATATGACGCTGACAGCTCCCAATTGTCCGGCTGCTGATTTTATTATGGAGGATATTCGCCAAAAAGTGGAGTCAGTAGAAGGAGTGAATTCCGCCACCATCAATCTGGTCTTCGAACCTGAATGGGATAAAGACATGATGAGTGAAGAAGCCAAATTGGAATTAGGTTTTCTTTAATCGTTCTATGTCAGGCAGTGCTCTGATTTTATAAGTTGTAATTCGTTATTAGATCTCGTAACTGGTAATTAAATGAAGAACATTTATTTTCTTTCCGATGCACATCTTGGTTCTCGTGCTATTGAGCACGGGCGTACTCAAGAACGGCGTTTGGTGAACTTCCTCGATAGTATAAAGCATAAGGCTTCCGCCATTTATCTACTGGGAGATATGTTCGACTTCTGGTATGAATTCCGGCTGGTAGTTCCTAAGGGGTACACCCGTTTCTTGGGGAAGCTCTCCGAACTAACAGATATGGGTGTAGAGGTGCATTTTTTTATAGGTAATCATGACATCTGGTGTGGAGACTATCTCACCAAAGAGTGTGGTGTCATCATGCATCGCGAACCATTGACTACTGAAATCTACGGAAAGGAGTTTTATCTTGCTCATGGTGACGGCTTGGGTGATCCGGATAAGAAGTTCAAGCTACTTCGTTCGATGTTCCACAGCAAAACTTTGCAAACGATGTTTTCTGCTATTCATCCCCGCTGGAGTGTTGAATTGGGTTTAACATGGGCTAAGCACAGCCGACAAAAACGGGCGGACGGAAAGGAACCGGATTATATGGGAGAAAACAAGGAACACTTGGTACTATATACCAAAGACTACTTGAAAAGCCATCCCAATATCAACTTCTTTATTTACGGACATCGTCACATTGAACTGGATTTGATGTTGAGCGCCACCTCCCGTGTGTTGATTTTGGGAGACTGGATTAACTTCTTCTCTTATGCCGTGTTTGACGGAGAGAATCTCTTTTTGGAAGAGTATATCGAGGGAGAGACACAGGTCTAATTATGTTTCAACAAAATAAAAGGTCAGGCATAATACGGAACAAAATATAAAACAAGGGCACAAAGAAGTAGCAGAAAAATAACCTGCCATCTTTGTGCCTTTGTCGTTAGAGAATCTTCAATGCTTATTAGTTAAATCTTCCTTTCTGCTCAAAACACCCGCTCGTTATTCGGCAAAGTTGGTGTATAAGCGGAACTCGTGTGCAGGAACACTGATCTTTTTTTCTCCCTCCACGGGATTCCCATTTTCCAGATATAGATACCATGTACCTTCAGGAATAGTATAATCGATAGATGCATTGGTGAAATTCGCATACACATGAAGTTGTTTCCCATTCACAGCTTTCAATGTCAGTGTACGTCCATTATCCCAATCATTATAACTGACTTTCCAGGTAAATTGAGAAGAAGCGTTGAATAAATCGGAGTGTGTTGTCCGTAGAGTGATTAGTTTTGTATAAATATCTACCAAGCTTTTACGCTCTGTCTGATATTCCCAAAGGACTGGTTTCTTTCCGGTACGTCCATTTTCGTCTATTGAAATATCATACCCCATTTCGCCGAATTGCCAAAGCATTTTCGGACCTGGAACCGTAAAGAAGAATGCGGCGTTGGATGATAACTGTTTGAGCCGTTCGGACAGGTTGGTTTTTAAGGCTCCATTTCCGTATTCAATCTGTTTATAGGCACACCGCTCTTCGTCATGACTTTCCATATAGCCCACAAATTGATTCGGACGGGTGGTGTCATATAATCCGGAGAAATCACTATTATCTTTCCAGCCCATAGCCGACTGACAATAAGAATGGTTCATATTCCTCCAAAAATGAATTCCTTCTGTGGCTAAAGTTGTTTCTTCATTTGCACAGAAATGTTCCATGGTAACCATTGCATCTTCTTTGACAGCTTTTACGGCTTCGTAGTATTCTTTCAGTACTGATACACGAGCAGGGTCGGTTGCCGCCAAATCATCATCACCTGTTGTCTGTTTCTGTGTGAAACCTTTGGTGAAATCGAAACGGAAACCGTCGATGTGGTAAGTATCTAACAGATATTTCAGGTTGCGTTTGACAAAAGCTTTTGTTTGTTCTGAAGTGTGATTGAAATCATCCGGTGAAAAAACATACTTCTGATGCGGTGTTACAGCGTTCAGCCATGGATTCTTAGTGGAAGGGCGGTTATTAAACGTATCCCAGTACATACGGGCAAACGGATTATCATTGTTCGTATGGTTGTAGACTACATCGAAAATAACGGCGATTCCATTCTGATGGCAGGCGTCAATAAAAGCTTTATATTCATTTTGAGTTCCATACGAGGCATCCAGTGCAAAGTATAGTCCGGTGTTGTATCCCCAACTGTCATTACCTGCAAATTCTTGTACAGGCATCAGTTCGATAGCATCTATTCCCAGTTCTTTTAAGTAAGGCAGCTTTTCCATTGCTCCTGCCAGATTTCCACTGGAAGTAAAATCCCGCAACAAGAGCTCATAGATAACCGGATTTTCTTTATTCTTCATCTCAAATTCTCCGGCACTCCATTGATAGGGTTGTGGGTTTGTGCTTACGACTGATACGTAAGGTGCTTGTGCGCCAGTGGGAAAGTTGGTATCCACTCCCTTTTCCAATGCTTGCTCACAATAAGGATCGCACAAGTAAGTACCGCCATCCGAAGCACTGTACACAAAGTACTGGAACTGTGTTTCACCGGCAGTCAATTCCTCCAGAGTGATCCACCAGCAATGGTTTGTTTCGTCATATTTCATCATGTAGCGACTATCCAGTTTCCAGTTGTTGAAATTACCTGTTACAAATACACAATCTTTATGACCGCCCTGACTGTCCTTATCATATAATACAAGCGTTATCGAAGTGGCCGAATGGATATGAATACCCTCTTTTTCTTCTCCGGATATGGGGAGAGGGGCTTTTTGCGGTTCTTCCCAGATAAATCCGTTTTGACTATCTTCTACTAAAGTTGCGTAATCGTAGGTTTGTTGGCTACCTTCCGCATCACGTACAATCAGGTTAATGGTCTGTAAGGGAGTAGATGGAGCAACAGAATAGAAATGGCGGATAGATGAGGAAAGGGTGATACTCCACACATTGTCCTTTGTCTTTTTCAGTCTGTATTTATTCTGATTATCTCCCCATGTAGGTGCACCTGTCCAGTTTGCTCCTGTTCCGGAGTGTAAGTACAAGTCGTCAGCGTAACCATAGAAGTTACTTCCTTCGGGTGCTTTGAAGGTGATAGTCAGTGGTTCATCCGCTTTAGGAATAGCCGGATCAAAATTAAATCCGTCGTGGAGAACTTGTTCTTCCGGGGCAGGATCAGTTCCGGACGAAGGACGCTCGCCCGGCATCAACGGATCATCATCTGAACAAGCTCCAAAGCTGTTGAGTATCAGCAATAAAAGGAGCCAAATATATTTAAAGTCTTTCATAAGCCTTATTTTAGAATTCTTCTTCCAATGTAGTGGTACTATATTTAGCTTTGAGTGTGTCAGATTTCGATCATATCTCAAATCTCCTCTTTCCCGAAGAGGGAGACTTGAGATATGATCGTAATTGATTCTACTCGTTGTGCTGTTTAAGAGTGTCTGATAGTTATTCGACTTTACCTTTGCCTGTCGTAAAGTTAATATGGACTTTCTGACCGGCTTTTACATTACATTCGTAGCCAAGTTCGCTTAGATTATCCGATACGTTCTTATTCTCACGGTAAACGATAGTACCATCGCCTTCATTAGCCAGATCAAGTGTAAATTCGCTCTTCCACCAGCCTCCGGCATCTACAGCCGTAGTAGAAATACGTGCCATGCCTGTAACGGTTGCTGCCGGTGATATGAAGTCGCTTGTTTTATCGGTCGGAATCCTGAACAAGGTCGTTTCATCGCAATTCCACGAATTGTTAATCACACCTCCCAACAGGTAAACTTCCGGCAAACGGAATGAAATTGTTTTTCCTTCTGTAGTCACTGCGACAATTACCAGATACCATCCGGATTTACCAATGCCAATATTGCCTCCTGAGGATGTTAATTCGGCGAAATCAATTGCTTCCGGAGATAAGATTTCTTCGTCATAACCAAAGTCTCCTTCCCATTTTCTAACCGGAGCAAACTTGATTTGGTCTCCCGCCGTATAATATTGTATACTCCAGAACATTCCGGGAGTCTGTGTGACAGGAACCATTTCAGGAGCTACTGCCCAATCCCACCCAAGACTGTACGGAGATCCATTGATGTACATGTGCTCGGGTAGATCCTCCTTGATTGTGTATGTATAATCTTCTACATTAATCGTAATTTTCATTTTCTTTCCGCCGGCGCAGGTGAGATTATCCGGGTCGGCTCCTTCTTTATCCCTGAAAGCCAATAATCCCGGATCCGGATCTTCTATTACTTTGGAAGCACCCAAGGCTCTTTGCCAGGCATCCGGAGCTTCTATCGCACTTCCCGGGACAATCTTGAAATCAAACTTCTCTTCCGACTCGACGACTACTGAAAAGAGATACTGATTGTCTTTGTCTACTTCGAGCTTTGTGGCTGTCGATTTGTCCATCTGCCAGCTGTTTAGATCACCTACTATATAGTATTCCGTATCCACAGCCGGAGTTGCGACCGGAGTGATGGCAGATTGCATTTCCGGGTATTCAGTCAGTGAAGTTGCTTCACCGTTGGTTGTCATGACTACCGGTGTCAGCTTTAAAGTGACTTCGCGCTCTAAAGATTTTTGTGACTTATACAAACTTGCCACTTTTTGGTCAAGTTCTGTCAACCTGACTTTTATATTCCCATCTTTTACTTTTGACGGTAGATTTAATATCTGCCCTTCGGCAACTAATTCTATATTACAAGCTGTGAGTGAGAAGTTTTCTGCAATCGAAGAAACAGAGGCGATTACCACAGAATCGCCCGGCTGTTCTTCAAGTTTCATACTGGCAACCGGAGTTATATCTACCATTGCAGTTATAGCTTCTTCCTGGGGATTGGACTGGGGATCAGCCCAGTCCTTAAAATCTTCATCGCAAGCGGTGAAAGCTGCCGAAGCAAGCAACAGACACGCCATATATGATAATCTTTTCATGATATTCAGTTATTAAAGTTAACGATTATTGAGTAACGGAACCTGTTTTCTGAACAAAGTTCAGATTTATTTTCTGCCCTGCCTTAACGTTTATCGCATATTCAGGACCTATTTCCGACCAACTGTCAATCACACTTTTGTTTTCACGGAACACGATTTTTCCATTAGGTATAGCGAACTCCGTACGCCACCAGTCTTCTCCCGGAACTTTGACGGACATACGCAATTCTCCGCCTCCGGTGCATACCGGTGAAACAAAGTCTGCATCTGCCGTTGTTGGTGCTTGGAATTTGCCTTTATCGCCGAATGTCCAATCTCCTATAGCATTGCCTATCAGACAAACTTCGCCCGGAGCAATATCTAGCGTAAAGGCATAATCAGTCCCTTTGATGCTTACAGACATGATCACTGTATACCAGCCTGTGACATTAACGCTGATATTTTGTCCGCCAAATCCATCATCCGATCCGGTGAATGCATCCGAGGCTATTGTCAGACGTGGATCGTTGAATCCGATGTATTCTCCTTCTTTAGTACCGAACTTGAACATATCAGTGCCTCCGAAATAGAATAAACCGAAGAACTTGGACATTCCGTTTACTGCTGCCAAAGGCACCCAGTTGCTCCAATTACTACCTGCCATCGAGCCATTGATAAATATACTGGAAGGTAATTCGAGAGGCGGTACAGCTTTATATCCCAATACTTTGGGAAGTTCAATTACATTCGAAAAAGCGATGCCACGACCACTATTGGTCAGTTCCGCTTTCAGGCGTACATAAACGGGTATGGGAGTGGTCGGAAATTCTTCATCGGAGGATGCACTCCACAAGTCTCCCAGTGCCAATGCAAATTCTAAAGCTTTCACTTCCATTTTGGCAGAAGAATGGGTAGTACCCAAAGTTGTATAATTAGCTTCCGTATTTGTCTCTGCATGAGCGTCAACGAAATTTTCTTCCAGTGAAATTTGTACTGAATAAGTGGTTGCCATCGGAATCCCGTAATCCGGTTGTGTACAGGTTAATTCCAATGATTCGGAGTTTTTAAGGTCGTACACGTTGTTGGAAGCAAAAGCTGGCACATTCAGTACGAACGTATCCGGTTCGTTCAACACAGGGTTGCTGTCACGGTCTGCTTCACAGGCGGACAGAGCTAGTAGCCCCATTGTCAATGTAAATAGTTTATATAGGTTTTTCATTGTTTTCAGTCTTTAAAACGTGAATAAAGGTTCTATCAATATCCCGGATTCTGAGTCATATTTGTATTCGTCAGCGTTTCTGTTTTCGGTATCGGATAGAGATTATAGATCGAACTCACACCGTTTCCTTCAAAGGAACCGCCTTTCCAATCCCAGAGGTAGGTGCTTGAGGTGAAATAGCCATAACGGATCAAATCTGTGCGTCTGAATCCTTCCAGATACAATTCGCGGGCACGTTCATCCAGAATATAATCTAATGTCAGGTTATTGGCAGAGGGTATTTCTGTTGCTTTGGCACGGTCTCTGAGGGCTTTGATATCCAACCAGGCATTTTGTTGTGCATTTGCGCCGCCTGCTCTCAAATAGGCTTCCGCGCGAATCAGATAAGCTTCCGCCAAACGGAAGAACGGAATGTCCGTATCAGGAATTTTAGCATCGTGAGCGGGTTGTCCGTCCGAGCGCAGATTACTCCATTTCATAAATGAAAGTCCGTCGGTGAATTTACCTACACTTTCCAGTTCGGCTTTGCGACCGGTTGTATAGAACAAGGCGCGTTCATCTTTTGCAGCAGCCTGCACATCTCTCACATTCTGCCATTTATTATCGGTATATTCGGTGAAAGGAATATCCTCACTGTTTGCGAAGAACTTGTCAACCAGTGCTTTGCGTGTACGGATACATTCCCAAGGGTCATTTGTTCCGCGATTCGGCATGTCGCTCTTTTGCGTTGCAGCAATCAGGAAGTAACTTCCTCCGTAACTCTTTGCTTGTACACCATCCTGACGGATAGAAAGGATGATTTCTTTTTTAGCATCGGGATTTTCATCATTGTCTGCCATAAAAAGTTGTTCATAATTTCCACACAATCCGTATCCATTGGAGGGATCGAGCACTTTGCCGGCATAGGTGATAGCATCATTCCAACGCGGTTGTCCGGTGTATACTTCGGCATTGAGATACAAACGGGCACGCAGCAACCAGCAAGCAGCTTTGTCGGCACGTCCGAAAGGAGCTTGACGCGGTTCGCTCATATCATTTTCGATGCTTTCCAGTTCGCTTTCAATATAAGCGAACAGTTCGGAGGCCGTCTTTTGAGGAGGATTCTCTTTGGAGAAGTGTTCGGTGAAAGGAGCTTTTCCGAAGGTGTCCATCAGATAATAGTAAAATAAGGAACGGAGAAAACGGGCTTCGGCACGTTGCTGAACGGAGGTAGCATCCTCTTTTCCGGCGATCTGATCCAGGAAGAAATTGCAGAGTGTGATATTATATGCTAAACGATTATATAATATTTCTGTCTGCTGATGAGAGGAGTTCCAACGCATATAAGTTAGTTCGGGGATACCGGCATTTTCTTGCCAGGTCCATATCATCTCATCAGTGCCATATTCATTGTTAGTGAAAAGAGCGCGATAGAAACAGGATTGACCTTCGTCCTTTACTGCGATATCCGGATCTTCGCTCAATTTTTGTCCGGTAAGTCCCAGTGAAGCGTATAGTTTGGTAAAGTACATATCTTGGTCGAAGGTGGCAGTCATCTGAGGATCGATTGGAGATATATCCAGGTCATTGATACAGGAGGTCATTCCGGTGGTCAGGCTAAGGAACAACGCTGCTGAAACTATTGATTTTATATATTTGAACTTCATAATAGTCTACTTTTTAATAAATTACAATCTTAGAACTGAAGACTTAGCCCGAACAGGATAGTGATCGGATGAGGATAAATGTTCCTGTCAATACCTGCTACTCCGGCATCATTTCCTGAACTGATAACCGATTCAGGATCGAGTCCTGTATACTTGGTGATAACGAAGGGATTCTGTACAGTACCGTAAATACGGCCGTTGATACCTTTATAAGCCTGGGACTTCAGTAAATTTTTGAAGCTATAACCTACTGTTATGTTATCACAACGCAAGAATGAAGCATTCTCAACGAAACGATCGGACAGATAATAGTCTCCCTTTCCTTCAAATCCCATATTCACGGCAGCTGTCGGGCGGTTGGAATAGTATCCATGATTAAAGATTCCTCCCTTGCCGACACTGGATTTACTGGCCAGTATGTCATTGTACACATAGTTATTCAGGCTGGCACGGAGGGCAAAGCTTAAATCCCAATTTTTATAAGTGAATTTGGAAGTCAGTCCCATCAATACGTCAGCGGCAGGTTTTTTATAGATATATTTGTCCGAAGCGTTGATGACACCATCTCCGTTACGGTCTACGAACATGTTTTCAATCGGTTTTCCATCCTTATCATACACTTGTTGGTAAACGAAGAATGAGTTCATCGGATAACCTACTTTCTGTACCTGGCAGGTTGCACCGCTAATACCAGTAGATACACCTCCGGTTTCTACATAGTAATTAGAATCATCTCCTCCGGTCAGTTTAGTGATTTCATTTTTGTTCCAAGTGATGTTATATCCCAAGTCCCAGACAAAATCTTTGGTTACAATAGGTTTGGCATTGATGGTGAATTCAAGCCCCGTATTTTTTAATGAACCGATGTTGCTGATCAGTTGGGTATTAAAGTTAGTCCCCGCCGCAATCTTTACGGTATTGATTAAATCGTCGGTTTTCCGGTAATAGTAATCCATCGAGCCGGAGATACGTCCGTTCAGGAAAGCAAAGTCGAAACCTGCGTTATAAGTCGTTGTCTCTTCCCATTTCAGGTCTTCGTTATAAGCTTTAGGACGCATAGTGCCATAATAGGTATCCCCGAAAGGATAATAACCTCCGGCTGCGTTGACGCGGTACAGTGCCATATAAGGGAAATCATAATCGTCGCCTAAGTTCTGCTGACCCGTGATACCCCATCCGAGGCGGAGTTTCAGATCTGACAATACTTCTACGTTTTTCAGGAAATTTTCTTCTTTCAGTTTCCATCCCAAAGCAACAGAAGGGAAGCTACTCCAACGGTTGTCTTTAGAGAAACGGGAAGAACCGTCCTGGCGGAAAGTGGCTGTCAGCAAATAACGGCTAAGTAATGTATAATTTACGCGGGCAAAATAAGAAACTAATGTACTGTGATGTCCCCAGGCTGTTTGTGAGCGCAGATTCGGATTGTAGGCTTCGCCTGTTAACGGATTTGTTCCTTGTCCGACTTTATATCCGGTATAGTGGAAATGTTGCTCTTCACCACCCAGTATTACGTCGACATAATGATCCCCGATTTCTTTGGAATATTGTGCATAGGCATTCACCGACAGGTTATATTTGTAGCCGTAGTCAGTCCCGTTCCAACCATAGTAATAAGAGCCCGGGGCATAAGGTGAATTTACATTCTTTTCCTTACCTTCCGAGTAGTCACCGCCTACGTTAGCATGGATATGCAGGTCAGGGAGGAAGTGGAATTTATAGTCTACTTCTACATTGCTGATAAAACTGGTGTTTCTGGAAGTATGTTTCTTTAGTTTCAGTAGGGAAACAGGGTTGGCGGTTGAATTACTTTCCAGTGTAAGCGGCCATTCCGGATCGTTATATGAACTACCGTCACTGGTCGGTTGGTAGAATCCACCGAAGTTTTTGTACATGTCCGAAGAGTCATATACAGGTTGGGTCGGGTCCATGGTCAAAGCTGCGCCGATAGCCCCGTCGTCAGCATAACGTTGGTTGGCCCACATCATTTTAGCATTGATATTGAACTTCAGGTGATCTTTAAAGAAAGAGGGTGTCAGATTGACGGAGGCGGTATAACGCTCGAAATTAGATGTCATCAGGATCCCATTCTGATTGGTGTAACCGAAAGAAACACGATAAGGCATATTTTTCAAACCACCGCTTACAGTCACGTTATGGTCTGTACTAACGGCTGTCTGGAAAATTTCTTTCTGCCAGTCAGTGTTTGCTTCACCGAAGGGGCTTGGAGCATTTCCTTCACCATAAAGTTTGGATACGTATCCTTTGAATTCATTGGCATCCATTACGTCTATTGTCTTTTGCAGTATACCGGCGGAAACGTTACCTTCATAGTTCACCTGTGGTTTGCTGCCTGCTTTCCCTTTCTTTGTAGTGATGATAATCACACCATTAGAAGCACGTGAACCATAGATGGCGGTGGCCGAAGCATCTTTCAAAACAGTGAAAGTTTCGATGTCATTCGGGTTTACCATTGCCAAAGGATTAGTCAAACCTTGCACACCGCTATTATCCATTGCCAGTCCGTCGATAACGATCAACGGATCGTTTTTGGCGTTCAATGATGAACCACCGCGAATACGAATCGTAGCTCCTCCACCCGGAGTACCGCTGGAAATTACATTCACACCGGCTATTTTACCTGTTATCATATCCTGTGCGCTGGTGGTTACTCCTTTGCTGATTTTATCCGGCTTGATGGCAGTAACTGATCCCGTCAAGTCGTTTTTCTTTACTGTTCCGTAACCTACAACGACTACGGCGTCCAATACTTGAGAGTCATCTTCCAGTGTGACCATTACCGAAGGAGCTGCTTTAATTTCTGCTGCTTTGTAACCGACGAATGTAATGGACAGAATAGAATTTTGAGGAACATTCAATGTGAAGTTACCGTCAAAGTCAGTGATGGTACCCGTTGTGGTACCCTTGGCAATGACATTGGCGCCAATCACGGGTTCGCCCATAGCATCTTTCACATGTCCTTTGACTGTGATTTGCTGTGCATAAGCGCCCAATGATAAAAACATCCCTATTAACAAGGGGAGAATCGTTTGAACGATTCTAAATTTAACTTGCTTCATGCATTTAAAAAATTAAAGTTAACAATATAGTAATATTATTTCTCTCTCTTAAAAGTTTCTTTAAAAATACCTATTGAAAACACTTTTTTTAAGACTATCCTTTATTTATAGTCTTTTCAATCCCTTAACCTCTGATTTGTTTTTCACCTCTTTGATACTGATTGCGTATCCACCGCCATTGGCAGCGTGCAGATTCAGTTTGCTTTTATTATTCAAGATACCTTTTTTGATGGTGTATGCCTGCGGGTTATCTTTCCAGTCGGCATCTTTGGCATCTGCGTATACGGTAGCGACGTATTGTTTTCCCGGTTCCAGGAAATCGAACGTTAATTGGGAGTCGTGGCCGTTTTCACCGGCTGTGCAGCCTATGTACCAGTCGTCCGTTCCTTTTGCTTTGCGGGCAATTGTGATGTATTCTCCCGGTTCTGCTTCCAGATAGATTGTTTTGTCCCAGTCGAGAGCGACGTCTTTGATAAACTGGAAAGCATCCATAAAGCGTTCGTAGTTTTCCGGAATATCGGCAGCCATCTGCAAAGGGCTATACATGGTGACATACAATGCCAGTTGGCGTGCAATGGTTGAACGTACCTGGGAGTTGTTTGCCGGATTCATCTGGTTACAGTGAGTCTCGAAGATGCCGGGAGTGTAATCCATCGGACCACCGACCAGGCGTGTGAAAGGCAGAATCGTCGTGTGGTATACTTTATTTCCTCCAAATGATTCATATTCTGTTCCACGTGCGGATTCATTACCGATCAGATTGGGATATGTACGGCAGATACCGGTTGGACGGGTTGCTTCGTGTGCATTGACCATGATTTTATAATCGGCGGCTTTTTTCACGGCATACAGGTAATGATTATTCATCCATTGACCGTAATGATGTTCTCCGCGTGGAATGATATTACCCACATAACCGCTTTTAACCGAGTTATATCCATTGTCTACCATGAATTGGTAAGCTTTATCCAGGTGACGTTCGTAGTTGCGAACAGATGCAGAAGTCTCATGGTGCATCATCATTTTAATTCCTTTGCTTGCAGCATAACGATGGATTTCCTGTACGTCGAAATCAGGATATGCAGTCAGGAAGTCAAATACATAGTCTTTGCTGTTGCCGAACCAGTCTTCCCATCCTTCATTCCAACCTTCTACCAGCACTGCATCAAATCCGTTGGCTGCGGCAAAGTCGATGTAACGTTTCACGTTAGCTGTATTGGCAGAATGTTTGCCGTTCGGTTTGGTTTTGGAGTAGTCTGTAACGCCAAGTTTCACGCTGGTCAGTTCATCTGTATAAGCCCAGGAACCTTTTCCGGTAATCATGTCCCACCATACGCCTATATATTTCACCGGTTTAATCCAGGAGGCGGCGTCTGCAATCTTACAAGGTTCGTTCAGGTTGAGGGTGATGCGGGAGGCGAGAATGTTACGTGCATCATCACTGACGATGATCGTACGCCACGGAGAGTTGCACGGAGTCTGCATGTAACCTTTATCCCCTTTTGCATCCGGTGTCAGCCAGGATTCGAATATCATGTTTTTGTCGTCCAGATTGAGGTGCATACAAGAATAATCAATCAAAGCGGCTTCGTGCAGATTGATGTATAAACCATCATCTGTTTTCATCATCAGTGCCGTCTGTACACCTGTCGGTGAAAATGGGGTTTGAGAAGAATTTGGAGTGATCGCCTGTTGCATCAAACCTCTGATTTCCGATAGACGGGAGATGGTGTAGTCGTACTCTTGAGTGTCGTAATCGCCCGGTATCCAGTATGCGATATGGTTGCCTGCCATGGCAAATTGGGAATGTTCTTCCTTGATAACGAAGTAGTTCAGTGATTTCTGTTGCGGAAATTCATAACGGAATCCCAAACCATCATTGAACAGGCGGAAGCGAACAACGATGGAACGGTCGTTCATTGGCTGAAACAGAATGACTGCCAGTTCGTTATACTGATTGCGGATTTCCTTTTCTTCTCCCCAGACTGGTTGCCAGGTTTCGTCAAAGGTAGTCGTTTGCGCATCTTTCAGCTTGAAGCCATTATAAAGATTGGATTTAGAATCGAGCTTGGTGAGGTCTCTGCGGTCTACCCAGTCAAAGTCGGTTCTGGTATTATCTTCTTTTTTCAATTCCAGTCCGAGAGTGCTCGGCTTAATTACCACCTTGCCTTTGTAAGTCAAGTCGTAGGTTGGTGCGCCTTCTTTGTTAACCTGAAAGGTCAGAACCAGATTGCCATCCGGTGAGGTCAGTTTCTGTTGTGCATTCGCAATGAATGAGATGCAAAGGAATGCGATGATCGAAAAAAACTTTTTCTTTTTCATTCTATTTATGGTATTAAATTGTAAGCTAACCGATATTTCTATTCCTGTTTGTTTCGGATATTGCAAATGTAGCAACCACCTTCACTTTTTTGCTTGATTAGAATAAAAATACAAGTTTGTATAAATGCTAGTATCTTGTTTTATAATTGTTTATCTATCTGATTTCATTGGATAAATATAAGTCGTAGTGAACTTGCTTAGAAGGCTAAAAGGTATATCCCACGGCTTGGAAGTGTTAATTCATTTCTTAATTCAATCTTTTTGTCTGTGAGCAAATCATGAGCAGACGAGGTGGAGAGTATTTCCTGATAAGGATGTAAGTCAATAGTCTGTTCCCGGTCGTTTCCATTCAGAAAGACAACGACTGATTGGTTACCGTATTTGCGTTCATAAACATAAATGCCTTTATTGGGTGCGAAATGTTTTAGTTTGCCTTTGGCGATGACTTCATTTCCTTTTCTCCATTGGAGCAGTTTTTGCATAAAAGAGAAGGCTTCATTTTGTTGCGGAGTACGGTTGGTTGCTTCAAAACAGTTTTTGGCGTCATTCTGCCAACCTCCCGGAAAGTCACATCGGAGTAATCCGTCTCCATTTGCTTTGTCGGCTGCCATCAGGATTTCAGTTCCATAATATATTTGTGGAATTCCACGGGTAGTCAGTAAGAATGTCAAGGCTTGTTTATATCGGTTCAGGTTCTTGGTATCTTCCTCCGAACGGTAGAAACGGGAAGTATCGTGATTATCGAGGAAGGTCAGCAGACTCATTGGATCGGCGTAGACAATATCCTGTGAGAGGTATTCGTAGAGTCTGAAAAGTCCTCCGTTCCATTCGGTGGTTTCTTCGTCGAAAGCTTTATTTATTTCTTCCATCAGTGGGAAATCCATGACAGTAGGAAGATAACTGTTTTTCGGATAAGCAAGTTTACTGTCTTTCTGCCAGTAGGAGATCAGTACATTGCTGCCCAGCCATGTCTCACCGACAATGTTGAATGAAGGATATTCATCATTGACCGCTTTGCACCAATGCGCCATCATTTCAAAGTCGGCGTAAGGATGTGTATCCTGGCGGATTCCGTTGATACCCGCATATTCTATCCACCAGATACTACTCTGTATCAGGTAAGTGGCTACGTGACGGTTTCGTTGGTTGAAGTCCGGCATAGTCAGTGTGAACCAACCGTCAATGGCCAGCTTTTTATCATAATCGGAAGTATAAGGGTCCATTTGGGTGGCAGTTTTGAAACTGGTCTGCATGTAGTTTCCCTCAAAGTTGAACCAATCTTTGGCAGGCATGTCTTTGAATAGATAATTGTTCGAACCGCAATGGTTGAAGATCATGTCCATGACTACCTTTAGCCCTTTAGCATTGGCTTCTTTTACGAGATTGCGAAACTCTTCATTGCTTCCGAGGCGACGGTCTACTTGATAGTAATCGGTGATGGCATATCCATGATAAGAGCCTTCCTTCATGTCATTTTCCTGAATCGGGTTAAGCCATATACTCGTAACTCCGAGGTCTGCAATATAATCCAAATGTTTCTCTATTCCTTTTAAATCACCGCCATGACGGGCGAAAGGTTCGTTGCGGTCTATGTTTGCTTCCAACATTCCGGGAATTATATCATTGGAGGGGTTGCCGTTGGCAAAGCGGTCCGGCATAATGAGATAAAGTACATCACTGGAGTTGAAGCCTTCTACTGCTGAAGCATTCTCTTTGCGCTGTTTAAGTTCGTATGGTATTTTAGTCTGTTTTTTACCTTGTTTCAGGAGAATGTCGAAGTGCTGAGGGATAGCTTTTGAAAGATCTAAATATAAGATCAGATAATTAGGATTTTCCTGTTTCACCACGTCCTGCAGGGTGATGTCATTAGAAGAAATACTTACCTCTGCGGATGATATGCCATCGCCGTATAGAAGTATTTGTAGTTCGGGATTCTTCATTCCTGCCCACCAAAAGGTAGGAGCCACTTTCTTTATATTGGTTGCGGCGAATGCTTGATGATAACCCGATAGAAGTAATAGTAAAATAGCAAATAACAAATTTCGTTTCATGGTAGCTAGATTTTTAACTGTTTGCTCGGAGAACCGATGATGCAAATGTAGGGGGATGCTGTGCACCTTTGTGAGATTAGAATGGAAATATAAACCTGTTATCTGACTATGTTGCTGATAATTAGTTGGATATTCTAATACCTTATGCCGAAAAATACAAGTGAAAATGAAAATAGTTATACCCATATTTTTCGTTTTCATTACTATATTTCTTATATTTGTAACATCTTTAAAAAGGAACCTTATGAAAAATCTAACCCTTTATATGCTATTTCTTCTTTTGCTCTTTCCTTTTTCGTTGTGTGCAATGCATACGGATAATGCGGCTGCTCTTAAAAAGCTGGATGAAGTTATAAGCAAGAAAGAGACTTTCCAGATTCGGAAAGAGAAAGAGATTAATAACTTGAAATTAGAACTTGCCCATTCTACTGATCCTGTTCGAAAATATGAATTATATGCCTCTCTTTTTGGTGCTTATTTGCATTATCAGGCAGACTCGTCCTTATATTATATTAACCGTGAGATGGAAATCCTTCCATTGTTGAACCGCCCGGAATTGGAGTATGAGATCATCATTAATCGTGCTACGGTAATGGGAGTAATGGGAATGTATATAGAAGCCATTGAACAGTTGGAGAGGATTGATCCTAAAAAATTGAATGAGTGGACTCGGTTATCTTATTATCAGACGTATCGTGCCTGCTACGGGTGGTTAGCAGATTATACGACCAATAAGAATGAAAAAGAAAAGTATTTGAAGAAAACCGATTTATATAGAGATTCCATTATTGCTGCGATGCCTCCAGAGGCAAACAAAACGATTGTTTTAGCCGAAAAATGCATAATGAACGGGAAAGCCGATGTCGCTGTGGATATGCTGAACAATGCTTTGAAAGAAATTCAGGATGAACTGAAAGACAAAGCGACCTCTCTGTACCTGGAAACGGGAAAAACATACGACAGAAACCGTCTGATCGGGCTTGTTATGGAAAAATTTGAAATCAATTATGAGAAATTTGTCCAAACCTGCGATCTTTCCATGATGCTGGATGATTATAACATGCTGCTGGCAAATAAGAGCCAGCCGGTTCGCGTTCTGGATAAGATCAGCCCGTATGAAGGCGTGGCTCTGGAAATCGATAAAGATGGAGCACTTTTGGTGCGTGTGCAGAGCGGAGAGATTCGTAAAGTGTGCTCCGGAGAAGTGTCTGTAAGAGGATTGTACAGCTATATTTAAGTTGCTGCGGACAGGAACATATTTAACAAAGGAGTTTTTATATGTATCAGGAAAATGTTGTGCTCTGCGGTGCAAGCGCTTATGAGCAGAAATATTATTTTAATCCCAGATTCAGCAAAATCCCACAGTCCGTCCAGGATGAGCTGCACATTATCTGCGTGCTGTTTACCCGGGAAGGGGGAGGAATTTTTACGATCGTATTTGAAGAGGACGGAACGCTCGCGTTTGAAACCAATGCGGCAGACGATGATTTATTATATGATGAAATTTCGAGCGGACTTCTGATTGCGGAAATCAAAAGAAACCGTCAGGAGCTTTTGGAATCTCTGAC
>OGXS01000524.1_pt1 | contig 35164 bp, 31 predicted proteins | sample 1576371 | NCBI WGS metagenome assembly OGXS01 (sample SAMEA3541475, study PRJEB24748) | human gut metagenome | biome: human gut; feature: human-associated habitat; material: faeces | place: China | collected 2012
AGTTTTAGACCCGAGGTCAAATGTGCCGATACTTTCTATTCAGCCGTTTGATCACGACGGATACGAGCATGCCGTTAAGGTCAGGACTATGAACGTGGCCGACCATGATGACCTTCAGAGGATGGTTGGGTATCAGATCAGGAAATTTAACGCTTGCAGAAAGTGCCTGAAATGTGAGTCCCTGTGCAGAGCAGGGGCGATATCCATTGCCGGGGATTATTACTACATAGATCCCGACAAGTGTGTACACTGTAAGATGTGTATGACCGCGAAATATCTTGATGGTGGCTGCACGATGGATAAGTACCTGAGAACGAAGTAGAAAGAAGAGGTTTTGGTGTTATGAAGTTTCGTGCCCATGATACTTTTTTCATAAGGAAAGGCTGGATAAGCAAGGGAATGCGTTATGTCGATAAGGATCCAGAGGTCTTTATCAGCAAAAAAGACAATCCCATGGACGTATTGGGCATAGGCTCGAATATGGTCAAGGCCTTGAGATATTGGCTTCAGGCAATCGGAGTCACAGAGGAGCCGAAAGCCGGAAAGAGAACACAGACATTTACGCCTTTTGGCAGATTGGTGTACGAGCATGATAAGTACATCGAAGAACTTGGGACACTGTATTTGCTGCACTATAAGCTAGCCACAAATGAAGAACTTGCGACCTCATGGTATTTCTTTTTCAATGAATTTGCGCTTTCTGATTTTGGAAAGGATGACTTTGCCACACAGATAGGCAATTTCATAAAAATGAAAGAGGAGGACATAACTGTTGCGGCGAGATCGATAGATGACGATTTTACATGCATAATTAACACTTATGTTCCCAGATACAAGACGCAGCCCAATAAGGTTTCGGCGGAAAATAATATAGACTGTCCTTTGGGTGAGCTTGGACTGATAGATATATTAAAGAAAGACCGTAGCAATGTCATTTATAAAAAAGCTGTGCCGCAGGCGGCAACATTTAATCCTTGGGTGATTCTGGCCGTTATTCATGATAATTCCGGTGGCAGGTCGGAAATAGGACTGAATGAATTGCTGACTGCGACCAAAAATATCGGGAAGATATTCAACTTGGATTCGATTGCGATGCTCGATGTGCTGCATGCCGCAGAGCGGACAGGAGAATTAAAAATAATTAGAACTGCAGGACTAGATGTTATTAATCTTGCACACCAATACACGTTCGAAGAATGCGTAGCACATTACTACGAAGACATTGAACAATAGGATGGGAGAAATATGAGCGAGATGATTTCCGTAGCGTCGGGTTTTCAGTATTCTGTAAATATAGGGTACGACATTAACCACGACGACAAATTACAAAATTTCATACCGACCAAATCCTCTCTGGTGCTCTTGCAGGATATTTTGGAAAGCACGGAAGAATCATCCACTGAGAGAGCCAGGGTTCTTGTAGGAGCATACGGGAAAGGAAAATCCCACATAGTACTTACTATACTTTCCGTTCTCATGCGGAAGGATTGGGACACCTTTACAAGGCTCAAAGAGAAGGTGAAACTCAATCCTGAATTGGAGAGGATTGTTCAAAACTACTATGAGAGTAACAGAAGATTTCTGCCGGTTATTATAAATGGCAGCAGTACAAGTATGCAGCAAGCATTTTTGCTGGCTTTGCAGAAAGCGTTGTCAGAGAATGACCTCATGCAGGTTATGCCTGACACGAACTACCAGGCTGCAATAAAAGCGATTGAAAAGTGGGAAGGTGAGTTCCCTGACACTTACGAAAGATTCAAAAAAGAAATCGGAAAACCGGTAGATAAATTTATTGAGGCGCTCGAAGCATACGACATAACGACGTATACCAAATTTGAAAAGCTGTATCCAAAATTGACATCCGGCAGTGTGTTTAATCCATTCCTTGGATTTGACATTGCTGAACTTTATGAAAGTGTTGTCAAATGCATTGAGCCGCTTGGGTATTCCGGCATTTATGTTGTGTATGATGAATTCAGCAAATTTTTGGAGGCAAATATTAAAGCGGCGTCAGTGAGCGATACGAAAATGCTCCAGGACTTTGCAGAAAAATGTAACAGAAGCGGAAAGCATCAACTGCATTTGATGCTCATTTCGCATAAAGAAATTGCCAATTATATAGACAAACTTCCGAAGCAGAAGGTTGACGGATGGAGAGGCGTTTCTGAACGGTTTAAGCACATCCATCTCAATAACAATTTTACACAGACATACGAGATTATATCCTCCGTGATAAGAAAAAAAGAGAGGATATGGAAAAAATTTCAGAATGATTATGCAGAAGCATTTGCTGCGCTTTTGGACAGGTATGCACCGCATGCGATTTTTTCTGACATGAATAGGGAGGAATGCGATAAAACGATTAGAGGCTGCTATCCTCTTCATTCAGTGACGACTTTTATACTTCCTAGGCTATCGGAAAGAGTGGCTCAAAATGAAAGAACGTTGTTCACTTTTCTGTCAGCAAAAGGAGTTTCTACTCTGCCTACATTTTTGGAAGAGTATAGCGATGAGGATTTTCGCGTCATTACGCCGGATGTGGTCTTTGATTACTTTGAGCCGCTGTTCCGCAAGGAGTCATACACAAATGAACTGCACAAGAATTATCTTTTGACCAAGGCGATTCTTGAAAAGCTTGATGAGAATTCTCTTGAAGCAAAAATTATCAAAGCGCTTTCATTAATCTATATACTTGAGCAGTTTGACAAGCTAAAGCCTACATCGGATGAACTTGATGGAATGTACTCTTTGGATTATACGCATGAGGAAATCCGGTGCGCAATAGATAATCTCATAAATAAGGAATATGTAATTTACCTCAAGGTAAGCAATGATTACTTGCGTCTGAAGCAGTCTTCGGGAGTTGATGTCAAGCAGGAAATCGCTGATACGGTTGCGAGATACTCCAACTCATTCTCTGTAAAAGACACATTGAATAATGCGAGTATCGATAATTATATGTATCCGTCAAAATATAATGATGATCGCGAAATGACCCGTTTCTTCTCGTTCGTTTTTATCGATGGCTCCGAGGTAACAAACGAAGTTGACTGGAATATAAAGAGCGAAAACATTGATGCGGACGGTATTATTTACGGAGTTATTCCGGAAAACGAGGAATCTATTCCGAGTCTGAAAAGCTTACTCTTATCTACGAGCAAGGGATGCGAAAGATTCATATACATCTTGCCGAAGAGTTTCTCAGAGATAGAGGACATAGTGTTACGGTTTAATGCTGTGATGAAGCTGAGGGCTATGGCTGAGGGTGATGATCTGTTATTTGATGAGTATGAAGTCATATACGAAGATCTTAGAGATGTGATTTCGGAGTTCATCAGTTCTTATACTCATCCCGAGTACTACAAGGCTGAATACATACATGATGGTGTTGAAGAGGCGATAACCAGAAAAGCGGGACTTAGCAAACTTATGACTCGGATTTGCGAGAAAGTTTATCCCAAGACGCCAATCATCAACAACGAAGCCATAAATAAAAACCAGCTTACAGGAACGGCATACACCAGCCGAAATAAGATTATTTCCGGATTGTTGCGCAATACGCTAGAGCCCAATCTTGGGCTTACTGGCACCGGGCAGGAAGTATCTATAATGCGGAGCACGCTGATTCGAAAGAATATTCTCGTGACTGAAGAGGATGGAATAACCAGAATCAATTTAAAGACCGGTGACGAGAATTTTGATCACATGTTGTCGGTTATTGCAGGATTTGTGCAGGCCGCAAAAAGAGAGGGAAATGAAGAGTTCAGCAAACTTTATGCAGAGCTGACATTCCCAGCCGGGAAGATAGGAATACGCAAATCCCTGATTCCGATTTACCTTGCGGCAGTTCTTCATGAGTATCGACAGGAAGCTGTTATAGCAAATGATATGGGACAGGTTCCTTTAAATACAGATACCCTATTGCAAATAGAGGCAAGTCCTGAAAGTTACAGATTGCAGTACCTTGACTGGGATCCGGAGAAAGAAGCTTTTGTCAGCGAACTTGAAGAGATTTTTTCGGAGTATATTGTCGAAGCGGAAAAAGCTACGAATTCATACGACTATGTTGTTTCTGCGATGAAACGATGGTATATGTCTCTGCCAAAGTATTCAAAAGAAAAAAATCCGGAGCCGAAGGTTAAGCGCTACAAATCTTTAATCCGCTTGCTTAAGCAAAATCGCGGAAGTTACGATTTGCTTTTTGTGAAGATGCCGGAGGAATTTGGACAGGATGAGTTCAACCCCGCATTGGCAGATGTGATACGCGCCGCCAAAGAATACTATGATAGAGCCTTAGATGAATTAACTGACAGCCTCATCACGGAAGTTAAAAATCTGTTTGGAGGTGGAACTGGCAGGGCTGTTCAAAAGCGGACATCCCTTACATCAGTAATTAAGGACTGGTGTGACAGCTTGGATTCATCAGTTTTCGAGCAGCTGTTTGAAAATGGTGCCGATCGCTGCATAGGGTTTTTGAGAAATGTCACGAACGATGAGCATACCTTTATTGTCCGCCTAGCCAAATTAGTTACTGACCTTAGAGTTGAGGACTGGGATTCGAAGACTGCGGACAGTTTTATGGAGCGATTGACGGAGTACAAGTTGACTGCCGAGGAATACAAGGGCGATTCGAGCGCAGATCTGAGCGGAGAAACAAACGCATACTTATTGACATACATTGATGAGAATGGCGGTACGGTGACAAAACGCTTTGATAAAGTTGAAGAAAGCAAAAGAGGCAAACTACTGATGAATTCGCTGTTCTCAGATATTGAGTCCATGGGACATTCAATTTCTGAACAAGAGAAAAGGCAAATCCTGATGGAGGTCTTGAAAAAGTTATGTTGAGGAGGCACTGTCTTGGCGTATTTTGATAATGCTGCTACCACATACCCTAAGCCTGAAAGCGTTTATGGGTTTATGGATGAATTTTATAGAAAATCAGGGGCGAATGCCGGGCGCGGGAATTACAGGATTGCACAAAGCGCAAAGCAATTGATTGATGAGACAAGGACATTAATCAAGGAAATTTTGAATTGTCCAGCAAAGCAGGTGGTTTTTACGCCGACAGTTACTATTGCGCTCAATATTATCCTGCAGGGAATAATAAAGATGGGAGTGAAAAACGTCTATATCAGTCCGTTTGAGCACAACGCCGTGACACGTGTACTGCATCACTTCGAGAAGCAGGGTGAACTCAAGGTGTATGAATTATTCGTCGACCGGAATCTTACATACGATCTTGAACGCATACGGTATCAATTTGAAGAGAGTAAGCCCGACATGGTTGTTGTGAGTCATGCGAGCAATGTTATTGGACTGATTGCACCGATAGAGGAAATCTTCGACCTTGCCAAAAAGCATGGAGCGTATACAGTAGCGGACATGTCACAGACAGCGGGATTGATTAATTGCAACACCGGGCTGAGTACTTTTGACTTTGCGGTATTCGCCGGACACAAGACATTGTATGGTCCGACAGGTATCTCAGGATTTGTGATGAATCCGGGGATAGCATTGCCGCCAGTCATATTTGGAGGTACCGGTGTGGATTCAGCTAATCAGGATATGCCGGATGGATTGCCTGAACGCTATGAAATGGGGACACTTAATATAGCGGGGATAGCAGGATTGAATGCAGCTCTGCGATGGAACAAAGACGTAGGTCAAAATAGTATTGCAGAAAAAGAAACCTCAAATCGAAATAAGCTGCTGGCAATATTAAAAGACTACTCTTGGATAAAGGTGGTTGGTAACGAGGCGAATCGAGATTATGTAGGAATAGTCTCATGCGTTATAGATGGTATAAGCAGTGAAAGCGTGGAACCAATATTAAGCGGACAGGGAATTGCGGTAAGAACTGGATTGCAATGTGCGCCATTAGCACACAAGTTTCTTAAAACATATCCGGCTGGAACAATACGGTTCAGCGTGGGTTATTTTACGACCGAGGCGGATTTTGAAGAGTTGAAAAATGCTTTGGATTATATTGATGGAGAACTTTAATGAGTTTACGAGATCATGATACCTGGATAAAAACCGAATATCGTTCGTTGATTGATAATGTGGTTCAGGATTTTTATATTCCGTTATTAAAGGAAGCGGACACATATAAAAGAGCAGTGGGCTTTTTCTCGTCTACTTCTCTTATTGAGATTTCAAAAGGTATAGGATCAATGGCTGAACGGGGCGGCCGGATTCAGATAGTAGCATCTCCATATTTGTCAGATGAGGATATTGCAGCGATAAAGAAAGGTTATGAAGAACGGGATAAGATAATTGAAGGCGCTCTCATAAGAGCACTTTCTGATGAGCATACAGATTACTACTCAATGCAGCGATTGAATTTGCTGGCCGCTTTGATAGCAGATGGTATCCTTGACATACGAATCGCTTACACTGAAGATAAGTCCGGCATTGGGATGTATCATGAAAAGATGGGAATTATAGAAGACGGAGAGGGGAATGAAGTGGCTTTCTCCGGTTCAATGAATGAGTCACTCACCGCAATGGCCATTAATTATGAGACAATAGATGTTTTTTGCGACTGGAGAACTTCATCAGATGCTGAAAGAGTTGCTTTAAAAAATAACGCATTCTATTCAATCTGGAATGACAGCGAGCCAAACATTAAGGTGCGTGAGTTCCCGACGATTTCAGACATGTTGATTGAAAAGTACAAGAAATCTCCACCTAATTTTCGGTTGGATGATCAGCAATTTAAGAGAATGATGACATACTCAAATGAGTTTAGCAGCAAAGAGGCGTTGAAGAGTTCTGCCGGAGCAAGAATTCCTGATGATGTACACCTTCATGATTATCAGGAAGAAGCGATATCTGTTTGGGTAGGTAAAAACTACCGAGGCATTTTTGATATGGCAACGGGAACCGGGAAAACATACACTGGCCTTGGGGCGATTTCAAAACTTTCAAAGGATTTGAACGATAACCTCGCTGTAATTATAGTTTGCCCATATCAGCATCTTGTGGAACAGTGGGTTGAAGATATAGAGAGATTTAACATGAAACCGATTGTTGGATACAGCAGTTCACCGCAGAAGGACTGGAAGAAGAGACTGTCAAAAGCCATTCTTGATCAGCGAATACGAAAGGATAAGCGTTTTTTCTGCTTTATCTGTACCAATGCGACATTTGCAAATCCATATGTACAGGAGCAAATTAGCAAGATAAAAAGTCCAGTTCTTTTGGTCGTGGATGAAGCTCATAATTTTGGAGCGCGCAGCTATGCAAAACTGCTGGATGAGCGGTTTACATACAGACTTGCATTATCAGCAACACTGGAAAGGCATAGAGATGAAGAAGGCACGGAGCTTCTGTACAACTTCTTCGGAAAGAAATGTATTGAATATTCTCTTGAACGTGCGATAGCCGAAGACAAGCTGACAAGGTATATGTATTATCCGATTTTGGTTTATTTAAATGACGAGGAGTTACCGGCATATGAGCAGCTGTCGTATGAGATGTCCAAGTGCTTAATAAAAGATAAAAACGGACGTTATAAGCTTAATAAGCATGGAGAGATCCTTGCGTTAAAACGGGCGAGGATAATAGCAGGAGCACAGGAAAAACTGCAGGCATTAAAAGAAGCGATAGAGCCGTATGCCAAAGACAACAATATGCTGATATACTGTGGCTCAACAAACGTCATTGATGAGCGAGATGATAAACTCGATGTTGACGAAAGTGAAATCCGGCAGATTGAGGCAGTAACAAACATACTTGGTAATGAGCTCGGCATGGAGGTTGCGAAATTTACATCGCAGGAAAATATTGAAACTAGGGCGATGATAAAGGAGCAATTTCAGCGGGGAGACCGACTACAAGCAATCGTGGCTATTAAATGCCTGGATGAAGGTGTCAATATACCCGGAATTAGAACCGCGTTCATTTTGGCCAGTACAACCAATCCGAAGGAGTATATCCAGAGGCGAGGCCGTGTACTAAGAAAGGCTAAAAATAAGGATATAGCGGAGATATATGACTTTGTCACTTTGCCGAGACCGCTTGATACGGTTTCAGCTTTGACAAAAGAGCAAGCTCAAAGAGATAAAGCTCTTGTAAAAAATGAACTTGCCAGAATAAAAGAATTTGGAGGACTGGCTGAAAATTCGATGGTTTCCAATCAGCTGATTTGGGAAATCGAAGAGACCTATGATCTGACAGAGGAAGAAACGGAAGGAGGTTTCACTGATGAGTGATTCGAGTATTGAAATCAATGACGAAATCGTGGAGAGACTAAAAAAGAATATTATTATCCGCGAGAATATCAATCTGAAGACCCGTGCAAAGTCGGATCAGGAGATGGTCAAATGGATTAAGAGCAAAATAGAGGAGGAAGTACAATGCGGCTTGAATCAATAAAGCTTCAAAATTTCAGACAGTTCCGAAATGAATCCGTAGATTTTGCTCAAGGCGAAAACGGTAAGAATGTCACAATTATCATCGGCGAAAATGGTACGGGAAAAACTACATTCGCTCAGGCCTTTTTCTGGTGTATGTATGGAGAGACAGAATTCTCTGATAAAACCATTCTCAATAAAGTTGTTGCGGCTGAAATGCGCCCTGGACAGGAAGAAAGGGTGATGGTTACGCTTGATCTCCGCCACGGCGAGGTAGGATACACATTGTATAGGGAACAAGTATATCACAAAGACTACAATAACAACGTGAAAGGTGATAATACTGTATTTAACATAGCGATTAAAGATGCCACAGGAAATACAACATATGTTAAAAGAACCCAGTGTGAGGCAGAAGTGAAGGGAATACTCCCTAAAGAACTGTCAAGGTATTTCTTCTTTGACGGTGAACGCATTGAGAAAATGAGCAAGGATATATCTTCTGGAAAGAAATCCACTGATTTTGCTGAGGCGGTTAAGGGATTGCTTGGCCTTAATGGATTTATAAGTGCGATTGCACATTTCAATCCCCGGAGTAAGAGCGGTGTTATTGGAAGCTATAACAGTAGTTTCGATTCCAAGAGTAATGAAAAGATATCGGAATATTCTGCTACGATTACTAAATGCAACAGTGAAAGTGAAAGACTTGAGGCGCGATTAGATACCCTGGATACGCAGATAGAATCAGCCAAGCAACGAAAGGCAGAAAAAACTGAAGAAATCAAGCGATACGCTGAAGGCGAAAATCTACAGAATCAAAAGGAAACTTTGCAGAAAGAGATTAGAAATATAGAAGCTTCGCGTGCAAATATTTACAAGGCTGTTTGCAGGGAATTCAATTCTTCGATGAGTTCGTTTTTCTCTATGGCATTGATTAAACGGGCTTTGACACTCCTTTCGGAAGAGGATTTTACGGGGAAAGACATTCCGTATATGCACACAAAGACTATTGAGTATCTAATAAAGCAGAAGGTTTGCATCTGCGGAACTCATCTTGATGAGGGGTCTGTTCCGTATAATAAGGTAATGGAACTGATAAACTTTTTACCACCTCAGTCAATTAGCACGACGGTGTCCGATTTCAAGAAGGAAGCTAAGAGAAGAGCAGGAAGCAGTAAAGATGTTGTTTCAAGTGTGCAGGATAATCTTGCAGTCATAAGTTCCCAAGATGACGAGATCACCGAAAAGTTTGATGACATTCAGCGTATAGATAAAAAGCTCAGCGGTGGAAATGTTCGGGAGAAAGTTCGGAGCATCAATGCGGAGATCCGTATCTGCGATGAAACAATCGCAAAATGCGAGACGGAAAAACGAGACTGTGATAGAAAAATCGCTGTCTATCAGCACGATAGAGATCGTGCCGATACAGAGCGAAGAAACCTCGCTCTTTTAGATGAAAGAAATCGAAAGATTGAAATATACAAGGCTTATGCTGAGCGTATTTATTCGGAACTCCTTGAAGTATACACAACAAGTGAAGCAAAGATACGAGCACAACTCCAGAATACCATTAATGATATCTTTAAGCAGATATATGAAGGCGGATTATATCTGACGATAGATGAAAGATATCATATTTCGGTTTATGCGAATGACTATGAGGGAGATGTGGAGACATCGACGGCGCAAAGCATATCAGTAATATTTGCATTTATTACCGGAATAATAAAGATGGCGAGAGAAAATAGAAATGCTGCAGATGATGATGCAAAGTTATTGTCGTCTGAGCCTTATCCGCTCGTAATGGACGCACCACTCTCTTCTTTTGACAAGAGGCGCATTAAAACGGTATGCGAAGCACTTCCTAAAACAGCAGAGCAGGTAATTATCTTTATTAAAGATACAGACGGTGAGCTTGCCGAAGAATATATGGGTGACAAAATAGGAAGTCGTCACAGGTTTAATAAACTCAATGAGTTTGAAACGGTGCTTGAATAGGAGGGGCGAATATGTTTGACAAACAATACAGATTTAAAGGACGCCATGCTGTAAGAGTAGATCAGCTAACAAGTGCCTTTGACACTGTCAGCAAAGCAAAATTATTTGACAGGAATGTAGATGTCTATACAAATGCTCCTTTGGTTGGCTTTTTGTATGGCAGACTTGCGGATCCTGATGATGAAAAAAATCCTGAGAACGGACAGGTTTATAATCAGAATGTCATGGGCGACAGGGTAATCTATTCACAGGAAGAGCTTATGTTTAATTTCCGATTGATAATGCTTTTGGATGCGGCATATGAACCCGATAAGGAAGCTAGGATAAACGAGGCATTTAGACATATGGGAGAAGATCCTGCAGATGAAGAGAGGTTTGACAGTTACGTTCGCGGTGGAGTTGATGTTCTTTACGAGAAGCTGATTGAAGGAGCAAACTCACCGGATGATTTCGTGACAAAACTGTTTGAATTTTTGGCAGAATTTGACGAAAGATTTAATTCATCGGTCAGCAGCGATGATATTTTATCTCTCTGCACGAAATAGGAGTAAGGAGAGGTTTTCATGACCGGAAACAAACGACAGGATGCGTACGCTCACCTGTTGAATTTGGCATCGCAGCAGGGCTACATAATAATTGATGACATAATTGACGCTGCTGACAGATGGCAACTGCCTATAGATGAGGTGGATTGGCTTTCAAATTCAATAACGACTCGGGGTGTGCTCGTCTATGAGGAGGCTCCGGAAAAGACAAATAAGGTTCAAGAGGATGACGAGTACTCAGATTATGCGCAGAGTGATTACGATGCGGTTTTTGACCGTGTATTAGAATTGGAACCGTCTCTTAAACCATTTATTGAGGATGTCAAGCAAATCAGGCCTCCTCAATTCAGAGAATTGTCCGGAATAATATTTCAGGCAAAAGAAGGGAATGAGTACGCAAGAAATCGAATAATAGAGATGCACCTTAGAATGGCTGTACGTATTGGCTTGCAGAGAGCGGAGCAGTATGATGTCAATGTGGCTGATTGTATTGGAGACGCTTGTGTCGGACTAATCATTGCTGTAGATAGATATGATCCGGATACGAGTGGCCCGTTTGGCTCTTATGCTTCGTTGTGGATGTTGCAGAATGTTTCTCGCGAGCAAAAGACACAACGACCGGATGTGTATTACCCGGTGCATAAAAAAGAACAATATTATACGATGTATCCGATATTGCGTGATAGGGGATGTGTGTCTTGCGATAAGATGTGGAACTGTGCAGAGGCTAGAAAAATGGTGGAGGACAGGCTCGGATGCTCCAATGAACAAACAGAGGATGTTATTTTGCAGGCACTTCCGTTTGATTCCTTAGATAGTCTATTAGAGAAGGTTTTTTGTGAGAAAGAAGATGTTTTTGAAAAACATGAAGATGGATTTCAAAGACTTGTTCATGAGAGATTAGCGTATCAGGGTGAATTTGTGCCGATACTCGAGAAAAAGGCTGTTTGTAAAAACATCAATGACATACTAAAAACATTGAACAAAAGAGAGGAAAAAGTAATCAGAGAACGGTTCGGTTTTGATAATGGTGAGGAAAAGACGCTTGAAGAGATCGGGCAAGATATGAATATAACAAGAGAAAGAGTCCGGCAAATAGAGAAGAAAGCTCTCCAAAAGTTCAGCCATCCGTCGAAAATGAAGCAAATAAGAAACATCCTTTAAAACAAGGCTGATGAGCCTTGTTTTTTTGTCCCTTTATAGGAAAGTCCACGTTTTGGATTAAGGACATAAAAATAGCCCACTGAAAAAGTGGGCATGGAAACCAGACGGTTTTGATCTTAGAAAATATAGAATCCTTCTTCACCAAAATCGTCATCATCCATATCATCAAATTCATGCAGAAAGTAGTCCATGTCCAGAAGGTCATCATCATTCATGTCACGGACTTCCTCAGAAGTCATGCCCTCTGGAGGATTTTGAATATATTGCGCCCGTAGTTCTTTTGCAAGCTCCGCTTCCGTCATACGTTTGATAGTAACCGCCTCCATTCAGATTTAAGATAGTTTCATTGTATCATGAGAATGAAGGATGTGAAAGTGACGAAAGAGGGGCAGGGGAACGGCAGCGGTATTTCCGCATGGCCTTTTCGTATAATTCATGCAAAGGAACGGGCCTGTGGTTAAAGTAAAGCTCTAAAAAGAGCATGGCTGTGCCACAACTGGGACATTTTAAGGGGTCATATCCAAAAGAATGAAGGATCGAGTCCCGCCAGCGGTTGAAAGAGAGATAGATTTTATGTTTTTCCTTGGAAATGGCTCTCCGTAAAAGACGGTCTGATTTACGATGTCTGGCATAAATGCCATAGTACCGAATCATTTTAAAGTGTTTTTCGGGGATATGCTGTGTTAAACGGGCAATGAAATCAAGAACGGGAAGGGTTTCCGTCATCCGTTTTTCATCTTCATGGCGGTTGTAGTGGAAAGTCACAAAATCACCATCGTAGGAGTCAATGCGAGAAGTGGCAATGACAGGCCTGCCAAGGTAGCGTCCGATATACTTGATGACTTGATTGGGATTGCATTTATTGGGCATAGCTCTGACATAGAACCCATTTTTTTGGTCTGCATAGATGCGGGATTTTACTTTTTTGAAGGAATCCCCCAGTCTTTTGTGTAATAGGTTGAGGAGAGCAGTCTGAAAGGAATCCCGTAAAAGCTTGTAATGGAAATGCTTTTTGTGACGCCACAGGAGGGAGGTGCCAACGCCGCCTTCCGAGAGTAAGCAATGGATATGAGGATTCCATTTCAAGTCTCTGCCAAAGGTATGTAGGACACAGATGAAACCAGGAGTAAAACGTTCTGATTTGTTATCTTTAAGAAACATACGAGTAATAACGCTGTTGACAGAAGAAAAAAGGCAGTTTAAAAGAGAACGGTCCTGAAGAAAAAAAGGGCGAAGTTCAGAGGCGATAGTAAAGACACAGTGCCGGTGCTGGACATCAATGATTTTAAAGGACATAGAAGTAGTCCTGTCAATGGAATACATGTTACCGCAGGTGGGGCAGAAGCGGGAATGACAGCGAAAAGGGACATATTTGAAATTCCCACAGCAAGGGCAGGAATACATGGCGCCACCAAAGGCAGGATTGCCGTAGTTTATCATTTTTTCTACATTCTCAATGACAGAGTCACGAGGGTGTTGGATATAAAGCATTTCTTCATAATGATCTCTAAAAATGTTCTGTAAGATATTCATGAGATAATTATGAAGCAAAGTAACAAAAAAGGAAACCCCTAACCCCTCAAGATTGAGGGGCAGGGGAGTTGAAGTGTCGAAGACACTTTTTTATAAAGCGGAAATGCCGCCTTTTCCAATACATAGCTGTTGGAAGGAATTATCCTTTCGTGTTTTGGGAAAAGGAGGAAGTGTCATGCAGGTAATGAAATTGACACAGGAACAGATAAACGCTGCTCCGAAAAAACATCGATATACCGAGAAGGAAATGCAGCAGGAATACAGCTATCTGCTTGCTCAGCAGATGACAAAAAGGCTGCTTGAAAAAGATATGATTTCAGAGGAAGAATTTCACAAAATTACAACAAAAAATCGGGAAACATTCTCTCCAAGATTAGCTGCTCTTATGCCGCAAATCCGTTGATAATACTGGAGTTTAGAGGTAATATGTGACCTACCAGAAAACGAGGTGAGTTGATGAAAAAGATAACGAAAATCGAAGAAAATAGAAGCGTAGGGACAGCGGGGAGAATCCAAGTCGCAGCCTACTGCCGAGTGTCCACGGTAAGTGATGAACAGCTCATCAGCCTGGAGGCACAAAAGGCACAGTATGAATCCTATATCAAGGCAAATCCGGAATGGGAGTTTGCTGGGATATATTATGACGAGGGCGTGACAGGCACAAAAAAGGAGAAGTGAGGCGAACTGCTTCGCATGATTTCTGACTGTGAGAATGGAAAGATCAACTTTATCATCACAAAGTCCATCAGCCGTTTTTCAAGAAACACAACAGATTGTCTGGAACTTGTACGAAAGTTGATTGATATTGGCGTGTTCATTTATTTTGAAAAAGAAAATTTGAATACACAGTCAATGGAGAGTGAATTAATGCTTTCCATTATAAGCAGCCTGGCAGAAAGCGAGTCTGTTTCCATCTCAGAAAATATCAAGTGGTCAGTGCAAAGACGTTTCCAAAACGGCACTTTCAAGGTTGCATATCCGCCATACGGATATAACAACGTAAATGGGCAGATGGTAATTAATGAGGAACAGGCAGAGGTGGTGCGGTGGATGTTTGCAGAAGTACTCTCCGGAAAAGGAACATATAAAATTGCCAGGGAATTAAACAGGAAAGGTATCCCGGCGAAAAGGGGATGCAAGTGGACGGCATCAACGGTTCGGGGGCTTTTATCAAATGAGAAATTTACAGGAGATATTATTTTCCAGAAGACCTATACGGACAGACAGTTCAACCGCCATACAAATCATGGCGAAATGGATATGTATCTTATGGAAAACCATCACTCTGCCATCGTAAGCAGGGAAACTTTCGAGGCAGCTGCCGCAGTTATTGAACAAAGAGGAAAAGAAAAAGGGGTAACAAAGAGCAGCAAATACCAGAGACGCTATCCGTTTTCCGGCAAAATCATTTGTTCGGAATACGGCAGTACCTTTAAGCGCCGCATCCATTATTCCACCCATCAAAAATACATTGCATGGTGCTGCTCCAAGCATATTGAGCGGATTACTGAATGCACCATGCAGTTTATACGGAACGATTCAGTGGAGGTTGCCTTCACTACCATGATAAATAAATTGATTTTCGGGCATAAATCAGTCCTGCGTCCCCTGCTTGACAATCTTCGGGGCGCAAATGATACAGACAATTATCGTAGAATTAAAGAATTGGAAATGCGGATGGAAGCGATTTTGGAGCGCAGTCAGGTGCTGACGGGACTGATGACAAAAGGGTACCTGGAGCCGGCTCTTTTTAATCAGGAAAGGAATGAACTGGCGGCAGAACTTGATAGTCTGCAGATGAAGAAAGATTCCCTTGTTTTCCTGCTGAATGGCAGTCTGACAAAGACAGAGGAAGTGAGCCGACTTTTGAAATTTACTGCAAAATCAGATATGCTGACTGCCTTTGACGAGGATTTGTTTGAAGAATATGTTGACAGGATTATAGTTTATTCCCGGACAGAAATTGGATTTGAACTGAAATGTGGGTTGAATTTAAGAGAAAGGCTGGTGCGGTAAATGGGACACACATCTTTTGGGTATCGAATTGAGAGTGGAAAGGCGGTTATAGACGAAAAGGAAGCAGAACAGATCAGGCAGGTTTATCATTTCTATCTGGCTGGTGATGGACTGATGACTGCGGCAGGAAAGGCAGGAATTACTTCCTTTCATGGAGGAGTTTCCAGGATGCTTAGAAATAAACATTATCTTGGGGATGAATATTACCCTGCGATTATTGACCAAAGAACCTTTGACAGAGCAGAAGCAGAGCGGCAAAGGCGGGCAGAATTCCTTGGCAGGATACGAAGCCCACAGGAGCAGGAAGAAATTATTATTCCAAACACCTTTCATATGAGATCGATAGAGCAAAAGTTTGATGATCCGTTCCGGCAGGCAGAGTATGCTTACGGTCAAATAGAAAGCGAGGGGTTGGATGATGCCGGAAAATAGAAATGCGGTTGTAACGGTGATTCCTGCGCGACAGCGTGTGGGAAACCGGAAAAAAGATGAGGAAAAGCCAAAACTGCGTGTTGCCGCCTACTGCCGTGTTTCTACGGACAGTGATGAGCAGGCAACCAGCTATGAAGCACAGATTGAACATTACACAACCTTTATTCAGAAAAATCCGGAATGGGGGCTGGCTAGCATATTTGCGGATGACGGACTGTCCGGCACTGACACCCAAAAACGCGGACAATTTAATCTCCTGATTGAAGAGTGCATGGCTGGCAAAATCGACATGGTGATCACGAAATCCATCAGTCGTTTTGCAAGAAACACATTGGACTGCCTGAAATATATTCGGCAACTAAAGGACAAGAATATTCCGGTGTTTTTGAAAAGGAAAATATCAATACGATGGATTCCAAAGGCGAAGTGCTTTTAACCATCATGGCATCGCTGGCACAGCAGGAAAGTCAGTCTTTAAGCCAGAATGTAAAACTTGGATTGCAGTACCGTTACCAACAGGGGGGGGTTTAGGTTAACCACAACCGTTTTCTTGGATATACCAAGGATGAGGAAGGGAGGCTGGTTGTAGAGCCGGAGGAAGCAGAAGTCGTAAAGCGGATTTACCGGGAATATCTGGAGGGAGCAAGTCTTGCCCAGATTGGAAAGGGTTTGCAGTTGGATGGCATTTTGACAGCGGCTGGGAAGGAGCGATGGCGGCCGGAAATCCTGAAAAAGATTTTGCGAAATGAGAAGTACATTGGGGATGCCCTTCTGCAAAAAACCTATACTGTAGATTTTCTTTCTAAGAAACGGGTCAAGAATAACGGCATTGTTCCCCAATACTATGTGGAAAACAGCCATGAGCCGATCATTCCCCGTGATCTATATATGCAGGTGCAGGAGGAAATTCTCCGCAGAGCAAATCTGCACAGTGGAGTGAAGCGAAAGAAACGGGTTTACAGCAGTAAGTATGCCTTATCGAGCATCGTTTATTGTCCAAAATGTGGGGACATTTATCGAAGAATCGCATGGAATAACCGTGGTAAGCACTCCACGGTATGGCGGTGCTGGACCCGTGTGGAGCATGGACCGGAAGCGTGTGATGCGCCGACCATTCAGGAAACGGATTTGCAGAATGCAGTAGCCAAAGCCATTAATGAACTGCTTGGCAGCAGAGATGAATTCCTGCCTATGCTGGAGGAGAATATTGCAGCGGTCATAGGAAGTGATATTAGCAATGAGATTGCGGAAATTGATTGCAGACTGGCGGAGCAGCAAAAGAAACTTCTGAAGCTTGCAAATGCCAAAAAGGATTATTTGGAAGTAACGGATGAAATTTATAGACTGCGGGAACAGCGACATAATGTGATGGCACAGGAGGAAGACAAGGATGGCAAGCGACAGCGTGTTGAGGAAATGAAAGCCTTCCTGCAGGAGCAGGTCAGTGAGGCGTTGGAATATGATGAGAAGTTGGTGAGGAAATTGATTGAGAAAGTTACGGTGTATGAGGATAGGCTGACGGTGGAATTTAAGTCGGGGCTGGAAATAGATGTGGTATTATAAAATAGAAAGCGGTTAGTACCTTGTGGCTTGGAAACAGGCGGCAGGGTGTTTTTTTAATTTCGTTTAATATTCACATAGATATCTTGTGTTTATCAACCATGAGGTTTATAATGGAAAAGAACGATGGAGGGTGCTTATGACAACATCGGATATGATAAGAAAGTTATGCAAAAAACAGAATATTAGTTTGGCAGAACTATGTAGACGCATTGGACAGACCCCACAGAATTTTAATAAAAAGCTGAAGCGCGGCACGGTTTCCTTTGATGAAATGATGGCAATTGCGGAGGCTTTGGAGGTTGGGTATGAGCAGGCATTTGTGCTGCCGGATGGGGAGAAAATTGGACTATTGGAAGATGCGGAGGAATGAGATGGCAACTATTGATGAATTGGCATATTATTGCCGTGAAGAAAATTCGTTTGGTGCATTAATGCTTACAGGAAAATGGGGATGTGGAAAAACATATTTAATTGAAAATGATTTGTCTGATGAATTAGGAAATGATTATATTATTATACGAGTTTCCTTGTTTGGAGAATCTTCGGTAGACAATATACACCAAAAAGTTCAAAAGGCATATTTTCAAGAGGTGATGCTTAATTTAGGTGGTAATATAGTTAAGCTATTACCTAATATACCAGAAGACAAAGCAGCGAAAATGGGCGAAAAGGTTGACAAAACTATGGGTACAATGGCAGAAAAAATGGAAAAAAGCAAAATTGGGAGAGTTCTAAAATTTGCTTCTGAAATAGCACAGAATGTATCTGGATTGGATAAAATACTATCATTAAATCCGAGTGAGTATATTCCAGTTGAAGAAACCATTGCCGGAAAAAGAGTGATTTTAGTCTTTGATGATTTAGAAAGATGTGATCCGGATGTCGGTGAAGTGGCAATTCTTGGGTGTATTAATGAGTATTGTGAAAATAAGCATATAAAAACTATAATTATTGCGAATGAAGAAAAAATCATAGAGAGAAACCAAGCGGTAAAGAAAACAGATGATGAAAATGCGGATGATATCGAGCCACGATCAAGAAAGATAAAATATGCTGAGATTAAAGAAAAAATCGTAGCAAGAACTGTAAAAAATATTCCAAATTACAGTTCTATCTTAAAAGGAATTATTGCAGCATATCAGACAAAGGATGAGAATTATAAAAAGTTCTTAGAGGAGCACGTAACGGATCTTGTAAATGTTTTTTGCAGTGGTGGAATTGAGAATATAAGAAGTATAAAAAGTGCAATACAGGATTTTCAAAGAATATTTACCAAGTTAAAAATACAAGAAGTAGATGAGGATATGCTATTATTTTTTCAGACGTTTGTAGCATTTACCTTATTATTTAAAGAGGGGAAAATTAATAAGTCAGAAAACTATGGATATCTATTCTGCGATAGTGATGTTGAAAAAACTTTTCCTGGCTACTATGTTAGACGCTATATGCTACCAAGTGTAAAGGATTGGTTGACAGTAGGTAAGTGGAATGAGGATGAAGTCCAAGAAGATATTGACAAAATAGTGATGTTGGAAAAAGAAGCAGATCCCAAGGAACTTGTCAGAAATATGCGTTTGATAGATCTTGAGGAAGAAACTATAATTAAGGGATTTCCAGAAGTTTTGAAAATGGCATATGCGGGTGAATTAGCAATTGATGGGTATATTACATTGATTAGCAATTTGCTTTGGGCAAGAACAATTTCTTATGAATTGCCAGAAAAGCCTGATATGAATAGACTGGGAGAAGGGGTTGATGCTTGTCTAGAAAATTTGTGTAATAGTGATGATCCAGATACTCGTAATAGAACAATGATTCCGCAAAATAATATAGACTCTTTGACAGAGGATGAAAAGAAAATATATGCAAAGATATGTGAGTTTAGAGACAAAAATTTACAGATGTTTGCGATAAATAAAAGAAGATATTTAAATGCACTTCGTTCAGGAAATTTGTCTGAAGTATATGAATGTGAAAATAAACGGTTCAATATTTTTGACAAAGAATTGGCAGAAGCGGTAGTAGATTGTTATAAAGAACTTCAAAATGTTGACAGAGTTCCGTTTATAGGGGTATTCAAAAAAATATGGGCTGTGAGAGTTGGAAATCAGGATTTGTTGATAGAGGAATCTGCGGTTGGGATGGAAGATTTGATAGCGAATCTAAAGGCAAACAAAATGGAAGAGCAAAAAGCAGGATATGGATTAAAAGCAGCATTGACAGAGAATTTTATACAGGATGCATCTTCAATTCTTAAAAAGATGGAGATGGAAGCCGAAAGGGTAAAGAAGGTACAGTAGGCTTTGACTAATTCCCGCGGAGTAAAAATCTACAGAAAAGAGGTGGAAAAGTTTGGTTGGAGTGGAAATGGGATTTGACGTACTTCCTATCCTCTCATGCCATGTTGAGACGGTTGTACTGCTGGATTAAAAGACCACACATCAAATCGTTTTGAGATTTGAGAAAAGAGTTGAGAATATTAATTATAAAAATAGTATTGAAGGTAGAGTGCAATGGATATAAAATCTTTGTTTAGTACAAAACAAAAAATTCTTGAAAGCAAATTAAGTGTATTATTAGATCATCCAGTGACAAAAGGGAATCATTGTGAAAGTGCTTGGATTGATTTCTTTAGAAGTTTTTTACCCAACAAATATGCTGTTGATAAGGGGTTTGTGTTTGATTCTGAAGGGAAAATCAGTGAGCAAATTGATATTATTATATATGACGCACTATATGCTCCTTGAATATTGGGAACGGATGCAGGAGAAAAGTATGTAACAGCAGAAAGCGTGTACGCTGTATTTGATTCTAAATCAGAGATAAATAAAGCAACCTTAGAATATACGAATAAAAAAGTTGGAAGTGTTAAGGCTTTGAAACGTTCTAGGAGAGGAGTAATTAATGCTGGCAAATATTATCCACCACGAGAATTAACTCATATTATTGGAGGAATATTAGCAGTAAATTCGGTAGAAATATATACAATTAATAAACACATTAAATTATATGACAATATTGATATTGGGTGTGCGATAAAATTTCATTCTTTTCTGGTAGACTGGAAGAATAATGCAAAGTTATCATGGGCGTCTGGAGAAGAAACAATTTTAGCATTTTTTATATGATTCTGGATGAATTATACAAGTTGGGTACAGTTGCAGGAATTGACATTAGAACTTATGCGAATGCAACATTGAAACAGTATATGTTTGATTTAGGAGACAATTAGAAAAGATGGATTATATCCACCTAGGTAAGGAACTTAATAATTTTAAACATATCATTTTACCTTCTTATCCTACCAACAAACCATCTCTTCCGATAGCAAAAATCCCTAATGATCATATCAGCAGGAAAAAGAATGCGTCCTTCAAAGGTCAAAACCAAAGATACCAAAACAAAAAACCAATACACCCCGAACACCCCAATCACCGACCAACATCAAAAAAATCAGGAGGAAAATCAAATTGAAAAAACCCCACAACATCCTTATCATCCTCACCGGAGGCACCATCTGTTCATTCGTCGATAAATCAGGCAAGCGAGACTCTGATGCAGAGCGTGCGCATACGCTGATCGAAAAGAAATTTAGAGCCTCCGATTCCCGCTATGCTTCCGAGGAATGCGTATCATTTGACAAAGAGAAGCCCCTTGACATTCTGAGTGAGAATATGACTACTGGTAATTGGAACATCCTTATCTCTAAGATGAGAACGTATGACTATTCAAAATATGATGGCGTTATCATCCTGCACGGTACGGACACTCTTGCTTATACAGGAGCGTTGCTTTCGATTCTGATGGCGGGCACTAAGATTCCTGTGTTTCTGGTTTCCAGCCAGCTTCCGCCGGATGACGATGAGGCCAATGGCAACGCGAACTTCAGGGCTGCGGTTGAACTGATCGTCAATGGGGTAGAGCCTAATATTTATGCTGTGTATAGAAATACGGAGACTGACGGGTCCTGGGAAACACAGCGTATGTATATTCACTATTGTTCTCATCTGCTGCAGTGCGCCAACCGTTCTGAGAATTTTTACAGTCCGGATATGGCTGAGGTAAGCCAGGAGAACGCTGTTTTTAAGGGAAAATCCTCTGGCGGAGAGAAGATGTACTTGTATCGCGACTTTGAACTCTCATCTTGTGTTCTTCGGATCATTCCTTATGTGGGGATTGATTATGAGCATTACTGCATGAAGGGGGTCAAGGCGATTCTTCATGGCACCTACCATTCAAGCACAATGGCGGTGAATCCATACAAGGACGACGAATCGAAGCGGTATACCAGTCAGGCCATTCTGTCACTCAAGAAGCGATGTGATGAGTGCGATCCTCCGATTCCGCTCTTTCTTGAGCATTGCCACAGAGACGCGTATAATTACATATCTACAGGCATCATTTTGAAGTGCGGCGCCATACCGGTATGGACGATGACTTCTGAGATGACTTATGTAAAATTGCTGGTTGGCTGTGCGCTTGGCTGCGAAGGGGAAGAACTGAAGGAATTTATGAATAGAGAAATCAATGATGAATTCGTTTATAGAGATTAGAGCCGTATGAAAGAGTAAGATTTGGAGACACTAGGAAAAGTATATTTTTGGTTGACTTAGCCAGGAATGTTTGCTAGTATAAAAGCGGAGACTCAGCTTTTGGGGAAATTCTAACAGGGAGAACACGTCGTCGACTGGAAGCGTGTTTAAGAAGAGTAGTAAGTTTGGGAACGCTCCATGTAATGATCAAGTATAAAATCAGATATTAAAAGAGGAAGCTTTCGCTTCAAAACGGGTGGCACCGCGGGTTACTTTGTATACTCGTCCCGAGAATACGTATTATATATTGGATATGTATTCTCGGGATTTTTTAATTTAATTTAGGAGGTAGAAATCAGATGTATAGGACTCTTTACTGTAATGATATCCGTGAGGAGCATGTCGGGCAGACGGTTCAGCTTGCGGGCTGGGTAGATGCGATTCGTGACCACGGAGGAGTAATCTTTGTTGATATTCGCGATTATACGGGCGTGACGCAGACGGTAATCCATAACGAAGAATTATTGAAAAATGTGAATCGGGAAACAGTGATCTCTTTAAAAGGGGTGGTTGAAAAGCGTGACCCGGACACGGTGAATGAGAAGATCGCGACAGGTATTGTCGAGTTGGTGGTAAGCGAGCTTGTGGTTTTAGGCAAATCAAAAAATATGCTGCCTTTTGATGTCAGCAGTTCCAGAAATATTAAGGATGAATTACGCCTTAAGTATCGTTATCTTGATCTTCGGAATCCGAAGAATCATGACAACCTTGTGATGCGTTCCAAGATTATCCGTCATTTAAGGAACAAGATGGAGGATAAGGACTTCCTGGAGATCCAGACGCCGATCCTTACCGCGTCATCACCTGAAGGCGCTCGTGACTTCCTGGTTCCAAGCCGCAAGCATCCGGGCAAGTTTTATGCGCTTCCTCAGGCGCCGCAGCAGTTTAAGCAGCTTTTGATGGTTTCTGGATTTGATAAATATTTTCAGATCGCGCCTTGCTTCCGTGACGAGGATGCGAGAGCAGACCGTTCCCCGGGCGAGTTTTATCAGCTGGACTTTGAGATGGCGTTTGCTACGCAGGAAGAAGTCCTGAATATTTGCGAAGACGTGATTTACGATACATTTGTAACTTTTTCGGATAAGAAGGTTACGGAGAAGCCTTTCAGGCGAATCACTTATGCGGATGCCATGATGACATATGGCTCTGACAAGCCGGACTTAAGAAATCCGCTATTGATCTGCGATTTAACCGCATTTTTCGCGGATGTAGCCTTCCCTGCATTTAGAGGAAAGCCGGTTCGCGGTATCGTGGCTGACTGTAGAGGCAAATCGAAGAAATTCTTCGAAGATTCACTGAAATACGCGATGTCAGATGAAGTGGCTCTTGGAGGATTGGGTTATATTACTCTGAAAGAGGGGGTATTTGCGGGTCCTATCGCAAAATTCCTGAGTGATGAAAAGAAAGCGGAGATTACCTCCCTTACCAATATCAAAGAGGGAGAGACCTTGTTCTTTATCTGTGATGATAAGAAGAATGATACAGAGAAGAAGGCAGGCTTGATCCGTACCTGGCTGGCGAAAAAGGAAAACTTAGATCTTATTAGAGATGACGCGTTTGAATTCTGCTTTGTTGTGGATTTCCCGATGTATGAGATTGATGAGGAGACAGGAGAGACTATTTTTACGCATAACCCATTCTCCATGCCGCAGGGCGGTATGGATGCTTTGCTTGGCAAAGATCCTACAGAAGTGCTGGCATACCAGTATGACCTGGTATGTAATGGGATCGAACTGGCATCCGGCGCCGTCAGAAATCATGACATTGATATTATGAAGAAGGCATTTGAAATCGCCGGATATGATGAGCAGGAATTGAAGGAGCGTTTCAATGCGCTATACACCGCGTTCCAATATGGGGCGCCGCCGCATGCGGGCATGGCGCCGGGCGTTGACCGTATGGTAATGCTTCTTACGGATGAAGAAAAGATTCTGGACGTCATAGCATTCCCATTAAATGGAAATGCGCAGGATCTGCTGCTTGGCGCGCCGAGCGAAGTAACGAGCCAACAGCTTGAGGATGTCCATCTATTAGGGAATTCCAATGCTTTGGCAAAACATGCTTTCGCAGGAAGCGGCGATGGAAAGTATGCGAAGGGAAAACGCTCTACATTTTCCAATGCGCAGCAGTTAAACCAGATCTCTCTTACAGAGGAAGAAGACACGGAAGTACAAGGCATTTTTGACCGGATGAAGAAAAAAGAAGAGATCCTTTTGCAAGTCGATACGGAAAATGTCGAGGAAATGGTTCATGTAATGCCTATGAACAATGTATTGCGTGAGGATGTCAGAGAACAATTGTTTACAAGAGAAAGTTTACTTGAAGGCGCGCCTATGCACAACGAAAATAGTTGGCAGGTTCCAAGACTTGTAAAGTGAGGTGGATGATATGGAATATTATGCAGCAAAAATAAATGAAAACGGCACCATTGCCGTGGATGACAGCATTCTTGTGAAGGGTGCCGAGTCAACGTATGGCTCGAAAATTCTGATGGGATTCAAGCCTTTATTCAGCGCTGAGGCAGTAGAGCGCCTGGAGAAGAACGGATACCTGGTATCCGGGAAATGCCATGTGGGCGAGTTCGGGCTGGATCTGGTGGGCGAATTCTCCCACTATGCACAGGAAGATACGAAACTGGAAGGCGCGGCAGCAGCGCTGGTAGCAAAATCCGATGTGAAAGCAGCGCTTGGAGTGGATGTAAATGGCGCGCCGAGACGTGCGGCGGCTCTTGCAAATGTAGATTTCCTCAAGCCCACCTACGGGACGGTGTCACGTTATGGAATCATTTCAACAGCGGCATCTGGCGAGCAGGTAGGCGTATACGCGCCTGACACCCAAGGCGTAAAAGAATTGATGGGTGTGATTGCAGGGCACGATGATAAAGATGGAACAAGCCTGAGGACCCAGACCTATGAATATCATACAGACGAGGATATCGCTGGCAAACGTGTCTGCATCGTCAAAGAATTATTAGAAATCGCGGATGCGGACACGCAAGAAAACGTGAGAGCGTTTGCCAAAAAACTCACGGACAAGGGCGTGACCGTGGAAGAAATTTCTTGCGACTTTTTTGAGATGGCGAATACGGCATGGCAGATTCTCATGTCCGCGGAAACCTGTAATAATATATCCAGGTTTGATGGCGTAAAATATGGACGTCGTGCAGAGAACTATAAAAATATTGATGAACTGTATGTAAATTCCAGAACGGAAGGGTTTAACTTCCTTACGAAGGCAGTCATTTTATATGGCTCTGACGTTCTTTCCAAGAACCGGTATAAGGATTGTTATGATAAGTCGTTAAGAATCCGCCGTGTCGTGGCGGAAAAGTTTGCGGCGCTCATGAAAGAGTACGATGCGGTTCTTACGCCTGCCTGCAGCAAAACAAGTTACGAGCGTTATGATATTTATGCGGCCTTTGAAAAGGTTTATGAAGAAAGCATATTTACCTCCGTGGCAAACTTGATCGGGATTCCTGCCCTGGTTAGCCGCAAGGTTCAGTTAATGGGCGGACATTTTAGCGAAAGCATTCTTTTAAGTATGGCTGGAGCCGTTGAAAAGGAAGGTGAATAAGTATGAATTATGAAGTTGTAATCGGGCTTGAAACGCACGTTGAATTAAAAACCGAATCTAAGATATTCTGCTCCTGCGGGGGCCATGCCGCGGCAAAGACTCCGAATGACTGCGTGTGTCCGGCCTGTTCCGGCATGCCGGGCATGCTTCCGGTAATGAATAAGCGAGTGGTAGAACTTGCGGTTCTTGCCGGCTTGATGTTAAACTGCGAGATCAGCAGATATACGACATTTGACAAGAAAAACTATTATTATCCGGATCTGCCCTGCGCATACCAGGTCACCCAGATCAACCATCCGATCTGTACCAATGGCTGCGTACAGGTAAAGACGTCCGCAGGCGTCCGCGACATTCACATCAAGCAGATCCATATGGAAGAGGATGCGGGAAAGCTGGTTCATAGCGGCAGCTACTCTTATGTGGACTTTAACCGTACCAGCGTACCGCTTATTGAGATCGTAACCCAGCCTGACTTTAGAAGTGCGGAGGAAGTTATCACATACCTTACAAATTTAAAATCCATGTTCCGCTTTAGCGGCATCTCTGAATGCGAGGAAGGCGCAATGCGCTGCGATGTTAATATTTCGGTTCGCGAGGAAGGAAGCCAGGAGTTTGGCGTCCGGACAGAAATCAAAAATATGAGTTCTTTTGAAGCGATCGAAAAAGCTATCAATTATGAGGCGCAAAGACATATGGACGCGATCGAGTATGAATTAGAAGAACTGGTTCAGGAAACAAGACGTTATGATGACGCAAGCGGCAAGACCTTTGCTATGCGTAACAAGGAAACAGAAGCGGATTATCGTTATTTCCCGGATGCCAATCTGATGCCAATCATTATAGATGATGAGTGGATCGAGGAGATTAAGAAGAACAGGCCGGTGGAAATCAACGATAAGGTGGTGGAATATAGCGAAGCTGGCATATCGGAAAAAGAAATAGACATGATCATAGCAAATCAAAATATTTCCCAGCTTCTGGATGGGGTTGTTGCGCTTGGATGTAACGCCAAAGATGCGGCGTCCTGGATTCTTACAGAGAGCGTAGGCCTCTTGCGCAAAGAGGGCAAGACCATAGATGAACTATCCATTTCGCCGGAAAAACTAGCAGCAATCATCAAAATGGTAGATGCGGGCGAGATCAACCGCGTATCCGGCAAAAAAATCTTGGTGGCTGTACTTAAAGAAGACGTAGATCCTGTCGCGTACTGTAAGGAGAATGGCTTTGACAAAAAAATCGATATGGCTGTGGTTGATAAGGTCATTGATGAGGCGATTCAAAATAATGCGCAGGCAGTCGCGGACTATAAAAATGGCAAAGCCAAAGCGATCCAGTCTGTATTTGGCGCTTGCATGCGCGAATTAAAAGGCATCGTCGAGCCTGCAGTCATCAAAGAAATGTTAGAAAACAAATTAAAATAAAAGGTTTTTTCGACAAACAGTGGTTGTCGGTTCAGAGTACGAAAAGTGGTGTTGGAGCAAGGACTCCGACGCCACTTTTTTAAGTTATATCTGAGAAGAGTAACGCAAAGACCGGAAGATAACGAACAAAATCATCAGATTCCCGCATTGTGAAACTGTCGCTTCAACTATAAAATAAAGAAAACATGACATCATGACGTCATAAAGACGCGCCAAGTGCATGCTACAGAGGGGGAAATATATGGGAAGAGGCAGGCCATATTATCAGCAGATGCGGGATGATATTAAGAAAAAGATACAGTGCGGAGATTATAAACGGGGGCAATATCTGCCCTGCGAAAAGAAACTGGAAGAAGAATATGGAGTCAGCAGAACGACGGTGAGAAGCGCAATCAGCGAGCTGGTGCAGGATGGCTATCTCTATATTGTCCGTGGCAAGGGAACAAAGGTTGCATATTCAAGACTGACCGATAATAATCCAAATCTGCTGAGTTTTACAGAGATCGTAAAGAGTCATGGATATGAGCCCCAGATACTTCAGCGGTCTTTTGAGATTATAAGGGCAGATGAGAAACTTGCGAAAAAACTCGGAATCGGGGCCGGAGAGGAGGCAGTACACATTTATCGCGTGCGGGGCACGGATGATGAGCCAGTGTCGATCAATGATTCTTATCTGCCGGGGAAGATACTGGGAGAGCAAGGTGCAGAACTTTTGCTTGACGGAGAGTCCATATATGAGAATCTGAAGAGACATTATCATATAGCAGTGACAGAAGTAAAGGAAGAAATCTGGGCAGTCTCGGCAGGCAAATATGAAGCAGAGACACTGGATGTAGAAGAGAATGCGCCTCTTCTGGCATTTGAGAGGGAATCCTACAGCCAGGAGGGAACCCTGGTAGAATACAGCAAAGTGATATACCGATCCGACCGCTACAGACATGCGGTCGTGATGCGAAGAAGAGAGGAATGAGGTGGGAATTGTGGACAGAGCGAAAAAGGTGGTCGTGATTGGGGATGTATTTGCGGACATGATCTCTAAAGTACGGGGATTTCCGGAAACGGGAGGCAGAACATTCGGAACCTCATTTATGAGGAACAGCGGAGGGACGGGCGGCAATATTGCGGCAGGACTTGCGGTTCTCGGAATGGAGGCTTCCATTGTATGCGGCCTGGGAGATGATGAAAACGGGGAATTTTTGCTGGAAGAATTAAAGCAGTCCGGAGTAAATACAGAGCATGTGAAGGTTACTGCCGGCTTGAAGTCCGGGGCAGTGCCGATAATGGTGGATGAGGACGGAGAGCGGGTAATCTATGTACTGGTCAAAGGGTCTGCGTTTGAAGCCATAGAGCCGGAAGATCTTTTGTTTTTAGAAGAGATGAATCCCGATGCGCTTTGTTTTACCGGAGTGATCATAGGCGCGCATCCGGTGGAGGAGTCGGCCATTCTGGCGGCAAGAAGATGGAAGGGCAGGGCAAAGCTGTATTTTGATCCGAATCTCTGCTATCCGGCAGACCAGGTTCCGGAAGAGATCAAAAAAGCGACAAGAGAACTGGCAGATCTGTGCGACGTGGTGCTTACCGGGGAGACAGAGATGCGTGCGCTTGGCCTTTCTCCCAAGAAAGGGCAGTGCTATATTGTGAAATGCGGAGGAAAAGGATCAAAATGGATGGATGAAAAGGAGGTGGAGAGGTATCAGATTCCGGCGACAAAACACCGTCCGACGGATACGACCGGTGCCGGAGACACATTCATGGCAGCATTTGTCGCGGCAGAGGCCGAAGGGGCTTCGGTGGAGAAGGCAATGCGTTTTGCGTCTGTGGCTGCCGGAATTGCGGTCACAAAGACAGGGGCGAGAAATATGCCAAGGAAAGGGCAGATTCTGGAAGCCCTAGAAGAGTACGAAAAAGAACTGGAAGAAAAACATGAGAAAAAGACAGGACGACAGGAGGAAGAAAATGGGAGATTGGAATGAGTATTATTTTCCACAGGAAGTATTAGAACAGGCAGACACAGTCAGAAACAGCATGGCTGAACTGGAAGGCGAGATAGAAAAACTGGCCGAAAAATACAGGGACGTACAGAAAGTATATATTGTAGGTTCCGGCGACTGTTACTTTATCAGTCTGTCTTCGGCAGAGGCGTTTCGGAAACTGGCGGGAACAGAGGCATACGGTTATGAGGCTTATGACTTTTTTTTGGAGAAGCCAAAGGCTGACGGACAGACGCTGGTGATCCTATTCAGTTCCTCTGGAAAATCCTTATATGTCCTGAAGTCTCTGGAATACGTATTGGAAAATGGGGGCATTGCTATTGGCGTGACCAATCATCAGGACAGTCCTCTGGGAAGAGACAGCAGCGAAGTGCTGCTCACGACTTCCATAGGAGTATCCAGAACATTTCCGACAAAGACGACAACAAGCGCTCTTGCGCTGATGTATCAGCTGGCTGCTGTGCTTGCGGATAAAAGAGGGACCGTTGATGGAAAGACGGCTGCACATTTAAAAAAAGAACTGATGATTCAGGTGCCGGAGATGATAGAACGGATATATAAGGAAGAAAGAGAACTCCTTCGCCAGGGCGCCCAGGCTTTTCTGGAAGCGCGGTGCTATACCTATGTAGGAAGCGGCCCTTCAAGAAGTGCGGCGATGGTGGGGGCGGCCAAGATCGTAGAGACCTCCCGGGGACATGTGACATTCTGCAACGCAGAGGAATATATGCATCTGCATGGATTTTCAGTAAAAAGTTCCGATGCGGTGATCATCATTGCAAATAACCGCTCCAACCACAGGGAAATACAGGTGGCAGAATATGCGAAGGATCAGAGGGCAAGAGTGTTGGCTGTGGGAGATGTCCCCTGCGGCAAGGCTTCAGAGAATTTTATCAGTGTGGCACCATATTTAAAGGAACTTACAGAATGGGGCAGCAGCATCTGCGCAATGGTCGTTGTTCAGCTTTTTGCCTGCGAACTGTCCCGGCTATCCTATAAAGACCCGGATGCGCCTCACGATGTCAACCTGAAAAAGGTGATTGACCTTTTATATACAGGCCCGGTTGCAGGATGGAATGTATAAAGGATAGGGAGAAAATATGGAAGTATTAAAGATTCAATCAGATCAGCACGGAGTGCTGGACCTTACCAGCATGGTAAAAGATATTGTAGAAAAGAGCAGCGTGTCGGAAGGACTCTGCTGCGTATTCGTACCTCACACGACAGCCGGTCTTGTGATCTACTCGGGGATTGATCCGAAGGGGCTTCTGGATTTAAACGATACGGTGAAGACGATGGTACCAGTCAGGACGGATTTTCATCACCAGTGCGATCCGCCGTCAGATGCCGCGGGACATATCAAGTCCGCATTGTTTGGCAATTCGATCACGTTTATTGTCCATGAGAATGAATTGGTGCTCGGCGGCTCTCAGTACCTGTATTTTTATGAGTTTGACGGGCCGAGGGAACGGCAGGTATTGGTGCAGGTAACCGGCACGGCAGAAGAATAACTGGGAAAGTACGCAGAAGAAATGGAGAGGGTTATGTTTTCGGAAATATTTAACAGCAAAAAACCGGTGATAGGTATGGTACATTTAAAAGCGTTACCAGGCAGTCCGGGGTGCAAGGATTCCTGGGAGGAAATTCTTGAGGCCGCGCTTGCGGATGCGGAAGCATTGTGTGACGGGAAGGTAGACGGATTGCAGATTGAGAATCAGTTTGACTGGCCGTTCCTTCTGCCGGAACAGATTGGTGCGGAGACTACGGCATTTCTGACTGCGGCAGGATGCGCGGTCCGCAGGGAACATCCGGAGGTTCCCTTGGGGATTAACATCCACCTGAATGGGGGAATCCAGGCGGTGGCAGCAGCTAAGGCATGTGGTGCGGACTGGGTTCGGGTGTTTAATCTGGCGAATGGGTACATCTCGAACAGCGGCTATGTAGATGCGATCGGCCCAAGACTTCTGCGGTACCGCAAGGCAGTTGGCGCAGAGCATGTGATGATATTCGGGGATTTCCAGGTGAAGCATGGAAGCCATGCAGTTACGGTGGACCGTACCCTTTGGGAAAAAGCCCATGACGTGGAGATGAGTATGGCAGATGCGGCTGTGATTACCGGAAGCGCCACTGGAACAGCGCCGGATGTACAGAGTATCCTTGCGGTAAAGGAGCGCCTCTCCATACCGTTGTTGATTGGAAGCGGCTTGAATGAAGCGAATGTGAAGGAACTGTGGCCTTATGTTGACGGAGCGGTGATCGGCAGTGGATTTAAGAAAGGGGCAGACCTGAAGCAGCCAGTCGACCGGGAACTGGTCACCCGGTTTATGGAGACGGTCCATCAGCAAGGTTAAAGGAAGAAGAATGAGTATGAAGAAAATATCGGTAATGATTGTGGATGATGAAAAACTGGTGCTGGAAGATTTAAAAACATTGGTCGACTGGGAAGCGCTGGGTTTTGAGATTGTAGCAACGGCTTTTAACGGGAAACAGGCTCTTGAAAAATTCAAAACCTTTCTGCCGCAGGTTGTTTTTACTGATGTGAGGATGCCGTTCATGGATGGGCTGGAACTGATCAGGAAGCTCCGGGAGACGGCACCGGAAGTGTGCATATTTCTACTGACAGCATATGAGGACTTTACATATGCCAGGACAGCGATCAAATATGGGGTAAAGGATTATGTGATAAAAAGCACGTTGGACGAAGTTACATTTGCGCAGCTTCTGAAGAAATTATTCGAGGATATCAGCAGACAGAATAAACTGCGGGATATGTTAAAGACGAAACAGCTTCTGGAATATCTGGAACTTCCTGACGGGGAGGAAGGCGCGGATTATTCCGGGATGTACCGGAAGGCTTATGCGTATATCGTTATCGAGCAGGATCTGCCGGTTGTATTTACGGATGACACAGTTCCCGAGGAGATGATCTGTTCCGGGAAAAAGATCGCATCCATCGCAGTGCCGGAGTATATGGATGAATCTGAGATGGCTGCGGTCAGTGATCTGCCGGGAGGGAGGACGCTGGTGATTCTGGATATTCCGGAAGTATCCCAGAAAAAAATCACAGAGACAGTACAGTCTTATGCCAGAGAAATCAGGCAGCGGCTTAGGACCGCCCTGGGATACTCTTTTACCGTATATGTGGCGGATCGCAAACAGACGATCGCTGAACTGAAACGGCTGTACCGCGGCGCAAAGGAATGCTTCCGGAGAAAATATCTGCTTGGCAGCGGCGGAATCTATTCTATGATATCCTTGCCCGATACGAAGGGGGAGCAAAAGAATCCGGCAGTAGATACCGGGCTCATCCAGAATCTGACTGACAGCAAAGATATGGATGGGATCGCGCAGTATCTGGATGCAATCTACAAAGAGGTGGAGGGCAGCCTTGATTACCATGGCCTGAAACAGATATCCAGGGAATTATTTATGCTGCTGAAAAAGAATTATGCCCATCTGCCGAAACAGATGGGACAGGATTTCAGCACTGCCTCTAATTTCTCGGATTGGCTGGACAGCCGGCATATCAGAGCGTGGTTCCAGCGTCAGTTTGAAACTTTAATCTCCGGAAAAAAGAAGATGCAGCTGGGGGAATATTCAAGGCCTGTTGTTCTGGCTATGGAATATATCTTTAAGCATTATCAGGAGAATACGCTTTCCATCAATGAGATTGCGGACAGTGTTCATTTAAGTATCGGCCATCTGTGCGGGATATTTAAAAAAGAGACACAGAAAACAGTAAAAGGTTATATTACAGAAGTCAGGATCGAGGAGGCAAAGAAACTTCTGGAAGAAGGCGAGCTGAAGATTTACGAAGTCTCGCTTGCGGTTGGATATCAGTCAAGCCAGTATTTCAGCCAGATTTTCTATAAAATGACGGGGACTTACCCTACAAACTGGCAGAGAGATAACAGGAGGCTGTAGATTATGAAAAAATCGATCAGAGAAAAAATATCAGGACGCATTATCATTGTCGGAGTAATGATGTTCTTTGCGTCCGTCGCGCTTTCTTACGGCCTGTTTATTCCGAAGATGGAGCAGGATGCGGTAAATGGGGCTGGAGATACAAATGCGGAGGTCATCAAGACAATCGACAGGCAGATTGCCTTTGTCCAGGATTATACAGAAAATCTCGCACTATCTGTAGCGCAGAATCAAGAGATTCTGCGCTATTTTGAAATCCCGTCTACACAGGCGAAAAATGTCGCCTCCCTGCATTTGAATAACCTGATCAGTTATGAAGGAACGGTACGCTGTGTATTGATTGCAGATGAGAGCGGCGTCATGCTGGATTCCCTGAACAAAGTTGAGAAAGAGGACAGGGAGCTGGTGAAGTCCAAGTGGTATAAAAAACTTCGGAGTACAACCTATGGAAGAGGAGTATCCGAGGTATATCAGGTGGATATTAATAATACAAGCCATTACACGGCCGCCTATCTTAAGAACTTTTATTACGGCAATAAAAAATATACTTATACCGTATTCATGGACTTAAATGACATGATCCGGGATTTTCAGGTGCTGGCAGGGAAACAACTTGATTATGCGGCGATCGCGGACAGCGAAAAGAAGATCTTCATATCGGTGGGGGATAAGAAATGGGAGAAACAGGCAGTAGTGGCGGCGGCATCAGATCAGATGAATACGCTTGAAGCGGTGGCAGGAGGAACCGGTTTTGTAAAAACCTCGCTCAACAGCAAATGGCGCGTCATCTCTTATGTCGCGGACAAGACTATTTTTATGTCTTTTTCCTTTTATGTCGTTGGGATTATGACGGTACTCTTTTTGTTTACGCTTGTGACTCTCGGAATACTGTCTAAAGCAATCGGGAATATACTGAAACCTTTGAGCGAACTTTCAGGCAGTATGGAAGAGGTCGCAAAAGGGAATCTGGACTGTAAGCTTACGCAGTTTCCGGAGGATGAGATCGGTATGCTGAGCCGGACCTTTAATCAGATGACGGTAGACTTAAAAGACAGCCTGGAACTGCTCGCAAAGAAAGAGCGGCAGGAACAGCAGATCAGATTCAGCCTGCTGATCAGCCAGATAGATCCCCACTTTATCTACAATACGATTAACAGTATCAATTATCTTGCGAGAAGAGGCCGGTGTAATGATGTCATCAAAGTAAATTCCGCCCTGATTTCGATTCTTCAGGACCGGCTGAGAGTCAATGACATCCAGGTAACGGATACAATAGCCAATGAAAGAAAAGTGGTGGAACAGTATCTTGTCATCGAGAGATACATGTATGACGGAGATCTGGAAGTGGCTTGGAAGATTGAAAATGAACTTATGACGGAGCAGATCCCAAAGAATATGATTCAGCCGCTTGTGGAGAACGCATTGTTTCATGGCCTGATTGATGAGGAGAGCGGAGAACTGAACGGGAAAATCGAGATAGAGATTCAAAGGGACGAAAAGGATCTGATCCTAAGAGTAAGCGACAATGGAATCGGGATGAGCGAAGACCGGCTGAAGGCTGTGAGAGAAGAGATATACCAGCCGGAAGAAAGAGGCAAAAAGATCGGACTGTCTAACATCGGCCGGAGACTTTATTATCTGTATGGAAGCAGCGACGGTATCCGCATAGAAAGCGGGGAGAATGAGGGGACAAGGATTACTCTGAAATTTAAAGGAGAATATTTCGAAGAGCATTGATGGATGGGGTAATGTGCACAATAAATTTGTGAAAACGACATAAAAAACAGACAAGATATTCAAAAAACGAACAAAAAATGAAGATTGTGACGGTGCGTATTCTTTTTCAGAATTCTATAATAAATACAAGAAAAAGATAAAGGTGTGAGGAATACGGATGGGTAATAATTATTTATTTAAAGGAGAAGGAATCAGCAAATCATTCGGCAGTACCCAGGCATTAAAGAACGTCACGATCACAATTAAAAAAGGAGAGATCCAGGGGCTGATCGGTGAAAATGGATCCGGCAAATCTACGTTTTCATCCATTTGCGCCGG
>OGXS01000527.1_pt1 | contig 35128 bp, 33 predicted proteins | sample 1576371 | NCBI WGS metagenome assembly OGXS01 (sample SAMEA3541475, study PRJEB24748) | human gut metagenome | biome: human gut; feature: human-associated habitat; material: faeces | place: China | collected 2012
ACGGAAAGAAGTTCTGCACCTTATAAAATTTGTCAAAAAAACTGTTGCCATTCCAGCCATTACTCCGATCTATTTTTAAACTTAGTTTCTACCTCTAATATATATCGAGTTTTTATTTTGCCTTCAGAGAATACCGTTTCTTTTTTTGCAGTTACAGGTTGTTTATTTTCGGAAAAAGCTAATATAGCTAAAATTGAAACATCCATCTGGAATTTATCTTTTTCGTTGCTTTGTTCATAAAAATCTGCATATTCATCACTGATATTTTTTCTAATAAATTCTTCCATCATAAAGATCACCTCGAAAAGAGTATACGAACAAATGTTCTTTTTGTAAAGGTGGAATTTATTATACTAAATAAATAGGTGAACAAGTATTTGTGCCAAATTATGTGCCAAAAAAAATCGAATTTAATAAAACACAAACAAAAAGGAATCCTATTATGATAACATTTCTTATAATAACAAACACAACAGAAGACGTGTAATAGTTAGTCAGGAACGTACAAATAACCCCTGTATCCTTTGTGATACAGGTTTTTTTATTTTAAAACAACGAAAATTAAATATTTTATAATTAAAAAAACTTCATTTTTTATTGATATAAGGGTATAATTTTTATTGAAGGAAGGTGATAAAAAAACATTTTCATTAAAACGGAAAGTAAAAAATAAAAATAAAAATGAAAGAGGGAGAAAAATTAAAAAAATGGATTCTTAGCGCTACATTGATTATTTTACTTAGGGCTTTCGCAGATGTAAGGGTAATAGAACAAAGTGGTTTTACTGGTAGGCGCGTAGCTTTTCCAATGCTATGAAGCTAGAGCCTTTCTAGTGGGCATAAGTATGTTTGACTTCTTATGCTAATCTGGACACATAATGTACAGGCGCACTACATAGAGAATCACGAAAGTGGGATAGTACTAAGTATAGTTGATACAAACAGCACTTCACAGCTAGAATAATTGGAAAGTCAGAAGTTTTTTGTTCGATTTGAAATACCTAGTTAGTTTGAATACGTACATAAAGAATCTTCTTATTTAGCACTTAATAAAAAATATAAAAAACATTTAAAAGAGAAATCAAAGGTTTTCTCAATCTTTGATAAAAAAGGAGGAAGTAGAAAATGAAAAAAGCAAAATTGATACTTAGCACAATCGTCTTGACATCTTTAAGTAGTGGGTTTTTAGGGAGTGGGACGGTGGATGCCAGTGCATATAATAATAAAGTTGTTTCGCTTCGAGCTGCTAGTGACACAACGCTTACTGTGTCACGCATACCTTATAATCCTATTCTATATTTTGAAATTGGAATGGAAAATTATAATCAATCTGACTCAACCCAACGTTGGGTAATGGAGTACAATGCAAATGCCGGTGGTTATTATATCCGGGAGCAGATTCCGGGAGGTATGAATTCTAGTCCGAATTATATTTGGAGGGATAGCAGGGGAGGAGGCTTTGTGGACTTCTCGAGTAACAGAGAGAATGTAGGGACTCTGTGGAAGTTACATTCAGCCGGACAGAACTCGTTGGGAAATATATTTTTTATAGAAAATATGTCAAGCGGGACCTATTTGAATTGGAGCAGAGGAGGTCATACTGATCTGGGGGTGTTTTCTACTGCATTTGATTGGAATCGTGAGCAAAGATTCATTGTGCAAGTTGAAGGAGAAGTTTAAAAGATAAAATGGAAGTACACTAATACATTCAATCTTTTTGACTTATATCTAGAGAGTGGGGCAATAATCAGATTTTTTTCTGACTATTGTCCCACTCTCTTTTTTATATGTTTTTTTTATTTTATTTGTGCTAACAAGATTTTGCTCAAGCCCAATCTCCATTACGGAAAATCGGTACTGTAGAACCGTCTTCGCGGATTCCATCGATATCCATCTTGTCAGATCCTACCATGAAATCTACGTGGGTTTGACTTCTATTCAAACCAGCTTCTGCTAATTCCTCGTCGGACATTTCTGTACCGCCTTTCACACTGAAGGCATAAGCAGACCCTAAGGCTAAATGGTTCGATGCGTTTTCATCAAATAATGTATTGAAGAAAATGATACCAGATTGAGAAATAGGGGAAGGGTCGGGAACAAGTGCCACTTCTCCTAGACGACGCGCACCTTCATCGGTATCAAGCAATTTTGCTAAGACATCTTCGCCTTGTTCGGCAGAAAAGTCAACTACTTTTCCATCTTTGAAAGTAAATTTCATACCAGAGATGATCGTACCAGCATAACTTAGCGGTTTTGTGCTTGAAATATACCCATCTACTCGATGACTGTCAGGTGCGGTGAACACTTCTTCTGTTGGCATATTTGCCATGAATTTTTTTCCTCGAGCATTGTAGCTTCCAGCACCTTCCCAAAGATGGTTTTTAGGCAATCCAATGATGATATCCGTACCAGGAGCAGTGTAGTGCAGGGCAGAAAATTGTTCTTGATTCAATTCTTCTGCTTTTTTTGCTAATTTCTCATCGTGTTTTTTCCATGCTAAAACAGGGTCTTCTTCGTAGACACGAGTTGTTTTGAAAATTTGATCCCATAATGCATCAACTTGTTCTTCTTCTGGCAGATCTGGAAAAACTTTTGCTGCCCATTGTTTACCAGCAGCAGCTACAACAGTCCAACTGACTTTATTTGCCTGAGTTGCCTTGCGCAAATTCATTAGTGCTTTACCGGCAGCTGCTTGATAAGATGCTACTCGTTGGCTGTCTACACCGGCAAACGCATCAGGGTCGGCAGAAACGACACTGATCCTGCTTGCTCCTTTTTCAAGCCATTCATCCGCTTGATCGATTTTAGATTGTGGTACATTCTCAATACGATCTGTTGCTGCATGTAAAAGAAATTCTCTTTGAATCTGATCATCCGTCCATTGAACGATGACTTCAGCAGCTCCTAATTTGTAAGCTTCTTGTGTGATCAAGCGAGCAAGGGGTGCTTGGTCCACACTGATCTGTAAAACGACTGTGTGACCTTTTTCTGTGGCCACGCCAGTTTCTGCAATTAAGCGTGCATATTTTTTTAGAAGTTCATTAAAATCGGATAACATAATAAAAATTCCTCCTCACCATTTTTTCTGGTAACTATTAGCATGATACCATTTAATCATGATTCAAACAATGTAGCTTTAAATAAAAAAAGGAGGTTATTTTTTTATGGTTGCGTTTCACATTCTATGACACGACTTGCTATTTTAGCTTGTGAAGAAAATCGAAAACTAATTTTGCATATCAAAAAAAACATGTTACAATAAAATTAATCAATGGTGGAAGCGTTATAAAAAAATTGAGGAGATTAAAAAAATATGGCAAGAAAAAAGACGATTACTAAAGAACAGATTTTGGCAGCTGCTTATGAAGTAGCTGCCACCGAGGGATTTACACGATTTACTGCGAGAAACATCGCGAACAAAATGAATTGTTCCACGCAGCCGATCTATCTTGAGTTCAAGAATATGGATGATTTGAGACAAGCACTTTTTGAACAAATCTATGATTATTTGCAATATGAAGTGTTTCCAGTTGAGCATACAGGGAATACGATTATCGATCTTGCTTTTAATTATATCCATTTTGCAAGAAGAGAGAAGAAGTTGTATCGTTCACTGTACTTAGAAGAATATGGTGGAGGAAAAGAGATGCAAAATTTCTCTTATACTTACTTTGTGAATACAGTGAAACGGGACCCAACCTATGCGGATCTTTCAGAAGAGCAGATCGAATCCTTGCATAACGGTACATGGATCATAGCTACCGGGATTGCAGCTTTGATGTCTTCAAGCATTATCCATCCAACTGATGAGCAGATTGAAAAAATGATTCAAGACAGCATTGATGCAATCTTGAATCTCAAAGAACCAATCGAAATCGATTGAATATACTCAAGAGTTTCACAAATCAGTAGATAACAAGAGATGTGTCAACATAAGGAAAATTTCGTTTTTCTTACAGCGTATACATTTTTAACTCCCGAAGAACTCTTCCATAAATACAATAAAAGAGCCGTCTAGATTGATTCAATCTGGACGGCTCTTTTATATCTCAAGCATATTAAAGTTTTGCGACTAATTCTTTAGCGAAAGCTTCTAGATTCTCGATATCTTCTTCCTCAGCATTTAAGTCTACTTTTACATTTTCTGCGCCTTTTGATGCGCCTGTTTTTCCAAAAGCAGCATCGAAGTCATCCACTGATTTACAGAATTCATCGTAAAAAGTATCACCAGATCCGCAGACGCCGTAGATTTTTCCTGATAGATCCAACTCTTGCAAGTCTTCATAAAAATCTACAATCTCATCAGGAAGATCGCCATCATCGTATGTATAAGTAGCTACGACGCAAATATCTGCCTCCTCGAATTCATCTGCATCTACTTGGGTACATTCGTTGATTTCGACTTCGATATCCATATTTTCAAATGCTTCTGCAACAATATCGGCGATTTCTTCAGTATTTCCTGTCATGCTAGCATATACGATTTTTGCTAAAGCCATGATGTGCCTCCTTGTTTAAAACTATTTAACAATTATGAATTATACCAAAACATCGTTGAAAAGAAAATAAAACCTAGAGACACATGGGAAATGTCATTTGGCTAAATGTATGCCGCTATGTTAAAATGAGAGAGATTTGTAAAAAGGAGACGAAAATATGATTACTTTAAAATCAGCACGTGAAATTGAAATGATGGCAGAATCTGGCGCTTTATTGGCAGATGTACATAAAAATCTGCGTGATTTTATCAAACCAGGCATAACAAGTTGGGATATTGAGGTATTTGTCAGAAACTATATCGAGAGTCATGGAGGAATCGCTGCGCAAATTGGCTTCGAAGGGTATGAATATGCGACTTGTATCAGTATCAATGACGAAATTTGTCATGGATTTCCTCGGAAAAAACCTTTGAAAAGCGGCGATTTGGTAAAAGTCGATATGTGTATCGATTTGAAAGGCGGCATTTCCGATTCTTGTTGGGCTTATGTAGTGGGAGAATCTACACCTGAGATCGACCGATTGATGGAAGTAACGAAGAAAGCATTGTACATCGGTATTGAGCAAGCACAAGTAGGAAATCGAATCGGCGACATCGGTCATGCGATCCAAACGTATGTAGAAGGTGAAAATCTAGCAATCGTCCGTGATTTTATTGGTCATGGCGTTGGTCCTACGATCCATGAAGAACCAGCCGTTCCTCATTACGGAGAAGCTGGAAAAGGTTTGCGATTGAAAGAAGGTATGGTCATCACGATCGAGCCTATGGTCAATACCGGAACTTGGAAAATGAAAATGGATCCTAATGGCTGGACTGCTTATACAAGAGACGGCGGACTATCTTGCCAATATGAACATACATTGGCTATTACTAAAGATGGCCCTAGAATCTTGACATCACAAGGAGAAGAAGGTACCTATTGATCCAGCCAATCAATAGGTACGGGAGAGGTACATGAAAGTTTGGAACAAAATAAAACAAAATGAAAATCTGATGCGCTTTATCGAGACGACTCAAAAGCGCATTACTGATTCAGAAATGAGTACGACCTCGGTTGTCGTTGCTTATTATTTACTCTTGTCTTTATTTCCATTGATTATTGCTTTTGGTAATATTTTGCCGTTTCTCCACATCGATCAAGAGACTGTACTGACCTATTTACGAGAAGTGATTCCTGAGACCGTTTACCAGTTTATTGGTCCTGCAATCAAGGACCTTTTGACACAAAGTTCAGGCGGTTTGTTATCCGTTTCTGCTTTGGCGGCCTTGTGGTCTGCCAGTCAAAGTATCAACGCTTTACAAATTGCGATGAATAAAGCGTATGGCGTAGAAAATAGAAAAAATTTTTTGATCGTTCGCTTCTTCTCGCTGATCGTAATCGTCTTGTTCATGATTGCCATTAGTGGAGTAACTATCGTTCTTGGTTTAGGACAGCTGATTTTAGATGCGATTCAACCGATTGTACAAATACCTGTGAACTTTATTGATCAGTTCCAAACGTTGAAATGGCCAATCACATTGGTGGCTTTATTTGTCATCATGTTCTTGATTTATTTAATTGTCCCTAATGCTCAATTGAAGTTGAAGACGATTATTCCAGGTACGATCTTCGCTACTGTCGGCTGGATGCTGTTATCACAAGTGTTTAGTATCTATGCCAGATATTTTGCAACGAGGATCAGCGGTTATCAGATCATAGGAAGTTTTATTGTCCTCATGCTTTGGCTTAATTTTGCTGCTACGATCATCATTTTGGGCGGAATCATCAATGCAGTTGTTCAAGAATACGTGACGGGACATCAAATCAAAAAACGTCGAGATCCAAGCCGAAAATGGTTCAATAAATTGAAAGCTAAATTTTCTCATAAAAAAAAGTAGAAACAAGAGTTCTTATTGTAAATTTATATCAGTAATTTATAATAATTGTGACTCTTAATTAAAGTAGGTGCCCATATGCTTGTTTCTTTTAGTATGGTTATAAGATTTTTTCTGACAATTTTATTATCACTGATATTAACACCTGTATTTAAAATCATTTCAGTACAAACGGGTATGGTCGACAAACCAAATGAAAGAAGGATAAACAAAGTTCCAATGCCTTCCGCAGGCGGACTGCCCATTTTTATTTCATTTGTTATATCGACTTTATTCTTATTCCGTAAAATCATTCCACAATCGTATATTGTGCCCATCTTGCTCGCTTCTTTGGTGATCATCGTTACAGGAGTACTCGATGACAAATTTGAGCTGACGCCTAAACAAAAGAGTGTAGGGATCTTGCTTGCCTCTCTTATTATTTATTTTGTAGCAGATATACGTATTGATTCCTTTACGCTTCCTTTTATTGGCTATATCCAATTAGGATGGCTTAGTTTCCCTGTAACGATTTTTTGGATCTTCGGTATCACGAACGCAATCAATCTGATTGACGGTTTAGATGGGCTAGCGGCAGGGATTTCATTGATTGGTTTAATCACGATAGGAATCATTGGGTATTTTTTCCTTCATGCTTCCACAGTGTACATCCCGGTCGTTATTTTCTGTCTTGTAGCAAGCATTATCGGATTTTTCCCGTACAATTTTTATCCGGCAAAGATTTATTTAGGCGATACAGGAGCGTTATTCTTAGGGTTCATGATGGCCGTCCTTTCACTACAAGGGCTGAAGAACGTAACTTTTGTTTCGTCAATTTCTCTACTGATCGTCATGGGCGTTCCGGTAACAGATACGTTTTTTGCTATCATTAGAAGAAAAGCAAACCGTGTTTCTTTTTCTACAGCAGATAAAAAACATCTTCATCACCGACTAATCAGTTTAGGATTTACTCATAAAGGTGCCGTCCTGACGATTTATGCGATGGCTTTGATGTTTTCTTTCACAGCTATGGTCATGAATTATACTGGAAGAATCGGAACGATTGTATTGATTATTGCTATGCTATTTGCTGCAATTTTATTATTTGAATTGATTGGTCTGATTAACGAGAAACATCAGTTCATTTTAAAAACATTGCGATTTTTAGGGAATAAAGAGTATCGTACGCAAGTAAAACAGAAATATTTGAAGAAATGGAACCGTCATATAGATGAATAACAAATTAAACCAGCCAATTCTTATTAGTATTGTAACGGCGAACAGTGATAAGATTTTTCGGACACTAGATAATTTTATTTCAACTGTAAAAGATGAAACAGCGATAAAAATTCGGATTTTTGACAACAACTCCCTTCCGGAATATAAAAGCAGACTAAAAGAATATGTGACATATCCGTATATCGAAATCTATTTTCATGATGAAAATTCCGGATTTGGTTATGGACATAATCACAATCTGCTGAACAGCGATTGCCACTATGGCATTATTTGTAATCCAGATATTTTAGTGGATGAAGAAACAGTTACAGCATTGGTGTTGTTACTGAAAGAACATCCCGAATGCGCGATGTTAGCACCTAAGATTCTTAATGAAGATGGGACCACTCAGCACCTCATCCGTGAGCGGCTGGCTGTTTTTGATTATGTTTTGCGCTTTGTGCCTTTCAAATGGGTCAAAAAAAGGTTTGATAAACGGCTGGCTGTCTTTGAATGCCGTGGCTTGCCCACTGATGTTGATAGTTATGTGCGAATGATCTCGGGCAGTTTTATGGTAGCTGATATTGATAAATTTAAAGAGATAAGGGGATTTGATGAGCGTTTCTTCATGTACTTTGAAGATAATGACTTGTGTTTGAGTTTTGAAAAAGCAGGTTACAAATTATTGTACACACCCTTTTATGCAGTCGTCCATTTTTATGGAAAGGGTGCACATCGAAATGCAAAACTTTTTCGTGTGTTTTTGACTTCTATGATGAAATTTTTCAATAAGTGGGGGTGGCGTTTTTTCTGATGAAACCAGAAATAGTAGTAGTAGTCGTGCTCTATCAGCAACTATTCAGCCAATCTCCAACTTATGGACCATTAAGCAAAGCACTTAGCGAAAAGCATATTCAGCTTATTATTTACGATAATAGTCCTCAAAGACAGCAAAATGAGCTGTTTGAAAAAGAAAACACCATTTACTATCATGATCCGCAAAACCCTGGATTAGCGGCGGCTTATAATTATGCGTTGTCTCAAGCAAATGAAAGAACACGTTGTATCGTTACATTGGATCAGGATACGAGGCTAGTCGACGACTATTTTGAAATCTTGCGTAAAGTAGCTTTTACAGATGAATGTGTTGCTGCAGTTCCGATGATTTTTTCTGGGGGACGGCAAGTTTCTCCCGTCTATTCGAATCATTATATCAATCGTACAGCACATGCAGTAGAAGTAGACGGTACGACAGCTGAAAGAATCATGGCAATCAATTCAGGTGTGGCATGGTCTGTCAAATTTCTAAAAAAGATTGGCGGGTTTAATCCTGCTTTTTCTTTAGATTTTTTGGACCATTGGCTGTTTTGGAAAGTGAATCAGTTGGAAAAAACGGTGGAGATACTACCAGTACGACTGGAACATGATCTTTCGGTATTAGACTATGAAAAAGTTTCAAGCAATAGATACCGTTCTATTTTACAAGCAGAAAATCGATTTTATCATGAATATGATCAAAGACATTTATCCAGTCACCGACAACAATTATTGTTAAGAACAGTTAAACAGTTTTTGACCGTCAAAAACCGGCATATCTGGCGGATGACTTTGCGCTCATATGTTAAGAATTGGAAGGTGTGAATTCGTGCGTTCGGTTTGTATAGCTACCTTTAATGGGGGCAGATATTTAAGAGAGCAGTTGGATAGTATTTTATCTCAGCTTTCAGCAGAAGATGAAGTGATCATTTCTGATGATGGGTCAGTAGATGATACATGGGATATATTGACTGAATACGCAGAAAAAGATAGACGGATAAAGCTTTTTTCAGGACCTCGTCAAGGGTTGATCGCTAATTTTGGCTATGCGATCCAGCAGACGAAAGGAGAGCTAATCTTTTTGGCAGATCAAGATGATGTTTGGTTAGAGACAAAAGTGAAAAAAATCACTGACTATTTTGAACAGCATCCGGATCAATTAGTAGTCGTTTCAGATTTGATCATTGTGAACAGTAAGCTGCAAGAGATCCATGCTTCCTATTTTTCATTCCGAAATTCCAAAGAAGGATGGGTCAATAATGTGATACGAAGTCATTATATTGGTGCAGGTATGGCTTTTCGCTCTTCGTTGAAATCCGATATTTTGCCGATTCCGTCAGAAGTGCCTATGCATGACATGTGGATCGGTTTGTTGGGAGGAAGGAAGACTGGGTTTCTGAGAGAACCTTTGACACTGTATCGAAGACATGATTTAAATGCGAGTGAGATTGAAACGCATTCTAAATTACGCCAAAAAATTTCCTGGCGTGTTCATCTGATTACGGCGTTGATCAAACGAAAATGGTTTAAACGTTGATAAAAGATGTTTAAATCCTTAATATTTCCATGACAAATATAACGATTGATGAGATAATAGCAAAGTGAAATTTGAAATCAAAAAGGAGAGCATATATCCATGAAGGGAATCATTCTTGCTGGGGGCAGCGGAACACGTCTGTACCCTTTAACAAAGGCAACATCGAAACAATTGATGCCGATTTATGACAAACCAATGATTTATTATCCAATGTCTACTCTGATGTTGGCGGGAATCAAAGAAATTCTGATTATTTCAACGCCACAAGATACACCACGTTTCAAGGAATTATTTGGAAACGGAAATGATTTAGGACTGCAGATCGAATATGCAGTACAAGAAAGTCCAGATGGATTGGCACAAGCGTTTATCATTGGAGAAGAATTTATTGGAGATGATAGTGTCTGCTTGGTATTAGGGGACAATATTTACTATGGTGGCGGTCTGTCTAAAATGTTGCAACGAGCAGCTTCAAAAGATGCAGGCGCGACAGTATTTGGCTATCATGTCAATGATCCAGAACGCTTTGGTGTAGTAGAATTTGATGAGAATATGCAAGCTTTGTCGATTGAAGAAAAGCCTGCTCAGCCAAAATCAAATTACGCAGTAACTGGCCTTTATTTTTATGACAATGAGGTGATTTCTATTGCTAAAGGAATCAAACCGTCAGAACGTGGAGAACTAGAAATCACAGATGTCAATAAAGCATATTTGGATAAAGGAAAATTATCTGTAGAACTTATGGGACGCGGATTTGCTTGGCTTGATACAGGAACACATGAATCATTGCTTGAAGCATCTACCTTTATCGAAACGATTGAAAAACGTCAGAATTTAAAAGTGGCTTGTTTGGAAGAAATTGCTTACCGTATGGGCTACATTGATAAAGAACAACTGCTAGCCCTTGCACAGCCTTTGAAAAAAAATCAATACGGTCAATATTTATTGAATTTGGCCGCTGAATAAGGAGTTCCTACAGATGAAAGTAACAGATACAAAATTAACAGATGTAAAAATCGTGGAAATGGATGTCTTTGGCGACCATCGCGGTTTTTTTACAGAAAGCTATTCAAAAGCAAAATTTGCAGAACATGGATTAGATTATGACTTTGTTCAAGACAATCATTCGTTATCTGCTGAAGCTGGTGTTCTTCGCGGGCTTCATTTCCAAAAAGGAGAAGCTGCACAGACAAAATTGATTCGTGTGGTTACTGGAGCAGTTTTAGACGTAGTAGTGGACATCCGCAAAGGCAGCCCGACTTATGGTCAATGGGACGGATTTATCTTATCTGAACATAATCATCGTCAGTTGCTTGTACCTAAAGGATATGCACATGGATTCGTTACTTTGACACCAAACGTGAACTTCCTTTACAAGTGTGATAATTACTATAATGCAGAAGCAGATGGAGGCATCGCATTTGATGATCCAGATTTAGCGATTGATTGGCCAATTGATCCATCAAGAGCGATTATGTCGGAAAAAGATCACCGTCATCCGACATTAAAAGAATTTGAAGCAGAAAATCCATTTGTTTACGGAGAAATCTAAGAATTAAGGAGAAATTTTCTTATGAAAAACATCATTGTTACCGGAGGTGCCGGATTCATCGGCTCTAATTTCGTTCATTACGTGGTAAACAATCATCCAGAAGTGCATGTCACTGTTTTGGATAAACTGACTTATGCAGGAAACAAAGAGAACTTGGCTGGACTTCCTAGCGATCGCGTAGAATTGGTCGTAGGAGATGTTGCAGATGCAGAATTAGTGGACCGCCTAGTAAAAGAAGCGGACGCAGTTGTTCATTACGCGGCAGAATCCCATAACGATAATTCATTAAAAGATCCTTTCCCATTTGTACAAACGAATATCATTGGTACGTATACACTTTTAGAAGCTTGCCGCAAGTATGATGTACGCTATCATCACGTATCTACTGACGAGGTTTACGGCGATCTTCCATTACGTGAAGACCTACCGGGACATGGAGAAGGCGAAGGAGAAAAATTCACTGCCGAAACACCATATAATCCTTCAAGCCCATATTCTTCTACAAAAGCTGGTTCAGATCTGTTAGTAAAAGCGTGGGTACGCTCTTTTGGCTTACGTGCAACTATTTCAAATTGTTCAAACAACTATGGTCCTTACCAGCATATTGAAAAATTTATACCTCGCCAAGTAACGAATATTTTAAGCGGTATTCGTCCAAAATTATATGGTGAAGGGAAAAATGTTCGTGACTGGATCCATACAAATGATCATTCTTCAGCAGTGTGGTTGATTTTGACAAAAGGCAGAATTGGCGAAACCTATCTGATCGGTGCGGACGGCGAAGAAAATAATAAGACTGTGATGGAATTGATCTTAGAAATGATGGGTCAACCAAAAGACGCATACGACCATGTAAACGACCGTGCAGGGCACGATTTGCGTTATGCAATCGATTCGACAAAATTGCGAGAAGAGCTAGGTTGGCAGCCTGAGTTTACGAACTTCCGTGATGGGTTGGCTGACACGATCAAATGGTACGAAGAACATGAAGACTGGTGGAAAAAAGAAAAAGTGGCCGTTGAAGCAGCATATGCCAAAAATGGACAATAATACAGAGAAAATTTCACTGTATTAATGGAAAAACACATGTGAGGCAGGCGCTCGCCTGTCTCTTTTTTAAAATAAAAATCAAGGAGCGGATAACCATATGTTTTTATTAACTGGAGGAAATGGACAATTAGGTACAGAATTGCGCCATTTATTAGATGAAAAAAATCTGCCATATGTTTCAACAGATGCAAAAGACTTGGATATCACAGATGCTGAGAAAACAATGGCTTATATTACAGAATTAAAACCGGATGTTATTTTCCATTGCGCAGCTTACACAGCAGTAGATAAAGCAGAAGAAGAAGCAAAAGAATTAGATGAGAAAATCAATGTCGATGGCACAAGAAATGTAGCGCTTGCAGCAAAAGCTGTGAATGCTCAATTCGTCTATATCAGCACAGACTATGTCTTCGATGGAAAAAACAAAAATGTAGAGTACGAAGTAGATGACCAAACGAATCCACTAAATGAATATGGTCGTACGAAATTATTAGGTGAAAAAGCAGTAGAAGAGATTTTAGAAGACTATTATATCATACGAACTTCTTGGGTTTTCGGGATTTATGGACACAATTTCGTCTTCACGATGCAACGCCTAGCGGAAACCCGCGACAAACTGACTGTAGTAAATGACCAGTTCGGGCGACCAACTTGGACACGTACTTTGGCAGAATTTATGGTATATGTTATCGAAGAAAAAGCACCATTCGGTATTTATCATTTGTCGAACGAAAATAGCTGTTCTTGGTATGAATTTGCCAAAGAAATATTGAAAGATACAGATGTGGAAGTAGCGCCTGTTACATCGGAAGAATTTCCACAAAAAGCAACACGTCCGCAGTATTCAGTCATGAGCCTGAAAAAGACAGAAGCGTTAGGATTTGCCATACCAACTTGGCAAGAAGCACTTGCGCAAATGCTGGAAGCTGCCAAAAAAATGAATAAGTAATTTCCTTTTTATCAAATAGAATTTGGAGCATGATATGGAAAAACAAACAAGAAGTGCACGACGAAAAGAAAAACCAAAAGCGAATCAGGCAGATTCGAATTTGGTGCTTGACCTGTTTCTAAAACTCCGATACCTTATTGGTGTTTTAGTCATCGTGGTCATTGTTACTTTTAATTTAAACGGAAGTTCACTTGGTGTTTGGGATAAATATGTGTCGCAAAGAGACGATGGGAAAAAAACTGATGTGATTTTTGGACAGAATCGGGAAGTGCGGTCAGATGAATGGCTGGTGCAGACACCTTTTTACCTCTCACAAGCTGAAGAGGACTTTCCGTTGGTGAACGAAGATTATTCATTGAACGGACAAAACATGATCATTGCGTATAATTCTCCTGTAAAGGATATTACGGTTATCGGAAAACCATTCAACTGGGGATTCTTTTTTCTCGGAAGAGATCGAGGCCTTTCCTTTTATTGGGCGATGAAATTAGTCGTCATGGTCTTGCTTGGATTCGAAGTACTGATGATATTAACGAAGAGAAAAAAAGCATTATCGCTGATTGGCGCATTTGCGCTGACATTTTCTCCCGCAGTCCAGTGGTGGTTCATGCAGCATGTGGGCGATTTGATTTTCTTTACTTTGGGATTGATGACTGCTTTTTATCATTATTTCTACAATCATGATAAAAAATGGCTGCGAACGTTGATGATGCTTTTGGTGGTTATTTTCGGTATTGGGTTTATTTTAGTGATTTACCCAGCCCATCAAGTGATGCTGGCGTACTTGCTGATTTTTTATTTTGTTGGCCTGCTTATTTACTACAGCAAGAAAATTTCTTGGGATCTGTTGGATGTAGTGTTGATTGGAGGGGCAGTTTTATTTATTGGCGGAGTCATGGTTCATTTCTGGCTGACGTCAAAAGACGCATTGTTAGCTTCTTTGAATACCTTATATCCAGGAAAACGAGTCAGTACCGGTGGAAAGTGGACGATTGGCGAATTTTTTTCTTTCCTGACAAACTGGAAAATTCCTTTTGAAGACATCAACTATTCGAATAACTCTGAAGTGGCTTTGTTCTATCACTTCTTTCCAACTGTATTCCTAGCCAGTCCATTTGTGTTATTTGGCAAAAAAGATAGTGAACAAAAGTTATTGGGACGTATTTTGATGATTTTTTGTCTGTTTTCTATCTTTTGGATTACCGTTGGATTGCCAAAATGGCTAGCAGAAATTACTCTGCTGTCTTATGTTCCTCCTTTAAGAGCCATCCTTACTTTTAGTTTTGCGGCTTGCCTATTATCAATTTGGTTCATCGCTTATATTTGGAGAGAAGATGTTATTCCTATTTGGTATAAATTCATTTTACTGGCAGTAAACGCATGGTCTTATTTCTATGCAATTACTCATTCGAAGATGGATAATTATTTTTCAGATTTCGAAACCATCGCAGTTGCTGTGTTGGGAACAGTGATTTTAGCTTTTGCATTATTTGGCTGGAGACGCTTGTTTTATCTTGCTTTTGCCGCCGTGATCATCGCATCTGGTTTCTTTGTCAATCCAGTCGTAGAAGGTACTGGAGCGATTTTTGAAAAAACACTGGCAAAAGAAATCCGAAAAATCGATCAACAAGACCCTGGCAAAGTCTGGTTGACTGAAGATGAACTGTATAATTTCACCCCAACTTTGGGTGTGAAATCTTTCAATACAGTCCGCTTTTATCCAGATATGGCTGCATGGAAGAAAATCGATCCAAAAGAAGAATATGAGAAGTATTATAATCGGTATGCTCACACAAGAGCTTTTATCGCTAAGGAAGATACAAAGTTCATTTTAGATCGTCCAGATATGTTCTCGGTCACGTTGAATTTTGAAGACGCAGAAAAGTTAGGGATCAACTATGTAATCAGTAAGCGACCGTTAACTGATTACAATCAGTTATATGAAGCTCAATTCACACAACTATATGGACCGGATAAAGATGGTTATATGATTTTTAAAGTAGAATATCCCGATTATCCAGTTGTACCACAAACACAAACTCAGGAAAATCAGCTAGTCTTACAGTAATGGGCTAGCTGAGAATAACCCTGAAGTATTATTAGAAAGGAGAGTGGAGATAATTCAAGCAATCGTACAAAAATTTGTCAACAAAATGAGTGCTGGTTTCTTGCTTTTGCTGCTGACGCTGGTCTTTTCTGTTTGGACAGCAGGATTAAGCTTCCCAGCCACTTTGTTTATATATAACAACAGTTCGCTACTTATCACTTTTAGTGTGGCTATTTTGCTCATTTTAAATGTTTATAAAGCAAAAGGCGTCGATTTTCTTTATTTAGGTGTTGCGCTTGCACTTTTCATTTTCTTTTCTTACTTTCGGGAATTAAGAAATGAGTCTTTATTTGGAGATTTACTGTTTCCTTTGATTATTTTATTTTGTTTAGTAATTAAATGGATTGAGTGGACAAAATGGGATCGCGGGATTTATCTGCTTGTCTTTACGGTCTTCCTCGGAATCACGTTATATCGTGTATTTACAGAGATCCAAGTACCAGAAGGACAAAGCATCTGGGCTCCAGGAAATTCGCTTTCTGATATTTGGATCAATACGAATACAATCGGAAGTTCTTTGATGACTCTTGCTTTATTGATCAGCGGATTTGCCAGTTCTTTTGAACGGTGGTATGTTCGTATCATCGGTGGGATAGCAGTCGTTGCAGCCTTTTTAGGTATTTGGGTCTGCCAATCAAGAGGCGCATTAGTTGCATTGATTGTTTTTGCGATATTGGATCTTTTACCTAAATCATTGATGCGTGTCATTCGTGCACCGTTTATTGCCTATACGGCTACGATTCTTTTGGCTTTGCCGATTTCTTATCTAGCCGCTGTTTCCGAAAAAGTCAATTTGTTTACCGGTCGAGAAGATATTTGGCATAAATTCTATCAGACGCTAGGAGAAAAATCTGAGCAAGTTTTACTAGGGATGAAAACATTCATCTTCCAACGAGGAAACCAATTTTTAGGAAATCACAATAGTTATAATTCTATTTTGAATATCTATGGGTTAATAGGGTTTGGAATTGCTGCTTTGCTGCTTATCCTTTTTATTGGTCGCTTAACGTTGAAAGCAGATTTGTCCAACGGGCAGATGACTTTTATCTGGGCCTTTTTTGCGGTGATGATGCAGTCATTTATGGAAGATACATTGACTTCATACCCATGGGTTCCGATTATTTATATCCTATTGGCTATGTCCGTTCATCGCTATGACGAAACGAAAGTTATGGAAGAATACTATGACATAGAAGAGCCATATGACGACATGAATGCTGGAGATCCAAGTTATGAGGAACAACCAGATAGCGCTCATTCTTCCAGGATCCAACGCTATCATTGATAGGCGCAAAATACGAGAGAGGCTGTGACAACCGTCGCAGCCTTTTTTGGTTTATTGCAATTGTCTAGCATCTTCTGTAAAATAGAAACGTTAGAGAAAATCTTGTATCATAGAAAATTAAGAAATAAATAAGAACGCAGCTCGGTACCAAAAATATGGTAAAATGGCACTTGACTGTAATTCACTGAAATCGCTTGGAGGAACACAAATGTTTAAAGATTTGTATTTATTTATGAAGGACATTTATCAGAACAGAAAATTACTGCTACAGTTTTCGATCAATGACTTCAAATCAAGATATGCAGGATCGTTTTTAGGGATCTTATGGGCGTTTATCAATCCGTTATTTACTGTATTGATTTATTGGCTGGTATTTGGCGTTGGATTGAAAGCACAAATGATCGATGCAAAATACCCATTTATCGTATATTTAGTTACCGGGATGATTCCTTGGTTCTTCTTCTCTGATGCCTTTGCATCAACTACGGTTGTTTTTCGGGAATATACTTATTTAGTAAAGAAAGTCGTATTCAATATTCGTATCTTGCCCACGACGAAAATCCTATCCAATTTGTACACCCATTTATTTTTCATTCTGATTGGCATAGCTGTTGCGCTTATAAATGGTATATATCCTTCAGCCATGTCTTTACAGCTGATTTACTATCTATTTTGCATGTGTGCTTTCTTGACAGGATTGACTTGGCTGACAGCATCCATCCAACCATTTTTACCAGACATCATGCAATTGATTACGATCGTCTTGCAGTTGATCATGTGGACGTTGCCGATATTATGGAGCCCGAACCAGTTTGACTCAGGTCTTGTAAGCATATTGAAATTAAATCCGCTGTACTATGTTGTTCAAGGCTATCGTGAGTCGTTTTTAAGTGAAGCTTGGTTCTGGGAGCATGGAACATATACTTTGTATTTCTGGGTGTTCACATTAGTAATGTTCGTAATCGGCTCTGCAGTGTTCCGTAGATTGAAACCACATTTTTCAGATGTGCTGTAAGGAGAATAGCTATGACAGAATATGCAATTAGACTAAAAGATATCACAAAATCTTATAATATGTACGCAAAACCGTCGGATCGATTTCGTGAAGCTCTTAATCCTTTTAAGAAATCCTATCATGATGTGTTTTATGCGTTGAAAAACGTGAATGTAGAAATAAAAAAAGGTGAGATGATCGGTTTCGTTGGAGAAAACGGATCCGGAAAATCTACGATGTTGAAAATCATTACAGGGGTACTGACACCAACATCCGGTACGATGGAAATCGAAGGGAAAATCTCTGCTTTGCTAGAACTAGGTTCAGGATTTAATCCTGAGTATTCTGGCTATGAAAATATCTATTTAAATGGGATGGTACTAGGCTTTTCAAGAGAAGAAGTCGATGAAATGGTCGATGATATCATTGAATTTGCTGACATCGGCGACCATATTTATCAACCTGTAAAAACTTATTCAAGTGGGATGTTCGTTCGTCTAGCTTTTGCTGTAGCAATCAATGTGAATCCTGATATTTTGATTGTAGATGAAGCATTGGCAGTAGGAGACCTTGAATTTCAACTAAAATGTATGGAAAAATTTACAGAAATCAAGAACTCGGGAAAGACGATTTTATTCGTTTCTCATGATATCAGTTCGATTCGCCGTTTTTGTGATCGTTCCTATTGGTTGAAAAACGGAGAAGTCGTCGAATATGGCGATACGATGGAAGTAACGACGAATTATGAAAACTTTTTAAAGAAAAAATCAGTTAAAACAGTGGATCGGAATAAAAACCAAGTAGAACGGTTCGCCGCTCCAGATATCGTCGACGTGACGAAAGCGGAATTGTTGGATAAAGACAAAAATCCGGTGGATATGCTGGAACAAGGAGAAAAACTATACGTTAAAGTAACTTATGAAGTAAAAGATGATACAATCAAAAATCCGGTTTTAGGAATTGCGCTACGAACAGTCGACAATTTTTATGTGTGCGGACTCAATACTCTACTAGATGGTATCAAGATTCCTTGGAAAAAAGGAGAGAATATCTTTTATCTGGAGTATGAAAAGTTAGGTTTGTTAGCTGGTGAATATTATTTTGACGTTGCGGTCTTTGAAGAAAATGCAACGGTTCCTTTGGTATATAAGACAAAGTACATGAATTTGTTTGTCAGCGGTTCTTATATCGGAGAAGGCATCGTGGTCTTAGACCATAAATGGGAAGAAGGGACTCATAGCAATGAAATATGATTTTGAAATGGACCTAGATGAACAAAGCAGTGTGGGAAAAATTGCCGCACAGATCAAACCAGGAAGTAAAGTTTTAGAGTTTGGTCCCGGAAACGGCCGATTAACGAAACATTTAATCGGTGCAAAACAATGTGAAGTGAGCATTGTTGAGTTAGATAAGGAATTGTTCGATTTTGTCAGCGAATTTGCTCAAGATGGATTTTATGGTGATATCGAAAGTTTTGAGTGGGCAAACTATTATGCTGGACAGACATTTGATTACGTCTTGTTTGCGGATGTTTTAGAACATTTGGTAGATCCTGGAAAAACATTGAAGAAAGTCAGAGAATTTTTGAATGAAGAAGGAGAGATCCTGATTACATTCCCTAACTTGGCGCATAATTCTGTCATGATCGATTTGTTCAATAACCAATTGCCGTGGGCTTCTTATGGTCTCCTAGATGAAACCCATAATTCTTTTTATACTCATGATGGCTTCCAAAAAGTTTTTGAAAAAGCGGGATTATTCATTAATATTGAAGATTATTTGTACTTAGCTGTAGGTGATACAGAATTAAAATCAACTTATGAAGAATTGCCGGAAGCTGTACGCTATGATTTCAAAATGCGACCATTTGGTGAAGTCTACCAATACTTTTTCTCATTGATGAAACATCCAGTAGCACAAAGTTCCATTGCAGAGCCACAAAATTCTAATTATGTAAAAGTGTTAGAAGTAACCCAGCAAACGAAACAAGATGAAACAATCCAACAAATACCATTCAATAATTTCACAGGGGAAAATGAGACACTAAGTTTCCCCGTATCAGAAACAATAGAAAGAATGGTGTTTCGCTTCGCGCAACAACCTAGCTTTATCGAATTCAGCGCAGAAGCTGCCGGAGAAAAACTCACATTTATCGATTCGAATGCTGTAGTCAAAACAGTAAATGATTGTTATTTGTTTGATGGGAAAGAATTACCAGAGTTCGTTCTAACGGATATTTCTGCGAAAGAAGTGACTATCCATTGTCACTATCGCTTTATCGGGGAATTGACACCAACAATGAAAGAATTGTTGGAAACGATTCGTCCCATGGCTGAAGTCACAAAGCAGCTTTCTGAGAAAAATGATGAATTAGAAAGAGAAAATCATCATCTTCTTGAGGAAAATACAAGACTAGTCCATACGTTAAAAACAACCACAAATCGCTATTGCACATTGTTGGAAAGTGATGAATGGACAATCAAACATAGACTAGGACGACGTAAGAAAGAAACATCGAAAAAAATCCAAGAAAAAGAGCTTTCTATATGTATTGACGAGAAAATCTGGGATGCAGAAACAAAAATATTAAAAATCATCGGATGGGGAATCGCTAATTCGGATCGCCAGCCATTGTCCTATAAGTTATCAGCTGACCAATCGCCATTTTTCGAAGCAATTCCTGTTTCACGAGAAGAAGTCAATCAAGCAGAACAGCTCGCAAAAGGAACAGAAGCGGGATTTGAATTACGAATCCTTTGCGAGCAAGAACGTTCATTCTTAGTGGAAGCAGTGGCTCAAAATGGCCAATCATGGATCATTGAAATGTAAATAATGATTAACTTATAAAGATAAGGAGTAAACGAATCGTGCAAAAAAAAGAAATTGCCGTATTTATCGATCAAATCACTCGTGAACGGGCCACTGGCGATTTGCTTATTGTGGGCTGGGCAATTGATGAAGTGACCAAAGAAATCCCTACGATAAAGGTAGAAAAAGAAAATGTGATTGCTGAAGCGACACATGTCGTAAGATTGGATATCAATCATTTATATAATCTTGATGTTAAGACCCAAAGCGGTTTTAAGGTACGTTTATCGGGGAAAATGAGAGGAAAAGCAATCTTAGACTTCCAAACAGCGAGACATCAAAATGGCATAGCTGTGAAATTAAACGGTAAATACCCTTATGATGACGGCATTGAATCTTCATGGGAAAGAAAAAAAAGATTACTGAAAAAAGGGATAAATTATGCAAGGACTCATGGCGTAAAAAAAGCGATCCGCCGAGTCAAACTGGAATTGAAGCCAGGATCGATCGACTATGCAGAATGGATCAGTCGTCATGAGAAACCAGATCTGAAAGAGCAAAGGAAAGAAATACAAGGATTTGCGTACCGCCCATTGATTTCCATACTTATGCCTGTCTATAACGTTGAAATCAAATGGCTCGAAAAATGCATTGATTCGGTACTGGATCAAACGTATGATCATTGGGAACTATGTATCAGTGATGATGCTTCTACTGATCCAGCTATCCGAAAGTGTCTGGAATCCTATCAAGCAAAAGATGATAGAATCAAAGTCGTTTTCCGACAAGAAAATGGACACATCAGTCTGGCAACTAATTCTGCATTGGAAATGGCAGAAGGAGAGTTTATAGCACTCTTAGATAATGATGATGAATTACCGCCATTTGCATTATATGAAGTGGCAAAAGTGCTAAACGTACATCCAGAACTAGATTTGATCTACAGTGACGAAGATAAAATCGATGCAGATGGCAATCGTTTTGATCCGCACTTCAAAGCAGACTGGTCGCCTGATACATTGATGGGAAATAATTATATCTCTCACTTAGGTGTATATCGAACAAGCATTGTTAAAGAACTTGGCGGTTTCCGTAAAGGCTATGAAGGTTCTCAAGATTATGATTTGGTCCTTCGTGTGACAGAACAAATCCCTGCAGATCATATTTACCACATTGACCGAGTCTTGTATCATTGGCGGACGATCCCAGGATCAACGGCAAGTAATGGTGAAGCCAAAAGTTATATCTATGATTCCGGAGTGAAAGCATTGACAGATGCCCTGTCTAGAAGGAATATCAAAGGAAGCGTACGTCCTGGCAGAATTTCTGGATTTTATGAGATTACTTATGACGTCTTGCAAGAGGATTTGGTCAGTGTGATCATTCCAACGAAGAATGGCTATGAAGATCTAAAAACTTGTGTAGATTCGATCATCGAAAAAACGTCTTATTCAAATTATGAAATCATTATTGCGGATAATGGAAGTACAGATCCAAAAATGCAAGAATTATTTGCAGAATACAAGCATCAGCTGAAAGACCGCTTTATCGTAGAATTGATTGACATTCCATTCAATTATTCTCGAATCAACAATTTAGCAGCAAAAAAAGCAAACGGCAAATACTTTTTATTCTTGAATAACGATACAGAAGTGATTGAGCCAGATTGGATGACGGCGATGGTTTCTTATGCACAGTTTGATCGAATCGGCTGTGTAGGAGCAAAACTGTTTTATCCAGATGATACGACGCAACATGCAGGAGTATTATTAGGAATCGGTGGTGTTGCAGGGCATGCATTGAATAACTATGATCGAACACATTGTGGTTATTTCGGCCGATTGGTCATTGACGTCAATTATTTAGCAGTCACTGCAGCTTGTATGATGGTCAAGGCAGCTGACTTCAATGCTGTTAACGGGTTTGATGAAACATTAGAAGTAGCATTCAACGATGTTGACTTGTGCTTGAAAGTTTATGAACTGGGTCGTTACAATGTCTATGCACATCAAGCGGAATTGTACCATTTCGAATCTAAATCAAGAGGTTATGAAGATACACCAGAAAAACAAAGACGTTTTGCTGGGGAAATCAAAAAAATGCAAGATAAGTGGCCTTCTTATATTGCTCATGACCCATTTTATAACGATAATCTAACTAAAGAAGGAATCGGCGATTTTTCGTTGAGACCTGATTGATCAAAAAAACTGTATTTTCATTTTTATTGATGAAAATACAGTTTTTTTAGATTAGTATATGAATATTGTAACTTGTGACCGAAGAGATGATAGGTAGAACATCCATTCAGTAGGAAGCGTGTGATACGGTTTTTGTCCAACTCTCTGTTAGGCAGAAATACACATATAAGCATACAATAGTTGCCTTTTCTAGTTTCTTTTAATTTCTTTTACAATTTGGTTATTCACTAGGTTTTTAAACTTTGCTATGGTAAGATGATAGAGGCATTATTTTATGGTTAGGAGTGTATATATGAATAAAAATGGGGAGTGGAATGCGGCACGCAGGATATTCATTATCATCATGGATGTACTTGTATTGAATGTGTCGATCTATCTTAGCTTTTTGCTGAAGTTCCAAGGAGAAGTCCCAGCAAGAAACTTAGAGACCTTTCAGCATTCAGCAGTTTTTATTTCCATTATCTTTATTGCGTTGAATATTTTGTTAGGAGCTTATGTATTCTATAACCGAATGATCAGTGATATCGTCTTCATTACTGTTATTGGACAGGTGCTGATGGCATTGGGGATCATGGTGGTTACTTTTGCTGGACGTTGGTTTGCATTTCCGCGTGGCGTCATCGTGCTCTCGTTTATACTTGGCACGATATTACTTAGCGTTTATCGGATAGTCGTTTATAAACTATACTTAAGAGTCAGTCGTGATAAGAAAGTACTTATCGTAGGTTTGGAGAAAGATGTCGCACCAGCGATCCAAAACTTTCAATCTAAGAAAAACAACAAACATAAGGTTGAAGCAGTAGTGATCGACAATTATTATGAAAACACAAAAAAATTGATTGATGACATCGATATTGTCTACTTGGCTTCAAAAATCCCAGAAGATGAAAAAATCAATATTTATCAATTAGTGACAAAAAAAGAGAAGAAGCTGTTTTTAAATACAACTTTTGAAAATTTAACGATGATCAATCCGAACATCATGAATTTCGAAGATGAAAGTATCATTGAAGCTTCCGGTTTCAAAATTCAGCCGGAATATGAATTATTCAAACGTCTCTTTGATATCATCGTTTCGCTTATTTTATTGATCCTCGCTTCACCTTTTATGCTAATCACAGCAATTTTGGTAAAAACAACTTCACCTGGACCAATTATTTATAAACAAGTACGTATTACGAAAAATCAAAAGGAATTTTCAATCTATAAATTTCGTTCCATGAGTGCAACAGCTGAAGCAAAATCAGGCCCAGTCTTGGCAAAGAGCAATGATGCACGTGTGACACCAGTAGGCAAATTTATCCGTGCCGTACGTTTTGACGAATTACCTCAAATCTTTAATGTATTGAAAGGCGATATGTCGATCGTCGGACCACGTCCAGAAAGACCATTTTTCGTTGATCAGTTCAATGAAGAAAATCCTTATTATTATTTAAGACACAATGTACGTGCAGGGATTACCGGATATGCACAAGTATACGGAAAATATGTATCAGATTATAATAGTAAACTACGTTTTGATTTGTTGTATATCAAAAAGTATTCCTTACTATTAGATTTAAAGATTTTACTTCAAACAATCAAAATCTTATTTGATAAGATGTCCTCACAAGGACTAGATGAAGATGAAAATATCAGTTCATTAGCAGAAATCGACTTTTCACAAGAGAAAATTTATCGCTAAGCTGGAGGAAAGAAATGAAATGAGCCATCCGATATTTAGTATAATTGTTCCAGTTTATAATGCCGAAGACACGATCGTTCATACTATAGAAGTTTTAAAAAATCTGGCATTTGAAGAATATGAAGTGATTTTGGTCAATGATGGGTCAACTGACAAAACAGAGCAGCTGATTCAGTCAGCTATCCAAGGAGATAGTCATTTTCAACTTTTTACAACCGAAAATCAAGGACCTGGACTTGCTCGAAATGAAGGCATCAAGCAATCTACAGGGAAATATGTATTATTTTTCGATGCAGACGATGAGCCAGTCAAAGAAATTTTGGCAGATTATCAGCAGTTGTTTGAACAGTATCCTGAAGCAGATTTGCTTATCAGTTCTTTTACATTCCGCACGCTAAGCGGGGAAGAAATCATTTCGGAAAAGGACTATCTTGTTCCAGAATACCAATATACAAATCATGAACAGTTCGTGGATGATATGTATCAACTGATGAATCAGCAGTTGATGTATGTGGTTTGGAACAAATGTTACAAGAGGGAAATCTTGATGGAAAAACAGATTCTATTCAAAAATTACAGCAGTTGTGAAGACCGTATCTTCAATTTGAACTATTATGAACATTGTCAGCAAGTAATATTGAATCCAAGAATCGAGTATATCTATCATTTTGAAGGTGGAAAAGGGATAACCAACCAATATAAACCGAATAAATTTGAAACCTTTAAAGAATTTTATGAATTAGCAAATGTCGTGACAAGTGATAAAGACAAACCAGGTATGGCTTCTCTTCTTTTAAAAGGAACAACCTCTGTCATTTTTTCTATTTATGAGAATTCTGAGCGGACTGCTAAAGAAAAAAGAAAAGAAGCTATGCATATCTTGAATGATCCAGCCATCCAAGAAGCTAAAAAGGTTGCATTGACTGATTCCAGCGCGAAAAAAGTAACAAAATGGCTGTATAATTTGCCGGCTCCTCTATTATTATCTGCGGTGAAAGCCGGCAGCTTTGTGGAAGTGAAAATGCCAAGCATCATGGCATTGTTGAAGAGAGTTTATTAAAAAAGTCGGAATAAGGGGTTGTGACTGTCTTTTGTCACAACCCTTTTAAAAACAAAAAATAGCTGTTTATCTATCCGTTTTCAGTCAGTAAAGAAAGAACCACTTGCATAAGATTGAAAACCGCCTCTATTTATGAGAAAATAGGGAAGATTAATAAAAGAATGGTTGAGGCAACTATAATGTACAGTACAGATCCTGAATTAAAAAAAATTCAAAAAGTAAATCTCGAAATGGCACAATACTTTGTAGATTTTTGTAAAAGTCACGATTTGTTGTGTTATTTTTGTGGTGGCGGCGCAATCGGAGCAATTCGACATAAAGGTTTTATCCCATGGGATGATGATTTAGATTTTTTCATGCCTAGAAGGGATTATGATCGCTTAGCTGAATTATGGGAAACCGGCCCACAAAAAGATAAATTTGTTTTATTAAGACCAACTCTGACGAATCACGATCGGAACTCCTTTACAACTATCCGTAACGTCCAAACGACCTTTATCAAAACGTATCAGGAAGATTTAGATATCCCTCATGGTATCCAATTAGATATTTTTCCGTTAGATACTGCACCTGAAAAGCAAGCAGAACGGAAAAAGCAAAAGATATGGGCAATGATCTATGCGCTTTATCGAAGTCAGCAAGTACCGCAAAACCATGGGAAAGTAATGGAATTAGCTGGAAAGTTATTGTTAAATAGCGTATCCGCAAAAACGAAGTATAAAATATGGAGATATGCTGAAAAGCAGATGACCAAATACAATGATAACCCGACGAATTTCGTTACAGAACTTTGTGTCGGTCCACGATATATGGGAAATGTTTATCCTGCAAAAGACTTTGAATCTGCTGTGTGGGTACCATTCGAAGATACAGAGATGCCAGTACCAATTGGCTATGATCATTATTTAAGTCAAGTTTTTGGCGACTATATGCAGCTTCCCCCTGAAAAAGATCAGGTTTCTCACCATGAAGCAGTTTATATTGACCCAGAACATTCATACAAAATGTACAAAGGAAAATATTATTTAACTAAAGGAGCAGAAAAAAAATGATTACAGCTATTATTATTGCCGGCGGTGTCGGTAAACGTATGGGACAAGATATCCCAAAACAGTTCATTACAATTGAAGGTAAACCTATTATTATCTATACTTTAGAATCATTTCAAAAACATCCACAGGTCGATCGGATTTTAGTCGTTTGTAAATCTGGCTGGGAAGAAACGATGTGGGCGTATATCAAAGAATTCAATATTAGCAAAGTCCAATGGGTCATCACAGGGGGATCAAAAGGACAAGAGTCAATCAATAATGGTGTCCAGTTTTTGAAAGATTACTCTGAAGACGATGATACGATCATCATCCATGATGGTATCCGTCCACTAGTAGACGAACTGGTATTGTCAGATGTAATCGTTAAATGTAAAGAATTTGGTAACGGTGTAACCTCTCTACCTTACAACGAACAAATTTTTATCAAGAAAACAGAAGAAACGACGGAACAGTATGTCGATCGTAACACATTGCGGCGTGTCTCAACTCCACAAGCTTACCGATACGGAAAACTACGGGCAGCATATGACCGAGCAGTGAAAGAAGACATTGGTATGACTGATTCTTCCTATACGAATACCATGATGGTAGATTTAGGAGAAACTTTATATTTTGCTGCTGGTTCTGATAAAAATATCAAATTGACAACAACAGATGATCTAGAATTGTTCAAAGCATATTTAAAAATGAAAGACTAGGAGAAAGATGATGACGTTGATTAAACAACCAATGTACCAAAAAGATTTGGCAAAAGTGATCAATCATACACCAAAAATAAAACAGCTACATGGCAAATCCGTTCTGATGATTGGCGCTTCGGGAATGATCGGCTCTTTTTTGATTGATACGTTGCTGGCTGCTAATGAACAACTAGACATCAAAATCAAAGTATATGCTATGGGCAGAAACCGTCAGAAGCTTGAAAAAAGGTTTGCCAGTTATCTTTCCTTAGATACTTTCAAAATTGTTGAAGGTGACGTCACAGAACCCTTACCAAAAGAAATTCAAGCTGACTATTTGATACACGGTGCAAGTAACACACATCCTAAGGCTTACGCAACTGATCCAATCGGTACGATCATGACTAATCTTGCAGGTACAGAGCAAGTATTGAAACATGCAGTAGCAACCCAGCCTGAGAGAGTATTATTTTTATCAACAGTAGAAATCTATGGCGAAAATCGAGGCGATATAGAAAAATTCACAGAAGATTACTGCGGGTATATCGATTGTAATACACTGAGAGCAGGCTATCCTGAAGGAAAAAGAGTCAGTGAATCATTATGCCAAGCCTACATCGCAAAACACGACCTCGACATCGTGATTCCAAGGCTTTGCCGTACGTTTGGTCCGACGATGCTTTTATCCGATACGAAAGCATCCTCACAATTTATTTTAAATGCAGTCGAACAAAAGGATATTGTTTTAAAAAGTGAAGGAAATCAATATTTTTCGTATGTTTATGTTGGAGATGCTGTTTCTGCTATTCTTCATTTACTGCTTGAAGGAGAAAAAGGAGAGGCGTACAATGTTTCTTCAGAAAACTTTGATTTACGACTAAAAGAATTAGCACAACAGCTAGCTGATATCAGCGGCAAACGAGTAATTTTTGAATTGCCGGATGAGATTGAACAAAAAGGTTTTTCAAAAGCTAGCACAGCGATACTTGATAACAAGAAAATCAAAGAAAATGGTTGGTATCCAATATTTGAATTGAAAGAATCATTGATACACACAGTAGAATTAGTTAAAGGTGAGAAGCAAAATGTGTGAGATTAGTATTATTGTTCCTGTTTATAAAGTAGAACCCTATTTAAGAAAATGTGTAGATTCAATCTTAGCGCAAACATTTACTGATTTCGAAGTGATATTAGTAGATGACGGTTCTCCTGACAACAGTGGTAAAATATGTGATGAATATGCATCGAAAGACAGTCGTGTCCGTGTTATCCATAAAAAAAATGGCGGATTAAGTAGTGCAAGAAATGCCGGGATTGATGTGGCACGAGGAAAGTATTTAGGTTTTGTTGACAGTGATGATTATATCGAAAAAGATATGTATGAAGTTTTGTATGAGAATTTAAAAAACCATAATGCTGATATCAGTTCTGTTGAGTTGATTCCTTTTCATGACGATAAGTATAAGAAAGCTAACAAAGAAAAAAAAGTAATTCTATTAAATAAAAAGGAAGCAATAAAATCTGTTTTAGAAGGAACACAATTTTATGCATACGCATGGAACAAACTTTATCGTAAAGAACTTTTTTATAACAAGCGGTTTTTAGAGGGTAAAACTTTTGAGGATGCGTATATAATTATAGATATATTGCTTGAATCTGAGAAAATCATTGTATCAAATGAAGAAAAATATTTTTATCTACAAAGAAACGATAGTATAATGGGTAAAAAATTTTCTAAGAAAACTTTTGATGTTATAAAAGCTTGGCAGTATAATCAGAAAAAAATATTGAGCTATTTTCCTGATTTAAAAGATTCATATCAACGTAGAGTATGCTGGGCATATTTTTACGTTTTGGATAAGTTGATTTTATCTAGTGACTATAAGCATATTCCAGAGACAAAAGAAATTATTGGATTTCTGAAAAAAAACAGAAGATTCATATTATCTTATCACGGCTTTACTAAACCAAGAAAAATAGCAATTGTCGCTTTAAGCTTTGGGAGCATATGGTACAAAAAACTGGTTGAGATTCAAATTAAAAAAACTTGATTAGCTGAGTTTGTAAAAATTAAAGCGGAGGAATTATATGAAAAAATCACGACTTTACTATTCACTAATGAACTCATCTATTTCTACTATAGTATTTTTTCTAAAATTAGTTATGCAATTTGTGGTAAGAACATTCTTTATAAGGTATCTAGGTGTAACTTACTTAGGATTGAATGGTCTCTTTTCAAATGTACTTAGTATTTTGTCTTTAGCTGAATTAGGAATAGGTACATCTATTGTATACTCTATGTATAAACCTATAGCAGTAGGAGATAGAGAAGAAATAAATGCATTGATGGATTTATACAAAAAAGCTTATCATTATATAGGAATTGGTGTTGCAGTTATAGGGGTCAGTGTTGTCCCCCTTTTCCCTTATATTTCGGGTAACTATTCAATTACTAATGAATTTATTTTGTACTATTTGTTGTACTTATCAAATTCAGTTTTAAGCTATTTTTTTACTTATAAGCGGTCATTATTGATTGCGCATCAACGAACGTATGTTGTAAATTTAAATGATTTCATTTTTTTATTGTTAAGTAATATTTTTCAAATATATTTACTTGTACATTATAAAAGTTTTTCATTATATTTAATTGTTCAATTAATTTTTACCCTATTAGGGAACCTAAGTATTTCTTTCAAAGTTGACAAGGACTATAGTGAATTAAAAAGATATCAAAAAAAACAGCTGTCTAAGAAGAAAATGAGTAATATTAAAAGAAATGTAATTGGAAATATGAGCTCTAAAGTTGGTGGGGTTATTGTTATGGGGACAGATAGTATCCTAATTTCTAGTTTTGTAGGTCTTTCAGCAGTCGGGTTTTACTCCAACTATACAATGATAATTAATAATGTACAAAATCTCTGCAAACAGGTAACTAACTCAATAACTGCTAGTATTGGTAATTATATTGTTAGTGCAAACACAAAGGATGCATTGGATTTATTTAAAAAACACTTGTTTGTAAATTATTCAATGTTATATTTTTCAACTTTAATCCTTGCTTCAGTGCTTAATCCCTTTATAATTTGGTGGATTGGCGATAAATATGTTTTGCCTTCTTTTACCGTTTCTTTAATTATTATTAACTTAGTGGTACAAATATTTAGAAATACAAGCTTTGTTTTTATAGACTCCTATGGTCTATATTGGATTCAAAGATGGAAATCCATTATTGAAGCCACAATTAACTTAACGTGCTCACTAATATTATTAATATTTTTTGATATGGGTATAAATGGAGTACTCTTAGGTACATTAATATCTTCACTAGGATATGTGTTATGGGTAGAAGTATTTTATATTTTTAAGTATGGTCTTAAGGTAAGTATGTTGGTGTACTTAAAGTTATTTACAAAATATTGCTTTTTGTTAGCTATGGCTACCCTAGTTACCATTTATTTACAATCCTTTATTGTTTATAATGGCTTAGTTAGCATAATATACAAGGCTATTATATCAATTTGTAGTGGGGGAGTTCTATACTTGATTTTTTACTCGCGCTCAAGTGAGTTTAAATATCTATTCAATATAGCTAAAAAAGTCGTTGGGAGGAAATTTTAATGAATATTTGCATAGTTAGCCCTTCGTTTGGTTACGGAGGAGCTAATATCATCGCTGCAACACTTGGAAAGGAACTAGATAAGACTCACAATTTAGTATATTATTCTTACAAGTATACAGATAATTATTCGAATCTTCCCGAAGAAAAAACATTTTTTTTTAAAGGAACGCATAACAAAATATTGGACAAGTTAAAAAAAAGTACAGAATATATTTTTAGTGGTGGAGAATTTACTCCGTATAAATACTATAAAAGAGAAATTGAACAGCTTTACGAATTAATTGAAAGATTTAATGTAGAGTGTATCATTCTAAATTCTTTTACTGCAGTGTCAATATTTACAATTCCTTTGAGAAAAAAATATCCTAAGGTTAAACAAATAGCATGGATGCATGAATCTGCAGAACAGAGTTTTGGCTCTTTAGTAAAAAACTATTTAAGATCATATGAAAAATCTTTAGCAACAGTAGATAGAGTAGTTTGTTTGACGCAAACAGATCTAAAGACTTATAGACAATACAATAATAATTCAGTAATAATTCATAATCCTGTTACTTTTAACACCAGTGAAAAGTCTAATTTAAGGGAGAAAGTAATTTCTTTCACTTCTAGATTAGATATAGAGATTAAGGGACTTGATTATCTTGTTGAAGTAGCAAAAAATATACCAAATAATTGGAAAATAAGAGTTGCAGCAAATGGTAGAGAGGACCAAATAGAAGAGTTTTTAAGACTTATAAAAAAGAATAGTGTAGAAAATGTAATTGAATATGTCGGTGCTTTGAAAGGAGAAGAATTAATCGAACATTATGTAAATAGTTCTATTTTTATCTCGACTTCACGAATTGAGTCATTTCAGCTTGTCTTAATCGAAGCAATGGAATGTGGGTTACCCATAATCAGCTTTAAACATAGTGGAGCTAAAGAAATTTTAGATAATGGTAAATATGGTATTTTAATCGAAAACTACAAAATTAATGAAATGTCTGAAGAAGTAAATAAACTATGTAATAGTTATGAAGAGCGTTTAAAATGGCAAAATATTTCATTAAAAAGAGTTAATGATTTTAACATGGATGAAATAAAAGAATATTGGATACAACTTTTGGAAAATTTAGGAGTGAAATAATGAATAATCTTAAAAATAAACCTTATCTGGAAAAATCATATTTACTTATTTTAATTTTTGCGTTAATCATACGATCTATGAATATATACAGTTTGCTACCGTCCAAATTAGATAGCATATTATTTTCTTTTTTAGCTTTTGTCGGTTTTATTGTAGTTCTTTATGAATTATACAATTTTTTAATAGAAAAACATAAAGATTGGACCGATTGGTTAATCGTAATATTTTTGTTAGCATTTCTGATATCTACGATATTAAATAGAAATTATGGAATAACTAGTAATTTAAAACTACTAGTATGGAATAGTGTTTATACAATCGGAATATATCAATTTATCAAAAGACAAAAGAATAGTTTTTCTATAATAGATTATATAAATTACATTGTGATGATAGGAATGTTTCTACTATCATTTGTGTCTCTAGTAATGTATCTTATTCAATATAGTTATGTATTTGTCTATGGACCTGGACCAAGAGATCACATAAGAATCGGCTTTTTAGAATCTAGACTATTTGGAGTCTTTGGAGATCCAAATTACGGCGCAACTACTGCTTTGGTTACTATTATATTATGTTCATACTACTTGTTTATGTATTTCAATACAAAACATTTCTTTATCAAAACATTTTTAATAGTCAATATCGTAGTACAATACTTCACCTTATTGCTAACGGGGTCGAGAAGTGCTTTACTTTTAAGCTATTTAGCTTTCGGATTTATTGCATTTTCTATAATTTTTTATAAGCAAGGATTAAAAAAGTCCTCTACTTTAAAAAAGATTTTATATTCAAGTGTGTTGACTCTATTAGTACTATTTGGATATCTGATAGTTCAAAATGGGACAAAAGATGTGTTAGTTACTATACCTAATAAGATTTACTCAACATTATATAAAACAGAAGAAGCAAATGAAAAAACTATTGAAGATAAAAAAGAACCTATAAGTTTAGACCGTAAAGATGTTGTAGACAATTCTGATATATCAAATATGCGTTTCTCAATTTGGAAAAGTTCAGTTGAAATATTCAAAACTTCTCCTATTTATGGAACTTCTCCGAGAAATTTATTACCATATGCTCATGACAAATTACCTAATACATTTATTTCTCAGAAATCAATAGTAGTGCATAATGCTTTTTTTAATGTCTTGACAAGTGTTGGCTTACTTGGTTTTCTCCCCTTTATGGTGTTTTTGATAGTCAATGGAGTAAAAATCATATTTTGTTATTATTCCTATCAAAAGGAGTTAAGTTTACAATTCTTAAGTTTACTCACTATTGAAATTGTTTTAGTCATGTCCGGCATGTTTAATAATGAAATTATTTTGGTCAATACGGTTGGTTCTTTCCTATTTTGGAGTTATTTAGGTGCGCTAAATGGAAATTTAAAGGGGACATTAAGAAATGAGTAAAATGGAGCGAAAGATGAATCTGGCAGAAATTAAGTCGGCTGCTTTAGAAATGTTACTTTACGTTGATTCTATTTGTAAGAAAGAGAAACTACGTTATTCAATCTATTATGGAACTCTTTTAGGAGCTGTTCGCCATGGAGGTTTCATTCCGTGGGATGATGATGTAGACATAGTTATGCCTAGGAATGATTATATAAAATTATTGAAGATTCTTGAAAATGACGAAAAGTATATTTTAGCTAGTCCATATAATCGAACCAATTATCGTTATACTTTTTCAAAGCTATTTAATCCACAAACTAAATTAGTATCAACACAAGTGTTTAATTATGAAGAGAAGGATTTGGGCGTTTTTCTTGATATTTTTCCGTTTGATGGGTTACCAGATAATCCTGTAAAACAAAAAGAAATAGGAGAAGAGATGGATAAATTAAAACTGAATTTTATGAATAGTATAGGAAAATTATATGCACGTTCTTATTCATATCCAAGAAGTTTAGCTAAATTAATTATTAAGTATCCTCTCCATAGGAATTTAGTGAGAAAAGGAGGATACAAGTTTTGGAATGATTTATATGAGAAAAAAGCATTAGATTATCCTTTTGAAAAAAGTAATTTTTGTGGACATCTAGAGTATGTTAAGTTTTCAAAGGCTGTTTATCCTACTGAGTGGTTTGAATGGGACAACTTAATTCCTATTCAATACGAAGGTTATGAATTGCAATGTATTAAAAATTATGAGGATTTTTTAACACAATACTATGGAGATTATATGAAATTACCTCCAAAAAAAGAACAGATTTCAAATCATCATTATGTAGCATTCTGGAAATAAGAGGTGGAATTAATATGAAGAAAGTTATAACGTACGGTACTTTTGATTTATTGCATTATGGACATATAAATTTGCTGAGACGAGCGAAAGAACAAGGTGACTATCTTATAGTTGCATTGTCAACTGATGAATTTAATTGGAATGAAAAACAAAAACGATGCTACTTTGATTACGAAAAAAGAAAGCAGCTATTAGAGGCAATAAGGTACGTAGATTTGGTTATTCCTGAAAATAGTTGGGAGCAAAAAATTAATGATATTAAAGAGTTTAAAGTAAATAGATTTGTAATGGGGGATGATTGGGCTGGGAAATTTGACTTTATTGAAAAAGAAACTAATGCTGAAGTAATATACCTTCCACGAACACCTGAAATCTCTACTTCTCAAATCAAAAAAGATTTATATTATAAATAATCTCTATTTGCAAAAATTGAGTTTATCAAAATAATTTTAAGATTTTAATAGTATTTAGGAATATCAAACTAGTAGGTTCTGCTAGTTTTGCATTTGAATTCTTCTTTGGAGACACTGAAAACATAATAAGATGAGAAGGTACAATCGCTGATAAATGATTTTACCTCCTCATCTTTTTTCTTATAATAGGCATGAGATAATTATTATAGATTGAATTTTTTAAAGTATTTAGGAGATCTTTTGCATATATTTTCCAGAGGCATCCTAGGTATAGTTAATATATTTGTATATTAATAACTAGTATCTCTTTTTTTATGCTTATGATTTGTCAAATTAAGCTAGAATAAAATGCTTCTTGTACATAGCTCAAAAA
>OGXS01000531.1_pt1 | contig 34929 bp, 24 predicted proteins | sample 1576371 | NCBI WGS metagenome assembly OGXS01 (sample SAMEA3541475, study PRJEB24748) | human gut metagenome | biome: human gut; feature: human-associated habitat; material: faeces | place: China | collected 2012
GAGCGGTTTTCTGCTCTCACCGACGGCTCTTGAAATTGCGGTAAAATTGTTTGAGAGCATCTGAAACGGTATTGCAAAGTAAAGAATGTTTACATACGCCGAGGAAAGGCCGAGAATTTCGTCCGGCGTGCCGATAAGCTTCAAAAGAGGAGTGGAAATAATGTGCGCGACAACAACAAGTAATAGGCCGAGCAAGAACGACACCGTAATGCTGCTTCCGGAATATCTGTTGACCCTGTCTTGGTCCTTTGCGCCGTAAGCATGCGCCACCGGTATTGTAAATCCGCTTGTAAGGCCGAGTGCCGCACCGACAATAAACGAGTTTATCGAGGCGACTCCGCCGACTGCGGCAAGAGCGTCCGTGCTTACATATCGCCCGACAAGTATATTGTCGACCAATGTATAGTTATACTGTAAAAGCGATGAAGCCATAATCGGCAGCGAGAATTTAATTATACTTTTTATCGGCTTGCCGGTAAGCATAGAATTTTGTTCTGCCATTTGCCAACTCTTCCAAAGTGTTTTTTAAAATTAAATTCAATTAGAATTTGTTTAAATTTTAGCACTTGTGCAGTATTATGTCTATAAAAATATTCTGCCGGGAGAGCTTTAACAACAGCAGGATAAAACCAATGGCGGAGCGGCACAACGGCAGAACTGCTTCGGGCTTATCGAAACCGTAGAAAAAGCGGCGCAGATTTATATGCTTACCTGTAATATGCCGAGAGTCAACACGATAAAGGACAGTGAAATGCAGCAGCTCGCCGAATACTTTGGAGTAGATTGCAGAAAAGACTTTTTGAATTTGTAAAAAACAAGGTGCAATTCATTCGGAATTGCACCTTTCTTTATTTTTCGCTTTAATGCAGTGCCTTTGTGGGGCAGTTTTTTGTACACTCGTAGCAGAGAATACACTCTGTTCCGTTTTTTCGCTTGCGTGAATCCTTGTTAACCTCAACATTCATTGGGCATACTTTCAGGCACTTGCCGCAATGAACGCATTTACTCTCGTCACAGTGGACGCGCAGAAGCGAAAAATAACTCATGGGCTTCAGGAATACTGTGATAGGGCAGAGATATTTGCAGAACGCGCGGTTATCCTTAAATATAAAGGCAAGCGCAATTCCGGATATATAGTAAAGCGCATTTCCGGCGAGAAACAGCCAAAACATAATTTTCTCAAGATTTGCGACCTTGAACAAAAACAGACCCGACACAAGAGCCAATGATAACGCAAACATCACATAGCGCAGAATTCCGAGCTTTTCTTTTCGCGGCTTCCGTGGCTGCTTGTAGGGAAGAAAGTCCAAAACCATAGCCGTCCAACAGGCATAGCCGCACCATCCGCGTCCGAACAGCAGCGGTCCGAAGATTTTGGCCACGGCATAGTGAATGGTTGCGGCTTCAAAAACGCCGAGAAACAGATAGTACCAAAAGCCTTCAATCTGCATATTTTCTCGGGAGATTATGCCGAGATACAGCAGCATATAGCTTCCGACTGCCAGCTGTACAAAATGACGCGCATAGCGTTTCTCGGCGGTAAAAAGTGCCGTCCCCAATGCGAGACAGGTGCCTATGTAGCTGAAATTCAGCAAATAAAACAGATTATCCTTTGTTAGCCATAGTGTGATTGCCACCGCTTCGAACAACAAAAACAGTAATACCGACACAAGGTATCTCGATAAACCCTTGTTATTTCCTTTCTCTTTTTTCTTTTTCATTGTTTTTTTCCATCCTTTTTTCGTGAATATGAAACGGCTGATTTTATTCGGATTATACCGATTCTTGTGCCGCTTTTAATGCCTGCGACAATATAACTATATACTGTAATTTTAAAGCTTATGAGCAAAATGTGCAACTGTAATTCTGTTAAAAAACGGTAAAAGCGCCGCAAATTGTGAAAATCGGCAATCGGTCTGAGGAAACTCGGCCGTTTGGCATCGCCGAATATACCGCAAGCAATATAGACGTATTTATTATCGACTTGTTTAATAAAATAAAATAACGGACGATTTGGCAAAATACGGGACTATACGGCAAGGCAATATAATAATCTTACATACGGCTGCACATACAGAATTTACGGATATTTTTTCGCATTTAGTTGCGAAAACGTTTCCGCTGTGATAAAATTCTTTTGTATTTTACAGGTGCGGCGGCTTTGCGCCTTTGCCTGCTTTAACGGAGTTGAGATTGATGAAAACTGCAGTTGTTACGGGCGGTTCGAGCGGAATAGGACTTTCCTGCTGCCGTAAGTTTCTTGAAAACGGATACAGGGTGTATGAACTGAGCCGCCGCGAGCCGAAGATTCAAACGGTAGGCATTAAGCATATCTCGTGCGACGTCACGGATGAGCACTCGGTTTCAGAGGCATTCAAAAAAATATATAATGACAGCGGAAGCATTGATATACTTGTGAATAATGCAGGCTTCGGCATCTCAGGGGCGGTTGAATTCACAGAGCTTGCAGAAGCTAAAAAACAGTTTGACGTCAATTTCTTCGGCTGCTTTATTTGCTCAAAAAACGTAATTAAATATATGAGGCTTCAAGGCGGCGGAAGAATTGTTAATCTCAGCTCTCTCGCAGCTCCGCTTGCCATACCGTTTCAGGCATTTTATTCGGCGTCAAAGGCGGCTGTAAATTCGCTGACTCTGGCTCTTGCAAACGAGGTGCGTCCGTTTAATATAAAGGTCTGCGCCGTAATGCCGGGCGATGTTAAAACGGGTTTTACCGCGGCAAGAGAGAAAAATACCGCCGGTGACGAATTTTACGGCGAAACACTTAAAAGAGCGGTTGCCGGTATGGAGCGCGACGAGCAAAACGGTATGTCGCCGGACGATATAGCCGATGCGGTGTATGCTGCGGCAACCAAAGCTCGTCCGAAGCTTTTGTCTACAAAAGGCGCTAAATATCATCTGTTTTTGGCACTTTCAAAGGCATTGCCGGTTTCGCTTGTGAACATCATAGTCGGAAAGCTTTATTCTTAATAATTCGGGGCGTAAAGCAATACTGCTAATTAGCTGCTTTTGCCCCGTTTTCTTGTTATTCAATAAAAACACATTCGGAGGTACTATGCAAAATTTTGTAGATCTTATTCAGAATATCAACAGTAAGGTAAACAGCGTCGTTTGGGGGCCTCCGATGCTCATATTGATGCTGCTTACCGGTCTTTATCTCACGTGCGGTACGCGATTTTTTCAAATACGCCGTTTTTGCTACACAATTAAAAATACGGTTGCCGCAATTTTTAAAGACCGCAAGGTAACAAAAACCAAGGATGAAAAAGCCATATCGCAGTTTCAGGCACTTGCAACGGCTCTTGCCGCAACGGTAGGCACGGGCAACATTGTAGGCGTAGCCACCGCGATTTCCTCTGGCGGAGCGGGTGCGGTATTTTGGATGTGGATTTCTGCTTTGCTCGGTATGATGACGAGCTTTTCCGAAAATGCGCTCGGCATATATTTCCGCAGAAAAAACGAAAAAGGCGAGTGGGTGGGCGGCCCTATGTATTATATCGAAAAGGGACTCGGCCAAAAGTGGCTTGCGGTTATATTTTCTGTTTTTTGTCTGTTCGCGTCGTTCGGAATAGGCTCGGTAGCTCAGGTCAACGGAATATCCACGGCACTTAAGGGTTCGTTTAATATACCGGGCATTGTCACGGGGATAGTCGTTTGCGCCCTTATAGCCGTTATAATTTACGGCGGACTGAAAAGAATAGTCACGGTGACGGAAAAATTTGTGCCTTTTATGGCGGCGTTTTACATAATAGGCGCGCTTATAATAATAATCGTAAACTTCCGCCATATAGGCGACGCTTTCGGCGAGATATTTTCGGGAGCGTTCAGTATGCGCTCCGTCGGAGGAGGCATTATGGGATACGGTATTTCAAGAGCCATGCGTTTCGGTGTGGCGCGCGGAGTATTTTCTAATGAGGCGGGCCTCGGCTCGTCGGTAATGGTCCATTCCTCCTCTGATGCCAAGGAACCCGTAACACAGGGTATGTGGGGCATATTTCAGGTGTTTTTTGACACCATTGTTATATGCACCCTTACGGCACTCGTAATACTGACTACCGGGGCAAATCTGCAAAGCGGACTTGAGGGAGTCAATATAACAATATATGCCTTCGAGAGCGTGCTCGGCAAATGGGGCTCTTATATAGTATCCATAGGTATAGTTATGTTCGCTTTTTCAACCATACTCGGCTGGTCGGTGTACGGCTCGCGCGCCGCAGAATATATAGGCGGAAAAAAGCTGACTGCGGTGTATAAAATAATATTTCTCTCAATGACATTTATAGGTGCCGTGTCGAGCATTCAGCTTGTTTGGGATCTTTCCGATACGTTTAACGGTCTTATGGCTTTGCCGAACCTTATAGGTCTGTTGCTTTTGTCGGGGACGGTGTTTAAAATAACCAAAAACTACGAGCAGAGAGTGATAGGCGGCAAAAAGATAAAGCCGATGCTGTCTTTTTATGACCGTGAGAAATAATTTTCGGTATTCACATTTAACTTCGAATTTGATATAATATACGGGATTTAAAAAGATAAAAGAGGAAATTTATGTCAGGTAAAAAGGACTACATCAGAAATTTTTGCATAATTGCCCATATCGACCACGGCAAGAGTACGCTTGCCGACCGTTTGTTGGAGCTTACGGACTCCGTAGCGAAACGCGATATGGAGGCGCAGCTTCTTGACAATATGGATATTGAGCGTGAACGCGGTATAACCATTAAGGCACGTGCCGTAAAGCTTGATTACAAGGCTGCCGATGGCAAAAAATATGAACTGAACTTAATAGACACTCCCGGTCATGTTGACTTCAACTATGAGGTGTCGCGTTCCCTTGCGGCATGCGAGGGAGCTGTGCTGATAGTTGACGCGTCACAGGGGATAGAGGCACAAACTCTTGCAAATACCTATCTTGCGCTTGACCACGACCTTGAAATTGTACCGGTAATAAATAAAATCGACCTTCCCGCCGCAGAGCCGGAGCGCGTTGCTAAAGAAGTGGAGGACGTTATAGGCATACCGTGTATGGATTCGCCGCGAATTTCGGCAAAAACGGGCGAGAATGTCCCCGCTGTGCTCGAGGAAATCGTAAACCTTGTGCCGCCTCCGGATGATAACGATTCAAAGCCGCTCAGAGCGCTTGTATTTGACTCCGTATATGACAGCTATCGCGGTGTAATTGTCTATGTCAGAATAGTTGACGGTGTGGTAAGGCCGGGGCAGACCATGCGTCTTATGGCTACGGGCGCCGAATTTACAATTGTGGAAACGGGATATATGCGCGCCAAGAGCTTGGAGCCGACAAAGCAGCTGTCCTCGGGTGAGGTCGGTTATATCACCGCTTCGATTAAAACCGTAGGCGATGCACGCGTAGGCGATACCGTGACTCTTGCCGAAAATCCGGCTTCGGAGCCGCTTGCAGGATATCGCAAGGTAAATCCGATGGTTTTCTGCGGAATTTATCCGGCGGACGGAGCGGATTATGAGGCTCTTAGGGACGCTCTTGCCAAATTACAGCTGAATGACGCCTCGCTCTCGTTTGAACCCGAGACGTCAAGTGCCCTCGGCTTCGGCTTCAGGTGCGGTTTTTTGGGGCTTTTGCACCTTGAAATCATACAGGAACGCCTTGAGAGAGAGTATGACCTTGACCTTGTAACAACAATACCTTCGGTTGTTTACAAAATACATCTTACCGACGGAAACGTAGTCGAAATAGACAATCCGTGCAACTACCCCGACCCCGCAACAATCGATTTTGCGGAGGAACCCATGGTGGAGGCGCACATCTTTTCTCCGAAGGATTATGTGGGAGCCATAATGGACCTTTGCCAGGACAGACGCGGCGAATATAAAGAAATGACGTATCTTGACGCCGACAGGGTGGACTTAAAATATATACTCCCGCTTAACGAAATAATCTATGACTTCTTTGACGTCTTAAAATCGCGTACGCGCGGCTATGCTTCGTTCGACTATGAGCTTTGCGGCTACCAAAGGTCAAGCCTTGTAAAGCTCGACGTTCTTTTGAACGGCGATATGATAGACGCCCTCTCGTTTATTATTCACTCCGAAAAGGCATATCCGAGAGCGCGCAGAATAGCCGAGAAGCTTAAGGACAATATTCCGCGCCAAATGTTTGAAATTCCCATTCAGATAGCCGTGGGCGGCAAGGTAATAGCGCGCGAAACCGTAAAGGCAATGCGTAAGGACGTGCTCGCTAAATGCTACGGCGGCGATATAACGCGTAAAAAGAAGCTGCTTGAAAAGCAAAAAGAGGGTAAAAAGCGTATGCGCAAGTTCGGTACGGTAGAAGTTCCGCAAGAGGCGTTTATGGCTGTGCTTAAATTAGACGATGAATAATATAGGACTGTATATTCACATTCCGTTTTGCAATTCAAAGTGCCCGTATTGCGATTTTTACTCGTTTCGCGCCGATGACGATACAAAAAACAGATATGTTTCGGCTGTTTTGCGAGAGCTTCGGAACAATTCAAAACAGTTTGGTTGTAAAGCTGATACTCTTTACATTGGCGGCGGAACTCCGTCGGTTTTGGCTCCGGATTATATTTGCCAAATCATAAACGGCGCAAAATCAACGTTTTTGACCGATGATGCGGAAATAACGGTAGAGTGCAACCCGTTTTCGCTCGGTGACGAATTCTTTGAAAAAGTAAGCGAGTGTAAAGTAAATAGGCTTTCCATAGGGCTTCAGTCGGCAAATGACGGCGAACGTAGGATTTTAGGCAGACGAGCCGGCAAAAGCGAGGTTCAAAGTGTCGTTTCACGGGCAAAAAAAGCGGGAATAAATAATATTTCGCTTGATGTAATGCTCGGCGTGCCGGGTCAAACTAAAGAGAGCCTTAAAAGCACGCTTGATTTCTGCATTTCTTCGGGTGTGCCGCATCTCAGCTGCTACATTCTCAAAATAGAGGAGAATACGCCGTTTTTTCGTATGAGAAACAAATTGCCGTTTCCCTCTGACGACGATACGGCCGATATGTACCTTTTTATGTGCGAATACCTCGAAGAACACGGTATTATGCAGTATGAAATATCAAATTTTGCGGTTCCCGGCTTTGAGAGCCGCCACAATCTGAAATATTGGCACGATGAGGAGTACCTCGGCATAGGTGCTTCGGCACATTCGTTTTTAGGCGGAAAACGCACATATTATCCGCGTGATATTGAGTATTTCATAAGCGGCAATGAGCGTTTAACTGAGGGCGACGGCGGCGACGAAGAGGAATTTTGTATGCTCGCTTTAAGGCTTTGCGAGGGGCTTACTCAAGAGCGTTTTTACGCCCGTTTTCATCATGAGATACCGCAAAAAATGCTTGAAAGCGCAAAGCAATACGAAAAATACGGGCTTTGCAGCTGTGAGAACGGCGGAATTTCTCTGACGCGGCGCGGATTTTTACTCTCCAACTCCGTAATATCCGAAATTATCTTATAGATATAAATATTTCAGGGCTTGTAATTTGTTTTACAAGCCCGTTTTTTTGTGCTTTTCGGGCGTTTGTGAAATTAAAACGGCTTTTTGTTACAATGGCGTTTTTTTGTCGCACAGCACGTGATAAAATCAAGAGGCTAAACGGAAGAGTTCTCTGAAAGTGAATTGATTATATAGAATTTCCGGTGTGTAATTTGTACAAGATTACCCAAAACGGCTGCAATTTTTGTCGAAGAGTGCTTGCAATCTAAAATTTTACATATTTTCATTTTAAAATGACAAAAGATTGTCAAACTGCGTTCACAATCTGTTAATATTTGGTTTAAAGACTGTTTAAAATGAGTTTTTAAATTAGCTAAAAACTCTTTACACCAAGTCATTTTTGGTGTAAACTTAAGTATAAATATACGGTGTAATAGTGTACCCATTTGCGCCTTAAAATCGGTAAATAGACGCTTGCTCCGCAAAATGATGGAAAACAAACGTTAAAGTAAACCCGAAGCGGTGCGGATTTATCGTATACTATTATATATAGCGTTTTTAATCAATTTATCGGAGGTTTTTCATTTGGCAGATCTTATATTTCGGCATCTTACCGGAGCCGATGGCGAGGGCGTTTACAAAAACGGCAAAACCGGCTTCTCGGTTTCTTATTTCAAAAAGAAAGAAATAGACTCGCGCTATCCCTCGGGCGGCTATACGGTTGTCGGTCAAATAGGGAAGGGCAAACGCGAAATCGGTGATTTGCAGTCTGACGACGGGCAAACCGAAAAGGTGTATGCCGCAACGAAAATGCCTCATACCGCGGTAGTCGGCTACATAGAGACAGAGGCTGACAAATTCATTGCGATAGTTAAAGACAGGCTCTTGCTTTGGCTTTTGTTTGCGCTTTTGATAGCGGCACTTATAATAGGTCTTATATTCCTTTTAAAGGCCGTTATACCGACAGGCGGAGATGGCACAACCACAACGCCCCCCGCAGGCGTAATCGACCAAAATGCCATATTGGGCGAGGGCGAGATTTCCGTACCCGATAAAACAAAAACAAGGGGCAGGCAGATAAAGGTCTATGGTATTCCCGAGCTTCCCTTGGCGGCAAACACCAAGGAGCAAAGCTTTGTATTCTCAAACCCCGAGGAAAACCCGTGCTTCTTTGTTATAGAAATAGAGCTTTCAGATACAGGCGAGGTTATATATACCTCAAATCTCTTGCCGCCTGGCTATTCAATATCAAAGTTCACGCTGAACCGTGAGCTTGCGGCAGGAACCTATCCGGCAACAATCCATGTTAAGACATACAGCTTTGATAAAGAGCAGCGTAAACTTAACAATATGGATTTAAAAACGACCATCGTGGTTTCATAAGAAACTATATTCAAAATACAGATTTTGAGGAAAGGAGTTGCAGTTTATGCAAAAAAATTCAAAGATTAAAATCGGAAAAAGCATAACTGCTGTGCTGCTTTGCGTAGTGCTTTTGGTAACGTCGATTCCCATGGTTCTCGCGGCCGGCGAGGGCGAATATGACCCGATACCGACCTTTACCGAATCGGATAAAAGGGAAGCGGCTGCAACACTTAATGACGACGGCGGAATTACGGTCAGCTTCCCCGCGGCTAAGGTTAGCGAGCGCAAAACCGGCACAAAAACAATTGACGGGTATATGTTAGAGCTTGTTGATCTCGGAACATATACCGAGGTTCACACAAGCACGGTTTTGCTGCGCAAGATGGTTAGTCCCACCGGTACCGCACCGTACACGGCTGAGATTACGGCAGACGAAATCAAAACAAAGGTGCCTGCGGGTCTGTCTGACGACCACCGTTACAATATTACGATAACGGCGTACGACAGCGACGGCTGGTTCTCGGAGGCTGTTAACGCATACGTTTCGGATGTTCCGACTTATGTATACGATGCGGACGCTTATGCCCCCGTTACAAACAACGTTCTTGCCATGCGTGAAGTCCTTACCTTTGATAAAAAAGGTCAAGCAGATAGCCACGGTTCGTTTTCGGATGACGGAACCAACGAGAGAACCGCCGAAATCAACAATGTACGCAGTACGTCAGGCTCACTTGACTATATGCAGGAGGGTAATCACCTTACAGTCGGAGGCAGAACCGATGGTGTAGGCGTTAAAGACACGGGCAACAGCTACGGCTACGCAATGCGTATCGAGTCCGCCGCAACCACCGACAGCCCTCAGTCCTTTGATACAACATGGAGCCGCCAGACTTGGGACCCGACGGGTGCTTCCGAGATTTGGTACTATCTTGACTTCTCACAGGTCAGCGTAACGGGGCTTTCATTCCGCCTTCGTTCAAACGAAAAGTGGTTTGCTCAGGACTTTGATAATAGCTATACCGACAAGAATAACGCTTTCAACAGATACGGCGATATGATTTATTCTACTGTCGGTACCACAAAAGCAGGCTATATGGGTGAGGACCCATATTTATACCTGCAGCAAACGGACGGTAGCTGGAAAAAGGTTATGTTAAAAGACGGTACCGTTGACCTTGACCATTTCAAGGGTTATGTCCGCATACCGCTTCAGTTTATGTGCTCCGAAACCGACTCTGTTGTTACGGATTCCAACGAGGATTTCGGTGTAAACAAGCCTGTGTCCGATATGTATGTATGGAACAGCTCGGATAAAACTAAAGCAAATGCCAACAAGTATTATAACGAGAAAATTAAGCTTTCGCAGTCGGTAGTTGTTGACCCTGCCGGTACTTCGATATCCGATGCTCTGCTTATTAGACGCTATTCCTTCAGAATCAACAAGACGTCGACTTTGAGCGGTGAATACTATATCGACGGCGGCACGATGCTCGCTCCGTGCATGACTACGGCGGACGGTGGCAAGACAACAGCCGATTCGCCCAAAAGAGCTTATATCGATAAGACCAAAATCGGTACGGGTGAAGATCCGGTAGTTAATCGTACAAATGCTTTTAAAGCTATCGAGGATATTATGTCCGCCGGCTTTAAGTTTACGGGTTGCTCGTATGACCCGGCTTCTACGAGCCTTGAAACCAACAACGGCAGCGTAGGTAAAAAGATTTTCCTTGATAATGTATTGTTCTACCGTACAGACGGTCAGAAATACAGCGAAAATACCCTTAACGGAGCAACAAACACAGGCACGCCCGTTAAGACATATTATGACCAGGAAACAGAAATTCCGCGCGCTATTTTCAATGCCTGCCAAAAGTACATTGAAGATCCTAACTCCTACGATTACCGCGCCGTTAAGTATATCGAGGACTTGATAGCCGGTTATAAAAAATCAATTGAGGAATATAACAAATCCGAGGAAGCCGGAAAATCCGGTATAATCGATGCTTCATTCCTTGAGGAGTCTGCGCTCGATACCAAGGCGGCAGCACTCGGTATGACCGAGGCTTGGGAAAAATACAAGACCGCCAAGCAGGCTTGTATAGACGGTAAAACCTACGGCTCTGCTAACTCGGGTGCAGAGGATTTCATTCCGATGATTTCAACGAAGCTTGAGCAGCTTCCCGATTTCGACGAAAATACTCTCGCGGTAAGCGATGAGGATAAAGCCGTTGTTAAGAGCCTTTATGAGGTTTATATCCGCCTTAACTTAAGCCAGCTCGCTATGCTCGGCAGAGCGGAAGAGGAGAAGCTCTTAAAGTACTTCAGCTTCATAGAAGAAGAGCTTGCCGACAACTCTGTTGTAATAGGTCAAGCGCTTACAAACAATAAGGTTATACCGTTCGGCGACTTCAGCTCCTTGGAAAAAGGCACCAGAAGCTGGCAGTTTGAAAACTCAAAATATGCCGGCAAGGTAGGGCAGGATTACTACTATTCTAAGGGATATTTGACATATCAGGTTCCCTTTGCTTCACTTTCGGCGCATCGTGAAGATACTGCAACGCCTACACTTATACCAACCGGTGCTCTCGGTAGTGACCCGCAGAGAAACGGTATTACAGATTATCGTCAAAACGGTACCTCGGCAATCATTACGTCAAACGGCCTTGAGGGCAAAAACGCCGCAACGGTTACCATAAATAACCAGTATGCCGAAGACAGAAAAGGCTGGTATAACTGCATAAGCATTACAAAGGGACTTGCCAGCGAAGAACCGAGCAGCAGCGGCGATTACTCCGCGCTGAGAGCCAACAATATGTCGTCTGAGAGTCTCGGCGATTTTGCTAAGTCGTATACCAAAAACGACATAGGCGAAACCGACCGTCTGGCACTTGTATTCTACGCAGACTTCTCTCAGCTTGACACATTCTCAATGGCGTTTAATATCAGCTCATACTATGACGGTGCCGCCGAGGACTACACCCTCGACTTCGGCAGCAACAACGCGGCTTCTTACTTCTATCTCATTAACCCCAAGACGGGTGAATGGGCTAAGTGTACTCCCAAGGATGAAAGCAAGAGAAGAATTTACGCTTACACCTCGGAGTACGGCATAGATACGGGAGACGGCGATTACCTGACCCTTTCTCACTACAAGGGCTATGTTATGGTTCCGCTCTTCCAGTTCTCGAGAGGCGTTCAGGGCATTAATCCAGTCTCTAACTATCGTATAGATGAAAAAGCCGAGTCCCTTAACAACATTTTCCGTGTTACCATAGGTATAGCGCCCTTGTCAAATTACGACGATTCGTCCGTAAACGGAAAGAGCGCAGCCGCAATGAACGGTAAGAGCTTTACAATAGGCTCTGTCGGCTTTACATACAGACAGGGTACCTCGGCATACGGCGCAGGCGTACAAAACAGAACCGGCGACGTCTCGTTCGACGATTATGCACAGGTTAAGTCTCTTACTTCAATGCAGTTTGAAAACGCGGTAGCGGATGTTGATATTTATAAAGCGAACACTCGTACCGAAAAGATAAACACGGCACTTGCTCTTTATGCGCAGCTTTCGGATTATCAAAAGTCAATACCTTCCGTTGCAAGAGCATACAGCGTGCTTCAAAAGTACAAGAGCATCGACGACGGCATCACTTTGCTCGATCAGCCGCAAATTGCGGTTGCCGATTTGAAACCTTTGATTGAGGCTATGCCGGCTGCAGCAACCGGCGGCTCCGTAACAGGCAGCAACGCCTTACCTTATCCCGGTTTTGTTATCGGCACCGATGAGAGCGGAACAGAGAAGCCGCTTATAGATTACGGCGCATATTCTCTCACCGCGGCTGACGTACAGAACATAATCAATTGGTATGAGCAGTCTTATGAGCGCTATACCGACGAGGCGATTGCGGCGCTCGGTACGGAGAACGTCACAAAAATGGAAAACCTTTATAAGGTTGCAAAACGCTTGAGACTTCTCGAAAATTACCGTGACGGCTACACGAGTGACTCCGGTACCGCTATAACCGGTATTAAAGACCTTAACGCTCTTGTTGCTTCAATGTACGGCGAGACCGGTAAAGCGACCGACCTTACGACCGACTGCAAGCTTATGCCTACCGGTCAGACCGCGGCGCTTGAAAACTACATCGGAAAGTATAACGACCTTGATTATTACGCTAAGTATATCTTAACTGATAAGGCCGACAAATTTGCAAGTGCTCCTCAGTATAAGAATTATGCTAAGTCGGCCGAGGCGGTTAACAAGGTGCTTGCCAACATCAAAACTTACACCGACGACATCACCGGTAAGACGGTTAAGGGCGGTGTTGTTCGACTTGAAGAAAAGTACACGGCTCTTTACAATACCGTTAAGGGTCAAATGGACAATAGCGGTATTCAGGATCTTACCGCAATAACGGAAGCGGTTGAAGAGTACAATTCGTTTAAGGACTATATAAGGAAGATTCAAGAGGTTAACGACGGTAACACCGTTAATTCCTCGGACGGCGAAGCTCTCCACGGTATTATAGATACCCTCCGTCTTTTCCCGAACTTTGTTTCGGAGGTAGACAAAGACAGCGTCGCTCTCAATAAGGATGCAACAACGGGAACCGCAGTCTTTACTCTTTCAAATGCCGTTGACTATCCGGACGGAAGCTACACACTTCGTGTAACCTCTAAAAACGGAGGCCTTAAGGACGCTACAGGCACCACCCACGATTACAACGTAGCAATGACGGGTGCGATTGAAAAGACTGTAACGGCAGACGCTCTTAAAACTTCTCCCGAAACCGCGGATGTCGCAAATAACACCGCTTCGGCGGCAGCTCCCAAGGCAATAAACTTCACGTTTACCGCCACGGGCGTTACTGTAACGAGTGAAGATGTTATTACAATAGAGCTTATCGATAAAGCTACCGGCGAGGTTGCTGTTGACAAGACAACAAATGAGCCTGTCAGAAAAACTGTCAATATTCATTTTGCCGCAGACGACTTCTTTGAGGTTACAATTCCTGCGGAAATAGATGTTCCTTGGGGCGAGACGGAAGCTGTTGATGTTTCCTATAAGGTTACGTCTTCACTTGACACGGGCAGTAAGATCGGTGTTTCCGTAGCGCGCAGTGCTTCTGTCGCAAATGACACTCTCACCAATGCAGCAACATCGACATACGCTCTTCCGTATACTTCACAGAACTTTACTTCCACAGAATTTACAGGTAAAAATGAGGGAGCGCTTCCCGCTCAAAAACCGTCATTGACGATTTCCGGTTGGACGGACGCTCCGATAGCCGAGTATTCGACTACTCTTACTTATACCGTAGATTACACTAAAGGTTAATTAACAAATTAAATGCTTTATCAAGACCATAAGGAGGTGGTTCTATGAAGAAAACATTATCAGTTTTGCTCGCAGTCCTTTTATTGTCGCTCGTGACTGTTCCGTCTTTCGCGGCTCCGGCTACGCTGAACAAAGAGAACCCCGTAGGCTCCGTAAAGATTTCTACCGGCGAGGGCAAACAGGATGAGTATGAGCTTACAATTCCTGCCGATACCGAAATACCGTGGGAAGCTACTTCTTACGCAATAGGTAAGGTTACGGCAACTAAAATGTGGCTGTCTCCGGGCAAGACCGTTAAGGTGGCTGTTTCGTCGCTCAACGGCTCAAAGCTCGTCAACACTTTGGACAGCTCAAAGACTATCGCCTACACGCTTACAGGCGCAGAGCAAATGGCGTTTTTACCGGGCGATTATATGAAGTCTTACGACCTCTCCGTGAACATCGCAGAGGCTGAATGGCAAAAAGCCGCTTCGGGTGAGCATACAGATGTTCTTACCTTTACGGCAGAATATACCAACGCGTAATAAATGTAAGGAGACAAAATTATGAAAAAGCTTATTTCTATCGCACTCGCAGTGGCTATGCTCGCAGCTGTTTCGGTTCCCGCTTTTGCAGCTAATCCCATAACCAAGGAAACAGAGCAGACCGGCACAACCATAATTAAGACATCCACAAAAACAGGTCCCGATTCGCCTGAGGATGATGCTGTCAGATACACCGTTTCTATTCCGGCAGATACAGAAATTTACTGGGGCACCGAGGAGACAAATCTTGTTTACTCTGTTGAGTCTCACCTCAAGAGAGGCCAGGCTCTCAAGGTTACCGTAGCAGGCACAGGCTCTATGAAGACCGATGCTGCAGCAGGCGAGGTTTACACTCTTCCCTATACTCTTTCGGGTGACAACGCTTTCACGGCAGACAGCCCCGTAGTTTACGGCAACAAGGAAACTCCGGCCGTTGACAAAAATCTCAAGGTTACAATAAGCAGCGAGGACTGGAACAGAGCTGTTGTTGATGTTTACAACGACACCCTTACCTTTACCGCTGAGGTTTAATTATTGAAAGGAGACTAATATAATGAAAAAGCTTATTTCAATCGCACTTGCAGCGGTTATGCTTGCAGCAGCTTCGGTTCCCGCTTTCGCAGCTAACCCCATAACCAAGGAGACTGACAATACCGGTACAGCTATTGTTAAGACCTCCACAAAAACAGGACCCGATGCTCCCGAAGACGACGCTGTTAAATACACCGTTACAATTCCGGCCGATACCACAATTTACTGGGGCGCAGAGGAAACAGCTCTTGACGGATTTTCTGTTGAGTCTCACCTTAAATACGGCCAGAAGCTTAAAATCGGCGTTGAGGGCTCAAGACTTATGAAGCTTACCGAGGATGCAAACGAGACATTGGCTTACGATTTCTCGGCTGACTCTAACCTCGAATTTATAGCTGACAGCCCCGTTATCAATCCCGCAAAGGCACTTACCCTCAAGGTTAAGGTTGCCGCAGACGATTGGAACAACGCTATCGTCGGCGAGTACAGCGATACTCTTACCTTCACCGTAAGCCTTTGATTTTGAAAGGAGATAACCACAATGAAAAAATTACTTTCAATAGCTCTTGCGGCGGCAATGCTCGCAGCGGTTTCCGTTCCGTCATTTGCAGTTGATAAGACGCTTACAAGCGACCATACCTCCGATACGGCTAAGGTTATTACTTCTACAAAAACCGGTCCCGACGGTCCCGAGGCTACTTCTTACACGGTAACCTTCCCGGCAGAAACCACTATTTACTGGGGCAAAGAGAGCACAGACTTTACATACAACGTAAAGTGCCAGCTCAAATCAAACGACCGTCTTAATGTTACGGTAGCAAAGGAAGACGGTACAACCGACCTCAAGGCTATCGCATCAGGCAATACCGCTACTCTTCCTTTCAGCGTAGCAGGCACCACAGCTTATACTTCAGCCTCTGCAGTTGTTGCAGATGAAGCTGTTAACGCAGCAGTAAACATTGCCTCAGCCGATTGGGCAAAGGTTCCGGTAGATGAGTACGAGGGCAATCTTACACTTACGGTTTCGATAGCTCCTGCTACAATCTAAGAGTCGGAAACCCTTTCAAAATACAAGGAGAACCAATTATGAAAAAAATTCTTTCAATAGTCATTGCGGCTGCGATGCTCTTGGCTATATCGGTTCCCGCTTTTGCTGCAACTGCGACAATAGATCAGTCTACTTCCGGTGGCGTCGGTAACTCCTCGGTAGTTACCGACCGAAGCGGAATAAGCGGTACCTTTACCGTTTCTTATCCCGCTGAAACCACCATTTATTGGGGCACCGAAAGTACCGAAATCGGTTACACTGTATCGAGTACGCTTGTGAGCGGCAATAACCTTCGTGTTACTGTAGCTCAGGACAACGCAAATCTCCATACAGGCGGCGGCAGACTTCTTCCTTACACTATAGCCGGTGATACCAACATAACAACCGGTCACGAGACAGTTACCAACAGCGCATATTCGGTAAATGTCAATATTACGAAGGAAAACTGGGGATCCGTTTCCATTGATGAGTATGAAGATACTCTTACATTTACAGCTTCTGTTGAAGCGATAGCTTAATTTTTTAATCCTAAAAGGAGTTATATTATGAAAAAGTTACTTTCATTAGTTCTTGCGGCGGCTATGCTTGCGGCAGTTTCAGTTCCGTCCTTTGCAGCTACTGCTGAAATCAATCAGGATACAGCGGACGGCAAGGGTGTCGCAACCGTTAAGACCGATACAACAAACGTTCCCGCAGACGGTTATTTCACAGTAACATATCCTGCTGAAATGAGCGTTAAATGGGGCGCTGAAACCACAGCCTTCACCTACAATGTTACGTCAACTCTCAAGACCGGCAAATGTCTTTCCGTTTCTGTTGCTTCGGAGGCTGGCAAAATGAAGCCCGCTACCGATAACGGCTATACCATTCCTTACGCCTTCAGCGGCGACACTTCCGTTAAGACTGCTGCCGAGGTAGTTAACAATACTTACAACATTAACGTTGACGTTGCAGCAGCAGCTTGGAACGCTACCATCACCGATTACAGCGATGCTACCGTTACCTTCACAGCAGCAGTTGTTGACAAATAATTTATTCAACATTAAACATTAAGTACATCAAGGAGTTATAATTATGAAAAAGATAGTATCAATTCTTCTTGCTGTTATGATGATAGCCGCTATTGCGGTTCCCTCATTCGCAGCTACAATAACCAAGGAATCAGACCCCAAGACCGCCGATGTTCAGGTTAAGACAAAGACAACCGATAAGGATAACAACGATCCCGAACACTACACCGTTACCATTCCTGCTGAGATCTCAGTTGCTTGGAACGACACTGCAGCTCAGAATGCTTCTTACACAGTTGATTCTCAGCTTAATCTCGGCGCAAAGCTCAAGGTTTCGGTTGCAGCTAACAATGACGGCAAAATGACAAATGGTGCTACCGATAAGTTCCTCACCTTCACCGTAGCAGGCGGAGAAGCTACTGAATATCCCGAAATTAACAACGCTGCTCAGTCTGCAACAACCGTTACAATCGCTGACTTCAGTGGCGTCCCCATAGCTATGTATACCGGCACCATGACTTACACCGTAGAGTACGTTTTTGGATAATTATTGCCAATTTTCAATTCTTTGAATTTTTAAGGAGGTGGTTTCATGAAAAAGGCTTGCAGCGTGCTGTTGTCTGTTTTGCTTATATTCACCATGCAGCTTTGCGTTTTCGCCGAGGCAGGTGAAATCGGCAAAACACAGCTTAAAACTGTAGTCCCGAATACCCATGAAATTACCGTAACGTATAACGACGGAGGTTATGTCCTTAAAGACGGCAACCTTATTGCAAGCGGTGCTAAGTTCGCCGTTGACCGTTTTGATTCGCTTTCTCTCGGAGCTGTTGCAAAGCTTGACAGCCACCTTGAGCGTGTCACGGTAAACGGTAAAGATTATACCGATAAATTGCAGTACGGTATGTTGAGATTTGACTCGGTTACCACCGATATGAACATTGTGTTCACATTTAAAAAATGCTTCGGACCCACCGAGCCGACTACAAATCCCACAGAACCTACCGAGCCTACAAGACCCACAGAGCCGACAGCTCCGACGGATCCGACAAGACCCACAGAGCCGACAGCTCCGACAGATCCCTCGGGCACTACAAATCCCGGCGGAGATCACGAAGATCCTTGTGTTCGTATGGGCATGAAGGGTAATGTGTATCGCGGTAAAAACCTTTTCCCGGGCGCTAAGCTCGATATTGACCTCGGCGAAATCAAGGCTGAGGCAGGAAAAGACGGTGCATACAGCGTTGACGTTATTAAAGACGGTTTCCATGTTGTAACAATCACCGACGAAAACGGTGAAGTAGCCGGCAAGACTACTTTCTCGGTAAGCGTAAGTGATACGGCAACAGAAACAACCGTTATTAAACTTGATGACGGTTCGCAGATTGCAGTTGTTCCGAAGGGCACCAATACCTTATGGCTCGACTTTGTCGTTAACGACGACGGTACTATTACTATTGTTCCCGGCACACCCGTAGAGGAGCCGACAAGCGAAGTTCCGGTAACCAAACCGAGCGACAGCGGCAACCCGATAATGAATAACCCGGTAATATCCAAAACCGGTGAACTTATCCGTGAAAATCCGCTCGCCGCAGCTGCTGTTTTCCTTTGTGGATTGTCACTTATATTCTTCATAATTCTTCGTAAAAAACGTAAGGATGACGAGGAAGAGGAAAACACAAAACCCGTTTGCTGATATAAACGGTAATAAATAAGTTTAAAATACCCCGACTGTGGTCGGGGTATTTTTATGTGTATCGGCATTGCAAACGGTGGTGTGTTATGTTATAATACTTTGTCAGAACTTAAACGGGTAAAAGACCGAGGTTCGTCTTCTTGAAAGAGGTGGCTGTATGCCCATAAAAATAGATAATCAGCTTCCGGCGCATCATAGCCTGGAGCTTGAAAATATATTTGTTATGACGGAGGACAGAGCCGTCAAGCAGGACATTCGTCCGCTTAAAATTATAATACTGAATTTAATGCCTACAAAAATCGAGACCGAAACTCAGCTTTTAAGGCTTCTCAGTAATTCTCCGCTTCAGCTTGAAATAGACTTGCTGCAGGTAAAAAGCCATATTTCAAAAAATGTGTCAAGGGAGCATATGCTCAAATTCTACAAAACCTATGACGATGTCAAGGACGAAAAATTTGACGGTATGATAGTTACCGGCGCACCGGTTGAAATGATGGATTTTGAAGAGGTCGATTATTGGGACGAGCTCTGCAAAATATTTGATTGGGCAAAAACAAATGTGTATTCCACATTTAATATATGCTGGGGAGCGCAGGCTGCGCTTTACTATAATTACGGTATTCCGAAGCATCTGCTTCCCGAGAAGGTTTTCGGAGTATTTCGCCATCAACCGCTTGATTTGTATCATCCGCTTTTGCGCGGATTTTCTGATGTCTTTTATGTTCCGCATTCACGTCACACGGAAAACCGAAAAGAGGATATAATAAGAGTAAAGGATCTTCAGATTTTATCTTATTCCGAGGAAGCCGGGGTTCATCTCGTGTCGGATATGGCGTGTCGCAATTTTTACTGTTCGGGTCATTGCGAATATGATAGCGACACCTTGGCTCGCGAGTACTTCCGCGATTTAAAAAAGGGCCTTGACATAAAGATGCCGCACAATTACTTCCCCGATAACGACATCAAAAAAACGCCCGTTGACACCTGGCGCGGTGCGGCAAGCCTGCTTTTCCAAAATTGGCTTAACTACTTTGTCTATCAAAAAACGCCTTATGACATAGCCGATATTAAATAGTCGGCGAGGCACTAAGCTTTGTAAATATATAAAAATTATAGTAAAGGAATTATATTTATGCTTCAATACGAAGAATTGAGACTGCGACTTATAAACCACGAAAAGACTCTTGATGACCTCTCCGAGGCTCTGGGTCTTGATAAGATGAAAGAAGAGATAGCGCAGCTTGAAAAAGAGCAGACTGTTGACGGCTTTTGGGATGATATAGCAAATTCTCAAAAGGTCGTTCAGCGCACAAGCAACCTCAAGAGCAAAGTGGCGGCTTATGAAAAGCTCAGGCAGGATTATGACGATGCGCTTGTTATGATTGAACTTTCAAATGAAGAAGAGGACGAGGGTATGCTCGATGAGTGCACCGAGAGCGTAGAAAAGTTTGAAAGTGATCTTGACACCATGACCCTTACAACCCTTTTGAGCGGTGAATATGATGCCAAAAATGCAATTCTTACCTTCCACGCCGGCGCAGGCGGAACGGAGGCACAGGATTGGGCGCAGATGCTTTTCAGAATGTATTGCCGATGGGGCGAGCGTCACGGCTTTAAGGTTACTACGCTTGATTTCCTTGACGGCGACGAGGCAGGGCTCAAATCGGCAAGTATCCTCATAGAGGGCGAAAATGCCTACGGCTTTATGAAAAGTGAGACGGGCATACACCGCCTTGTAAGAGTTTCCCCGTTTGACGCGGCAGGCAGACGCCATACCTCTTTTGCTTCGGTTGAGGTAATGCCCGAAATCGATGATACGGTCGAGGTTGAAATAGCTCCGGAGGACATTAAAATGGATGTTTACCGTTCAAGCGGTGCAGGCGGTCAAAAGGTAAACAAAACCTCATCTGCCGTAAGACTTACTCATATCCCGACGGGAATTGTTGTAGCATGCCAGGTTGAGAGAAGTCAGCATCAGAACCGAGAGGTTGCCATGAGAATGTTAAAATCCAAGCTTCTTGAAATCAAGGAGCGCGAGCATCTTGACAAAATTTCGGATATTAAGGGCGACCAAAAAGAGATAGGCTGGGGCAATCAGATACGTTCGTATGTATTTATGCCGTACACACTTGTCAAGGATAACCGCACCGGCTACGAAATGGGTAATATCAATGCGGTTATGGACGGCGATATTGACGGTTTCATAAATGCGTATCTCAAAATGCAGTCTCAGAAAAAGCTTGAGGAATAAACGCTTTATCGGGGCGGTAAGGCGGTATATCAATATGTTATTAAAGCGCGGAGTGTGTAATTCCGTGCTTTTTTGTTTGTTCGTATTGTATAATCACTAAAACACAGACCGGCTTATAATACTATTTGTAAAAATGTGTGCATTGAAAAAATATGTAGAATTTGTTATTATTTTCTTGTAAAGGTGGTTTTTCAGAGAAAGGAAGATCTGTATGCAAAAAACATCAACCAGGATTTTGAGCGTTTTGCTGTCTGTCATTATGCTGTTGACTTTGGTTCCGTCTGCTCTTGTGAGCTACGCGGCAGGAGTCTCGCTTAACATTACGGACGAAAACGGTAATGACATTACCGAAATACAGCAGTTGACCGAGTATAAAACGCTTCAACTAAAGTATACCACGACAGGCGAATTGCCTGAGGGTACTACGGTAAAGTGGGAGAGTACCCTACCGCTTCTTGCCGATGTAGACGATAACGGCAAGGTTACGGCATATGATTCGTCAAAGACAGCTATAATTCAGCTTTGGCTTGATGAAAACGTGCGCGTACTTCCTCTCGTAGGCGATAAAATGGCTGACGAGATTATGAAACAGCTTGAAAAGTCGGGTATTAATCTTGACAGTATGAACGATGACCTGATAGTTTCTATTGTCAGAGGCATTGCAGGTGATACTCTTGCGGACAGCCTTGCGTCTGCTCTTGCCAATATGAATGTCGAAATAACGGCTACTATATATGACGCAAGCGGAGCAAAGCTTGCAAGTGACAAAATTAAAATAAAGGTTCAAAAGAGCGTTATTGCGAACATCTTTCCTACCGGAACTCATATAACCAATAAAAAGAGCGTTCCTCTTACCGTTGCCGTGGGTAAAACTGTTCAGCTTTACGCGGCGGTAACACCGGTAAGGCTTAAGCACTCTGTAAAATGGGAGATGGGCGGCAACGTATTTGATACAAGCTCCGGCAAGCGTGCAACGATTTCCGATACGGGACTTGTCACATTTACTGCAGCAGGCTCGGTAACGGTTAGGGCATACGACGCGAGCAATGTAGCTTTTGTCGATACCATAACCTTTAATGTAGTTGAGCAGAAGGATCTCCCGGTTGAATCCTTTGATATTATAAGTGGCACAAAAACCGTAACAGATTCATCCGTATCCGTAAGTGAAGGCTCCACAACGCAGCTTGCAATTACAAATGTTGTTCCCGCAGGAGCATATACCGGCGACCTTACTTGGGAAATCGCCGATAAGTCGATTGCCGTGGTTGATGCCTCCGGTACGGTAACCGGCCTTGACGGCGGCGACGGACTCGTTGAATACAGTAAATCCACAACCCTTACCGCAACGGCGGGCGGCGTTTCCAAAAATGTTACAATAAAGGTGTCAAGAGCCGGTGTGGTCGGCAGTATCTCCTCTGTTGAAATTGAGGGTAACAGTGCCGTTCCCAATGATACGCCGACTACCTTTAAGGCAAATGTGTTACCGTCAAGACTTAACACAAACTCGTCGGTAAAACGAGAGTGGGGTCTTACAAATCCCGATACAAAAGAAATAATATGGGCAACCGCCGAGGCACCCGCCGAGACAAAGCTTGCTACGCTTTCGTCCGACGGTGTATTCACCCCGAAATCGAGCGGTATTAGCGAAATACACGTAAGAGCAACTCTTAACGATAAAACCGTTGAGGACTCTCTTACCGTAACGGCGGGCAAGGCGATAACAGACTTCAGCATCAGCGGCAGCACAGCGGTTAATGAGAGCAAGACCACGCAGCTTGCAATCGCGAATATAGCACCGTCCGATTACGATCAAGCCCTTCTCGGAACTGTCGTATGGACTTCTTCCGACCCGTCAATAGCCACTGTTGATGCAAACGGTCTTGTAAAAGGTCTTGATTCCGGCGGAACGGCCATTTGGAACACCAAAAAGGTCACAATAACCGCAACCATCGGAAGCGTGTCTAAATCCGTAGAGGTAACGGTACGCGGTAACTCAATAAGACACCTCACGGGAGTTACCATAACGGGAAATGATTATGTAATCAAGGATTTTCCGGTTACCTACACCGCTAAATTCTCTCCCGAGAGAATTTCGGTCGATAAGCAGCGCTGGGGTCTCACTAAGGACGACGGCTCGGCTCCCTGGACCTCCGATTGGAATATCGGCGACGTAAATCAGAAGAATGCATATGCTTCGGTCGATTCAAACGGTGTTGTCACGGGTATTTCGGCAGGCGATACAACACTACATGCATTCGGCAGGAACGGCGTTACAAAGGTTGACGGCGCATACGCAGAAACTCAAAAGAATATAACGGTAGTTGAGGTTGAGCCGATAAGTATTGCGTTTACCGCGCCCACTAAGACCGATTATGTAGAGGGTAGCACAGAGCTCGATCTCACCGGTATGGAGGTTAAGCTTACATATAATCGTGCGGATATTGCCGAATATTACGGCGAAGAGGCGGCAAACGCCTATACCGACGATCAGCTTTCCGTTCCGGTAACGGATTATACGGTAAGCTCCGTCAACACTTCGATACTTGATTCGGTGCAGTATATTATAGTTAACGTAGTAAGAGCCGGCAAAACATATCACGCAATATTCCCGATAACCGTTCACTCTAAGGCGGTAACATCAATTGAGCTTGAAAATCCTAAAAAGGATTATCTCGAGGGCGATAAGACCCTTGATCTTTCGGGTCTTAAGGTTAAGGCAAATTACAGCAACGCCGAGTCCGAATACGTCACCGATTACACGGTTGACACATCGTCATTTGACCCGGAGCTTTACGATGTAGAGCAGAATATAACCGTTACATACACACATGCGGGGCGCAGCGCTTCGGCTACATTCCCCGTAATTGTATACGGTAAACCCGTTGTCAGCGTTGATAAAGGCGATTATAACGGCGGATGGACAAGCAAGGACGTAACCTTTACTCTTTCATCGACTCACGAGCTTGACGGAGTTAAGTATTACTTTAAAACCGATTCCGCAGGCGTAGAAGCACCATTGGAAGGCAACACGCTTACCGTAAATGTGAACAGTAGCGATACATATTATTTTAAAGCTGTAAATTCCAAGGGCATTGAGAGCGATTACACAGAGGGCTACACCGTTATGCGCGACGATATTAAGCCTTCGTTCACTCTTACTCCCGCCGTAACCGCGCTTACAAATAAGAGCTATGATGTTACAATAGGAAGTCTTAACGTAGGCGCTTCGGGAATAGCCTCCGTTACATTAAACGGTGAGGATATAACCGCTTCTCATGATTCGTTTACCGTTGCTGAGAACGGAACTTACAATGTAGTTGTAACTGCGGGTAACGGTCTTACGGCAGAAGAAAGCATCGTTATAAACAATATCGATAAAACAGCTCCCACCGTAAACAGCATAACCGTTTTACATAAGGACATAGGCGGTGTCGCAAGAGAGGTTTCCGGAAGCTTCTTCAGCAAGGCGGACACTTTATGCAGATTCTTTAACAAGACTGTTGAAATTACCGTTGATGCGTCGGATGAGGGCGTATCGGGAATAGACAAAATTGAATATCGCTTTGTAGATGAAAACGGTCAGCCGACCGGCTCCGATTGGAGCGTCTACGACAGCGAAAACAAACCGGCTAAAGACCCCGATTTCAAGGGCTTTGTAGAGGCAAGAGCTACCGATAAGGCGGGCAATGTTTCCGCGATACTTCGTTCGGACGGCGTGGTTATAGACGGTACGGCTCCCACCGATGTTACCGTTTCCGCTGTATACGGCGGTGATAAGGAATATCAAGAGGGTGCTTGGAGCGCAACAGATGTAAATATAACTCTTTCCTCCGAGGCTTATTCGGGAATTTACAAATATTATTACCGCATTGACGGCGGCGAATGGCAGGAGCTTTCGGGCAATACCTTTACCGCAACCGAAACAGGTGAGCATAAATACGAATTTAAGGCCGAGAGCTATGCGGCTCTTGAGAGCAACGTCACTGCGTTTACGGTTAAGATAGACCGTCAGGTGCCTGTTATCCGCGTTTCGTTCGAGGGTACCTTCGGCAGATGGACGGGTGAAGGCGTTACATTCAACTTCTCTACCGAGGAAGCTTCTCTTTCCGGTATTAACTATTATTATGACAACGGAAACGGCTGGACTCTTATCGACAGCGGCGCGAGCATTGAGATAACCGATACAACCAACGCCGTTTACAGATTTAAAGCCGTTAACAATGCCGGCACCGAGAGTTATCCCTCTGACAGCTATCACGTAATGATAGATGCAAAGGTTCCCGAAATAACTCTTACTCCCGAGGTTACCGATGTTACTCCGAATCCTTATAAGATAAACATAAGCACCGAGGTAGGCGAGTCGGGACTTCGCGAGGTTACCTGCAACGGTCAGGATATAACCAATGAAGACTCTTACACCGTGTCACAGAACGGTACATACGTATTTACCGTAGTAGGCAAAAACGGCAGAGTTGCAACAAAGATATTTACGGTTACAAATATCGACGGCGATAAACCAGTGCTTACCGTATCTTCTTACGGTAAAACAGGCGAGTGGACAAGCGGCGACGTTACAATAGTTCTCTCGGCTACAAGCAATACCGGCGTTACATATTACTATGACGACGGAACGGGCTTTAAGGAGATGAACGGCAGCGTTCTCAATATTGCCGAAAACTGCAATAAGACTTATACATTTAAGGCTGTTAATAAAGCGGGCGTTGAGAGCGATGTGTCTGACGGTGTTGTCGTTATGATTGATAAGAGCGTTCCGACGGACGTTACGGTAACGGCGGCTTGCGGTGAAGAAAATGTGGCTTCCGGTTCGCTTGTAAGGCAGGATGTGACATTTACTCTCAGCTCTTCGGCTTCGTCGGGCGTTAAATATCAGTATTCGCTTAACGGAGGCGAGTGGACAAATATTGAGGGCAACACTCTCACCACAAACGGCAGCGGAGCATATAATTACAAATTCCGCGCTGTCAGCGGCTCGGGTCTTGTCAGTGATAAGAGTGAATTTAACGTACAGGTTAAAATACGTTTGTTCGGCGATGTGAACGACGACGGCAAGGTTGACAGTACGGATTACAACCTTATCGTATATCATTCGCTCGGCATTGAAACTCTTACCGATGATCAGCTTGCTGCGGCGGACCTTAACGGAGACGGAGTTGTTGATCTCTCCGACGCTTCCGTGCTTGACCTCGTTATGGCAGGCAAATATAAAGCAGGCGAATAAAGTAAAGCAAGCCAAAAATAAAACGCTTATTCCGATTTTTCGGAATAAGCGTTTTTTGTTTAGTAAGCAGCCGGAATTTTTATCAGAATTTGTTGTGAACCTTTTCGCAGAATGCGTACATATCTTTAATATTAAGCTCCGTGCCGTCGTCGAGAACGACCTTGCCGCTCCAAAGTCCGTGAACCTGATGTGTTTTCATACCGAACAGGTTGAGCGGTAGCAGGTTTGTATAGTGGTCGTAGTACGGCTTCATAGTCAAATCAAGTCTGCCGTCCTCCGAAATAAAATGCCATTCATTCATCCATCCGGCATCATCTTCAGGGTCTTTCTCAAGGTGCACCGCGCCTATTTTATGGCATTTACCGTCATAGAATATAGCTGTTTCGGTTGCATTTGACTCGTCGCCGAAGCCCCATGTAAGCTCGAAGCCGAAGAGCTTACCGTCAAGATAAGTGCTGCCGTTTCCCCAATACCATGTATTCGTGTGCGGCCACACACCGCGCCCCCAGTCAAGAACCGTAAAGGTTTTATCCTTTGTAAATGTATATTTCTCGTTCCCGGCAACAACGGTGCCTTCTGTCGCAAGACAGTTGAGCTTTTGAGTAAGGAAGAAGCATCCCTGCTCCTTAAACGGGGTTGCTATTGTTATGCTTTCGTGCTCGGGAAGCTTATAGCAAGTAACGTCGAATTTAACCTTTTTGCCTGAAGCCGTGCCTTCAAAATAGAGGCGTCTCTCCGTTTCGCGAACGTCAAATATAAGCTTTGTTCCTCCGCGCTTATATTCGGTATAGTTCGGAACATCGCCGTTTTTGCTGAGTCGGTTTTTGTGCGGCGTGAAAAGCTCAGTTGCCATACCGCTTATTTTTCTGCCGGTCTTGAGGTTAACAAGTCCGAAAGTGGCACAGGTGGCAAGCGATATATTAAAGAAATTGAGCTGTATCATTATATTTCCGTCGCTTATCTGGTAATAATCCCATTCCTTAAGGCGCATGGTATTTTCACGTTTTATCATTTCGGGATTATATTTGAAAAGGTTGTGCTTACAATAGCCGGGTCTTGCAAGGTTCCCGTCCGGCATAAGAAGGACGGTGCTTTCTTTTATTTCGGTCTGTTTGTTCATTTTATCCAAAATCTCCTCGCTTTATAAATTTTATATTATTATACTCCAATATAAATACAAATTCAATCTGCGTTTTTTTGTCTGAAATACACAAATGCTGCTTATGAGATTATAGACAACTGTTAAGCTGCTTGACATAATATGTAAAATGTGGTTTTTTCGCAAAAAAAAGTTTATTTCTAAAATGATTTGTATTATACTATTTAAGTAAAGTTTTGTATGGAGGAATACTTATGGCAAAAAACAAAATGAAAAAAACCAACACCATACATTTCGGTATTCAGCGCAAGATTGTAGCCAATATGACGACCGAATCATGGGCAAATGTTCCTCACGTTACATACAACTACGAGCCGGACGTCACCGAATTTATGATAGAATATAAAAGGCTTAACGAAGATTGTCCGCCCGAGAAAAAGGTCACTTTAAATACCATTATGCTCAAAATAATAGTTGAGGGGCTCAAAGCGGATCCGATTATGAATTCTCATATCGAATTTGACCGCAAGCTTGTCAGGGGAGAAATACATACCTTTGAAAATATTGATATTTCTATGCCGATGGTATTACCGAACGGCGAGATGATGACAATAAATCTTCACAACTTTGAAAACAAAAACCTTGATGAGATGGTTGCGTATATCGCGGACGTAAACCGCCGTGTCGCAAACACAAATCTTGACGAGGTTATGTTTGATGTCTCTCTTGATAACACGCTTACAGCTTTAAAGCAGGGCAAAATCAAACAAACCCTTTATCGTCTTATCGGCTCAAAGACCGGTAAACACAAGGTTAAGACCCTCAGCGGAAAGGAAAAGAGTAATTATTATAAAATTCCAGAAAAGGACAGGCTTACAAAGCACGATATCGAGCAGGGTACGATAACCGTTTCGAATATCGGCTCGGTTTACCGTGCGCAACGCGGCGAAACCTGCTTGCTTGAAATTGTTCCGCCGCAGGTTTGTGCCATAGCGGTCGGTGCCGTTCAGGATAAGCCCGTAGTTGTTGTAAATGAAGCGGGCGAAAAGGAAATAGCCATTCGTCAGGTTATGCCGCTTTGTATTGCTTTTGACCACAGAGCGCTTGATTTCGGCGAGATTGTTCCGTTTATCAAACGTCTTGATGAGATATTCGCGGCTCCCGAAATAATCCATACTTGGCGCAGCACCGGCATCAGCGAGGAGCATATGGCTGAAATAAAGGTTGAGCGTGAACAGCGCGAAGCAAAGTACGAGCAGAGCAAGGAACGTGAAAAAGCGCGCAAGGATGCAGAAAAGGCCGCCGAAAAAGCCCGCAGAGACGCCGAGAAGGCACGTAAGGATGCGGAAAAGGCAGAGCGTGACGCGGCGGAAAAAGCCGAGAAAGCTCGCAAGGACGCAGAAAAAGCCGAGCGTGAAGCGGCTGAAAAAGCTAAAAAAGCCGATGAAAAGGTGAAAAAAGAGGCTGAAAAGGCGCGCAAGGATGCAGAAAAGGCCGAGCGAGATGCCGCAGAAAAAGCCGAAAAGGCACGCCGAGAGGCAGAAAAAGCAAAAATAGAAGCCGTTGCCAAGGCGGAAAAAGCAAAACGCGATGCCGAGGAAAAGGCACGCAAGGAATCCGAAAAAGCCCGTAAAGAAGCCGAAAAAGCAAAAGCCAAAGCGGCAGAGGCAAAGGCAAAAGCCGAAAAGGCTCGTAAGGCAGCGGAAGAAATTAAGACCGATAAAGCCGAAAAGGCGGCACAGGAAGCCGAAAAAGAGGCGGAGGAAGCTGAAAAAGAGGCTGAAAAGGACGAGGCAATAGCCGAGCAAACCGAAAAAGAGGCAAATAATAAATAAAACGAGCCAATGGGGCTAAAGGAGAAAAACAATGGGTAAGGACATAACTTTGGTTGTTATGGCTGCCGGTATGGGCAGTCGTTTCGGCGGATTAAAGCAGCTTGAGCCGATAGGAAAAAACGGAGAGGTAATTCTTGATTTTTCGGTTTACGATGCGGTAAAGGCAGGCTTTAATAAGGTCGTTTTTGTTATCAAACACGCAATCGAGGATGATTTTAAACGTATCGTCGGCTCGCGTATAGAAAAAAAGGTTAAGGTTGAGTACGTTTTTCAGGAGACAGATGCTCTTCCGGAGGGCTTTACCTGCCCTGCAGACCGTCAAAAGCCGTGGGGAACCGCTCATGCAATTCTCTGCTGTAAGAATGTTGTAAAAGAGCCGTTTGCGGTTGTAAATGCCGATGATTATTACGGCAGAAGCGCATTTAAGAAGATTTACGACGAGCTGTCATCGGATTCCGAGGATTATTGTATGGTCGGCTTCAGACTCAAGAATACGCTTACGGAAAACGGTACCGTTTCAAGAGGCGTTTGTGTTACAGATAATAATGCCTTAGAGAGCGTCACCGAATATACAAAGATTCGCAGCGATTGCTCATTTACCGAGGATGACGGCAAGACTTGGAATGCGTTGTCGCCGGATACGGTCGTTTCCATGAACCTTTGGGGATTCCGTCCCGACGTATTCAAATACATAGAGGATGGGTTTGTTTCTTTTCTCAAAGAAAAGCTGAATGTGCCGAAATCCGAGTATTATCTCCCGTCCGTCGTATCTTCTCTTATCGAGAGCGGAACCAAAAAGGTTAATGTTCTCGTCGCCGAGGATAAGTGGTACGGCGTAACGTATAAGGAGGATAAGCCGGCAGTTGTAGCTTCGATAGGCGAGCTTATCGACAAAGGCTATTACGACGGAATATAAAAAAGAACAATAAAATTAACGGCTGTAAGATTTGCTCTTACAGCCGTTTTGTATTGCGTTTATTTATTCCTTCCAGAATTTTCGGTCGAGACTTCTGTATTGTACCGCCTCGGCTATATGCTTGGTGTCTATCACGTCGCTGCCGTCAAGGTCGGCTATTGTTCTTGCCACTCTCAGCACCTTGTCATAGGCTCTTGCCGAAAGACCCAATTTGTCGAAGGAGAGCCGCAGTATGTTGGCCGCTGCCGTGGTCATAATACAATATTTTCTTGTGAGTGCAGAATCCATTTTAGCGTTGCAGGTGACGCTTGTCCCCTTAAAACGGCGGCGCTGAATTTCTCTTGCCTTGTTGACTCTTGCCTTAATTTCGGAAGAGCATTCTTCGGAGCCTTCCTTTTGCGAGAGGGCGTCAAAATCAACCGGCGGAACCTCAATATGTATGTCAAGCCTGTCAAGCAGAGGGCCCGATACCCTTGACAGATATTTTTGCGGCGCGCCCTTCGGACAGGTGCATTTTCTTGTCGGATGTCCGAAGTAACCGCACGGACATGGGTTCATGGCGCATACAAGCATAACGCTGCAAGGATATGAAAATGTTGCGGCAACGCGCGCTATTGTTATTTTACCGTCCTCTATCGGCTGACGTAAAACTTCCATTGACGTTCTCGAAAACTCGGGCAACTCGTCAAGAAACAGTACGCCGTTATGCGCTAAGGATATTTCACCCGGGCGCGGTACCGTGCCGCCTCCGGAAAGTCCGGCAGGGGAGACGGTGTGGTGCGGCGAGCGGAAAGGACGCGCTTTTATAAGGGATATTCCCTTGGGCAAAACTCCCGCTACCGAGTATATGTTGGTTGTTTCAAGCGATTCTTCAAATGTCATATCGGGCAAGATTGACGGTATGCGTTTCGCGAGCATACTCTTGCCGGAGCCCGGAGGTCCTATCATCATAACATTGTGTCCGCCTGCGGCGGCAACTTCTAAGGCTCTTTTAGCTTCGTGCTGACCCTTGACGTCGGAGAAATCCGGCAGATTATCAGGCAGGCTGTAAGATTTGAAATCGGATTCGGAAACGGGTGTTATTTTTTCTCCGCCCGTGAGATGTGACAGCAACTGCCCGACATTCCTTACGGGATATACGGTTATGCCGCGCACAACAGCACCCTCGGCAGCGTTCGGAGCCGGTATATATATTTCCTTAACACCGCAACGCTGTGCTTTAATAACCATCGGCAAAACGCCGTTAATTCTGCGCACCTCGCCGTTTAACGACAGCTCTCCCAAAAAAGCCGAGCTGTCGGTATCGCAGGACAGCTGCCCCGTGGATTTAAGTATTGCTATCAGAATGGGCAGGTCGTAAATCGGCCCCTCTTTTTTTATGTCCGCCGGTGCGAGATTTATTGTAATGCGCGACGGCGGAAAGTCAAATCCGTTATTTTTAATGGCGGAGCGGACTCTTTCGCGGCTCTCGCTGACTGCCGTATCGGGAAGTCCTACAACGTCAAAGCGCGGCATACCGCCCGAAATATCCGCTTCGACGCCGGTCATATAGGCTTCCATGCCGAAAAGCCCGACGCTTATGATTTTAGCAAACATTTATATACCCCTTTTTGATACCGCGGTAATTACGGTATATAGTCGAATTCGAGATCGTAAATCGAAACGGTGTCACCCTCTTGAATTCCCTGCTTTACAAGCTCGTCGATTATTCCGCTCGACTTTAGAACCGTTTGAAAATACTGAAGCGACGCGTAGTCGTCAAGGTCGGTCTTTGAAAGTATCCTGTAAAGCCAGTCCGCCTCAACAGAATATACGCCGTCGTTCACGGTAACTTTAAAGCCGTTGTTCTTTTTGCTCTCGAGTACCGAAAGCGGTATTTCCTCCGCCTCGTATTTTTTTACGGGAGGCAGGGTAGAGAGCTTTTCTGCAACAGCATTTATAAGCTCCTTTGTGCCGTATTTTATCGGTGCGACTATCGGGAAGTAGGGAAGTCCCTTTTTCTCAATGAAGCTCTTGAAATCCTCAAGCTGCTCGTCGGTTGCAAGGTCTATTTTGTTGCCGGCCACTATCTGCGGACATTTTGCAAGCTCGGGATTGAACTTTACAAGCTCCTCGTTTATCTTTTCGAAATCCTCCTTCGGGTCTCTTCCCTCGCTGCCGGCAACGTCAACAACGTGAACCAGCATGCGACAACGTTCTATATGCTTTAAAAATTCGTGACCGAGACCCACACCGTCCGCAGCACCCTCTATAAGACCCGGAATATCCGCCATTACAAAGCTCTGCTCGGGACCCATGGTGACAACGCCGAGAACGGGTATTATAGTTGTGAAATGATAATCGCCTATAATGGGCTTCGCCTCACTCACCACAGACAAAAGCGAGGATTTACCTACATTCGGAAAGCCGATAAGACCAACGTCGGCAATGAGCTTCAGTTCAAGCGAAATATCCCACTCCTCGCCCGGAGCGCCGCTTTTCGCAAAGCGCGGAGTTTGGCGTGTCGAGGTGGCAAAATGAGAATTGCCCCATCCGCCCTTACCGCCCTTCGCCGCTATAAACGGCTCGTCGGTTGACATATCCGCCATAATCGTTCCGCTTGTTACTTCGCGTATTACCGTGCCGCGCGGAACACGTATTATAAGGTCCTGACCTTTTTTGCCGTTTTGCCTTGCGCCTCTGCCGTCCTCACCGCTCGGAGCCTTATATTTTCTTTTGTATCTGAAATCGGATAATGTGGCAAGACTGTCATCTGCCTGAAATACTATGTTGCCGCCTCTGCCGCCGTCGCCGCCGTCGGGACCGCCCGCAGCCACATATTTCTCCCTGTGAAAAGCAACCGCACCGTTGCCGCCGTTGCCTGCTTTAATATTTATTTTAGCTATATCTACGAACATTTCTTTTTACCGTTCCTTACTGAAATTACATATATTTGACCGTATTATTGTACCATAAATATTATCCATAATAAATACCGAACAAGCAATTATTTGGTCGTTTTATGTATAAATAGCATAAGTTGTGCCTAAAGTATTGACTAACACAATATGTTGTGGTATTATGCGTTTGGAATTAAAAAAGTATTAGCTTTGCAACGCAAATGTCCTAATTTTAGGACTTATACACCGAAAAAATCCGAACATTTGTATTGACAAAATATAAATTGTTGGTATAATAAGGGTGTAATGAAACGCAAACAAATGTTCTAAAGAACCGGAGGTCCTGTATATGTCAGCAGTCACAGCCATTTCTTCTATGATAGAGCTCGCAGTTATTATCTTTCTTATATACGGATTTTATAAGGAGGATAAATTCATCGCCTTTGAGCAAAAGGTCAAGATGATTATAGTTGTCAATTACCGCAGATACAAGAGAAAAAAGCGTATTGAGCAAATGCGTAAAAACCGTGAATTCAAGCTTGTTGACGGCGGTAGAAAAGGCACCGAAAGAGGCAGCTTTCACGTAGCTTAATCTTCCATTTCTATATAAAGTCTTAAAGCAAGAAGCCGTTGGTATTATCCGCGGCTCCTTGCTTTTTTCGTAGTCTTTAAACTTCGGAAACGTCGTATAGACTTTAGCACATAAAACGACAAAATCAACGGCTTTTCAAAAGTGTATAAAAACAGAACGCTGTGTTTGTGCAACTTCGTCATATTTTCGCGACTAAATTTCGGCAATTTATTGACAAATCCTATTTTTGCGTGTAAGATAATTTCCATCATAAATGATTTATTGCAGGATTTGCTTTTGAATCTTGCAAAATTAGCTACAGGAGGTCATTTTATGAAAATGTCATTGAAAAAGGTTCTGGCAGCAGTTCTTGCTTTGACTTTCCTTGCAGCTTGCTTTACGGCTTGCGGCAGTAAGGGAACCGGCAGCGGCTCTTCAGACGGTAAAACACTTAAAATAGGTTCCAGCGGACCGCTTACAGGCGACGCGGCAGCTTACGGTATTGCCGTTAAAAACGGTATACAGCTTGCTGTTGACGAAATTAACGCTGCAGGCGGCGTAAACGGTATGAAGCTTGAGTTCCAGATGGAGGACGATGAAGCCGATGCCGAAAAAGCAGTAAACGCATACAATACTCTTAAGGATAACGGTATGAAGGTATTCATAGGCACCGTTACCACAGGTGCTTGCCTTTCTGTTGTCAGCCAGACTAAGGCTGATAATATGTTCCAGATAACACCTTCTGCTTCGGCAGCTAAGGTAATAGCAAATGACAACTGCTTCCAGGTTTGCTTTACAGACCCCAACCAGGGTACTGCTTCCGCAGACTATATCGCAAGCAAGGGTCTTGCTACAAAGGTAGCTGTTATCTATAACAGCTCCGACGCTTATTCTTCGGGCATTTATGACAACTTTAAGGCTGAAGCGGCTGCAAAGGGTCTTGACATTGTAGCTTCCGAAGCATTCACAGGCGACAGCAAGCAGGACTTCTCTTCTCAGCTTTCAAAGATTAAGGCTTCCGGCGCAGAGCTTATATTCCTCCCGATTTACTATCAGGAAGCTTCTCTTATCCTTTCTCAGGCTAAGAACGCCGGTATTACCGCTAAGTTCTTCGGATGCGACGGTCTTGACGGACTTCTTAACATCGAGAACTTTGATAAGTCTCTTGCAGAAAACGTAATGC